>Ga0308161_1000593_pt1 | contig 53971 bp, 52 predicted proteins | sample PhyFR2_FD_201034 | JGI IMG/M metagenome (GOLD analysis project Ga0308161, IMG submission 201034) | Phyllosphere microbial communities from UC Gill Tract Community Farm, Albany, California, United States - DLSLF.R2 | ecosystem: Host-associated > Plants > Phyllosphere > Unclassified | place: USA...
TAGATTTTAGATTTTAGATTTTAGATTTTAGATTTTAGATTTTAGATTTTAGATTTTAGATTTTAGATTTTAGATTTTAGATTTTAGATTTTAGATTTTCCATAAAAAAATCCATTTGCTTTGCAAATGGATTTTTTTATGGAATTCTGAATAACTACGAATTACTAAACTGAAGATTGCTCAGGTTTTTGTAAATTCCGTTTTCGAGATTTATTAATTCCTGATGTGTTCCTTCTTCTGAGATTTTTCCATTGTCCAGAACCAGAATCTTATCCGCATTTCTAATCGTCGAAAGTCGGTGTGCAATTATAATACTTGTTCTTCCTTCCATTAATACTTCAAGCGCTTCTTGAACTAATTTTTCACTTTCACTATCTAATGATGATGTAGCTTCATCCAGAATGAGGATACTTGGATTTTTAAGTAAAGCTCTTGCAATGGCAATACGCTGGCGCTGACCACCCGAAAGTTTTACGCCTCGTTCGCCAACCAAAGTCTCAAATTTTTCCGGAAATCCTTCTACAAAATTGAAAGCGTTTGCCTGTTTTGCTGCCTGAATAATTTCTTCGTCCGTAGCATCCGGTTTTCCATAAGCGATATTTTCCTTAATCGTTCCTCCAAACAAAATAACATCCTGAGGTACAATACTCATATTGCCACGAAGATTTTCCAGATCATAATCGTAAATGTTTTTGCCGTCTACCAGAATTTCCCCGGAAGTAATATCGTAAAAACGCAATAATAAAGAAGAAATAGTAGATTTACCCGCTCCACTTGGTCCGACAATGGCAATTTTTTGCCCGTATGAAGCAGTAAAATTTACGTCTTGCAAAACCTGCACTTCTTTTCTGGAAGGATAGCTAAATGCAACATTTTTGAAAGCCACATTTCCCTGAATTTTTACAATTGCAGAAGTCCTTGGGTTTGCATTTATTTTTTCAGGCGTTTCTTCCAGTAATTCGAAAACACGTTCTGTTGCACCAACTGCTTTTTGAATCTGTGCGTACATTTCGGCAATTCCTCCAAAGGAAGCGCCAATAAAAGTAGTATACAGAACAAAAGAAATTAAATCGCCAACGCCTTCAACTTCGCCTTTAATAGTTAGTGTGATGCCATACCATACTACAGCAACGACGCAGCCAAAAAGACATAATATAATAAATGAAGCAAAATAACCTCTGTACTGACCGCCTTTAATGGCAATCTTTACAATTTCTCTGATTTTATTTTTATAACGCTGAATTTCGTACCATTCATTTGCAAATGCTTTGACATTGCTGATTCCTTGTAAAGTCTCTTCGACAATTACCTGACTTTCCGCAACTTTATCCTGTGTTTTCTTTCCGTATTTACGAATAAATCTTCCAAAGATTACAGCGGCAACTGCTACTATAGGCACAATCGCCAACATCATCAGTGTTAATTTCGGACTGATATTTCCTAAGATCACAAAACCTCCAATAATAAGGATCAACTGCCTTAGAAATTCTGCAATTGTAGTGGTAAACGTATCCTGTAATTGCGAAATATCAGCGCTAATTCGGCTGTTAAGTTCGCCTACACGTTTTTGAGAGTAGAAAGACATCGGCAGCTTTACTAAATTTTCATATAAAGCAAAACGAATATTTGACAAAGAGTTTTCGGTGAAATTCACAAAAAGGGAAATTCTGAAAAAAGAGAAAACCGCCTGCAGCATTAATATCACAATAAGTGCAACGGCTATTTCGTTTGCACGGTTTAGATTTTTGTTGGTTACACAATCAACCAGCATTCCCATTAATTTAGGAAAGGCGAGGGCAATGGCACTGGTCAATAAAAGAAATAGTAAACCCAGAAAAAATTTCCATTTGTGATCTTTACCGTATTTAAAAATCCGCAACGCTTTTTGTAGTGAATTGGAGTCTAACTTAGCTTTTGGTAAATCATTTTCTTGATATCGTGCCATTTTATATTGAATATTTTAGGTATACAAATGTATAACTATAGCGACTCAATACAAAAAGAATATACTGAATTAGATTTTGACTTGTAAAATTTAACTAAAATTAAGAAATAGTATATTTTTATCTTTTTTTAATTGACTGAAAAATAGATTTGTAAATATTTTAATGAAATTATTTTTCACTTTTTTCCATAAAAGGCTTGCAAATATAAAATCTAGCTGTATATTTGCACTCGCAATCACAAACGATAGCAGCCTAATAAATAGGGCGATTAGCTCAGCTGGTTCAGAGCACCTCGTTTACACCGAGGGGGTCGGGGGTTCGAACCCCTCATCGCCCACCAATAAAAACAACGCCATTGGATTCCAATGGCGTTGTTTTTGTTACAATACTTCACAATTGCTTAACTTGTTTTTATAGTCTCAAAAAACAATTTTAATTTACCTCAAATGCTAATTACTTTATAAAAGATTTGCCATTAGTCCTGCTATCCCAAACAGAAATACAAGTAATTCATTGACGTTGATACAAAATGCCCTGACAAACTTTAAGGTTTTGAAAATTACCTACCAATCAGCAGAAAATACAGATACAACTATACGCAATATTTAACCTTTTGCTTTCTACTATAATTTACAGGAAAGTTGGCTTGTTGTTGCTTTTTGCCTACTAAGAAATGATTACCGGATGTTTCGATTAGATAGAATTTCAAAGATAGAAACACTTGAAATTTCGTTTGAACCACATCGACTTACACTAAAAGATTTTTGGAAACCAAAGAAAAAAACTTTCGTATACCTGACATACCGTTGTCATAACGCCATTCTACTTTTGTGCCATTATTAATTAAAAAAAGAAATTATAATGAGTAAAACAAATTTAGTATCAATAAGAATTATTACCGCTGATATAAAAAGATTAGTTCAGTTTTTTGAGGATGTGACAGCAACAAAAGCCAAATGGGCAACAGATGACTTTGCAGAGGTTGTATCCGAATCTTTTACCCTGGCAATTGGAAGTACACGAACATTGGCCTTTTTTGGAGAGGGTGTAGCAGAACCGGCAACTAACAGGAGCGTTATCATCGAATTCCTTGTTGAAAATGTAGACGATAATTACAAAATCATTAAAGACTTAACCACTGAAATTGTTCAGGAGCCCACTACAATGCCGTGGGGTAATCGTTCTTTACTATTTCGCGACCCAGACGGGAATTTGATAAACTTTTTTACTCCTGTAACTGATGAAGCAAAAAAGAAATTCGCATAAGAATAAGTCTATCCACTACATACATTTAACAATATTGCGGACTTTCTGGTAAATTTATATTTGTGTTTAATAGTATTTTAAAAGGAAAACTCCTTAAGAAATTAAGGAGTTTTTTATTCAAGATGGTAGTTTCCTATTTTTATTTTCAAATATTATAAAAACATGAATAGCACACTAATTCATCATTAATAGCCATTATGAACCAGATTATCAGACAAAATAAAAATTCTTACATTTTATAAATAATTGTTTCTATTTTAGTGCAGCACAAAATATGTTGTTTATCAGAATCAGATCTTTAATAGAATAAATGATCTACGGTGGTTAAACGCAGTATATTCTTTTTCTTTAAATATAAACCACTATTATGAAAATAAAGTCAGCTAATCAAAAAACATATTTTCTTTATATTCTATTTTTTATATTTATAATAATCTCGTGCAATAATCAACGATCAGCAAACGAGGAAAATGACAGCGGATCAAATCAAAACGATACTAAACACATTGATAAGCATACAAATAGCCTGGTGTTAAAATATAAATCCGGAGTTCGTTCGATTTTAGAAGACAGCAAAGGAAATATATGGTTTGGAAGTTATAACGAAGGAGTTTGTCTGCTTCAAAATGGGAAGTTTACATATTTCACGACGAAGAATGGACTTAGCGATAATCAGGTCAGGAATATTTATGAAGACAAAAAGGGCTTGATATGGTTTGAATGCGGAAGAGGACTGAGTATTTTTGACGGAAATAAAATTATTATATACAAACAAAGAAACTACAATTCGAAGAAAAAGTGGCAGCTAAACGAAACCGATCTTTGGTTTAAAGGTGATAAAACTGAAGGTTACACTACGCTTGAAAAATATCCCGGCGTTTATCAATATGACGGGAAAAAGCTGTCTTATCATGTTTTTCCTGTTGTGACAACGCCAGAAGACGGTTTTAAATATTACATTTCTACACCTTTTGTAAAGGGCAAAAATAGAATGGTTTGGTTTGGAGCCTACGGCGCGGTAATAGGATATAATGGGTCTGCCTTTAAGATAGTGGATAATGAATCTCTCCAGCTTAACTCAAAAACTGGTTTTTTGCATGTCCGAAGCATATTTGAAGACCAAAATGGACATCTCTGGATTGGTAATAACGGAATTGGAGTTTTGAAATATGATGGGAAAAAAGTGATCAATTTCACTGAAGAACATAAATTAGGGAAGAAATATACCAAAGGTAATTCCCTTGAAAAAGTTTTTTCTATTAGCGAAGATAGTGCAGGAAATGTATGGTTTGGTACAGTAGGATCAGGTGTGTGGAAATATGATGGTAAATCCATTATAAATTTTGATAAAAAGGATGGAATTCTCAGCCAGCATATTTGGACTATTTATAAAAGCAAAAAAGGAGAACTGTGGTTTGGCGGAGCAAATCCAAGTGGTGTATACCGCTTTAATGGCAATTCTTTTGAAAGAAAGTATTAGATATTTGAAAGGAGAAATAATACACTTTTGAAATCGTACTGTAAAACTCAAAACTCGCCATAGCTCTTTAATGCTCATTCTTTGAAGCTATACTTCAGTCAATATTAGCAAATAAGAGGATATTTTTATAAATTTATAATTCAGGATATTTTTTACAAGCCTATAAATTTAAAACATACAAATGAAAAATAAAAAAGACTGGTCAATAGATGAGATTCAGAAAATCTGGCAATTGGTATCGAGATTTCACAACGGACAAAAATACGGCGGTTCAAAAGACGGCGAACAAGTTGAATATATCAATCATATCGGAAGTGTTGTTTTTGAGGTTTTTAATGCCATTCAATTTACTGAAAATATTAATGCCGATTTAGCTATAAAATGCGCAATGCTGCATGATGCCATTGAAGACACCGAATTTACTTTTGAAAATGTAAAAGATTTTTTTGGTTCTGAAGTTGCTTCCGGAGTTCTGGCTTTGACTAAAAATGATACAATAGAAGATTCGCAACTAAAAATGCTTGACAGCTTAAAAAGAATTAAAGAACAGCCAAAAGAAGTCTGGGCAGTGAAAATGGCCGACAGAATTGCAAACCTATACGAACCGCCATTTTACTGGAGCGATGAAAAGAAATTGAAATATATCGGGGAAGCTGAAATTATCTACAGCGAATTAAAGGATGCCAATGTTTATTTAGCTGAAAGACTGAAAACTAAAATCAAACAGTACCATGGTTTTCTAAATACGTCAGCAATTAATTAAGTCTTCTTTAGTTAAACGATCCAGTTCTTTCAATAAAGTTGGAAATCTAAACTCTCCTGACATATTTTCAACTTTAGCGAAGGCTTCATCCAAATCTATTCCGATAGAAGTGATGTAAAGCGGTTTCTTACTATCGCCTCTGTAAAGTGCTTTTTTGTTCTTTTCTATAGAAGCAAAATTGGTTTTGGCAACTCCAATAATTGGGATTTCTTTATTTAGTTTTTCATATAAATAACCTCCCAGACCATATTTTTTATCATCATCCAGATAAACAAAACCGTCAACGATGATGGCATTAACAATAGATAAATCAATTTGTTTCAGCAAGCTTAAAATACATGGTAATTCTCTCTTATAAAATTCTCCCGGAATATATTCTTCAACGTTATTGATAACTTCTGAGTATATTTTGAAGTTTTCACTTTCATTCCATTTTTCAAATTCCAAACAAACCGTTTTTGCTTTTCCGTCAAAATAATAAGTATCAAATGCTAAAATCATAAGTATAGATCGATGTAAGGTATTGTTCTTTTGTTATTTTTATTTAACCTTCATTAATTCTGCAAACATCTCATTTAAAAATCCCTGCTGTTTGGCATCGTCTTTAAAATAACGCTGGTAAATCACACTGCAATTTTCGACATCAGCAATGTTTTGCTTATTGAAGGACCAGTCATCTGCATTTTTAATGGTAATTCCGAGTTCACTGTCGCAACTTTTCCAAAGTTCAGAAAATTTGGTTTTCTTATCGTCACTCAATTTACTAAAGTCAGCCGTTATTGTATATCCGCGCATCTCAGAATTAAAGAATTTATAAATGGAACTTACAGGAACTCCTCCCCAAATCATTTCTTTTCCGGGAGGAAAATCCATGGTCGTAAGTTTCGCCTCACTTAATTTATGATTTATTTGTCCTGTGTTAAAATAGCTTTCTTCATAACTAAGTTTTGTCCCAACTGGAATTGCAATATTTTTTACAACCATGGGTTCTGTAGTAATGAAATAAGGATAATCTGGAGAACTGCCATTAACACCACCAATACAGCTTCCTAAAATAAGTAATCCCAAATAGGAAAAAGACCTGAAAATTTTCATATCGTTACAGCTTATGACTTAATATTTATTCCCAGAGCGAATATAAGAAAAACTTTATCTTATCTTTAAATCAATTTTATTCTTTAGCTGAAATTCTGCATAAAATCGTATGTTGAACATGTTTAAGAAACAAATTTCAGTAACTTAGTCTAAACGATTTAAAATCAGCTATCTGAAAAACTATAATAAAACATTTTTGACCAAACTTAATCTCTTTTTTATGAAACAACTTTTACTATTATTTACACTATTTTTTATGGTTTCCTGCGAAGATAAAAAGAGTCCGGAAAAGAAAGACTTAAAAACAGAACTCCAGACAATGTCTGAAAAATTTAAGCAAAATCAAATTGATTTACAGCTCAATGCAACACCCAAATATTTTTCGGCAAAGACTATTAGCGGCAAGCAATTTAATTCTGAAGATTATAAAGGCAAAAATCTCGTAATTCTTGTTTATGATAATTCCTATTTAAAAAAAAGCGATACGTATGATCTGTCTGAAGAATTTAATAAAATTTATAACTCTTATAAAGATAAAGTTCTGTTTATTGGAATAATAGAAGGCTTTACAGACAGCGAAGCCGAACTGCAAAAATCCGTTAAGGAATCAAAAATATTATTTGATCAGATCGACAATACTATTTCAACCAATCAGGAGGAAAAAATTATACATAATATTTCCTGCGATCCTGCTAAAATTGTTATTGATCAATCGGGAAAAGTGATTTTATCTTCCTGCGGCGGTAAAAACAGTTCAGATCTGATAAGTATTCTCGAAAAGCTGTAAACCAATATTGATCAACAATTTTTATATTATTTGCCAAATGACAAATTCAGTATAAAAAGATATCGCTAACTTTCGTGCATGAAAGAATTAGTAAATTTTGTATTGCAATATGGCATTTTAAATCAGCAGCAAATTGATTTAATTACAGGAAAAGCAAAAGAGTTGGAAATTCCTAAAGATGCCTATTTTTCTGAAGCCGGCAAAATTTCTACACAGGTAGGTTTTGTGTTGGATGGCGTGATGCGCGTTTGTTATTACGATAATAAAGGCGAGGAAATTACCAAATATTTTATTGATGAAAATAATCTGGTCGTAGATTTAGAAAGTTTTCAAAACAGTATTTGTTCTTCTGCATATGTGCAGGCGGTTACAGACTGCAAACTTTTGGTATTTTCTAAAGCCGACTGGGAAGAACTTCTGAACACAATTGTGGGATGGGACGCAATAGTGCATAAAATTATTGCCCGATCGCTAATGCAGAAAATAGAAAGAAGAAGCCCGTTAGTTTCAGAAGATGCTACAACGCGTTATTTGTCTTTTTTAGAAAAATATCCAAAGATTCTCAATCGCATTCCGCTCTCTTATCTGGCTTCATATCTGGGAATTACTCAATCGTCTTTAAGCAGAATTAGAAAAAACATTCGTTAAATCGCTTTTTGTCAAATGGCAAATGTTTTTGTTTTTTATCGCCGCACCTTTGCTTCAATAATTTAAAAAGATAAAAATGAAAACAGTACTTATAACAGGAGCAAACAGAAGCATTGGTTTAGAAACCGCAAAACAACTTTCTCAAAAAGGGCTATTTGTTTATTTAGGAAGTCGTGATTTAGCAAAAGGCGAACAGGTTGTAAAAGATTTAGCAGAAAAAGGATTTGAAAACATTAAGGCCATTCAAATTGATGTTACCAATCTCGAAAGCATTCTTGCAGCAAAAAATATCGTAGAGCAGGAGAAGGGCAAACTGGATATTCTTATCAATAATGCCGGAGTTTTGGGAAATGTCCCGCAAGATGCTTCAACAGATTCTATCGAGAATATTCAGCAGACATTTGACACCAACTTTTTTGGTGTTATAAAAGTGACGCAGACTTTTCTCGATTTATTAAAAAAATCAGATAGTCCGAGAATCAGCAATATTACTTCCGGATTGGGTTCGCTTACTTTACACAGTGATCCTACGTGGAAATATAACGCTGTGAAAGCGCTATCGTATGTTTCTTCAAAAACAGCTTTAAACGCTTTTACGGTTACACTTGCATACGATTTACGAGAACTGCCGTTTAAAGTAAATTCGATTGATCCTGGTTATACAGCAACCGACTTTAATCACCACAGCGGACCGCAAAGTGTTGAAAATGCTGCGAGTTTCATTGTAAAACATACTTTGACTGATGCAAATGGACCGACAGGAAAATTCTTTAGTCCGGATATAGAAAATGAAAGCGAAGAAAGTCCGTGGTAATAAAGAAAAGACTAACAATAATAAAAACCTCTTTAAAATATAAGCTTTTAAAGGGGTTCTTTTTTTAGTTTATTTGAAAATAGTATCTTAGCGTTTCATTAAATGTAAAATTTAAGAAATATGTCCATTACAACAGAAGCAGAATTAACGGGAATGAAAAAGGCCAGTGAAGCCGTGGCATTGACCCTGAAAGAAATGAGGAAGTATGCGAAGGCAGGAATGTCAACTAAAGAACTTGACGATTACGGCGGGCAAATCCTCAATGATCTTGGCGCTAAATCTGCACCTTATCTAACTTATGGTTTTCCTGGCTGGACGTGCATCAGTGTAGGAAAAGAATTTTGCCACGGAATACCATCAGATAAGAGAATCCTGAAAGATGGCGATTTAATTAATATTGATGTTTCTGCAGAATTAGACGGATTTTGGTCCGATAACGGAGGTTCTTTCGTAATCGGAGAAGTAGTAAACGAACATCAGAATCTAATTGAAGCTTCTAAACAAATTTTGCATAAAGCGATTTATAATATAAAAGGCGGTGTTCGTATTTCTGATATTGGTTTTCTAATCGAAACAGAAGCTAAAAAACGTGGTTATAAAGTAATTAAAAACCTTACCGGACATGGAGTAGGGCACAGTCTTCACGAAGCGCCGCATGAGATTGCAAATTACAGGGATCGTTTTAATCAAACCAGATTTAAAAAGAATTCTGTTGTGGCAATTGAAACTTTCATTTCTACAGATTCTACCATTGCAGAAACACTACAGGATGGCTGGACAATGGTTGGAAACAAAGGCGGATTTATGGCGCAGCACGAACATACAATTGTTGTGACAGAGGGAAAACCTATTATTTTGACCGAAATTAATGAAATTTGGAATTAAGAAACCAGGATAAAATAAAAAACTCCATTACATTTAATGGAGTTTTTTTATGTCTTTTTTAGAAATCTCAGGCAGGTTCCCAAAGCTCTATTTTATTATCTTCTGCATCTAAAATGTGAACAAATTTTCCATAATCGTAGGTTTCAATAGCATCTAAAATTGTAACGCCATTTTGCTTTAACTGTTCCACCAGACCTTCAATATTCTGAACTCTGTAATTTATCATAAAATCCTTTTTAGAAGGTGAGAAATAATTATCTCCTTTTTTAAACGGACTCCATTGCAGCGATTCGATCTGATCGGAATTTTGTAAATTTCTGGACTCGAAAGTGGCGCCCCAGTCATTGGTATCGATTCCCAGATTTTTTTCGTACCAGTTTCTGGTCTCTTTCGGATCATCAGAAAAAAAGAAAATGCCTCCAATTCCAACAACTTTTGGTGTTTTAGTGTCTTGGTTTTCCATAAAATTAATCTATTTAAATTCTTAAATATTAATCTATTAATGCAAGTCTAAGATATTAAAATTATTATTTGCTTTTCTGTTTTACGGTTTTTAAATTAACTTTACCATATAATTTGGTTTTTAATTTAATAGGTATGGAAAACGATAGAATCTATAAATTGCTGTTTTCAAGTGTTTATCCTTTATATCTTCAAAAAGTAGAAAGAAAAGGTCGTTCTAAAGAAGAATTAGATCAAATAATTTTCTGGCTTACAGGTTATAATGAAAAACAGCTGAAAGAACAAATTGAAAAGAAAGCAGATTTCGAAACTTTTTTTTCCGAAGTTCCAAAATTAAATGAAAATGTTTCTAAAATAACTGGCGTGATCTGCGGCTATCGTGTAGAGGAAATCGAAGATCCCGTCGTTCGTAAAGTCCGTTATTTGGATAAGCTGGTGGATGAACTGGCAAAAGGTAAAAAAATGGAAAAGATCTTGAGAGATTAAAAATCTGCCATTATGTTTTAGGAATTTCATTTCTCAGAAACACAACTTCAATGCTAACACCATTTGCAGTAGTGATTGAAACTTCGCCATTAAGCTGTTCGGCCAAGCCATTAATAAGACTTATTCCCATTGTAGGGGATGTTTCCAGATTTACATTTCCAGAGAAACCAACACCGTTGTCAGTAATTCTCAGTTTTACAAAATCCATTGCCTGATTTTTCATTGTAATAAAAATGTCTCCTTTTTTGTTTTCAGGAAATCCATATTTTATAGAATTCGTAATGGCTTCATTTAAAATAAGACCAACAGATACAGCCTGAGCCTCGTCCAGAACTATAGCTTCAATATCAGTTTTAAAATTTATTCGGTTATGCAGATCAAAAGTATCTGCGAAATTGGCCAGCAAATCACTAATATAACTTTGCATTTCAATTTCTCGAACGATATCGGTTCTGTATAATTTTTGATGCAGTAATGAAATAGCGTACAACCGGTGCTGACTTTTCTGAATAGCATCAAAAGCCTCTTCACTTTTTAAGGTCGAAGACTGCGAATTTAAAAGGCTCATCACAATTTGGAGGTTGTTTTTTACCCGGTGATGAATTTCCTGCATAAGCGATTCTTTTTCATTTACTAATTTTTGAAGCGCAGCATTTTTTTGATCAATCTCATTTTTTTGTGCAATCAGTAATGTATTGTTTTTCTTTTTAGACTTATAACTCCTCCAGAACAAAACCGTACTCAGAAATAAAAATAAAACAATACATAAACCAAATTTAATGGTATTTTGAGCCTGAGTTGTTTTTCCTTTTTCGGCATGCATGGCCAGTTTTAAATTAGAAAAATCTTTTTCTTTCTTTTCCAGTCCATATAAAATCTGCAACTCTTCTATTTGTTTGTTTTTCTTTTCGTTAAAAATAGAATCATTTAAGTCCTTAAATTTCTGAAAATACTTGATTGCTGTTAGATAATTTCCTTTAACAGAATCGATTTTAAAAAGATATAAATTGGATTCTTTAATCTGAGAAAGCTCTACAATTCCTTTCGAAAAATTAAGTGATTTTTCAAAGTTGATTTTTGCTTTGTCGTAATTTTCATGTTCTAAATAAAATTTACCAAATCCGAAATAAGCTTCTGACAATTGTATGGCATATAATTTTTCGGGGCTTTTTTCATAATAGTAAATCATTTTTTTAAAATTATTCTCTGCCAAATCGGTCTGACCATTTTCGTTGTAACAATAGGCAAGAGAACCCGCTATTCTGGCTTGATCATCCAGACTTTTTGGCTTATATTCATTTATAATTTTTCTGACTTCGTATAAAGCTTCTTTTGGTTTATGAATTTGAATTAGCTCGCGGCATAACAAATCTGCCAGTTCATAAAGGACAGAATGATCAATAATTTTTTGCTCCTTCTGAATGGCAATCGCCTTATCCAACAATTCGATACTTTTTTTGTGTTTACCCAAATCCCGATATGCAATGGCAAGCTGTTCGTAAAAAGACGGGGCGTAACTTAGATCATTTGTTTTCTCCATACTTTCTACACAAAGCTTCGAGTAATACAAACTTTTGCCGAAATCGCCTTTCAGTCTGTATAGATCTGCCAACAGATCGTAAGTGAAATGCAGTTTTTTAAAGTTTATTTTTTTATAAAGAGCCAAAACTTCTAACAGCTCTTTTTCTGCCAGATCCAGTTTTCCCTGATTCAAATGAGCATCGGCTTTATGCTTTAAAACATACGCCAGGTTTTCCTGAAGTCCTAAATTTCTGTAAATCCTGATCGCTTTATCAAAAGCATTAACTGCTTTTTCCAATGTTTCAAAAGTTCGCGGGGATTCCCAGAAAAATCTCTTAGCCAGAATTTCCCAAAGTCCGGCTTCTTCTTTGTATTGCTTCGTAACCTGATAATATTTTATAGCTTTCTCGAAATTCTGAATGGCTTTGCGATCATTATTTTCTTCAAATGAAATTTCTCCATAATTTACATAACACTTATAAAGAAGGTCCTTATCTTTAATTTTAATACTCAATGCAAACGCCTTGTTAACATTTGCTTTGGCACTGTCCATGTCTATTTTGAAGCTCTGAGGTTTGTACAAAAATTCTGAACTTCGATTGAGATACATTTTGATTTGCCTTCTGATTAAAGCCTCGCTCTGTAATGTCTTACTATCGCCGGCGGGAGTAAATGCAAAAGAAAAACTGGTATAGATTAAGAAAGCGAAAAGGAATAGCTTTATGAGATAACTTTTAGACATACAGAATATTAGAATAATCTATTAAAACAAATAATTAAATTATTTGTGCATGGAAAATATTTTTTAAAAGTAGCTAAAAGTTGGAGATAAAATTGGATAAAAACAAAAAAACCTCTAAGCATAGCTAGAGGTTTTAAGATTTTATTGTTTATATTTTATACTCTTAAAAGACCACGAAAACCTCTTGCTGCATAATAGGAATCTGCACCATTATGATAAACAAAAACGGTGTTATAGCGAAAATCTGAGAAAATTGCGCCGCCTAACTTTCGGATTTCGGGAGGTGTTAAAATCCAGCTTGAGGTTTTTGCATCAAACTTTCCAAGTTTTTGTAATTCTTTATATTGTTCTTCATTAAGGATTTCAATTCCCATTTCTTCTGCCATGTTTACAGCGCTGTTTTGGGGTTTGTGTTCTTTTCTTTTTTCGAGTGCTTCATGATCGTAGCAAATACTTCTGCGCCCTTTTGGACTTTCAGCCGAGCAGTCCGCAAAAAGAAACTCTTTAGTCTTTTCATCATAACCAATAACATCAGGTTCTCCTTCAGTTCTTTCCATCTCATCCAGAGACCATAATTTTTGAGGATTCGCTTTTAATTTTTCTTCAACTTTATCCCAGCTCAATGATTGGTGGCGGCTGCTGTTTTTTTCAAAACGAATTTCTAATACTTTCAATAACTCATCTTGTTGCTCAATAGTTAATTCCTTTTTCATGATGTATTTTATTTAATTAGAAGCAGATATTACCTTTCTGCTAGCAGGTCTGAAATACCAGGATGTTACGGTCAAAACCAATAATAATGTCGGTCCAAAAAATCTCACTGCAGGATCTCCACAGGCTAAATGTGCGACTATTGCGCCAGACATGGTAAAAAAGAAACCGGCGTAAGCCCATTCCTTCAGTAATCCAAATTTAGGAATTAGAATTGCAATTACGCCAAGTAATTTCCAAAAACCTAAAAGCGGTAAAAGATAAACAGGAAATCTCAAATGGCTCATCATATCTGTAACTTCCTTCATCTGTATTATTTGCGTTATTCCGGTAGATGTCATTCCCAAAGCCAGCCAGAGTGTGGCTATCCAATAGATTATTTTATTTCTTTTTGTCATGATATTTATTTTAATTGCGTTACAATTTCTTCCAGCCTGTTGTGCGCCATGTTTAACCCGTATTCAAAGGGCAGTTTTAGCATTTCATCTCTGTCTGTAACCGATTTATAAATGATATGCATAATTAATTCACTTGTATTTTCATTTAAAGCTTTAAATTCCAAAAACTCAAGCTGAATAGGAAACGCCGTATTTTCCATTTCAAAAGTGCGTGTAATTTTTTCATTTACCACAAAATCATGAATGGTTCCGTTTGCCCTGAAAACAACATTTCCATTAGGATCACTGGTTTCAAACTGCCAGCTTCCGTGTCTTTTGTTTTCTAATTTCAAAACCCTGGTGTTCATCCATTGTGCAACAATTTCCGCATCTTCGTATGCTTTAAAAAGCAATTCAACAGGAAGATCAAATTCTCTTGTAATCACAAGATCCTGTTTGTCTTTTTCTGCTGTAATTTTAGTTTTTCTTTCCATCTGGTTATTTTTTATAATTTTTCATGATGTCTTCTAACTTATTAAAACGATCGTCCCACATTTTTCTAAACGGTTCAATGAAATCAGCAACTTCTTTCATTTTCACCGGATTTAAGTGATAGTAAATTTCTCGTCCGTTTTGGGTTTGATTTAATAATTCACATTCATTAAGAATCTGGATGTGCTTTGAAATGGTCTGTCTCGACGAATCGAAATTCTCTGCAATTGCGCCCGGTGTCCTAGACTGCACCGCAACTAAACTTAATATAGCACGTCGGGTAGGGTCGGCTATGGCCTGAAAAACATCTCTTCTAATTTCCATTATGCAGTTATTTGACTGCAAATATAATGAAGTCATTTGACTGCACAAAATAATTGTAAGGAAAATTTGTAATAGAAGCGCCGGAATTAATCCGGCGCTATTTATAAAGTGTTTTAAAGTTCGATACTCTTTTCAATATTAATTTCGTCCAGAAATAAAGAGTCGTGCGAAATAACGATCAAAGTTCCCTGATATTCATTAATCGCCGCAGTAAGAATTTCTATATTCTGAATATCCAGATTATTTGTGGGTTCATCTAAAATAATAATTTCAGGAGATTCGTTGCTAATAGTCAGGCAGCAAAGCATAAGTCGCATTCTTTCGCCTCCGCTGAGAACTGCGCAAGGTTTGTCCCAGTCGTTTTGGGTAAACAAAAATCGGTTTAACCGCATTTTAATTTCATGTTCTTCCAAATTGCAGTCATTAAAAACCTGAGCCTGTTCGTAGATTTTTAAATTCTGATATAATAAAGAATAATCCTGATCAATGTAAATAACTTCTTTTATCAGTGAATTCAAATTTCCCTTTTTCGGAATAAGTTCTCCTAAAATAATTTTAATTAAAGTTGTTTTACCGGAGCCGTTTAGACCTTTGATCACCAATCGGTCTCCCGAAAGAATTTCGAATTCATGATCTTCTTTCCATATCCAATCATTTTCATATTTATAATTGATTCCCAAAGCTTTAAAAATTACTTTACCTTTCGGATAAGAAGCATTTTGAAATCCGAATTTCATCTGATCTATAGTAGGAAGTGAAGACCGGAGTTCTCTTAAATCGTCAGAAATTCCGTTTATTTTATCGGCATGAATATCTTTAAGCTTCGAACTGCTGTTTTCTGCCTTATTGCGCAGCGTATTCATCATAATTCTGGCAACTCCGGACTTTTCCTGTTTCTTTTTTCCTCTGGAATCGAGCTTATTTTGGCGTTCTATAGTTTCGCGTTCTTTTTCCTTCGCTTTTCGCAATGCCTTCTCTTTACTTTGAACATCCTGCTGCAATGCATTGCTTTCGATATTTTTTTGCTCATGATAAAAATCGTAATTTCCTCCATAAACAGAAATTCCGTTTTTTGTCATCTCAAAAGTCTTACTAAGGATTTTTAATAATTTTCTGTCATGACTTACAATTAAAAGTGAACTTGTTGTCGATTTTATAAAATCATATAATAAAGCTCTTCCTTCAAAATCCAGATGATTGCTTGGTTCATCTAGTAAAACCAAATCGGGTTCATGAATCATAATTCCGGCCAGGAATACTTTTGTTTTTTGGCCCCCGCTCAGCGTTTCCATCTTCTGGTTCAAATCAAGATCCTGAAGCTTCCAGTAGGACAGAGCTTCTTGACAGCGATCTTCAATTGTCCAGTCATCATTTAATATGTGTAGATTTTCTTCTGTTACAATACCTTCAAGTATTTCTTTAAGTGAAGTTATTTTTTTCTTTATATGTAAAGCTTCTGCAACAGTAAAACCATTAAACTGACCAAATAATTGTGGTACATTATAAGGCTTGGAATTTTGATTTATAATGCCTGAGAAAGGCTGTAATTCGCCCGCTATAATTTTGAGTAAAGTAGATTTTCCAATTCCGTTGTTTCCGACTAATGCAATTTTGTCGTATTTATTTATTGCGAAACTGATGTTTTGAAACAGCATGTCTTTGTTCTCATGCTGATAAGAAATATTTTGAAGAATAAGCATAATTCCTTTCTTTATAGATAAATAATAAAGCAGCCACCAGTGTGGACGCTAACTAAATTTTCTGAAAGAAATTATTTTTCACATACTCGTATATCGTTTTGAAGACTGCAAAGATATTTATTTTTCTTATAAAATCAAAAAACCATTCCTACAAATAGCAAGAATGGTTTATAAAATGGTAAATGTATTTTATACTTATATTTTATTAAATGTTAGTTTGGCTTCTTTGGTATCTAAAATTAATTTATCATCTGTAATAGTACTTTCACAAACGTACGGCGTTCCAACTTCATCTTTTATAACCAGATTTGTTCCTTTTTTGGTCAGTGCAAACGTTCCTTCGGTAATTTCACGAAGTAAATATCCTGTTACATGTCCGTCTTCTGTGAAAGTAAGTGTTCCGTTGGCCAGAACAGCGCTTTTAGCAGAATCAGAGAGGGGCATTTTGGCTTCCACGGCAGTGACTTTCCAGGATTTTACAAGTTTATCTCTTTTACTGTGACATGAAACCATTAATACAACTGCAATAGCAATTACGGGGATAAATAATTTAGAGTTTTTCATGATTTTGTGGTTAAAAATTAAACAGGAAAAAGTTACAAAAAAAAATAACACTAAAACATTAGTAATCAAATATTTATAAACCTTTTTTTGAAAGTGTAAAACCTGAAAATTTTCAACAACATCCGATAGTCATACCGGATATTTAAATCATTAAGAAAGCTTAATTCAACGTAAGTGCTCCCAGTATTTCTTCATACATAAAAGGACCACCCGGATAAGTTGCGGTATAATCCAGATTCATCCATATTTGTCCGCGTTCGTCAATATGATAATGTATTTTTTTGCCCTGACTTTCTTTTACAAAAAGTACATTTTTAATCAGATAATTGACTTTTTCCAAATCAATTGACGAGCCTATTAAAATTTCCGGATAAATATGACCTTTGGTATGAATTAATCTCGGAGTTCCACCGATAGAGCGAACTGCCGCTGCCATTAAAATAGAATGATCATCACAATCTCCTGAAAAATAATCCAGAGATTCGCTTGCTGTTGCAATATAATCGCCGTCTTTTGGATCGTTTACATAATTCCATCGGCCGTTTATTTCTTTAAAAACGGCAAAACACTGAATTATAGTCCGGTAATCTGAATAGCCACGAATTCCTTTAAAATGTTTTGTAGTCGCCATTATAGCGAAATTTCGAACTCTTGGATTTTGGTATTCTATTGCATTTAATATTTTTGATTTATTGGGAAAGGGGAGAAGTTTTGCCACCACAATATCCTGAGGAAAAGGATTATCAGACATGGTATAAATCATAGAATTATAGTCTTCAGATATTTCACTGAAACCATAATTCCCTATGACACTTCCATAAATTAAAACTAAAATATAAACCGCAATACAAAGAATAATTATTGTTCTAAGATACATTAACAGAAAAAAAATGGCCGCAAAAAGTAAAATAAATATAATAATACGGTCTAAATTGAACGGCCATTCGAGATCTATTAAATTTTGATGCAGTATGATGAAAATCGGAATTGCAATTAAAAGACTCAACAGCATAATAATAATCCTGTCCCAGGGAGATTTCACCTGAAGTTTAGATTTTAACTGCGGAAAGTCGATTTTAGGGAATTTCATCATACGAATCAAAAAGCCGTATTTACAAAGCTTTTACGGTTTCTACAAAAATACTTTTTTTATCAATAATTCCCAGATCAAATAATTGATTTTGAATTTTATTAAAAGACTTTTCTGTCAGGTTTTTCTGTGACCATTGTGTCAAGGTAAGCCATTCTTTAATATCTTCTGCTTTTTGGTTAAAAAGCTCAGATAATTTTCTGTCTATTTCTGGAATTTCCTTGAAATCTACGGTAGTCTTATTAATAATTTTAAGGATGGTTTCTACAGTTTTTGCATTCTTTTTTAAGAATTCATCGCGTCCAACAATTATAAAAGAAGGCCATGGAGTAGGGCAGTCGTCAATTCGTCTGAAAACTCCTTTATCTACAAGCGGTTTTGTCATAAAACGTTCCCACATGAAATAATCTGCTTTTTTATTGGTCAAAGCATCTACAGCTCCGTCTATTGTATTTACAATTTCAAATTCAAGATCATCGGTTTGCCAGCCTTGTTCATTTGCATTTACATAAGCCATTAACTGAGAACCGGAACCAAGTCTTGAGATTGCTGCTTTTTTATTTTTAAGATCTTTCAGAGTCCTGAAATCAGAGTTTGCATCAACGTGAATTCCCCAGATTAAAGGAGACTGCACATAAACCTGAACAATTTTACTCGGATTTCCGGCAGCAATATCTTTTAGAATTCCTTCGGTCAGAATAACAGCTAAATCTGTTTCTCCATCGCGAAGCATCTGACACATTTTACCGGTACCTTCGGGCACATTTGTCCATTGTAAGTCGATGTTCTCTTCTTCAAATTCGCCGTTTTCGATGCACAGATGCCACGGCAAATTGAAGTGTTCCGGAACACCCGCAATTTTGACAGTTTTCATTTCTTTTAAGTTTAAGTTAAGTTAAGTTGCTTGTTGGTATGCGTATTCTAAATCTGGTATGCGTATAAAGTCTGGTTAGTTTTTTAATAAATCGGCCCTGTGTTTCTCTGAAAGACAAGGCTCTGCAAATTCGATAATTTCCTGTGATTCATATTCGTTCAGAATACTTCTCACAAGCGAATAATCAACATCTTTTGCTATTTCTGCTGCAAAAAAAGTCTCGTTGAGCGCTTCCGACAAGCAATTAATTGCCTTTAATTTTTCGCGGATCTCTGCTGCATCAAAACCTTTTTCTAAAATTGCTATTTGTATAATTGAATTTCCCGAATTCTGAATGGTTTTTTTATGCATGAATTTCGCTTCGGTTTCGTCATATTCAGCATAAAATATATCATCTGTAGCAATTAGCGGACCAAAAAAAGGAATATTATCCAGTTTAAAAAGTCCTTTTTCAAGATCAATTATTTCTGCCCACATAGTTTCAGAAACAACTTCATCCAGATAATCGCTATAATATTTAAAAAGTATTTTTTTATGAGTTTCGTTCTCCATTATTCTAATTTAATTTTACGGTTAATTATCAAATTTTCTCATTGATAAATTCTCTAATTATTTTCCCGCCAATTTATTCAGTGTATAAGCAATCAACTCATCAACAGCTTTATACGGATCTGAACTGAATGTTCCCGAAGCACGATTGGCAATAATGGCATTAAGCGATAAAGCATTATGCCCTAAAAGCGCCGAAAGCCCGTAAATTGCTGCAGTTTCCATTTCTAAGTTAGTGATTTTACTTTCATTAAAAGTAAAATTATCCATTTTATTATTTAATTTCTCATCCTGAATGTTCAGACGCAGCACGCGCCCCTGAGGCCCGTAAAAACCGCCGGCTGTTGCTGTAATTCCTTTAAACATCCTGTCAGATTCGATTTGTTTTTCTAATTTTTCAGAGCAGGCAATTGCGTATGGCTTTCCTTTTCTGATATCCCAGCCGGTATGCGCAACAAAAGCGTCTTCTATCGCAGCATTTGAAACTTCCTCAATTAAATAGGAGCGAAGCATATTATCCAGACCTAATCCAAATTTTGACATTACAAAACTATCTACGGGAATATCTTGCTGCAGCGATCCCGAAGTTCCGATTCTTATAATATTTAAGGATGTTAGAGTTTCTTTTGGTTTGCGGGTTTGCAAATCGATGTTTACCAGAGCATCCAGTTCGTTTAAAACAATATCTATATTGTCAGGTCCGATTCCGGTAGATATTACAGAAATTCTTTTTCCTTTATAAATTCCCGTCTGGGTTTTAAATTCTCTTTTCTGAGTTGAAAATTCGATTGAATCGAAGAACTGTGTAATCTTTTCAACTCTGTTCTGGTCACCGACAAAAATAATGTCATGTGCAATATGTTCAGGACGAAGGTTTAAGTGGTAAACGCTGCCGTCCGGATTTAGTATTAATTCTGATGATTGAATCATTTTTTTCTTTTTTTTTAGGTGCTAAGGTTATGATTTTTATGTTTCAGGTATAAAGTTTAAAGTTATCAGGCGCAACCTGAAACTTGAAACCTTAAAATTTTAAAACCACTATTTTACCCTCCGACACGTTTGGTTTTAAATCCTTTTTCTTTCAGAATCGCCATAATTTTATCACGGTAGTCACCCTGAATTATTATAGAATCGTCTTTAAAAGTACCGCCCACACTTAATTTGGTTTTAATTTCTTTCGCCAGGATTTTAAAATCCTCATCAGAACCTTCATAACCTTCAATAATAGTGGTAGCTTTTCCTTTTCGTTTTTCAAATTTACAAATCATAGGTTCTTTCTGCACGTAGAGAACATGCTCCTGATCTTCAACTTGTTCAGGCTCATTCGATTCGACATGATCGGGAAATAAATTCTTTAACTGATCTTTAAAGTCCATAAATTTTTATACTAAAAATAAATTCCAATAAATATAAAAAATTAAATTCCAAATCCCAATACGAGTTTGGAATTTGGAATTTTTATCCCGATCCCGAAGATTCGGGACGGGAGGTGTTTAAATAGTTTACTTCTTAATTAATCCTAATTCGACCAGACGTTCGTGTAAAAACTCACCGGCAGAAATATCTTCGTATTTTTTAGGATTTTCTTCGTCAATACAATTTTCAAGGCAATCCAAACGCATATCACTTACAGGATGCATAAAAAACGGAATCGAATAACGGGAAGTTCCCCATAATTCTCTCGGCGGATTTACAACCTGATGAATGGTTGATTTTAATTTATTATTAGTATGGCGGGATAACATATCCCCAACATTAATAACCAGTTCGTCATCCTGCGCAATGGCATCAATCCATTCGCCATCGTGGTTTTGAACCTGTAATCCTTTTCCCTGTGCGCCCATTAAAAGCGTAATCAGATTGATATCTCCATGAGCTGCAGCACGAATGGCATTTTCCGGTTCAGAAGTAATAGGAGGATAGTGAATAGGTCTTAAAATTGAATTTCCTTCTTTTGCATATTCATCGAAATAAAACTCATCCAGACCTAAATGTAAAGCCAAAGCGCGTAACACATACACTCCTGTTTTCTCTAGTTTTTGATACGCTTCTTTACCGACAAAATTAAAACGCGGTAATTCGGTAACCTCCACATTATCTGGATATTCTGATGCCCATCTCGAATCTTTGTCAACGTATTGACCAAAATGCCAGAATTCTTTTAAATCTCCTTCTTTGCGGCCTTTAGCATGTTCTTTTCCAAAAGAAACATAACCTCGCTGTCCGCCAATTCCGGGAATTTCATATTTATGCTTAGTTTCTAATGGCAAGGCGAAAAAGTTTCTAATTTCACCATAAAGTTCGTTAACCAATTGATCATCAAGAAAATGACCTTTTAAGGCAACAAAGCCAATGTTTTCAAATGCACTGCCGATTTCATTTACAAATTTTTGTTTACGTTCCGGGTTGTCCGAAAGGAAATCACGTAAGTCTACACTAGGAATGTTTTGCATACTTTACATTTTATATTTAAGAAAAAAAGGTGTCATAAGCACCTTTCGCTAACAAAGGTAGAGAATATTTTAGAAAATAATCTTAAGCTCAGGGATTAAAAGCGCATTTCAATTTAAAATTTTATTCCATAATCTAAAAAAATTAGTGCAAATTGTTATATTTGAAACACTAAAAAACAAAAAATTATATGATTTTTTACCGACAAAACCTTACTGATTCTGAATTATTATCTTTATATAAAAAGTTACTAAAACCACGATTGATCGAAGAAAAAATGTTGATTCTGATTCGTCAGGGAAAAGTTTCTAAATGGTTTTCCGGAATCGGGCAGGAGGCAATTGCAGTCGGAGTTACCGCCGTTTTGGACGAGTCGGAATATGTGCTTCCGATGCATCGGAATCTGGGTGTTTTTACCACGAGAGAAATTCCGCTTTATCGTTTATTTTCGCAATGGCAGGGAAAGGCAAACGGCTTTACAAAAGGACGGGACAGAAGTTTTCACTTTGGCACACAAGAATTTAATATTATCGGAATGATTTCGCACCTGGGTCCGCAGTTAGGAATTGCTGACGGAATTGCGCTCGCGAATAAACTTCAAAATAACAAAAAAATCACAGCTGTTTTTACAGGCGAAGGCGCAACAAGTGAAGGTGATTTTCATGAAGCGCTAAATATTGCCGCAGTCTGGAAACTACCTGTAATGTTTATCATAGAAAACAATGGTTACGGACTTTCCACACCGACAAATGAACAGTATGCGTGCGAAAACCTTGCCGATAAAGGTATCGGTTACGGAATAGAAAGCTGGATCATCGACGGAAATAATATTGTGGAAGTTTACAATAAATTGTCTCAGCTTAAGAAAGAAATGCAGGAGAATCCGCGTCCGGTGTTGTTGGAATTTAAGACTTTTAGAATGCGCGGGCACGAAGAGGCAAGTGGTACCAAATACGTTCCTAAGGAACTGATGGAGGAATGGGAATTGCGTGATCCGGTTACCAATTACCGAAAATATTTAACCGAAAACGGAATTCTGACGGCTGAATCAGACGAACAATTTCATACTGAAATAAAACAGGAAATCGATGAAAATTGGGCAACAGCAAACGCGGAACCCGAAATAGAACCCACATACAGCGGAGAATTAGATGATGTCTACAAACCGTTTGAATATGATGCATATAACCATGGTGAGGAAGTTAAAAATATTCGTTTTATCGATGCTATTCGAAATGGTTTGGAACAGTCTATGTGGCGCCATAAAAACCTTGTTATTATGGGGCAGGATATTGCAGAATACGGTGGTGCTTTTAAGATAACAGAAGGTTTTGCAGCTGCTTTTGGAAAAGAACGTATCAGAAATACGCCAATCTGCGAAAGTGCGGTTGTATCTGCGGCAATGGGATTATCTATAAATGGATATAAAGCAATCGTAGAAATGCAGTTTGCCGACTTTGTTTCCACCGGATTTAATCCGATTGTAAATTTACTGGCAAAGTCGCATTATCGCTGGGGCGAAAAAGCTGATGTTGTTGTTCGTATGCCTTGCGGTGGCGGCACTCAGGCAGGACCATTTCACTCTCAGACAAATGAAGCGTGGTTTACCAAAACTCCCGGCTTAAAAGTAGTGTATCCCGCATTTCCTTATGATGCCAAAGGACTTTTGAATACCGCAATTAACGATCCGAATCCGGTATTGTTCTTCGAACATAAATTATTATATCGCAGTATTTATCAGGACGTTCCAACAGACTATTATACGATACCTTTTGGAAAAGCAGCTTTGCTAAAAGAAGGAAACGCGGTTACGATTATTTCGTTTGGAGCGCCAATTCACTGGGCTTTAGAAACATTGGCAAAAAATCCGGAAATCGATGCGGATTTAATTGATTTAAGGACTTTACAGCCTCTGGATACCGAAACCATTTTTGCTTCGGTTAAAAAAACCGGAAAAGCAATAATCTATCAGGAAGATACTATGTTTGGCGGAATCGCAAGTGATATTTCGGCTATGATTATGGAAAATTGTTTCGAATATCTGGATGCGCCGGTTAAAAGAGTGGCGAGTTTAGATTCTCCAATTCCTTTTACAAAAGCTTTGGAAGATCAGTTTTTATCCAGAAATAGATTTGAAGAAGTTTTGAAAGAATTAATAAGCTACTAAGTCGCTAAGTCACTAAGATTCTGAGTAATACTTAGAATCTTAGTAGCTCATCAGCTGAGAAACTCTATTTCATCTCCACTTCAAAAAGCTGAACCTGAGACTTCAGTCTTTCAATAACCAGGTTCATCATGCGTTTGTTTAAATTAGATGAATTCTGAATATAAGTATCGTACTCCTCAATTGTAAAAAGTGCCATTACAATTCCTTTTAACGAATTTCTGAATTTTATATCTTTTTGAATTGAATTTTCTATGGTCTGAAGTTTCTTGTCGGCCGAATAATTATAAAAATCTCTTTTGTTTTTATTGATGTAATTGGTAAAAACGGCTATAAATAAATCGTTCTGCAGTTTCAGAATTGGTCTAATCGTTTGGTTTTGAAAGATTTCTTCTGCTGAAGACTGAGCACTTACGGTTCCTAAAGTTTCGCCCCTGAATTCTCTTAAAAAAGTGTCTCTTGCTTCCATGTGGTTTTTATTTAAATTTAGGAAAAAATAAAATACTAAAAGTCTATTTTTGTTTTAAATCTAAAATAATTATAAACCGATAATAGTTAAAAAAATAATTTCTGTGAAAGCATCTTTAATTTCTATTCTGTCGATTTTACTTTTGATCTCTTCCTGTACTTCAAAAGAAAATAATTATGGTGACGTCTATTATCAGGCTGTAAACGGAAAAGACACCGCTATTTTAGCTTTAAAAATAAGCGAAAAACGTTTTTTTGGGCGCTATGAAATATTCTACAACAAAATTGGAAAAGATTCCGGAGATGTGCGTGGAAATATTATCGGCGATACTTTACGTGGAGATTATCATTATATTTCGAATGGAGGAAGCTGGAAAAGAGTTCCATTTGCTTTATTAAAGAAAGAAAACAAACTTATTCAGGGAAAAGGAGTTATTGGAACTTTTATGAATTTGCCTTGTTTCATAACCGGAACATTAAATTACAAGAATCCTGATTTTATTTTTGAAGAAATTTCGGAATAGAATACTGGACTTTGAAATTTTACCGCAAAGTTCGCAAAGATTTTTTTTCCTTCTAATATGTATAGAAAAACGCAAAGTTCGCAAAGCTTTATCGATGAAGTATCGAGAATTTTGCGGATAAATCGGAACTTAAATAAATAGCTTTAAACTTAAAAAATTTTACCGCAAAGAGCGCAAAGATTTTTTTTCCTATTTTATTTAAAAAGAGCAAAAAGTTCGCAAAGCTTTATAAAGAAAGCTTTGCGAACTTTGCGGTTATTATATTCAAAGAAAAGCAAAAAAACTTTGCGAACTTTGCGGTAAAATCTCACAGTAAAATTTTGCGGTAAATCTCAAAGTAAATCAATCAAAATGCACAATCTGAGAAGGTAACTCAAATATTTCCAGATCAAAATATCTTACGGAAGCCATTACATGATCGAAAATATCGGCCATTATATATTCGTAATTAGCCCATCGTTTATCACTTGAAAAAACATAGATTTCCAACGGAACTCCATGTGCAGTCGACTGTAATTGCCTGCACATAATATGCATATCTTTATTCAGACCCGGATGATCCTGCAGATATTGAATGATATACTTTCTAAACAATCCCAGATTGGTCATGTTTCGGCCATTCAGCGAAAGCGATTTATCAATACCACGCAAGTCATTGTATTTGTCAATTTCAGCTTGTCTGCTGTCAATATAACTGGTAATCAACTGGACTTTTTTCAATTGATTTAAATCATTATCATTTAAAAACCGAATGGTACTGCTTTTAATGAGAATATGTCTCTTAATACGTCTTCCATCAGATTTTTGCATACCGCGCCAGTTTTGAAAAGAATCGGAACTTAATGCATAAGTTGGAATTGTGGTGATGGTATTATCAAAATTTCGAACTTTTACGGTTGTCAAATTGATTTCGATAACATCTCCGTCGGCGCCAAATTTATCCATTGTGATCCAGTCGCCAATTCGAACCATATCATTTATAGCAACCTGAACACTTGACACAAAGCCAAGAATTGTATCTCTGAAAATCAAGATGATAATTGCCGAAAGTGTTCCTAAAATGGCTAGTAATTCGCCTTTTTTTATTCCGAATAAAGTCGAAATAATAAGTGCAACACCCAAAATCCAAAGTACGATCATGATAACCTGAACGAAACTGTCGATGGGCTTGTCGCTGTATTCCGGTTTTTGTTTTAAATAATCGCGTAACGAATTAAAAACCGTTCTCACAATCCACAATCCGAGCAGGACAATATAAATTCCCACGATCTTTCCGAACATAAGTTCCCAATATTCGTATTTGTCTAAAATAACGGGAACCGCTTTATAAATAAAGAAAAACGGAATTAAATAAGCGGTATATCTTGTGGTTTTGTTCTGAATTAAATAATCATCAAATTTTGTTTTGGTTTTCTGGGCAAAAATGGCTGTCAAAGTAACCAGAATAAACCTGGCCATATAATAAATAACGTACGCCAGCGCTATTAAAATAATGATATTAAAGATTAAACTGGTGTAAGAAGCTACGTTGCGACTCATGCCCCAATCTCTAAACAGGGGATATAAAAAATTAAATATTTTATCCAAAAGCTTAGGCATTTTCAAGATATTTCTTCTCTACATAAAATGTCCCAAATGGAATAAGAGAAGCAATAAGGATGATTCCGAAAGTTTTTAAATCCCAGTTCATTGATTTTTTCAATAAAAAAGCCAAAATAATGTATCCTATAAATAAAATACCATGCGCCATTCCCAGCGGACGAAGTAATGTATGATAAAGTTCGGGATTGTTATTTTTGATTATCAGCATATTAGCAAATAAAACCAAATAAGAGATTCCTTCCAGAATTGCAGTAACTTTGAAAATCCTAAGCATGTACGTATTTTTTAAATTTATACTAGCAAAATTAGGCAATATGGTTTGATTTTAGAATTTAAAAACCGAAAATAAATTATGTTTTTCAACATTGTGAAAGTGTAAAATTTGGATTTTTTAAATTTGAAAACTATCTTTATTATATGAGCAAAAGAGATTTAAAAAAATATTTGGGAGAATTAACTAAAGATCAGTTAGAGGAGCAGCTTATTGAACTTTATGAGAAATTTGCTCCGGTAAAAACATATTATGATTTTGTTTTTAATCCGAAAGAAGACAAATTGCTGCAGGACGCAAAGGTGAAAATTTCGCACGAATATTTCCCTGTTAAAAAACCGGGAGCAAAATGGCGTCCACGAGCGAAGATGCGAAGATCGGTTGCCCAAAAATTAATCAAGCATTTTTTAATGCTCGGAGTCGATTCCTTTATTATTGCAGATTTAATGCTATATAATATCGAAATTGCGCAAACGTTTTCTTCTCAAAATTTTATAAAACAGGAATTATTTTACAAAAGTATTTTAAATTCATTTGAGCAAGTAGTTAATTTTACGATTTCGAACGGAATTTTTAATGAATATAAATTAAGAATTCATGAAGTTCAACAGCAGACTTTACAGCAAAAATGGAAAAATAAATACGATTTTGAAGCTATTTTGGAAAAAACCGACTATTAAATGCTCTTCTCATAAAAAATCTTTATTTAAAAAAAACATTTATTTTAGGTTAAATTAAGATGATAAACTGTTTTTTCGACGTATTTTTGCAAAAATCCAAAAATAAACGATGTCTCAAAACACTTTAGAAATACAAAGAGAAGAGAAAAAAGAACTGTATGCATATCAAAAAGGCGATATTGATGCCATTTTTGATCGTCTGGATAATGCTCCTCCACAACACCACTTATTGTATCAACTTCCTACAGGAGGTGGAAAAACAGTAATATTTTCTGAAATAGTTCGCCGCTATCTATCTCATAACGATAAAAAAGTGGTTGTTTTAACGCACCGTATCGAACTTTGTAAACAAACTTCAAAGATGTTGACCGGTTTTGGTGTAACCAATAAAATAATCAATAGTAAGGTTAAAGAACTTCCTGACCAAAACGACTTTTCTTGTTTTGTGGCAATGGTTGAAACTTTAAAAAACCGTATTAATGATGAAAAACTTCATCTGGATAATATTGGTCTGGTTATTATTGATGAGGCACATTACAACTCCTTCAGAAAATTATTAAACTCATTTAAAAATGCTTTTATTCTGGGAGTAACTGCCACGCCATTGAGTTCGAATATAAAATTACCAATGCACCAAAGTTACAACGAACTTATTGTGGGAGATACCATTGGCTCATTGATTGACAAAGGATTTTTGGCCAGGGCTACGACTTACAGTTATGATGTTGGTCTGACTTCGTTAAAAGTGGGTATTAATGGTGATTATACCGTGAAGTCATCTGATGATCTGTATACCAATACCTTAATGCAGGAAAAACTTCTGCACGCATATACCGAACGTTCGTTAGGAAAGAAAACACTGATCTTCAATAATGGTATTCATACATCATTATATGTATATGAAACTTTTAGAGAAGCAGGTTACGACATCCGACACCTTGATAATACCAGCAGTTCTGAAGAACGTAAAGATATTTTACAATGGTTTAAGAAGACACCGGATGCTATTTTGACTTCTGTCGGAATTTTGACTACCGGATTTGATGAACCGACCGTAGAAACTATTATTTTGAACAGAGCGACAAAATCACTGACTTTATATTTCCAGATGATTGGCCGCGGATCTCGTAAATTACCTGGTAAAGATGATTTTACTGTTATCGATCTAGGAAATAATGCAGCGCGTTTTGGTTTATGGAGTGATCCTGTAAACTGGCAGCACATTTTTAAATCTCCTGAATTTTACCTGGAGAACCTGCGTGACGATCATGAAATTGAATTGTATTTCAAATACAGTATGCCGCCCGAATTAAGAGCCAAATTTAGTAAAACTGCAGATGTAACTTTTGATGTTGATGAAGAACACAAATTGATTATTAAACAAAATTTGCGTTCTAAAGTAGTTTTAGATAAATCTCTGGAGCAGCATTCATCTATGTGTGTTGATAATACAGAAACTCTACAGGAAGCAAAAATGCTGGCTAAAGAATTGGACGATGATATTGAAGACCGAATCAAACGTTATTCTAAATGTCTGAGCCAGTGTAGTAAAAATTACCGCGAATGGCTTGTAGACGATTATAAGCAAAAGCTAACGCTGATGATTGGTAAAAAATACCGTGAAAAAATCATGAATGAACCGGATTGATAAAATTTGTTTCAAGTTTAAAATTTCAGGTTTCAATTTGTGATGCTGAAAATATAAATTAATATGTGATCTTTGTCAAAGTTTAGACCTTTGACAAAGATTTTCAGTTTTTAAACCAATAAATAAACATTCTGATTAAGAGCAATCTAAACTCTGAAAGCAGAAATCTAAAATATAAAAATATGTCTAAAGCATTTTCGGAATTAGGAATCAAAGCGCCAATAGCAAAAGCTTTAAACGACCTTAATATTAGTGTTCCAACAGAAATTCAGCAAAAAGCCATTCCGCTTTTTTTAGCTGAAAGCAATGATATTGTAGGTCTGGCAAAAACCGGAACAGGAAAAACAGCTGCTTTTGGACTGCCTTTACTGCAGTTGATTGATACGCAGTCGCCAATCGTTCAGGCTGTAATTTTGGTTCCAACAAGAGAACTTGGACAACAGATTTCCAGAAATTTAGAAGATTTCTCAAAATATATTGATGGTATATCTATTGCCTCAGTATGTGGCGGAACTCCAATTAAGCCACAAATTGAAAGACTGAAAGAAGGCGCTCAAATTGTTGTAGCAACGCCGGGCCGTCTGATTGATTTAATTCAGCGAAATGCGGTTGATCTAAAACAAACCCAATATTTAGTTTTGGATGAAGCAGACGAAATGATTGCGATTCTAAAAGAAGGTCTGGACGAAATCGTAGCCGAACTGCCCAAAAAACGACGAACTTTATTGTTCTCTGCCACTTTACCCGGAGCTATAAAACAACTGGTTCAGAATTATTTAAATAAAAACGTTGTTCAAATCAGTGCTAACATGGAAACTGTTGGAAATGAAGAAATTGATCACGAGTATATTGTAGTAGATCCAATTGAAAAATTGGAAGTTTTAATGCATTTTTTAAATTCAAGAGAGGGTGAGCGAGGCATTATTTTTTGTAAAACTAAAGCAGCCGTCAATAAATTAGCAAAGAATCTGGCAATCAATAAATTTTCTTCAGGAGCATTGCACGGTAGTTTATCGCAAGGAATTCGCGACAGGATCATGGAGCAATTTCGAGAAGGTCATATCAATATTCTGGTTGCAACAGATCTGGCTGCAAGAGGAATAGACGTTAAAGAAATTTCATATGTTATCAATTATCATTTGCCCGACACCTACGAAAACTATGTTCACCGAAGCGGAAGAACGGCGAGGGCAGGGGCTAAAGGACTTTCGCTGACCGTTTTACAACAAGAAGAAGTTTCAGAAATTGCTGATTTTGAAAGAGAGTTAGGAATTAAATTTGCTGAATTTAAAAAACCTTCGACAGCAAGCCTTGAAGAAAATAATATGCTTTTATGGGCGAAACAAATCTTTAAAACAAAACCCAATCACGAACTTTCTTCAGATTTAAAAACAAGGGTAAAAACAGTCTTTCATCACTTAACTAAAGAAGAGCTAATCGAGAAATTAATGGCAAATTATATTTTGCAGAACAAAATCGATGTAGTTGAAAAACCTGTTAAAAAATTCAAAAAGTAATAAATATGACTTTTGTCATTGCATATTAAATTTGTATATTTATAAGGAATTATTTTATAATCCTACTTAATACAACATATATGAAAATAGTCATTATTGGAGGAGGATTTGCAGGAATCAATCTAGCGAAAGAACTTGTAGATCATCCTCAAATACAGGTAACACTTGTAGACAAGAATAATTATAACTTTTTCCCACCACTTATATATCAGGTTGCAACTGCATTTTTGGAGCCTTCGAGCATTAGTTATCCGTTTAGAAAATTTTTTGCCGGTAAAAAAAATCTACAATTTCGCTTAGGCGAATTAATATCTGTTTCGCCTGCTGAAAAGAAAATCACTTTAAATAATGGCGATTTGGATTATGATTATCTTGTTTTTGCTACAGGAGCAGAGACAAGTTATTTTGGTATGGAAAACGTAATGAAAAATGCCATTCCGATGAAGACATTAAACGATGCCATCGAAATGCGTAATGCATTACTTAAGAATCTGGAAAAAGCTGCAATTTGTAAAGATATGCGCAAGCGAAGAAAACTTTTAACCATTGTTGTTGCCGGCGGCGGACCAACAGGTGTTGAAGTTTCAGGTATGTTTGCAGAAATGAGAAAAACTATCCTTTTAAAAGAATATCCGGAACTGGATACTTCTGCAAGCAATGTTTATCTGGTAGACGGAGGCGATGCACTTCTGGCACCTATGAGTAAACAATCGCAGGAAGATACTTTAGAAGCTCTGACCAAATTGGGTGTTGTTGTAAAATTGCACACACGTGTTGTAGATTATATTGATGACACGGTTCATTTTGAAAACGGAGAAACCATCAAAACTAAAAACCTTATTTGGGCGGCAGGAGTTTCTGCAAAAATTTTCGAAGGAATGCCTAAAGAAAGTTACGGCCGCGGCCGAAGAATGGCTACTGATGTTTACAATAAAGTTGATGCCGTAGATAATATTTATGCAATTGGCGATACTGCAATTTTAGCAGGAGACAAAAATTTTCCTGATGGACATCCTCAGGTTGCACAGGTGGCTATTCAGCAGGGATTAAATCTTGCGAAGAACTTCAAAGCAATGGTTGCCAATAAGCCGCTTAAACCTTTTGCTTACAAAGACAAAGGATCTATGGCAATTATAGGAAGAGCTAAAGCTGTTGTAGATTTGCCCAATCCAAAATGGCATTTCAAAGGATTTTTTGCCTGGATTATCTGGCTGTTTATTCACTTGATTTCATTAATTACATACCGAAACAGACTGAATACTTTCTGGAACTGGATGGTTGCTTATTTCGCCAGTGATCAATCGCTTAGAATGATTATTAGACCGGACAAAATCAATAAAAATGTTTAAAATATTCATTTTGAGATCGAAAATAAAATATGAATTTATATAAAATACAAAAGCCAAAATCACATTAGATTTTGGCTTTTTTTTTTAATTGCAATATGTATTTTCATTTTAATGTCCTATCATAACATCATCGCTGTCTGATAATTCGACTTTATTTTTTATAAATCGTTTTCCGATGTTTAAAATAATAAAAGCTATGATCGTAGTAGTTGTCATAATGGCAACCATTGGTGCCACAGAATTCTTAACAAAAACGCCAATTGCAAAAGAAGCCAAAGCACCTAAACCAAGCTGAATGGCGCCCATTAATGCCGATGCGCTTCCGGTATTTTTAGCAAAAGGAGCAAGCGTTAAGCCGGCAGTATTTGGATTTGAGATCCCCAAACAAGCCAGAAATAAAAATAACATTCCGATTGTCTGGTACAAACCTAAAAGGTTATTCAAAGCTAAAATTAAAAATACAATGCTAATAACGGACTGTGAAATTAAAGCTCCAAAAATCATCTGTTCACTTGAAAATTTCTTTAGCAGCATGGAATTCAACTGACTTGAACCGATAAAACTAACCGACATTAAGGCAAATATCCATCCATATGTTTTAGCATCAACTTTATAAATGTCCATAAAAACAATAGGAGATGCCGCTACATAAGAAAATAATCCTGAAAATGCTATTGCACCCGTAAACGCGTAAGTATAAAACTGAGGTTCTTTTAAAACAGATAAAAAGTTCGTAATAATAGGTTTTGGTTTTAATGAAATAGAAGTATCGGGTTTATAAGTATTCGGCAATCCGATTTGTGAAGCAGCTAAAATGGCGATTCCCATACACATCAGGATAAAGAATACTGCGTGCCAGCCTAAATCTTCTGTAACATAACCGCCAATTGTGGGTGCCAGCATTGGCGAAAGACCAACAACCAGCATCAAAAGAGAAAAAACTTTCGGAATATCCTTTACAGGAAATAAATCACGTACCATAGCCACAGAAGCAACCGTTGCTGCACAGCTTCCGATAGCCTGAATAAATCTAAGCAATATAAAAGCATCGATATCTGATACATAAATACAACCTAAAGAAGCTAAAATATAAACCAGAAGCCCGACAAATAAAGGCTTTTTACGTCCGAATCGATCTAATAAAGGTCCGTACAGTAATTGCCCGGCAGAAATTCCAATAAAATAACTGGATAAGCTCATAGAAACTTTTGCAACTGTTGTATTCAGATCTTTAGCAATTCCGGAAAATCCTGGCAGGTACATATCAATAGAAAAAGGTCCAAGTGCGGTGAGAGAACCTAAAATGAGAATCAGCGTAAAATATTTTTTTGTTGTCATTATCTTAAAAAACGGCTTTAAATTTTTTGCAAAGGTAAAGATTTCTTACCTTGTAGTATAACTTCAGTGAAGCTATAACAATAAATAAAGTAATTACCTAAATTAATCAACGTAACTACTTATTAATCATTAAATTAACAAAAATATGAAAAAGTACCTTTTATTAGTAGCAGTATTCTGCACGACAATTACATTTGCCCAATCAATTACAACTAAAATCGAGGATGCCAGTATGGATCAATACGCATTACTTGAGAAAGTGAATAAATTCTATCCCGATATTACGTTAAATAAATCGGTTACCAATTTTTATGCAGACGGAAAAATCATTGACACACAACAAGAGTTTAATTTAAAAACTTCAAAATTTTCCAGCTACAAATTAGGAATTGAACCAGGCAATAAAAAGCTGCTTTTTGATTACACATCAGATGAAACAGGTCATGTTTATGGTGATGTAACCATTTTTAACGGAAACGCTCTGCGAACCACCTTTAATGAGAAAACAAATCAGATTGAAGTATCTTTAAACGGAAAATCTGTTTATTTGAAAAAATTATAATTTATTTTCAAACTTTAAAAAAGCATCACAATTTGTGGTGCTTTTTTTGTTTTATATTTACGCAAATTTTAATATATAATTACATGAAAAAATTCCTGATTCTGGCATTTTTAATTTCCTTAAAAGTATACACACAGCACAATAGATATTCCGGAACATGGGCAAATGAAAAATGTAAGGACTGTAAAAAACAATATATTTTTACTATTACAATTGCTCAGTCGTATTATAAAATTTTTGGAACTGCTAAAGTTACTAGCGATCACAAAGAATTAAATTCAGGTGTTTTAGAAGTTACCGGCTATGTTGACAGACTTGGGTATAAAGCTTATATAAAATTAAAAGATAAAAACGGAATTTCTTCCAGCGCAGTCTTAATTACAGAAGAAGGACTTTTACAATTTGAAAAACGCGGTGGCGATGATCTTGTACCAAAAGAGATGGTTTTGAGTAAATTATACTGAATAAATTGATTACTGATCTAATTAATTAATATTTTAGCTACATATTTTTGATTATATTTGTAACAAATTCGTTATAAAAAAGCTTCATATATGTTACAGGAAATTATTGCCTATAAAAAAATTGCGAATCAATTAGATCAATTAATTGAGAATTCTCCATACAAAAAAAAGTATATTATTGATCAACTAGGGTTATCTTCGCCTACATACTACAGAAAATTGCAGTCACAAACATTTACCATTAATGAAATGCTTGCCATTGCCAAACTTTTATATCCCGAAGAATATTTTAAAATGGAATTACTGGCTGAGATAGAAGAGGGTAAACAAGATATTATAAATGGAAAAACTACTTCACACAGCGAAATGGTAAGAAAAATAAAAGCAAAGAAATAGCTTTTCAAAACAAATCTTTAATCGCTCTTTGTCGGTTATCATGAAATACTAAAAGATATATTTTAGCGTCAATAACCGTATAAATTAATGTTATTTGTTTAACTACTATAATTGAACTAAAATCAAATTCTCTGTTATATTTACCAAGATGCGGATTTTTTGATATTAATTCGATTACTTTTAGTACTTCTTCATCAAATTTTTTGGCGATCACTAAAGACCAGTTGTCAACTAAATATTCGTAGATTTTCAAATAAGTTCTTTCAGCTTTTTCTGTCCAGACAACTTCCATACATTTTACATTTATGTAAATATAATCCTATAATATTATATATGATGATTATTTAAATTATTAATTATGAGAAGTACATCGATCACTATTTAACGTTTTTCTTATCATACAAGCATTTGTTTTTTAGTGCTCATAATCTTTTTAAGTACATTTATTAAAATTACCTTTATTAAGAGTACTATATAAAATTAAAAAAATGATACAATATTTAAAAAAGTCAAATTTGTTTATAGCTGATCCACAATTATTTACATTCATATTTGAACTATAATTTATATTATGTAAAATAGAGTATTTTAAAAACTGCGGTATACCCATTTGATTTATTATTCTATATAAATTCTTATCTCGTTTTGATTCTCCTATCGCATAACAATATTAGAATTTTCTTTTATAGCAACTTAAGACTTTTCCAAAAATTCAGATCGCATAAATTCATTAAACAAAAAGTTATTTATAAAAATTTAAACTTCTGTATTATTAGTGAAAAAACAATTCTCAATAATTAAATTTTGACTGATTAAAATCTTTTTAAAGTCTTAATTTCAGTATTATTTAACATTTCCTTAAAATATTCAGATTCTAAGCCCGATGCTTTCATTGTACGACATTATTTTATTATTTTTACATTCGATACTTTAAAAATAAACTATCAAAACTTATGAATACAGTTGCTGAGCATATTGCAGATTTTTTAAAAGAATACAAGCCATTTGATAATTTAACTTTTCAGGAATTATCCGATATCGCTACTAATATTCGTGTTATAAATTTAGAAAAGCATGCGGTATTATTTCAAAATAATGATCCTCTGCACGATAGTTTTTATGTCGTAGCTTCCGGAGTTATTAATCTTACTACGATTGCAGATGCCGAAGAAACAATTATAAATAAATGTCATGAGGGAGATATTTTTGGCTTACGTCCTTTTTTTGCCAAAAACAACTACATGATGACTGCTAAAGCACGTGAAGAAAGTATTATTTATGCTATTCCAATTGCGGTTTTCAGACCGTTTGTAGCCAATAATTCTGATGTTTTAAACTTTTTACTGGAAAGCTTTGCGGTAAACTCACGTCATACAAAAGACAGCGTAAGTTCTAATGGCAAACTGATTTCTGATACCGATTTCCTGGATCAGCAATCAGAAATGCAATATATTCAGTCATTAAACTATAACTATTCACCTTTAACAACTCAGTCCAATTCTGTAATCAAAGATGTCGCAATTTTGATGACAGATTCTATGGTTGACAATATCGTTATTTGTGAAAAAAATCATCCAATTGGAATTGTTACAAATGCCGATTTATCGTCAAAAATTGCTACAGGCCGCTATCCTATTACCGAAACTATTGACAAAATTATGTCATCTCCGGTTGTTACCGTTCTGGAAAATGTTTCTTTAGCAGAAGCACAATTGCTAATGCTTAAACACAATGTAACTCATTTATGTGTAACAAAAGACGGCACCAGTAAATCTGTAGTAAAAGGAATTATTTCCGAGCACGATCTTATTGTAGCTCAAGCCAGTAACCCGGGTGTTTTAATTAAAGAAATTAAACGTTCACAGCTCCCTAAAGATTTAAAACAAATTCGCGACCGTTTATCAGATTTGATTCAGAACTCGATTCAAAAAAATATTCCGATTTCTCATGTTAGTAATATTGCGAGTGAAATTAACCTCGCTATTATCAAACGCGCTGTCGAATTATCGATTTTAGACCTGGGCTCCCCTCCTGCACGATTTGCATGGTTAAGTATTGGAAGTCAGGGACGTAAGGAACAATTATTGCTTACAGATCAGGATAGTATATTAATATTTGAAGATGTTACTCCCGAAAAATACAGGGAAGTAAAAGATTATTTCTTGAGACTGGCCAAAAGAACTACTTCTATTTTAGAAAAAGTGGGGTACGAATATTGTCCAAATGGCCACATGGGAAGCAACATGTTATGGTGCAAATCATTGAGCGACTGGACAAAACAATACAACAGCTGGATGAATACACCTGGCGAAAACAGCAATGACTTAAGCAGCATTTTCTTTGATTATGAAATTGTTTTTGGAGAACCAAAAATTGAAGAAACCATCGAAAATGTAATTTTTAAAAATGCGGTAAATAATACTTTGTTTTTTGACTTCTTAGGTAATGATGCCTTAAAAAGAAATTCACCGTTAAGTTTCTTCAAGAAATTTATAACCGAAGAAGATGGTCCGCATAAAGAGAAATTCGATATTAAAACACGCGCCTTAATGCCATTAATTGATAGCGCACGTTTATTGATTTTAAATGCAAATATCAAAGGAATTCAAAACACATATTTGAGATTCAAACAATTAGCAATCACAGATTCTAAAAATGCAGAAATTTATTTAAGCTGTGCAGAAGCTTTCTTAACACTTTCTAAATTCAGAACCGTTGAAGGATTAAAAAATGACGACTCTGGTCAATATATTAATTTACGAGAAATGTCAAAAACGGACAAAGAGAAATTAAAAAATGCTTTAGCTCCAATGAAAGATCTGGAGGAACTGATTAAGAGTAAATTTCAATTGACACAATTCTCATAATATGCTAGACTGGTTAAAAAATATCAACAAAGACTATCCGGAATTCTGGAAAGACTATTTGACTAAATTCGAAACAAAACCCAATAAGTTTGTTGTTTTATCTACAGAAACTTCGGGTTTGAATCCGGACAAAGATGTTATATTATCACTTGGTGCTTTTTCGGTAATTGACAATAGCATTGTTATTAAAGAAAGTTTTGAAACTGTTTTGCTTCAGTTTAAATATTTACAGGATAACGGACTTTCAAATGAATTTATAATCGAAAGTAAAATGATGAAAATGCCTGAGCCGGATGCGCTTAAAGCTTTCGTTGATTTTATAGGAAATGCCATTTTAGTGGGGCATCATATTAATTTTGACATTGAAATGTTAAATGCCGCGCTCGAACGCTTAGATTGTGGACGTTTGAAAAATGAAGCTTTAGATGTGGATGTAATGTACAGAAAACTAACCGACATTAACGACAAACAATTTTCGCTTGACGATTTATGCGCCATTTATAAAATTCCGAAAAGTGATCGAAATTCTTCTTCTGAAGATGCTTACCGAATCGGACTTTTATTTTTAAAATTAAAATCCAGATTGGGAATTAAATAGAGAATTAGATTTTATTAATTTAGATTCATATTTTGCCCCGACTTCGCTCAATATACATAAAAATAAAAATGCCTCTTAAAATTAAGAGGCATTTTTTTATACTTAAATTTAAACTTTCAAATAAGACGGTGATTCGACTTCGCTTAGCGTGACAACTTGAGATCTAAATTTTAAACCTGAGACAATTTCTTAAGAAATTCTTTCTTTAGAAATTTCTTCTACAACTTCCGGATTTAATAACGTTGATGTATCTCCAAAATTAGAAAAATCTCCTTCTGCTATTTTACGCAAAATCCTACGCATAATTTTTCCCGAACGTGTTTTTGGCAAACCAGAAACAAATTGTATTTTATCTAATTTGGCAATTGGCCCAATGTGATCGGCAATATACTGGTTAATTTCTTTAGATAAATTTTCTCTATTTCTAACTTCACCGGTTTCTTTCAAAATTACGTAACCATATAAAGCATTTCCTTTTATATCGTGTGGAAAACCAACAATGGCAGATTCAGCTACAGCAGGATGTTCGTTAATCGCATCTTCAATTGGAGCAGTTCCCAGATTATGTCCTGAGACAATTACAACATCGTCTACTCTACCTGTAATTCTGTAATATCCTACTTCATCTCTCAATGCACCGTCGCCAGTGAAATATTTTCCTGGAAAAGCAGAGAAATACGTTTCTTTATATCGTTCATGGTTACCCCAGATAGTTCTGGCTATTCCGGGCCACGGAAATTTAATACATAAACTTCCAACTACCTGATTACCTTCAATTTCATTTCTTTTTTCATCCATTAGAACTGGCTGAATTCCAGGTAATGGCAACGTTGCATAAGTTGGTTTTGTTGGTGTTACAAATGCAATTGGCGAAATTAAAATTCCTCCTGTTTCTGTCTGCCACCAGGTATCTACAACCGGACATCTCTTATCTCCAACGTGGTCATTAAACCAGTGCCACGCTTCTTCGTTAATTGGTTCTCCAACAGATCCAATAACTTTAAGTGATTTAAGAGGATATTTTTGAATGTAATCTAAACTTTCTTTTGCTAACGAACGTATTGCCGTTGGCGCCGTATAAAACTGAGTAATTTTATGTTTTTCTATAATATCCCAAAAACGGCTGAAATCAGGATAAGAAGGAACTCCTTCAAATATTACTGTTGTAGCACCGTTTAATAATGGTCCGTATAATATATAGGAGTGTCCGGTAATCCAGCCAATATCTGCTGTACACCAGAAAATATCATTTTCTTCGTAACTAAAAACGTTTTTAAAAGTATAGGCAGTATATACCATGTAACCGGCAGTAGTATGAACCATTCCTTTTGGTTTTCCTGTTGATCCTGAAGTATATAGAATAAATAAAGGATCTTCGGCATCCATAATTTCAGCAACACTGTTATCCAAAGCAGCGTCTAATAATGGCTGTAACCAAACATCACGACCCTCTTTCATCTTTACATCTGTATTAGTTCTTTTAGCAACTAAAACTTTTGCAACAGAAGGACAGCTTTCCAAAGCTTCGTCTACAATTCCTTTTAAATCAATTGTTTTGTTTCCTCTGTAACCTCCATCAGAAGTAATGACCATTTTACAGTCGCAATCATTAATTCGCGCAGAAACCGCAGAAGCAGAAAATCCTGCAAAAATAACAGAATGGATTGCTCCAATTCTCGCGCAGGCCAACACGGCTACTGCCAATTCCGGAATCATAGGAAGGTATATACAAACTCTGTCTCCTTTTTTAACACCTTGTTCGCGTAAAACGTTAGACATTTTAGAAACTCGTTCGTACAACTCATTATACGATATATGTAAAGCGCTTTCAGAAGGATCATTGGGTTCAAAAATAATCGCCGTTTTTTCTCCTCTTTTGCTTAAGTGTCTATCAATACAGTTTTTTGTAATGTTGACTTTTGCTTCTGTAAACCACTTTACTTCGGCATCGGCCATATTAAAATCAACGACTTTGTCCCATTGCTGGTACCAGGTAAAATTTTCTTCAGCTATTTTTCCCCAAAATTTTCTTGGCTCTCTTATTGACTTATTGTAATGCTTGAAATATTGTTCTAAATTTTCAATTTTGTAATAGCTCATCCTTATGTTGAATTTTTTTATAAATGTATTAAATCTGACTGTATTCTTAAAACAATTTAATTCATAAATTTTGTCAAATAAAAGCATTTATTTAAATATAAATGACAATTATTTGCATTTGCTTTAATAATTTAATTTTTAAGACAATTTTTAAAAGGCAAAAAAGGCATAATAATGAGATATTACGCCTTTTTTAATTTAACAAATTTCAATAACAATTAATTCTGTCAATGCTCTGCATCAATTTTTTGCTATTTTGAAAATAGCAGCATCATTATTAATTACAACAGAAATTTCAACAAGTATATTTAAAAAATATACCCCAATTATCAGGGATCAGCTTCACTTAACTTACTTTCTCAGAAGTTAAGTGAATGCAATATGCATCTATATCTGTTTTCTTAATAAGTGCTTACTAATTCAAAATATTACAAATCATTGATACAGTGCAAATCCCACAAAATCGAATCTTGCAGGACTTCCCATTATTTTTAATTATCCGATTTTTTTCATTGCTGTCATAGATTCTCTCAACCATGCTCCTACTTCTTCAATAGGATGCTGGCGAATTTCTTTATTTACAGCAATAAGTACCGCATTGTCTACTCCGTTTGAAGTTGAAAATGGTTTACCAATAATATTAGTTTCTACTTTTTTCATGAATTCAGTCAATAACGGCTTACAAGCATGATCAAATAAATAACAACCGTATTCTGCAGTATCAGAAATTACACGGTTCATTTCAAATAATTTTTTTCTTGCAATTGTATTGGCAATCAAAGGTAATTCGTGTAATGACTCATAATAAGCAGATTCTTCAATGATACCGGCTTCTGTCATAGTTTCAAAAGCTAATTCAACACCTGCTTTTACCATGGCAATCATCAATACTCCGTTGTCAAAATATTCCTGTTCTGAGATTGGCGCATCTTGCGGTGCTGTTTTTTCGAAGTTAGTTTCTCCCGTTGCAGCTCTCCATTTCAACAAATTAACATCGTCATTTGCCCAGTCAGCCATCATTGTTCTGGAGAATTCTCCGGAAATAATATCGTCCTGGTGTTTTTGGAATAACGGACGCATAATATCTTTCAGTTCTTCAGCCAGTTCGTAAGCTTCAATTTTCGACGGATTATTTAAACGATCCATCATATTTGTAATACCACCGTGTTTCAAAGCTTCAGTAATAGTTTCCCATCCAAACTGAATTAATTTTGAAGCATAAGCAGCATCAATTCCTTTTTCAACCATTTTATCAAAACATAAAATAGATCCTGTTTGAAGCAATCCGCAAAGAATTGTCTGCTCTCCCATTAAATCTGATTTTACTTCTGCTACAAATGAAGATCTTAAAACTCCTGCTCTGTGTCCTCCAGTTGCAACCGCATACGCTTTTGCCTGATCTAAACCTAATCCGTTTGGATCATTTTCAGGATGTACTGCAATAAGAGTTGGTACTCCGAATCCTCTTTTATACTCTTCGCGAACCTCAGAACCAGGACATTTAGGAGCACACATAATAACTGTTAAGTCTTCACGAATCTGCATTCCTTCTTCTACAATGTTGAATCCGTGAGAATAAGCCAGAGTAGCATCTTTTTTCATTAATGGCATAATTGCAGTAACTACGGCAGTATGTTGTTTGTCTGGCGTAAGGTTACAAACTAAATCTGCAGTCGGAATCAATTCTTCATAAGTACCCACAGTAAAACCGTTTTCAGTAGCATTTTTATATGAAGCTCTTTTTTCAGCTATTGCATCTGCACGTAATGCATAAGAAATGTCCAAGCCAGAATCTCTCATATTTAATCCTTGATTCAAACCTTGTGCCCCACAGCCTACAATTACAACCTTTTTTCCTGCTAAGGCTGCAATTCCGTCTGCAAATTCTGACTGATCCATAAATTCGCAAACCCCTAATTGTTCTAATTGTAATCTAAGTGGTAGTGTATTGAAATAATTTGCCATTTTTGTTTTAATATTTAATGAAATGAAATTTGATAATGATTATATATAATTAAATTGTATTATTTGAATGTTTCTAACAATGTTGAAATTTCCATTTTTTCTTTAGATACTGAAATCCTTCCAGAACGAACAAACTGCATAATTCCGTATGGTTTGAATTTTTCGTATAATTCTTCAATTTCAGAGCGTCTTCCTGATTTTGATATCACAAAAAAATCACGAGAAACGGTAACAATTGTAGACTGACTCTCCTTAATGATGTTCTGAATTTGTTTCTCATCAAATAATAAATGAGAAGCAATTTTAAAAAGGGCATTTTCCAGATAAATCGTTTCTTCGTCTGTATGATAAAATGCTTTTATGACTTCAATTTGTTTTTCGATCTGACCTACAATATTCTGAACCCATTTCTCTGTAGTATTTACTACAATTATAAATCTCGAAACATTCTCTATTTCTGATTCTGAAACGTTTAAACTTAATATATTAATGTGACGCTTTAAGAATATACCCGATATTCTGTTTAGTAACCCCACATTATTTTCTGAATATACCGATATGGTAAATGTTTTATTTTCCATTTAATTTTTGTTTAAAGTTTATTTTGTTTCAGTCCCGATAGCTATCGGGATTGAAACTTGAAACTTCATTTTTAACTTAATCTGATTTCAGAAACACATGCTCCCGTTGGAATCATTGGGAAAACATTATTTTCTTTTTCGATCATAATTTCTAAGAAATAAGAATCTTTTGAAGCAAGCATTTCGGCTACTGCTTCATCTAGATCTTCGCGTTCTGTAACTTTTTTAGACTTAATATGATATCCTTCTGCAATAGCAACAAAATTTGGATTTATCATTCTTGTTGAAGCATATCTGTTATCAAAAAACAATTCCTGCCACTGGCGCACCATCCCAAGAAATTCATTGTTTAACACCACAATTTTTACAGGAACCTTTGTCTGAAAAATGGTTCCCAACTCCTGAATGGTCATCTGGAAACCTCCGTCTCCAATAATCGCCACCACTTCGCGTTCCGGTTTTCCCATCTTCGCCCCGATTGCTGCCGGAAGCGCAAATCCCATTGTTCCTAAACCTCCCGAAGTAATATTACTTTTTGATGAATTAAATTTAGCATAACGACACGCAAACATCTGGTGCTGACCAACATCACTAACAATAATAGCATCTCCGTTAGAATGTTTATTGATCATTTCTACAGCTTCTCCCATAGAAATTCCTTTCTCGCTATTCGGATTTAATTCGTCTTTTATTACCGTATCAAATTCTATTTTATGTAATTCCTTGAATTCATTGTGCCACGAATCGTGTGAATTTTGCTCTAATAAAGGTAAAAGTGCTGTTAAAGATTCTTTTACATCTCCTAATACGGCTACTTCTGTTTTTACGTTTTTATCAACTTCAGCAGGGTCAATTTCAAAATGAATTACTTTAGCCTGTTTGGCGTACGTATTTAAGTTTCCTGTTACACGGTCATCAAAACGCATTCCCATAGCAATCAACACATCACATTCGTTGGTTTTTATGTTTGGGGCATAATTTCCATGCATTCCAAGCATTCCAACATTTAGAGGATGATCTGTAGGAAGCGCAGAGAGTCCTAAAATAGTCCACGCTGCCGGAATTCCTGTTTTTTCTACAAATGCTTTAAACTCTGCTTCTGCCTTGCCCAGAATAATTCCCTGTCCAAAAACAATAAGTGGTTTTTTTGCAGCATTTATTATTGCTGCAGCTTCTGCAACTTTGTCTTGTTTCAGTTTCGGAACCGGAACATAACTTCTGATTGCCGTACATTTTTCATAGCTAAATTCAAATTCATCAAATTGCGCATTTTTAGTAATATCTACTAAAACCGGCCCCGGACGACCGGAACGAGCGATATAAAAAGCTTTAGCAATAATTTCCGGAATCTGGGAAGCTTCAGTTACCTGAAAATTCCATTTTGTTACCGGAGTCGAAATTCCGATAATATCCGTTTCCTGAAATGCATCAGATCCTAATAAATGTCTACCAACCTGCCCTGTAATACAAACCATTGGTGTGGAATCAATCTGCGCATCTGCAATACCGGTTACCAAATTGGTAGCTCCCGGTCCTGAAGTTGCAATTGCAACGCCTACTTTTCCTGTAGCTCTTGCATAACCCTGAGCTGCATGTGTCGCACCTTGTTCGTGACGTACTAACACATGATGTAACTGATCCTGAAATTTATATAATTCGTCGTAAACCGGCATTATAGCTCCACCCGGGTAACCATAAATTAAATCTACTCCTTCTGCTAATAAACATCTTATAACGGCTTCTGCCCCTGATATTTTCATAGTATATCTTTTTTATCAATATTAAATTTCAATTCAAAAATCAATGGCTATCTCAAAGATCAATTTCAATTTAAATTGATTTTTTATTTATTGCTATTGCGTTTTGTTATTGTCATTGAAATTGTGATTGATATTGTTGTTTTAAAATTTATTTATCGGTAACGCAACCTGTAGAAGCGCTTGAAACCGATCTTGCATATTTAAGTAAAACTCCTCTGTCTACTTTTAAAGGAGGCTGCACCCAACTTGCTTTTCTTGCCGCAAATTCTTCGTCAGATATCTTCAGATCGATAGTGTTTTTTACTGCGTCGATAGCAATTATATCGCCATCTTTAACCAGTGCAATTCCACCACCATCATAAGCCTCTGGTGTTACGTGTCCTACCACGAATCCATGCGAACCGCCCGAGAATCTACCATCTGTGATTAGTGCACAACTGCTTCCTAATCCCGCTCCGATAATGGCAGATGTAGGTTTCAGCATTTCAGGCATTCCCGGACCACCTTTTGGCCCGCAATATCTGATGACGACTACATTACCTGGTTTAATTTTTCCGGCCTGAAGACCCGGAATTACTTCAAATTCCCCTTCAAAAACTACTGCAGGGCCTTCAAAATATTCTCCTTCTTTTCCGCTGATTTTTGCAACAGCTCCTTCAGAAGCAAGATTTCCGTACAGAACCTGAATATTTCCTGTTGGTTTTAATGCTTTTTGAATTTCGTGGATTACTTGTTGTCCATCCTGCAAATCTGGTGTAGATGCTAGATTTTCTGCTACTGTTTTTCCTGTTACTGTCAGACAATCACCATGAATCAATCCTACTTTCAATAAATATTTCATTACAGAAGGAATCCCGCCCGCTTCATGAATATCTTCCATCATATATTTACCACTCGGTTTCATGTCTGCAAGAACAGGAGTTCTGTCGTTAATAGCCTGAAAGTCATCGAGAGTAATTTCAATTCCCACAGAATGTGCCATTGCGATTAAGTGCATAACTGCATTTGTAGAACCTCCTAAAACAGCTACAATAGTAATAGCGTTTTCAAAAGCCTTGCGCGTCATGATATCTTTTGGCTTAATATCTTTTTCTAATAAAATTTTCATTGCAGCTCCGGCAGCCAAACATTCGTCTCTTTTTTCCTGGCTTAAAGCAGGATTAGAAGAACTGTATGGCAAACTCATTCCTAATGCTTCAATTGCAGACGACATTGTATTTGCCGTGTACATTCCGCCACAGGCACCTGCACCAGGACAAGCGTTCTGAATAACACCTTTAAAATCTTCCGGTGTAATTTCGTTTTTAACTTTTTTTCCTAAAGCTTCAAAAGCAGAAACAATATTAAGGGATTCTCCTTTCCATTTTCCGGAGTGAATAGATCCTCCGTAAACCATCATTGCAGGGCGGTTTAATCTTCCCATTGCAATTAAGGCTCCAGGCATATTTTTGTCACACCCCGGAATTGCGATCACTCCGTCGTACCATTGCGCTCCCACAACAGTTTCTATAGAATCTGCAATAACATCTCGGGAAACCAAAGAATAACGCATTCCCTCGGTTCCGTTAGAAATTCCGTCACTTACCCCAATGGTATTAAAAATAAGCCCGACCAGATCTACATCCCAAACACCTTTTTTAACATCTTTTGCTAAATCATTTAAGTGCATGTTGCAAGTGTTACCATCGTAACCCATGCTCACAATACCTACTTGTGCTTTTTTTAAATCTTCCTCAGTTAAACCAATACCGTACAACATCGCTTGCGCCGCAGGCTGTGTTTGATCTTGAGTGATGGTCTTGCTGTACTTATTTAATTCCATTATGTATTATTTTATTTTAATTTTTATTCAAAAAAAAACCTTCCAGTATTTGGAAGGTTTCTAATATAGTTTTTCAATTATATTTATACCATTCCCGATGCAGATGTGCTAAACACATTGACAACAACGACAGAAGTAATAATAATTGAGATTTGCATCTTTCTTTTTTTTAGTGTTACAAAAGTAGGGAAACTTTAAGAACTAAAAAAATAAAATCTCAACATTTTCAATACTTCTTGTTATTTATTTCATCATTTTAATAAAAAACTTAAACAATTGTCGATTGACCGATGCTAACGTTATCATTATTAAAATAAAGTAAATCATCTTTGCTAAAAATGAAGTTAGAAACGAACTCTCCTACTTCATTGGTACCAAATTTTGAATCTGGTTTTAAGTCAATTGTTACCACCTGATATTCAATTGCTTTTTTAACTGCCAGGAAAACCACATTCGCTTCCTTAGTTAATCCGAAATGCTCTAACAACATTCCTGCTGCTAAAATTGAAGCGATCGGATTGGCAATATTTTTTCCTTTTGCCTGTGGATATGATCCGTGAATTGGTTCAAACAAAGCATTCTTCTCTCCTAAAGATGCCGATGGCAATAAGCCAATAGATCCTGTGATTACGCTGGCTTCATCTGATAAAATATCTCCGAACAAATTCTCGGTCAAAATCACATCAAATTGTTTCGGATTTAAAATCAGCTGCATTGCTGCATTATCAACAAACAAGAAATCAAGTTTAACATCCGGATAATTCGCACCAACTTTCTGAACTACTCTTCTCCATAATCTTGACGTTTCCAAAACATTTGCTTTGTCTACCATGGTTAACTTTTTACGGCGATTTTGTGCCGATTTAAAAGCCAGATGCGCAATTCTTGTAATTTCTTCTTCTGTATATTCACATAAATCTGAAGCGTGTGTTCCCTCCTCGTTCAGCGTTTTTGTACCAAAATAAGCACCGCCTGTTAATTCTCTGAAAATTGTAAAATCTGCTCCTTCAATAATTTCTCTTTTTAATGGAGAAGAGTCAATTAATGCTTTGTAAGGTTTAATCGGACGAATATTAGCAAATAAGCCCAGCTCTTTACGAAGTCTTAATAATCCCTGCTCCGGACGAACTTTCGCATTCGGATTATTATCATATTTTGGATCTCCTATAGCACCAAGCAAAACTGCATCTGTGTTCAGACAAAGATTTAAAGTTTGTTCCGGTAAAGGATTTCCGGTTTTATCAATCGCAACAGCTCCCATCAATGCGTCTTCAAAAACAAATTCATGGTTGTAAACTTCCGCAATAGCGTATAAGGCTTTCTTAGCTTGTAAGATAACCTCAGGTCCAATTCCGTCTCCCGGTAATACTGCAATTTTCAAATTCATAACGTCTCGTTCTTTATGTATTTAAATCCTTAATTGTTCCTCTTTATACTTAATTTCTAATTAATTCTCCCTCAATTTTAGAAGCTTCAATAATCTGATGGATATCAGCATCTAAAACTTCTTTTTTGATATCAGCAAATTTTAAAAACTCAATGTAAACAATGTCTAATTGTACTTTGGTAAGTTCGTAACCCACTTTTTTAGCACGATAAGCCAATGCAGCTCTTCCGCTTCTTGCTGTTAATATAATAGACGATTCATTTACACCCACATCAAGCGGATCCATGATTTCGTAAGTTGCTCTGTTTTTAATTACTCCATCCTGATGAATTCCCGAACTATGCGCAAATGCATTTGCACCAACAATTGCTTTGTTTGGCTGCACGATCATTCCCATACTTTCAGAAACAAGTCGGCTCATTTCGTTTAATTCTCTTGTATTAATGTTAGTATCAAGATTCAGGTACGGATGCTGTTTAAAAATCATTACCACTTCTTCAAGTGCTGTATTTCCCGCTCTTTCTCCAATACCATTAATTGTACATTCTATTTGTCTCGCACCATTTATAGCTCCTGAAATTGAATTTGCAGTCGCCATCCCTAAATCATTATGACAGTGACAGGAAAGGATTACGTTTTCGATTCCTTTTACGTTTTCTTTTAAATATTTAATTTTTGCTCCGTATTCTTCCGGCAGACAATATCCTGTTGTATCCGGAATATTAAGTACCGTTGCACCAGATTTAATCACTTCCTCACATACTTTTGCTAAAAATGCATTATCTGTTCTTCCGGCATCTTCTGCATAAAACTCAACGTCTTCTACATACGATTTTGCATGCGCTACCGCATATTTTGCTCTCGCAATAATATCTTCTGGTGTGGTATTTAATTTATGGAGGATATGAGATTCTGAGGTTCCGATTCCTGTATGGATTCTTGGTCGTTTCGCATGTTTTAAGGCTGCAGCAGCAACATCAATATCATTTTTTACGGCTCTTGTTAATCCACAGACGGTTGCGTTTTCAACAATTTTACAAATCTCAGAGACCGATAAAAAATCGCCCGGACTTGACACAGGAAATCCTGCTTCGATAATGTCAACTCCCATTTTGTCAAGTCGTTCTGCGATAACTAGTTTTTGTTTAGTATCTAACTTACATCCTGGAACTTGTTCACCATCGCGCAAAGTGGTGTCAAAAATTTGAACTTTCTCTCTATTCATATTCATTTATTTAATGTAATTTCACATCTGATAACAAATATATATTGTACTAACGCAGCACGAAATTCATTTTAATGAAATTATACTGTTCATAAAACGATTTATACCCTATTAACTCATTTAATATCAATAGTTTACATTATTATTTTTTACAATGGCTAACCATCAAAAAGATTTCTTATTTGTACTGATTAAATCACTTACGAAATCAGAAAAAAGGCAGTTTAAAATTTTTGCAAGCCGATTAGAAACGAGTTCAAATACAAAATTTATAGAATTATTCAATATCCTGGATAAATCTGAGGTGTATGATGAAAAACTCATTCTAAAGAGTGGCGTCATACAAAAAGTGCAGTTATCTAACTTAAAATCATACTTATACAAACAAATATTAGTAAGCATACGACTGAATATTCCGAGCCAGAACATTCGTTATCAATTACGCGAACAAATTGATTTTGCTGTAATTTTATATAATAAAGGTTTGTACAAACAGAGTCTAAAAATTTTGGACAAAACCAAACAGCAGGCGCTTGAAAACGACGAAAAATTAATGGCGTATGAAATTGTAGAATTCGAAAAACTTATCGAATCGCAATACATTACCAGAAGTATACAAGGCCGCGCCGATGAATTGGTTGTGCAGGCAAAAGAACTGAATTACAGAAATACAATTTCGAGTAAATTATCCAATTTATCACTTCAGTTGTATGGAATTATGCTAAAAACCGGCTATGTTAAAAGTGATGTAGAATATAAATATATAGACGATTATTTTAACAGACATGTTGCCAAACTTGACGAAAGTAAATTTGGTTTTCGTGAAAAATACTGGTTTTATAATGCCAGCCTTTGGCGAAGTTTTCTTGTTCAGGATTTTCTGGCCAGTTATAAATTTGCATACAAATGGGTTACTTTATTTTATGATAATCCGAACATGATTTACCTGAATCCGGTTTTCTTTTTAAAGGGAAACCACTATTTTTTAGAATCGCTTTACATGTTAAAGTACAAGTCGAATTTCAAGAAATATTTAAATCTGCTGGAAGAAACAATTGCAGACCCTAAATTTCCGGTAAACGATAATATTGCGTCATTATCTTTTCTTTACGTGTACAACAACAAATTAAATCTACATATTCTGGAAGGGACTTTTGCCGAAAGCGAATATCTGATTCCGGAAATATTAGACAAATTGAAGATACACAGCGAACATCTGGACGAACACCACGAAATGTTGTTTTTCTATAAAATTGCTTCTATTTATTTTGGAAATGAAAAGTACAACGAATGCATTTTTTATTTAGATAAAATCATCAACAACAAGAACTTAACCATGCGGGAAGATTTAATGTGTTTTGCAAGACTTTTGTCCTTAATTGCACATTATGAAATTGGAAAAGATTATTATTTGGAAAATCATCTTAAAAGCACATATAAGTTTTTACTGAAAATGAATGATTTACACGAAGTTCAAAAAGAAATTATAAAGTTCCTTAGAAACTTGAACAACTTCTATCCCGCAGATATTAAAAAAGAATTCAAAAAAATGCACGCCCGTTTTGTTGAACTGGAAAAAAATACCTACGAAAAAAGAGCCTTCCTTTATTTAGATATCATTTCCTGGCTGGAAAGTAAAATTGAAAACCGCACGATTGGCGAAATTATCAGAGAAAAAGCAAAACTGAACAGTCGTTGATTTTAAATTTCAATTTTTAAAATTACAAATTACCATCTATAACAAAACCGACAGGTTTTAGAAACCTGTCGGGTTTGTATTTTTTTGTCATTTTGACTGGAAGGAGAAATGACAAGATTGCAGAATTACTTCGCGAAATCTTTGTCAAAGTTTAAAACTTTGACAAGGATTTTGATTTTGATTGTCGAGTTTCTTGCATAGATTTCTCCTTCGAGATGATAAACTCTGAGAATAAAAAAAAATCCAAACCCAATAAAATTGGAATTTGGAATTTTAAATATCATAATTTCTAAATAAAAGCTACTCTACAATATTAGAAGCTGTTACATAAAAGTTTTTATCAACTTCTAAACTTCTTTTTTCACTTGTTGTTTTTACAGACTGCCACTCTGTTGTTGGTTTTAAAACAGTTTCAACTCCGTTTATTTTAACTTTTACCGGCATATCAAATTTAGAAACACAATTGGTCCAGTGGTAACCTAAAGTTCCATTTTTGAACATATATTCGAAAACCGGAATTTGAGTCGTAGTAAGATATTGTGCGTAAACCCTGTTGAAATTAACTCCCGATTGTTCGTTAATATAATCTTCAATTTGTTTGGAAGTAACGGTTTGGTGGTAGAAAGTTTTATTTAAACCACGTAAAATCGATTTCCATTTTGCATCATCATTTATAATCTGACGAATTGTGTGCAGCATATTTGCACCTTTTGGATACATATCGCCAGAACCTTCGTTATTTACATCATAATGACCGATAATCGGTTTGTCGTTTTCAATACCATTTCTGCAACCAATAACATATTCAGCGCCAGCTTCTTTTCCGTAATAATATTCCAAAAATAAACTTTCAGAATAATTCGTAAAGCTTTCGTGGATCCACATATCTGCGATGTCTTTATAAGTAATATTGTTTGCAAACCACTCATGGCCAGACTCATGGATAATAATAAAATCAAATTTTAATCCCCAACCCGTTCCGCTAAGATCTTTTCCCAGGTAACCTTGCTTATACTGATTTCCGTACGTTACAGAACTTTGGTGCTCCATTCCCAAATAAGGAACTTCTACCAATTTATAACTGTCTTCATAAAAAGGATAGGGTCCAAACCAGTTTTCAAAAGCCTTCAGCATTTTTGGAGCATCTTTAAAATGTTCTTTTGCCAGAGCCAGATTATCTCTCAACACATAATAATTACAATCTAAATCGCCTTTTTCTCCTTTAAAAACTTCAGAGAAATTGACATAATCTCCGATATTAATATTCACACCATAATTATTAATGGGATTGGAAACATACCAGTTAAATGTTTTAGTGCCGTCTTTTTCTTTTTTGACACTTTTTAGTCTTCCGTTTGAAACTTCAGTCAAATCTCCTGGAACATTTACACTTATCAGCATATTTTCTACTTCATCATACATATGATCTTTACAAGGCCACCAAACGCTGGCGCCTAATCCCTGACAAGATGTAGCAATAAAATCTTTTCCGTTTTTATCTTTCTTCCATGAAAAACCTCCATCCCAGGGCGCCTTAACCGCTTCCTTTGGTTTTCCGTCAAAATACACAATAATTTCTTTTGTCTCACCAACTTTTTGTTTTTCATTTAAAGTGATAAAGAAGGCATTTCCGTCTCTCTCAAACTTTAAATTTTTCCCATTTTGAGTAACTTTAGATATATTCATGGGTTGTTGTAAATCGATTTGCATTTTATTGTTTTCTTTTAAAACAGTATAACGCACTGTATTCGAACCTCCAATAGTTTTGTCGGCCGGATTTACTTTTATATTAAGATGATAATATTTTAAATCCCACCAGGCTCTCTCTTTGGTAATACTGCCACGGAGCGTATCCTGATGTGTAAAAACAGTTTCTGATTTATTTAAAAGTCCTTGAGCGCTGGCCGTGACTCCAAATAAAAAGACAATAAATGCACTGCTAAAGTATTTTTTCATTATGTATAGAATTTAAAAAGGAAATTTTAGAGCAATTAAAACATCACAAATGTAAACAATCCTGTTAGTTATTTTTTAAAGTTATTATTTTTGAATTGTCCGATTTAATGTTAAAGTTCTTAAAGTTCTCTATTTTAGCAGTTTTAAAATCACCTCTTTTGTATGAACTATAAAATTGTCCTTACTTTTTTAGTACTGATTTCTTTTTTAAAAGTTAATTCACAAACTTTTACGATTCCCAAAACCAAATCCGGAATTGTAGTCGACGGAGATTTATCTGAGTGGAATAGTTTTCTGGGACCATTTGTTGTACATAACTCGGGAGAAAAAAGTATTCAGAATACATTTGTTTCACTTTCGTGGAATAACGAAAATCTATTCATTGCATACAAATGCACAGATTCTAAAATAATTGGAAAAACGCAACCCAAAGATTCTCCCATTTTTTATACCGATGATCTGGTAGAAATTTTTCTTGATCCCGACGGAGACGGAAAAAATTATCTTGAAGTAGGCGTGAATGCTTTTTCGACAAATTACGATTTGCTTTTAAAATGCATTTCACCGGAATGTGGAGGCTGGAAAACACAACTGGATTTTGACATTAACGACATTGAAGCTGTAAGTAAAATAAATCCCGAAGGTTATACAGTAGAAATTAAAATGCCTTTTACGAGCCTGGAAAAAATAAAAAAGGGTGGTTTTACCACACCAAAAGCAGGAACTAAATGGAAGGGAAATACTTTTAGAATTGATTACGGTAATACTATTGAATACACTGCATTACAACCATATAAAACTAAAAAATTTGGTTTTCATCAGCCGGAAGAATTTGCGGTTTTTGAGTTTGTAGAATAATTTTTTGAAGTTTCAGGTTTCAGGTTTCAGGTTTCAGGTTTCAGGTTTCAGGTTTCAGGTTTCAGGTTTCAGGTTTCAGGTTTCAGGTTTCAGGTTTCAGGTTTCAGGTTTCAGGTTTCAGGTTTCAGGTTTCAGGTTTCAGG
>Ga0308161_1000599_pt1 | contig 53643 bp, 57 predicted proteins | sample PhyFR2_FD_201034 | JGI IMG/M metagenome (GOLD analysis project Ga0308161, IMG submission 201034) | Phyllosphere microbial communities from UC Gill Tract Community Farm, Albany, California, United States - DLSLF.R2 | ecosystem: Host-associated > Plants > Phyllosphere > Unclassified | place: USA...
TCGGTGGAGCGGTAGTTCAGTTGGTTAGAATACCTGCCTGTCACGCAGGGGGTCGCGGGTTCGAGCCCCGTCCGTTCCGCCACTTAATTGGAAAGCCCTGACTTAACGGTCAGGGCTTTTTCCATTTCTGCGCGGAAATTTTCAGTAGTGTTCTCCGCAGTTGCAGGCTCTACCTACGTCAGCAGGCACTTAAAACACTCAGGCCGACGTAGCTCTGTCAGGACTTTAAAGAGAGCTGATGCAGCAACTGTGTCTGCACATGCCAGGGCTGCTTCACCACCCACTCACTTAGAAAATCAATGAAAGCGCGAACACGCTGGGTGACGCCAAGATCGCTGTAATATACGGCGTTAAACGGCATCTCTACCGGCAGCCGCTGCTCGGACATGATTTCCACCAGACTTCCTTCTTCTATTTCTTTATGCACCATGTAATCAGAAAGACAGGCGATACCATTGCCGTCAAGGCACAACTGCTTGATCGTTTCCCCGCTGTTAGAATCAAGCTCTGAACGAATGCCATAGAGCTCACCACCTTCACAGGCTACGGGCCAGCGGTTAAGACGGGGCGCATCAATAAAACCAAGACACTGATGGTTATCCAGATCGGCCGCGCGTTGAGGGATGCCGTATTTTTCCAGATAAGCAGGGGATGCAATGAGACGGCGATAGCTGATAAAGAGCAACCGTGCTCTAAGGCCTGAATCCGTTAAGCTTCCTGCGCGGATCGCCACATCAACTTTACGCTCGATAAGGTTAATAAAGTTTTCAGAAGAAATAAGCGAAAGGTCTATTTCCGGATAGCGTTCCCGAAAGGACTTTATCATCGGCAGAAGCAGATGCAGTATGACCGGCGTTGCCGCATCTATACGCAATAACCCCTTCGGCATCTCACGGCTTTCTATTAACTCATTTTCCGCAGCGGTCATGACCTGAAGGAAATTTTGAACCTGATGAAAATAGCGTTCCCCTTCCTGAGTTAACGCCAGATTCCGGGTGGTACGTGTAAGCAAAGCCAGGCCTAATTTGTTTTCCAGCTTTTTTATCGTACGACTCACGGCTGAATTGGCCATCTGTAACGTCTCAGCGGCCCGACTAAAGCTTCCACTTTCAACGACGCTCACAAATACTTTCAGTTCTTCAGACGATGCCTTCATGGTTTCTCTTCACGTGAAATAGCCTGTAAGACCAACATGACTGTCATTAAAGCACAGCCTCTACCGGAGCCCTTGGCGTAGAAGGCTTTTTCATTATATCGAGGCATCACCAGTCTGCCATTTTACAGCGGATGAGAGAACTGAGTAGACATTGACGCGGCCATCAGGTGCCGGTTAACACGGAAATAAAACGGGGTAGGGTGAGAACAATCGGCAGCATCCATTGAAACTGCGTACTAAAATCCCTATAACAGATAAGTCACACGAATTTTTGAACGATTAGCCAGGCGGGAAAGTGCGCAAAAAAACCTATGCGATGAGATATGTAGCCGGACAGCCAGCGGAAAGGATCTTTCCCCCGGGTGCAATGTTTCATCTCGGTCAGGCGTTGCCTCCTGGCGCACCGCTCCCTGCCGATCCCAATCTTAAAGTGCTGGTATGGAATATCTTTAAACAGCAGCGTGCCGACTGGATGTCTGTACTGGAAGGATTCGGCAAAGATGCACATCTCGTTTTACTACAGGAAGCGCAGACGACGCCTGAGCTTATCCGCTTTGCCACCAGTAATTATCTGGCGGCCGATCAGGTCCCTGCTTTCGTGTTGCCTCAGCATCCCTCAGGCGTGATGACGCTGGCTTCCGCTCACCCAGTCTACTGTTGTCCTTTGCGCGAACGAGAGCCGCTGCTAAGGCTCTCTAAATCGGCACTTGTCACCGCCTATCCGTTACCTACCGGCGAAACGCTAATGGTGGTAAATATTCACGCCGTAAACTTTAGTCTGGGCGTGGACGTTTACAGCAAACAACTGGGCCCCATTGGGGAACAGATCATCCATCACCGTGGGCCGGTGATCATGGCCGGCGATTTCAACGCCTGGAGTCGCCAGCGAATCAATGCCCTTTACCGTTTTGCTCACCAGATGCAACTGGAAGAGGTGATGTTTACTGCCGATCACCGACGCAAAGCTTTTGGCCGACCGTTAGATTTCGTGTTCTATCGCGACATGCGCGTCAGCGAAGCCTCTGTGCTGGTCACGCGTGCATCCGATCATAATCCTTTACTGGTCGAGTTTAACGCCAAAAGGTAAGGATGATGGCGGGAGGCTTTCTGTCAGGGGGAGGGCGGAAAAGCGCGAGGTCAGGCAGATTGCGGCAGAATCGAATAAGAAAAAAGGCTGACAAATGTCAGCCTTTTCAATGTATCAGGTATCTGGCGTTGCGTTATTCTTCACGAACAACGTTAACTCATCGCCAGGCTGAATATCTTTCGCGTTACTCACAACACTGTTCCAGCGCATCACGTCTTTAATGTTTACGCCGTGACGACGGGCGATACTGTCAAGAGAATCACCTTTACGAACGCGATAGGTGATGCTGTTGCCATTATCCGCCAGGCTGGTGCCATTCGATCCGACAGTCAGTACCTGACCTGGACGAATACTGGCACTGCGCAGATTGTTTTGCTGCTTCAGTGTTGCAACACTGACGCCTAACTTATTCGCGATTCCCGACAGGGTATCGCCATTTCGCACTTTGTAACCGCCATCGCCACTGGCTTTCGCCAGTTGGGTCGGCTGTACTGCGGAGATATCACCGGAAGCCAGTGAATCACGCAATTGTGCGACGTTAGACTTCGGCACCATAATGTAATGTGGCCCATTTGGTGCTGTCGCGCCGCCTTTGTATCCGGTATTAAAGCTCTTTAACTTATTGAGCGGCATACCAGCCATTTCTGCGGCCTGCGTCAGTTTAATCTGCTGGCCTACTTCAACACGTGCTAATGCGCGGTTTTCATTAGGCGTCGGCAGTTTAATTCCGTAACGCTTGTTGTTCTTGAGAAGTTCGCTCAAGGCCAACATTTTCGGGACATAAACCGTGGTTTCACGTGGAAGCGAAAGATGCCAGAAGTCGGTGGGCTTGCCGCGCGCCTTGTTCTGTTTAATCGCTTTTAGCACACGTCCTTCACCACTGTTATAAGCAGCCACTGTCAGAAGCCAGTCACCGCCGAACATGGTGTTGAGACGCTGCATCATATCCAGCGCAACCTTGGTTGAGGCGACAACGTCGCGACGACCATCGTAATAACGGTTCTGTTTTAAACCATAGTTTCGACCCGTACTTCCCACAATCTGCCAGATGCCAGCGGCATTTGCAGACGAGGTTGCATGAGGATCAAAAGCGCTCTCCACTATGGGTAGCAGTACCAGTTCCATCGGCATCTTACGTTTCTTAATCTGCTCGACTATCCAGTACATGTACGGCTCTGCCCGTAATGTTACATCGTGGAGATAGCTCTTATTTTTTAAAAATTTTAATTTTTGTTCGCGGATTCGCGGGTTTTCCGGAATCCCCATCTTCAACTCGTCACTAATGAAACTCCAGAGATCACTATCTTCTGCGAGGCCAGTTCCATCTTCCTGCCATCGCGGCGATAAAAGTCGATCACCGTATTTTCCATTTTCACTTTGACCAGCTGAAGACAGACTCTGTGCATGCTGTTCGGGGATATTGGCGTCATTCCGTGATGCCTGACATCCTACCAGCAAGACCGAGGCGAGTAATATCGCTTTAGCCTTCATATGTGTGTCAATAGTTCGTTCGCTTAAAAGACGAGCAACTATACGTGACGGTGCTTCACAACACAACCTGAAAAATCAAAAACGGTCTTTCTTCTCGCGTAGAACGGCAAATGTCTGCCATACCGGCCCAACCTCTGAATCAAGGTCTAAAGCACGTTGTAAATCAGGATCTTGCGTTCTGAGAAATAAATTTATTACACGCTCGTGGGCCAGTTTTGTAGGTAAAGTAATACGGTTTTCGGCCCGTAAGTCCTTAATTTTGTGGTATTCAGCCGTTATTTGCGGGTCGTGGGGTAAAATTGCAGCAGCAAACTTCAGATTGGATAAAGTATACTCATGTGCGCAGCACACCAGAGTCTCTCCTGGAAGCTTATTAAGCTTTTGAAAAGATTCATACATTTGTTCTGGCGTACCTTCGAATAACCGTCCACAGCCGCCTGAAAACATCGTGTCCCCACAAAAAAGATAAGGCGAACTGTAATATGAGATATGTCCTAAAGTGTGCCCCGGGGTAGCGATGACCTCGAATGACAGACCCAAAATGTCAAACTTATCCCCTTCACTAACAAGGTTTTTTGCGCCTTTGTCCGCCGTTTCCTGTGGACCGTAAACCACAATGTCGGGGAAGTGTTCACACAAGGTTTTAACGCCGCCGACGTGGTCATTATGGTGATGGGTTAACAGAATGGCTTCGGGCTCCCAGCCGTTCGCGTGAATCTTCTCCAGCACCGGCTGGGCTTCACCGGGATCAACAATCAGGCATTTTCCCTTGTCATCTGTTAACGTCCAGATGTAGTTATCTTGTAATGCAGGAATACTGGTAAGATTCATAAAACCCTCTCGCTGGCCGTAAAAAAGGAAAATGGTAAAGCATGAAGTCCGCTAAAACACGCCAAATCCTGAACGCGCCACTCTCATGGCGCGACATGCCATGGGGAGTCTACTTCCGCGATGCACTGACACAGCAACTTCAGCCTTACCTTGGAAAGCTGTACGGCTTTCATATGCTTAAGCTTGGCAACCTCAGCGCAGAAATCAACACGGAAAATTGCGCTATCTCACATCAGGTCAGTGTTGGCACTGAGGGAGAACAGTTACAGGTGCTGGCCAATCCCGCACAACTGCCGTTTGAGTCAAAATCGGTTGATGCCTGCTTACTGGCACATACGTTGTCATGGAGTCAGGACCCCCATCGGATATTACGGGAAGTCGATCGTGTGCTAATCGATGACGGCTGGATGATCATCAGCGGCTTCAATCCGTTCAGTTTGCTGGGGATCAGTAAGATGGTGCCGGGCATTCATCGTAAAGCACCCTGGAGCAGCCGCATGTTTAGTCAGATGCGTTTACTGGACTGGCTGGGCTTGCTGAATTACGAAGTGGTTTTCCGCACGCGTTTCCAGGTGTTACCCTGGCATCGGCAGGGGGGGAAAATGATCAGCGCTCATTTACCCGCGTTAGGTTGCCTGAACATTGTCGTGGCGCGTAAACGAAGTTTTCCGCTCACGCCCACGAAGGCGCGGATGAGTCTGAGCAAAAGGCAATTACCCCAGACCGTCAATGCGACGCGCCAGTTTCGGCAGGCTAACGATCAGGATTCGGGCTGATAGCCAATATCATCAAAGGCCGGATTGTTAGCCGCACTGCGCGCCAGTTCATCACAGCGTTCATTTTCGGGATGGCCCGCATGGCCTTTAACCCATTCCCACTGAATCGTATGAGTGCTGAGCGCAGTATCAAGCCGTTGCCATAAATCGACGTTTTTAACGGGCTTCTTTTCGGCGGTTTTCCAGCCACGCTTCTTCCAGTTATGTATCCATTGCGTAATGCCCTGGCGCACATACTGACTGTCGGTACTCAACACCACATCACAGGGCTGTTTCAGGGCTTCCAGTGAAACAATGGCCGCCATCAACTCCATACGATTGTTGGTCGTCAGGCGATAACCCGCACTGAAGGTTTTTTCGTGCTCTCCGTAACGCAAAATTGCACCATAACCACCCGGACCTGGGTTGCCGAGACAAGATCCATCGGTGAAAATCTCTACCTGTTTACGCATCTCTGGTAGACTTCCTTCTGACAAAACGCCAAGTCTGACATAAAACGAGCCCTATGAGCACTGCAAATAACCGTCAAATTGTTCTCGATACTGAAACCACCGGTATGAATATGATCGGGGTGCATTATGAAGGTCACCGCATCATCGAGATAGGTGCGGTTGAAGTGGTTAACCGTCGTTTGACGGGGAACAACTTCCATATGTATCTGAAGCCTGACCGGCTGGTCGATCCTGAAGCGTTTGGCGTTCACGGTATCGCCGATGAATTCCTGCTGGATAAACCATCCTTCAGCGATATTGCCGATGAGTTTCTCGACTACATCCGCGGGGCGGAACTCGTTATTCATAACGCGTCGTTTGATATCGGCTTTATGGATTACGAGTTTGGCAAGCTTCAGCGCGGCATTGAAAAAACCGAAACCTTCTGCAAGATAACCGACAGCCTGGCGATGGCGCGCCGCATGTTTCCTGGCAAGCGTAACAGCCTTGATGCGCTGTGTTCGCGCTATGAAATAGATAACAGCAAGCGTACGCTGCACGGCGCACTGCTTGATGCCGAGATTCTGGCAGAAGTCTTCTTAACGATGACCGGTGGGCAGACGTCGTTGTCGTTCTCGTCGGAAGAGGAGCGAGCGCGCCAGCAGCAGAGCGAGGGCATTCAGCGTATCGTTCGTCCCAGCTCAGGCTTGCGTGTCGTCACCGCCAGCGCGGATGAAGTTAACGAACACGAGTCACGCTTAGATTTGATTATGAAGAAGGGCGGCAACTGCCTGTGGCGCGTCTGAAAGCCAACGTTTTGTGTGTAAAATCAACATTGGGGCGAAAATAGCAGCAAACGGAATGTTACGCGGGGAAAAGCGTTGACGCGTAAAGACGTTGTGATTAATATGCGCCTCGTTCCCGACGGGGAACAAAGCGCGGAGCGGTAGTTCAGTTGGTTAGAATACCTGCCTGTCACGCAGGGGGTCGCGGGTTCGAGCCCCGTCCGTTCCGCCAAATTTTGACGCCATGCTGGTTATCAGCATGGCGTTTTTGCTTTTTAGCGACTGAAAGCACGAAGCATTCCCCCACTTTACTCACTCGTCCAAAGCGTTAATGCTGCCAAACAGAAGATGCTGTGCCCGCAGCAAAACTTTGCTCTCGCTTATGCACTATTAACGCGTTCGCAGAACTAAATAATCAACTGCTGACGGTTAAACGCCTGATTCCAGTCATGGCTGAAATCATCAATGGCGTGCTTTGCCAGAGGGGAATTAAACATTTCACACATAACATCGACAGGCAATGTGACAGCCGCCGCTCCCGCCAGCAGACAGTCTGCCACCTGAGTGGTGTTTTTAAAGCTGGCAGCGAGTATTTTGCAATCCATCTTGTGCAGGTGAATAAACTGCTGAATATCTGAAATGGCCTGCTTTGCATTAATATTGTTATTTTCCATGCGATTAAAATAGGGCGCAATATAATCAGCGCCTGCGAAGGCCGCTAACATCGCCTGTGACGTGGAATAAACCGCAGTACCTAACGTTGGAATGTTACGCTGTTTCAACTGAGTCATTGCGGCCAGCCCTGCACGATTGACGGGTATTTTTACGACCATATTGGCGCACATTTCATGCAGATACTGCGCTTCGCGAATCATATTCGGTGTATCGCTTGCTAAAACCTGAGCAAAGATAAGTTTCTCCTCACCCAAAATAGTCCGGATGTCACTGATTAAGTGCGTCAGTTCGACGCCAGATTTAGCAACCAGCGAAGGGTTGGTGGTAACGCCATTGACGGGTAAAATTTTTACCATCTCGCGAATAGCAAACGTATCTGCACTATCGATATATAATTCCATATTCCCTCTCAGGTATTCTGGTGTTTCAGTCACTCGCTAATGAATGTCATTTATGCAAATCATAGATATTGATGGCCCCGACTAACTTACCTTGTTGGTTGACCACCGGTGCCGCGCTAATGCGTCGGTCATATAATTTCTGCGTAGCCGCCGCAACGCTGAGGTGCTCGGCCAGTTTATAACCGGGACGTGTCAGGAGTGGCTCAAGTTGATCGTCCAGCTTTTTACCTGCCAATAAGGCACGACGCAGGTCGCCATCAGTAAAAATACCCTCAATATCATTGTTATCATCGCAGGCAATAACAATTCCCATACCGGTGCGGGTAAGTTCTTCCATCGCATCTAAAACGGAGGCGTTTTTATTGACGCGAGGAATGCGGCTACCTTTTCGCATGAGCTGCGTAACCGAATTAAGTAAGCCTGCACCTAAGCTGCCGCCGGGGTGGGAACGGGCAAATTGCTCTTCGTTGAAATCGCGTGAACGCATCAGTGCCATCGCCAGGGCATCGCCGATTAACAGGGTATTCACGGCGCTTGACGTGGGAGCAAGCCCCATCGGGCAGGCTTCACGATTGACAGCAAGGTGTAAAACGCAGTCGGCCTGTTGTGCCAGAAAGGAACTGGTAACGTTGGTTATCGCAATAATGGGTACCTGGAGTGCCCGCAGTGCAGGAATAATTATCTGCAGTTCAGCGGCCCTGCCCGAATTAGAGATAAAGATAAATACGTCATGAGACGTAATCATACCAAGGTCGCCATGCAAGGCCTCGGCGGGATGCACAAAAAAAGCCGGTGTACCTGTGCTGGCCAGCGAGGCGGCTATTTTTTTACCAATATGACCTGATTTACCGATCCCAGAAACAATGGTTTTGCCCTTGCATTGAAGAATCAATTTACACGCCTTTATAAACTCACCATTTAAACTATTAAACAGATTCTGAGCTTCGGTAATTTCAAGCGAAAGCGCCTCTCTGGCATAGTCCAGCAGCACTTCTGGATTATTCATCATCACCTCCTGCGACAATGACGTTGATTTTTTTATCCGCTAATTGTTGAAGGTAATGAGCAGTAATACCGGCATCCGTGATAATGGTATCAACCTTATCCAGGCTGCAAACAACATTCGGACTTTTGCGACCAAACTTGGATGAGTCAGCTAACACAATAATCTTGTCAGCAGCCGCGCACATCGATGTGCTGACGGCATGAACTTCATTAAAGGTGGTGATCCCCATATCCAAATCAATGCCATCGGCGCCAATAAATAACTTATCAAAGTTAAAAGAGCGGAATGCTGACTCGGCAAGCCCTCCATGAAATGAAGCTGACTTTTTTCTTAACGTTCCGCCGGGCATTAAAATGGTCTGATCGCCGTCTAATTCCATCAGCGCATTTACAATGTGTAGGCTGTTTGTCATAACAGTAATGTTATTGAACGGCTTCAGATGCCTGACCATTTGGAGCACTGTGCTGCCGGTATCAAGAATCAGCGAATCACCATCGTTAACCAGTTGTACGGCCGATTCAGCAATGCGCCTTTTCCTGTCACTGTTAATATGTGTTTTATGGTCGATAGGTTGATCGCCTTCTTCATGGCTCAGAATGACGCCACCGTGAATACGAATAACCTCACTGCGCTTCTCCATCTCGGTCAAATCTTTACGAATAGTGGTGCCTGTTGCTTTAAAATGTTCGATCAGATCGCTAATTGTGGTTTTGCCATTTTTTTGTAGATAGGCAAGGATGGCTTCCTGTCTTTGTCGCGGTTTCATTGGTAAAGCCTTATCTGAAAGGTGTTTTTTATCAAAATTAAAGCAGTGCTGTAATTTTCATCCTGCTTTCAATTTAACACATTACTCTTTCATTGATATGGCGGAAAGTAAGGCTTTTTGACACGTTTCACGCTCAGGAAAAATTTTTTTCGCATCTATATCATTAAGATAACAGCCATTTAACAAAGGTAGCGCGCGTGGACGGGCAAAAACGGTGAAACCTTTCATAATGACAGCCGATATGATTCGTCCTTTTGTATCTACAGCGAGTGCGATAATAACGCGTGGTTCAACATTGAAGCGGGTAGATGCTGAACGCCCAATTCCGACTCTGCCTTGCTGAAATAAGCCATCTAACATGCGGTTAAAGCTTCGTAGCTGATACCAGCCAAACAGCGTATGTGCCAGCCATGCTAAAAGTGCTACAGCAATTATCCCGCTACTCATCTTCTTCTCCTGAGCGATGCCAGCTAATCATGATCGGGTCGATCAGAACATCACCTGACCGCCCGTGATGTTGATAGACTGTCCAGTGCAATACGAGGATTTATCACTGGCATAAAACAACAAGACATTCAGGACATCCTGATACTCGCATCCGCGTTTGAGTGGCACTTTCGCAATATAACTGGCTTCAACTTCGTCGGGCGAGATGCCCAATTTTTTTGCATACTGGGGGAGCAGAGATTGAAACATCGGCGACTTGAGCAAATTACCCAGCATCAGTGAATGTACCGTGATGCCATAATCCGCTAAATCAAGTGCCAGGGACTGTGTTAATCCTACCCCGCCAAATTTAGCAGCACTATAGCCCGAATTATGTTTACTGCCTGTTTTACCCGACTTTGAATTAATCTGAATAATGCGGCCTGGAATATTATCGCGAATCATCAGCCTGGCAAATTCACGCGCGCAAAGAAAATAGCCTACGAGATTGACCTGCAAAGATACTTCAAAATCTTTTAATGCAAAATCAGTGACGAAGGAGGCTTTTGCCATGCCGGCACTATAAATCATCACATTGACCTGTTTAAAGATCGTATCGATATTGCCAGCAAGCTCAATAACACTTTTCTCATCTGTTGCATCAACCTCAAACCCCACGGCCAGATCAGCGCCATATTCGGCGTTAATTTCTGAGGCAACTTTTCTGGCGTTTTCACCCTTCAAATCTGCTACGGCAACGCGGTAGCCCGCTTCGGCCAATCCTTTCGCCAGAAACGCACCCAGCGTTTGCCCTCCACCGATTACAACAGCAACTTCATACATAACAGGCTCCTAAGCAAAGAGTTTGACGGATGTTTCAGGGGTGATCCTTTCGGGCGCTTTTCCACTGACATGGATTGAGCCGGGTAATTGCGCTATTGACTGCCCATCGAAAACGACGGTGATATGTCCCAGCTCGCGTAGGTTCTCAATCGCGACCTCACCGATAGCGGTCACTGGATAACACCTTTCTCCCAGCTGTAGGGTTGAACCCGTTACAGGATGTCCCATCAGCATGCCATGCTGATGAATAAAGCAATAATCCTGAATATCGGCTGGTGCGTCTTCCCGAAATAAAATCATCATGTTTTCAAGCAGCGCATCGTGGGCATTTATTCCAACTTTGATTATTTCAGTTTCAAAGTGCGTCATGACTTTTCTCCAGAAGGTTAACGTTCAGTGATAAATAAAAGCAGAGACGGCCCAGGCAATCAGCACAGTCGGTGCACCGGTCAGAAAACGGCCTACCAGTACAGAAGGAACCCCCACGCGCACGGTGTCCTGTTTCGCCTCCGCCAGCGATAAACCGACAGGAATAAAATCCGCAGCAGCTTGTGCATTGATGGCAAACAGGGCAGGCAGGGCAAGATGGGGTGGAATATTACCCAGTCCGATCTGAACGCCAATAAGTACACCGATAACCTGGGCAATCACCGCCCCCGGTCCTAAGAACGGCGACAGTAGTGGGAACGAACAAATTAACGCCAACGTGATTAATCCAAGCGGATTGGTGGCTAGTGGGGTCAGCCCGTGGGCAATCATATCCCCCAAACCTGAGGCCATGATGATTCCAATGATGGCAGCAACGAATGCCATAAAAGGGAGAATAGTCTTGAGTACGGTATCGATTGTATCGCGGCCGGCCTGGAAAAATTCGGCGACGATGGTCCCCATTCCCGTGCCGATTTTTGCCAGTAAACCGTCGCTTTGCTCGGTGATTTTTTTACTCGGATCGTAATCTTTACCCGTAGTTGAATCACACGGTGCCAGGGCAGCAAACTTTGCGTCATGCTCGTTTACCCGCTCTTTACTGTCATGCTGCTCTTCATTGACGATGCTTATATTCTCAGGCTTAACACCAGAGACATAAATGTTCTCCAGAATATATTGCGCCAGCGGTCCGGATTTCCCCGTGGCATGGATATTCACAGTGGGAATACCTCGTTTGGGATAAAGACCACAACGTAGCGTGCCACCACAATCGATGATTGCCAGGCCAATCTCATCAGCGGGTGGTTCACCTTGTTTAAAACCATCTACGGCTTCCCAACCGGTGATTTCGCTGAGCCTGTCCACAATTGACGGTCGGGTGCCTGCTGTGATGTAAACAATTTTTTTCCCGGGTGTTATATCAAGTTGTAAAGGGCCGCCCCAACCACTGCTTCCTTTTTCGATACGGATTTGTGTCGTCATTTTATTTTCCGCCTTTATTAAAGCTGAACGTTTTTGTCGAGCTTAATGCCCATCTTTTTTTCAAACAGGCTGGTGGTGAGATCGGTAATCCAGCCCCGAAAAAAATTAGTAAAAAGTCCAACCAGAAAATAGCTAACAGCAAGGGGACCTAAGGGCAAACCTAAGGTTGTCAGGCCACTGGCAACGCCTAAATAAACAAAAAGTTCGCCTGGATTAACATGAGGAAATAATCCATTCATGGAATGGCAACTGTACGAAGAGGCGGCGTAGTATCCTGGCTTATATTTTTCGGGCATAAATCGCCCCAGGCTGAGTGTCATAGGGTTACAAAAAACGAAGGTGCCGATAAGCGGTAAAAGCAGATAGCGTGAAACAGGGTTGCCCGCACATTTTTGTGCCAGTCGCTCAATTCGATGCTGCCCTACGAATCTGATCAACGCGTTCATTACGACTAATAAACTAATTAACAAAGGTAAAATTCCTGTCACCATGCCGACAAAAACTTCACCTCCTTTCTGGAACAGTCCAATAAACCATTCCGCACCAAAGGTGATTGCATCAATCATGTTGCCACTCCTTTAAGGTTGCCTGGATTTTCGCGCTTGCTACGCCTTAACTCGCAAAAAATATAATCGTTTTGAATGGTTAAATATTTTATATATATCACAAATAAATTATTTAACTTTCAATTTGAACTATTTTTGTTTTGAAGTGAATCTTTTTTCTGCTGGGGGCATCGCATTCTTTATTTGCCGTTGCGACAGGGTTAGCTGACTCTGTAAAGGTTTATACTTATGATTTTTAAGTTTTTTATACCTACTGAGTTTCAGCTGGCAAAGACAGGATCAATGCGAACGCGGAGCGTTTCTACGAAAGAGGAAGGGCTGATATGCATCAAGATAGCGTGTTGATACGCGGATGCAGGATAGGGCACTCAAGGCTGAATAGAAAAACCAGTCAAAATCATTCCTCATCAATGCAGTCCGGTGGTCTGCGGCCCAACGAAAAACGACTCTACGTAGAGTCGTTTTATGGGGTTACTGTACAGCCACAGGGCTTCTGAACAGGCCGCTATTCCTTCTGCATCACCGCCGAACCAGAAGCCATTGAGCGATCTTTCTCAACGGTCTGCTTTTCGCGTGCCACCATCCAGTAGCCACCGGCAGCCAGTGCCACACCGATAAACCAGCTAAAGTTGGCCACCTGATGCAGGGCAGGGATAAAACTGATCACCAGGCAGATTGCGACCGCAGGCAATAATGCACCAATGGCTTTTGGATTAAATCCACCGCGATACCAGTAGCGCCCTTTTGGCGTGTCATCGAACAGGTCATCAACATAAACGCGGCCGCCTTTAATCAGATAAAAATCCGCTAATAAAATGCCAAACAGTGGGCCGATAAAAGAGCCCAATACATCCAGCGTGTAGTGAATCAGTTCCGGCGACTGGAAAAGATTCCAGGGCGTTAACAGCACCGAACCTACTGCCGCAATCATTCCACCTGTACGGAAGCTAATTTTCTGCGGTGAGCAGTTTGAAAAATCGAAAGCGGGTGACACAAAGTTCGCAACAATGTTGATACCAATCGTGGCGGTAATCATCGTCAACAGGCCAATTGCCACGGCTAAATCACTCCCCACCATGCTGACGGTTTCGATTGGATCGGTGATCATTTTACCAAACAGCGACTGTGTGCCGGAGACAATCACCACGGTAACGATGGAGAACAGCAGAAAGTTGAACGGCAGCCCCCAGCGATTACCCCGACGAATGTCGCCCATGCTTTTGCTGTAACGCGAGAAATCGCCAAAATTCAGCAGCGGACCTGAGAAGTAAGAGACAACCAGCGCCGTGGCGGTAATCATTTGCCAGGTCTGTTCACCTGCCGTCAGTTGTTTGCTGGCAAGCGTAAACGAAATACCGTCGAAACCTGTTTTGTATACAATCCAGCCGGCCAACGCCAGCATCACTACGTAAACTGCAGGACCGGCAACATCAATAAAGCGTTTGATCGCGCTCATGCCGTGCCAGAACACCATGGCCTGGAGAATCCACATCACCCCAAAGCAGCACCATCCCAACTGAGACAGGCCAAGCCAGTGGCTGTGTGTCAGACTTTCGAGCGCAGGATAAAACTTTAACAGCACCAGCATCAGCGCATTGGCCGCCAGCCAGGTCTGAATGCCGTACCAGGCGAAAGCAATCAATCCGCGAATCACCGCCGGAATATTGGCGCCAAAGACACCAAATGCCTGACGGCAAATAACCGCATAAGGCACGCCCGCCATTTGACTCGGCTTAGCCACCAGGTTGGCGCAAAGCTGCACGATACAGATCCCTGCCAGCAGACACAGCAGCACCTGCCAACTGGCCAGCCCGAGTGTAAAGAAGCTTGCCGCTACCACATATCCACCCATGCTGTGTACGTCCGACATCCAAAACGAAAAGATGTTGTACCACGACCAGTTTTGATTGCGGGTGGGCGCCAGGTCTGCATTACATAGCCTTGGACTGTACGCTGCTTCGGCTTCAGAGGCCGATGTGTTACCCACCGTTGAATGATTTGGCATGAAACCTGCTCCTCTCAAAGACATGAATAAATGACCCTATGTGTAAACGTTGCAGGATCCAGGCCAAATTTGATTTTTGTATACAATATTTATTTTTAACGTATACGATAAGTTACGCAAAGATGTTTACCGGAGCGGGTAATGAAGAGTGAAACAGGCCAGAGAACGGCGGCCGATCTGCATGATAAAGATGAGCCTATCTATCAGGCGTTGATGAACGCCATTGTCGAACATCAGTTGCCACCCGGAAGTAAATTACCGGAAGAGGCGCTTTCAGACGTATTCGGTGTCAGCCGCACAGGCATTCGGAAAGTGTTGCAGCGCCTTGCTGCGGTGCAAATGGTGACGCTTACGCCCAAACGTGGTGCACATGTCGCGACGCCCGGAGTGGATGAAGCGCGTGACATTTTCCGAACCCGCAGTCTACTCGAATGCGCCAACCTTCCTGCCGTACTGGAACATATGCAGGCACCTCACCTTGCCGCGTTGGCTGCGCTGGTTGAGCAGGAAAAGGCGGCCATCGAACAGCATGACGGCCCTGCGGCAATTCGTCTGTCGGCGGCGTTTCATATCCAGCTGCAGGCTATTTCCGGCAATCAGGTGTTAACCGATCTCGTTACGCGACTGACCCAACGATCTTCCCTGGTCATTGCCGCCTGGGGCGCTCCCTGGCAGCGCGGTTGCCGCTGTGATGATCATGAGCAACTGTTAAAACGTTTACGAGATAAGGCGTTAGTACCGCTAACCAGCTCGATGCAGCACCACTTTGAACATATTGTTTCCAGCCTGCACTTTGAACGCGGGGGCGAAACGTTGCCGGATTTCACCCGGTTATTTTCGGGTCATAAAGGAGCCTTATCATGAGCCTGATTCAGGTAATTAATCCCAATACCAGCCAGGCGATGACGGAAACCATCGGTCAGGCGGCGCGCGCGGTGGCAGCGCCCGGCACGGAAATTCTGGCCGTCTGTCCTACACAGGGCGTGCCTTCCATTGAAGGGCATTTCGACGAAGCGATCGCGGCGATTGGCGTGCTGGAACAGATTAAGCTCGGCAAAGCGCAGGGCGTCAGTGGCCACGTCATTGCCTGCTTCGGCGATCCGGGGTTGCTTGCGGCACGCGAACTGGCCAGCGGGCCGGTGATTGGTATTGCGGAAGCGGCCATGCACACCGCAACCTTACTGGCGACGCGCTTCTCCATTGTCACCACTTTGCCCCGAACGTTGGTGATCGCCCGTCATTTGCTCCAGCAGTATGGCTTTACTCATCATTGTGCAGGCTTACATGCCATCGATTTGCCGGTGCTGGCATTAGAAGATGGAAGCGGGCTGGCACAGGAGAAAGTGCGTCAGCGTTGCCTCCAGGCGAAGCAGGAAGACGGCAGTGGTGCGATTGTTTTAGGCTGCGGCGGTATGGCAACGCTGGCGGCGTCGCTCACCCAGGAGTTGGGGATGCCGGTGATTGATGGCGTCAGTGCAGCAGTAAAAATGGTGGAATCGCTGGTGGCGCTAGGGTTTGGCACCAGCAAACAGGGCGATTTGGCTTATCCTTTACATAAACCACTCTCTGGTGCCTTTCAGCACCTAAACTAAGCAGATGTTCCCGTTCACCGACAGGATGCACGTTATGACTGAAAGCCAGGATAAGAAAACCTACAGCTTCAATAAAAATTACCCGCGCGATTTGATCGGTTATGGCGCGAATCCTCCTCATGCGGCCTGGCCGAAGAAGGCCCGTGTCGCGGTGCAGTTTGTACTTAACTACGAGGAAGGGGCCGAGAACAGCGTATTACATGGCGACACAGGTTCAGAGCAGTTCCTGTCTGACATTATCGGTGCCGCCAGCTATCCCGATCGGCATATGTCGATGGAATCGCTGTACGAGTACGGTTCCCGTGCCGGTTTTTGGCGTATTCATAACGAATTTCAGAAACGGGGTTTGCCCCTCACCGTTTTTGGTGTGGCGATGGCGCTGGCGCGTCATCCGGAAATCGTTGACGCGATAAAACAGGCCAATTACGACGTGGTCAGTCATGGCTGGCGCTGGATTCATTACCAGGGCATGGATGCCAAAACCGAACGCCAGCATATGCAGCAGGCGGTAGATGTCTTGTCCGATCTGTTTGGCAAAGCACCGACGGGCTGGTACACCGGCCGTGACAGCCCCAATACGCGCCGTTTAGTGGTTGAACAGGGTGGATTTAGCTACGACAGTGACTACTACGGTGACGATCTGCCGTTCTGGACCCAGGTGACCTGCCAGGACGGCACGGTAAAACCGCATCTGATCATTCCTTACACTCTGGAATGCAACGATATGCGATTTGCCTCGCCACAGGGATTCAACACCGCGGAGCAGTTCTTTACCTATTTGCGTGACACGTTTGACGTGCTGTATGAAGAGGGCGAAACCTCACCCAAAATGATGTCGGTTGGGATGCACTGTCGCCTGTTGGGCCGTCCGGGCAAATTTCGCGCGTTGCAAAATTTCCTTGATCATATCCAACAGCATAAAGAGGTGTGGATCTGTACCCGGCAGCAGATTGCCGATCACTGGAAGAAAACACACCCCGCGCCAGAGGCGTAACCTCCTCCGGGTGGTAGCGCGTGACGGCAAAAGAGCGCCGGCACGCGCTGCCGCTGTTTCTGGCATTGTTGCCCGCGAGACAACTGCGCACGCAACCACTCAGTCACACAGGGTGGGATCGGCCTCAATCATCAGTTGCTTCATCTCTTCGAAATGACGGAGAGAGAAGTCGGGAATGCTTTCCCAGTCGCGGGCGGTTTTTTCCGCGACTTCATCACTCAACACTTTTAAAGGTTGCCCGGTAGACCAGGCGGTGACCAAAATCTGGCAGGCGCGCTCCAGCGTCCAGATGTCATCAAAGGCCTCGCCAATCGTCTGGGCGGTTACCATGACACCGTGATTCCCCATTAACAGACGACGTTTATCGGTCAACAGACTGGCCAGTCGTGCGCCTTCCTCTTTGGTATCAGCCATGCCGCCGTATAACGTATCCACCGCGAGACGGTTAAAGTAGCGCGCACTGTTTTGATCAACCGGCGGAATGTGTGGCTGTGCCAGACAGGCGACGCTGGTGGTGTAAACCGGATGCAGATGCATCACGACGCGCGTTTCTGGCAGTCGCTGATGAATTTGCCCATGGATAGACCAGGCGGTGGCATCAACATCCTCCTGGTCTGCACAGGATGGGTCCTCTGCATTGAGCAGCAGCAGATCGCTGGCACGAAGGCGTGAAAAGTGTTTCCACTTTGGGTTCATCAGAAACTGCTTACCATCCGGCGAGACAGCGGCACTGAAATGATTCGCTACCGCCTCATGCATGCCGAGATGGGCAATAATGCGGAAGGCCGCAGCCAAATCGATACGCGTTTGTTCTTCGAAAGAAAGTGCCATATTACCTCCTGAAAATGAACGCGTGCCCGGCACGCGTTTGAGATTAAGGCTGTGGCATCAAGGTGTTGAGATCGTCTGCTGTCGGCGCTTCAAAATGGTATTTTTTCAGCAGCGCGGCATACTCTGGCGTTTTACGGTAGGTTTCCAGCGCGGCGACCAGGGCCTGTTTCACTTCTGTATTGTCCTTCTTCACGCCGAACCCGTTTAACACCGGGTAGATGAGCGTTGTGGAGGAAATCTGAATGCGGTTGCCCAGCTTTTGAACGACGCCACGCGCGACCGCGGCATCGGTGATCTGCGCTTCGACTGCGTGGGAGAGCATCGCCTGCGTCGTCTGCGGATCGGTAGCATATTCGCTGATCGCGATAGGCGGCTTACCGTTTTTCACACAGTAATCGTCAGACAGTTTATGTAACTGCTGTAACCAGGAGGTGGCGCCCATCGAGCCAATTTTATGACCGCAGAATGCTTCGGGGGTTTTGGGCTGATAATCACTGCCCTTCAGCGACAGAATAGCTTCGCCGCTCTTCAGATAGGGAATCATATCGATCACCTTCATGCGGTCGGCGGTGATATACATTGACGAGTTAGTGATATCGAACCGGTTACTCTGCAAGCCGGTAATCAGGTTAGGAAAGCGGGTATCAATGTTCACGGCCTGACGGCCCATCACTTTTGCCAGGCCATCAAGAAACTCAATGTCGAAGCCGGCGGGCTTGTTATCCTTCATATATTCATATGGAAAGAAGGTCATATCCGATCCGGCGATGATTTTACCTGGTTGTAAAAAAGCTGAGGCGTTAAATGACGCCAGTACAGCGCCTGCAGCGAGCAGACTTAATACACATGTTTTCATCGTTATTATCTCTCTATGTTAGGCGCTATCAGACGTTGGCAAGATCTTGACCGGCCTGCTGAACAAAGAACGAGGCGCCCCGCGGTTTCTGCGGCAGGCGAAGTTCATTTGCGGTGCTGCGGACCAGGCCGCTCTCGTGACCATAGACCAGCGTTCCGGCATCCGGACTGGGTAACGGGTTTTCACCGAATGGCAGCGCATCTTCCGCCGCGTACACGGCGATAAACAGTGTGCGCGGCCAGGCGGTTTCATTGGGGCTGGAGGCGTGCAGCAGCCGTGTATGCATAAAACACACGGAACCGGAAGGACCAAAGCAGGCAGTAGGCTGCTGACACTGTTCTTTCACCACCGCAGAATCGACAGCACCGGTAAAGCGTCCGTCCTGCCAGTGTGAATAAAGTGGCCCCTGATGGCTGCCCGGCACCACGTTTAACGGGCCATTTTCCGGCGTGACCTCACTGACCATCAGCAGCGCGGTCACAATATCGTCGTTACTGTGCGGGGTGAACAGAAAATCCTGGTGCCACTCCACTTTGGTTGCGGTATGGGGCAGCTTCGAGTTGATCTTACTGTGATGATAGCGTGTGCCGCTGCCACCAATTAATTGCCCGGCAATATGCGCCATACGTGACTGCAGGGCCGCATGGCGATAGGCGGCAGAGATGTCGTTCGGTGAACTCACACGACGTAATGAAGGGTGATCGGCACTGTGATCGCTCTCAATGTCGAAACGCGGACGGCCGTCCTGCGTATCGCCCCAGGGCGCACTCTGGCTGCGGCTTTCCTCAACCCACTGATCAAAATCGTGTTGCAGCGCTGCGATTTCATCGCTTGTCAGGACATGTTCAACTACCAGAAATCCTTGCTGGTGATACTGATCTATCTGCCATTGTTCAATCATGGTCGTGCCCTCGTGATTAATACATCGTTACGCCAGCGAGACATCCTTCAGAAAAGCTTCCACGCGCGGATGCTGGCCATCGCGTAGCGCTTGTGGCGCGTCGTCACACACGACGCGGCCTTTTTCCATAAAGACAATTCGATCAGAGACTTTGAAGGCGAAGTTCATCTCATGGGTCACGATCACCATGGTGATGCCTTCGCTTGCCAGGGCTTCAATGACCTGAAGCACTTCATTCACTTTTTCAGGGTCGAGCGCTGACGTCGGTTCGTCGAACAACATGATTTGGGGGCGCATCATCAGGGCGCGTGCAATAGCGACGCGTTGCTGCTGACCTCCGGAGAGCTGATGGGGGTATTTCCACGCATGTTCGAGCATCCCGACCTTGAAAAGCAGTGCAGCCGCCTGCTGCTTTAAGGTCTGTGTGGGTGCAAGCTTGTGATAGCGTGGTGCCAGCAGCAGGTTATCCATGACGTTGAGGTGGCTGAACAAATTAAAGCTCTGAAAGACCATCCCAATATTGAGGCGGTGTTCCTTATGCTCAATGAAGCGTGGCTTTCGTTGTTCTCCCTGCTGACTGAGATGAATAAAGGGTTTTCCGTTAATACGGATTTCGCCGTTATCGATCTGCTCCAGACCATTAAGCAGGCGGATCAGCGTCGTTTTTCCTGAGCCTGAAGGCCCGATCACGGAAACCACCTCACCAGGATGAATTTGCAGGTTAACGGCACCCAGCACTTCAACATTGTTGTAAGCCTTATGAAGACGCATTGCCTGCAACGCTGGCCCGCCGGTGTGCAGCGCCTGGCGTACAGGATTCACCGCAGCGCATTGTGCAAGTTCCAACAGGTGCGCATCGGGTTTGCCGGACGGTTGACGCTGCGTCACGTCCAGATAGCGTTCCAGCTGTTTTAACAGGAAGTCAAAGACGGTCACGATCAGCACGTAATAGAAGGCCACGGCAGCCATGGTTTCCATGACCAGAAAGTTTTGCGAATAAAGCCGTTGGCCGACCATCAAAATTTCGGTGAGTGAGATAACAGAGACCAGCGACGTCAGCTTCACGATTGCGATGTATTCATTTGCCAGCGCCGGTAACGCCACACGCAAGGCCTGCGGGATAATAATGCGCCACTGAATACCGGCATAGCGCAATCCCAATGCCCGGGCGGCCTCGCTCTGGCCCTTAGGAATCGACAGCAGCCCACCACGGTGGATCTCCGCGATGTAGGCACTCTCACAAATGGTCAGCGCAATAAACCCGGCCCAGAAGGGATCGCTCAATACCGTCGACGTGGCGGGCAGTGCCTGAGGAAGGTTATAAACAAAGATCAGCAGCACCAGTAACGGCAGGCTGCGAAAGAGCCAGATATAAAAGCGGGCGGGTAGCGTCAATAAGGGATGACGCGACTGCTTGGCCAGCGCCAGGATAAATCCCGCGATAATGCTCATTCCCCAGGTCAGCAGGCTCAGTTTGATGACGGTCCATGTCGCCAGCCAGAAATTAGCGTCGCTAAACAGACTGAACATATAGTTCCAGTTAAATGTCATGGGCTTGCTCGCATTAAACAGAAAAGGGTTAATCATTTCATTCTGTAATTCACTATGGCGGCATGATGGGAACGATAGCAATTAGTAATTTCTTTGGTTCTGATTTTAAAAAAACTATCCAACTCTTCTCTCACTTTTAAACGGCGTATTTTGAATGTCACAGGGTAATAATTAGCGTATTGCTTTCATTTTTGCGCTTATTTAGGGCAGCGCGCTGATCATTATGACGCAACGTGAGAGTTATTGGTGCAATTTCTTTTTTTGACGTTCGCGATCTGTCGAAGATAAAAAAACAGGCTGGCGATATTTTTGAAAGAAAGGCGCTCAGGTCGACTGAGCATGTTGTGGAACAGCATTTGCACCAGTGCTTAGTCCAAAACGAAGCAGTGCTTCTCGCTGACCATAAAAAAAAGAGGTAACGCCATGAGTCGCTTTACACTTAAACAGCTCCGATATTTCGTCGCCGTGGTAGAGACGGAAAGCATTGCTGAAGCCTCGCGTCAGTTGCATATCGCCCAGCCCTCCATCTCTGTCTCGATTAAAAATCTGGAGGACGCCTTCGATCAGCAACTGTTGATTCGCCATCATGCCCAGGGGGTTTCCCTGACGCCCGGAGGCCGTCGTTTTTATGAAAAAGCCCAAGAACTGTTACGCCTGACACACGAGTTTGAGCAAAATTCACGGGCAGATAACACACTGATTTCGGGAACGATTACGGTGGGTTGCTTTGAATCTGCCGCGCCTCTGTACATGCCAAAACTGATTGCCGGATTTAAAAAACAGTATCCGGATATCACCATTGAACTTTACGATGGCGAGCAGCATGAACTGATGCACGGACTCCATCGTGGACGTTTTGACCTGGCTTTTCTGTACGATCTTGAACTGGACAACACGATACAAAAAGCGGCGCTGAACGCCCCGCATAAACCCTATGCACTTTTACCGGTAAACCATCCGCTGGCACAACAATCCCTCGTCACGTTGCGTGAGCTGAGTCAGGAACCCATGATTTTGCTGGATGCTGTCCCCAGCAGGAATTACTTCATCAACATTTTCAAAAGCAAAGGTTATCATCCGCAGGTTGCCTACAGTTCGCCCTCAATTGAAATGGTGCGTTGCATGGTGGGGCAGGGGTTAGGCTTTTCAGTACTGGTCACCCGACCTTACACGGATATGACGTATGACGGTAAAAAACTTGCGCAGATTGATATTGAGGATGATATGGAAGCCTCTACGTTAATCATGGCCTGGTTAAGTCATAATGAACCCACGCGTCCGACAAAACTTTTTATGGACTATTGCCAGAATAGTGCCCTGGGACCAACGACCTGAAAAAGGCCGCGCATATCGCCTGCTATTCGGTAAGAAAATGAAATGTATTTATGGCGGAAGTCATCGATAAATTTTACGGTTTATTCGTTGAGTGGCTTTAATAATCAGGTGTGCATCCTCTGCTTATTAATTTCTTATTCAGATATTAGCTTTATAATATTTTACCCATTCATCTGCCTCAAATAGTCTTGGCGCTAGCGCGTGTCAGGAACACGTCATTGAAACGGCGGGCTTGAGGATGATGGAATGACAATAACAGAGCAAGAAACAGACACCCTGGTGATTGGGGCAGGACAGGCTGGCATCGCCATGAGCGAGCACCTGGGGCGGCTCGGCATTCCGCATTGTGTCCTGGAAAAACATCGTATTGCTGAGGCGTGGCGGACGCGCCGCTGGGATTCTCTGGTCGCCAACGGTCCCGCCTGGCACGACCGGTTTCCCGGCATGACGTTTCCGGGCCAGAACCCGGACAGCTTTGTCTCTAAAGAACAGATTGCTGACTATTTTGACGCGTATGCACGGCACATTGACGCGCCTGTCAAAACGGGCGTCGAGGTCCTCAGCGTAGTGCCTCGTGTCGGGCGCAGCGGTTTCGACGTCTCTACCTCTGAAGGCCCGATTGTTGCACAGCGTGTGGTCGTTGCCACCGGTCCCTTCCAGAAGCCCATCATTCCCGCCATTGCGCCCACTGATGCGCGATTCACCCAGTTGCATTCAGCGGACTATCGTAATCCACAACAACTGCCTGAAGGCGGCGTGCTGGTTATCGGCGCGGGCTCATCAGGAGTGCAGATTGCCGATGAGCTTCAGCGTGCAGGAAAAGACGTCTGGCTCTCGGTTGGGCCGCACGATCGGCCACCTCGACGCTATCGCAACCGGGACTTTTGCTGGTGGTTAGGTGTGCTAGGTCTGTGGGATGCGGCAGCCGGTCAACCCGGTAAAGAACACGTCACCATTGCCGTCAGCGGCGCGCGCGGCGGTCATACAGTCGACTTTCGCAGGCTGGCGCAACAGGGCATCAACCTGGTCGGGTTGACGGAACGCTTTTCAGGCGATGAGGTGACTTTCAAGCCCGATCTGGCGCAAAACATTGCCTCAGGTGATGAAAACTATTTATCCCTGCTTGACGCGGCAGATGCCTGGGTTGAGCGCCATGGGCTGGATTTGCCCGAAGATCCCGGCGCGCGCGTGTTTCTGCCCGATCCGGAAAGTGTCTCGCACCCTGTGCAGTCACTCAATCTCGTCCGCGCAGGGATCACCACCCTCATCTGGGCGACGGGCTACGCCACCGACTACGCCTGGCTGAAGGTTAACGCCTTTGACGAGAAGAACAGACCGGTCCATCAACGCGGCGTCTCCACCGAGTTCGGGCTCTATTTTCTCGGGCTACCCTGGCAGTCACGCCGGGGCTCCTCGTTTATCTGGGGCGTGTGGCATGACGCAAAATATGTCGCCGACCACATCGCTATCCAACGTCAGTATCAGGATTACCGTGCCGCTTCAGAAAATTGAACCAGGAGATTGTCATTATGCCGACTCATACTCGTATTCGGATGTTTAACACCAAAGAAACCTATCCCAATCAAACGCTGGACAACGATCTCTGCCAGGCCGTACGTGCAGGTAACACCGTGTATCTGCGCGGTCAGGTTGGCACCGACTTCGACGGTAATCTGGTGGGCCTGGGCGATCCGGCTGCCCAGGCGGCGCAGGCGATGAAAAATGTGCAGCAACTGCTGGAAGAGGCAGGAAGCGATCTGTCGCATATCGTCAAAACCACCACCTATATTACCGATCCGCGTTATCGCGAGCCGGTTTACCGGGAAGTGGGAAAGTGGCTTAAAGGCGTCTTCCCTGTCTCTACGGGCCTGGTGATTTCGGCGCTCGCACAGCCGCAATGGCTGATGGAAATTGATGTCATTGCGGTGATTCCGGATGACTGGAAACAGGGAGCGATGCAATGACCTTATCGGTAACGGCACGTTGTGAAGAAACCGGTCAACTCGGTATTGCCATCAGCTCATCCAGCATAGCCGTGGGGGCGCGCTGTCCCTGGCTGCAGGCGGGCGTGGGCGCGGTAGCGAGCCAGAACATTACGCTGCCTTCTCTGGGGCAGCAGATTCTGGTGCATCTGGATCAGGGCAGGGATCTGAACGTGGCGCTCAAGCTGGCGCTGGCTGACGACAGATTCAGTGATTACCGTCAGGTCGCCGCGATCGATATTCAGGGCAATACGGCGTTTTTCAGTGGCAGCAAGACGCTGGGCATCGGGAGCGTGACTGAAGGCAAAAACTGTATCGCCGCAGGCAATATGCTGGCGGATAAAGGCGTGACGGCAGCAATGTGTGCGGCTTATGACGCGGCCTCCGGTGAACTGGCCAGTCGGCTTCTTGCCGCCCTTCAGGCTGGCGTGGCGGCGGGCGGGGAGGCCGGACCGTTACATTCTGCCGCGCTCAAACTGGTGGACGACTATACCTGGCCGCTGGTGGATCTGCGCATTGACTGGACTGAGCATGATCCTGTCGGGCAACTGACGCAACTGTGGCTTGCCTATGAACCGCAGATGGAAGCCTATGTCACGCGCGCACTGGACCCGCGTGAAGCGCCAGCCTATGGCGTTCCCGGCGATGAATGAGGGTTTGCGTGCGCTTCTGGCCTCACTGCTGGCTTTTGACATAACCAGCCGGGCGTCAAACCTGGCACTGATTCAGTTTATTGACGACTACCTGACGGTCAGAGGCGTTAAGACGCAGTGGCTGCATGATGACAGCGGTAAAAAAGCCAATCATTTGACGACATTGGCGTGGCGACCCTGGTTTGTGGGCCGGGAAGCATGGCGCAGGGACATAAAGCGGATGAGTTTGTCAGTATCGAACGGCTGGAACGTTGTATGACGATGTTGAACAACCTGCGGCAGTGGATGGCGTTAACGCCCACGAACTCAACCGGGTAAGCCATGCGGGGCGGATCGCACCGCATGGCCAGATTATCGGCTCAACCCGTTTTTACAGCCGGCCATAAAAAGTCATGCGCGCGGTCTCTGATAACGCAATGTCGGGCGCGGTGTTATAGGCCAGCACCGCCAGCATACGTGTCACGTCGCCTTCGGTGGGCGTGACGCGATGCAGGGAATTACGCCCGCGAAACAGCACTAAATCCCCGGCTTCAATCGCCAGCTCATCGACCGGCTGCTGTGCATCCAGCACCGCGGCTACGCCCGCATAATTCATCTCGCCCGCATCGGCATTCCGCAGGTCTTTCACATACTGAAACCGTCCACCACCCACCGGTTTCTGCACCAGCAACGTGATGGCAAACGAAGAGTTATCAAAATGCCAACCCAGTTCTTTGCCGTGCGGCGCGTAGTGAAGGTTAATGGAAGACAAGGGATCGGCGTACGGATACAACGCTTTTTCTTCAAGCACTTCACACAAAAAAGACTGAAAAAGTGCATCGTCGTAAAGCTGACGCAAAGGAGAATCCGGCGCGATCACATCGTCAGTGATGCACCCTTTGGTGCTACTGACTTCGCGGTTGCGAGGATGCATATCGCTGAAGTCTGGGTCCGCTTTCATCAGATAGACGTTATGCTTACTTTGGGTATGGTAAGCACGATGGCGTTGCGCATCACCTTCTGCGACGATGGCTTGTAGGGCGGCGGGCTGCAAAAAATCAGGCAGCACCAGTGCACCTTGCTGGTTAAGTTGCGTCCGACAGTGTTGACGCCAGTCATGACTGGACAGAGGATGTAAGTCAGTACGTACCAGAGCTTCAGGCATCGTTTGCTTCCCGCGTTTCAAGAGTGAGATATCACTTTAACGGGGTCCGATCGTACTGAATACCAATAAATATTTAACACCCTGATAAGGAAGCCTTAATGCCCACGCCGTCGTCGCGCCTGCCTAAAATCAACGTTATTCAGTCATTTAAGGTGGCTGCGGAAACCGGCAGCCTGACGAAGGCGGCAGCGCAGTTGGCGTTAACGCCAGCCGCAGTCAGTCAGCAAATTCGTCAGCTTGAAGAGCATCTTGGATGTGCGCTGTTTTTACGCACCCAGCACGGCGTGATGCTGACGGATATCGGCAAGCAATATCTTCGCTATGTGTCAGAGGCTTTCGATATTCTGCAACTGGGGCAACGAAACATCGGGCGCAAGGACACCGCCGCTCAGCTTACGCTGTATGCGCTTCCCGCGCTGGCGTCAAAATGGTTATTACCGCATCTTCACCACTGGCGCGAGCGCTGCCCACATGTCGGTCTCTCTCTACATGGCACGCACGCCGAAGTGGACTTCAGTAAAACCCCGGCGGATTTTGTCATCTGTTTTGGTGAAGACGCCTGTCCCAAGCTGAACAAACAGTATCTGTTTCACGATGAGGTATTCCCGGTCGCCAGCCCCGCGCTGGTCAACGCGTTTTCTGCAGCACATATCCTCAACGAGGCGCCACTGATTCATCTCGACTGGGGAAAAGAAGGGCGTTTTCTGCCTGACTGGCCAGCCTGGTTTGAGGCAAAAGGCATGGCCGAACCCAGGGCTCAGCCGGGTTTGACGTTTAACCTGACCTCACTGGCGATTGATGCGGCGGTCGCCGGGGCGGGACTGCTGTTGGGACAACGCCAGATGATTGCCCAGGAACTGGCGCGGGGCGCGCTGGTGGTCATTGATGAGTTATGTTTACCGCTCAGTAAGCCCTATTACCTTGCCTGGCCTAATCGCACTGGCAACCAGGAAGGAAGCGAGGAGATGATCGCCTGGTTGCGCGAACGCGCTGCAGGGGAATAAAGCGCATTCGGCTGGCGGTGATCAGTCGTTGCAGCGTTGTGCGCGGGCAGTCACAGCCTGAGCGATCTTAGATAAAGCGAGGCATCCTTGCCTCTGGCGCTACGGGGAGTTTAACGCGGCTTGGTTAACTCATCAGGCTGACCTGGGCCGCGACGATGCGCCAGCCTGCGGGGAATTTCACCCAGGTTTGTTGCTGACGACCAATTTTTTCAGTGCCTGCGCGGGTGAATTCGGTACTGCATACCGCAAAAGCATCGCCAAAGGTCGTGATCACGGTATTCTGCAATGTGCGATCCAGTCCCGCCGAAGGGCGGGCGGCGCGGAAAGCGCGAATCTCATCAATGCCGTATAAATTCTCTCCGGCACCCAGACGCACCGTCCGTGCATCGTGCCAGAACAGCTCATCCAGAACGGCAATATCGTTGCCCGTTAGCGCCTGTTCATAGCGGTAGAATGCGGCGGTTACGGCGTCCAGCACGTCAGTGCGATTAATCTCGTCGGTGTTCATGAGGCTCCAGCCACGTTGGTGGGAGAAAATGTCAGACCTTGCTGTTCAAGGGCAAAAGCCGCCCGCAATACCGCCTGTTCGTTAAACGGCGCGCCGATTAACTGTATGCCAATCGGCAAGCCGCTTGCCGTTGCCAGCGGAACAGTACAGACGGGCAGGCCGAGAAAAGAGATCGGCTGGGTTAACATGCCCATGCTGGCCTTGGTCGGCAAGTTTTGTCCGTTAATGGCAATCGTCTCCTGACCAATCAGCGGGGCACTGCAGGGTGTGGCAGGGGCAATCAGCACATCAAACCGATCAAACAACGGCAGTATTTGCTGTTGGAAATGACGGCGGAAGCGTTGTGCCTGCACATACCAGGCACCGGGCAACATCGCGCCCGCCAGCAGGCGTTCACGGGAATGCGGTTCAAACTGTTCGGGGTGCTGACGTAGTGCGGGCAGATAGTGGTTGCCGCCTTCCGAAGCGGTCATGATAAAGGCGGCTGAGCGAGCCAGTTCCGCTTCCGCCATGATCACCTCTTCGTCAGCCTGTAACGCTTTGGCGGTCTGCATCTGGGCGGTGCGCGCATCATCATTACACCACGTTGAAAAGAAACCACCCAGCACGGCACAGCGTAAATCCTGCGCGCCCTGTTTCAGCAAAGGCAAGGATGCAGCCTGCGGCTGATCTGCCTGGAAGGCATCCGCACTGTCCTTACCCTGCAACAGATCGTAGATCAGCGCCAGATCGTCCACCCGACGCGCAAAGGGGCCGATATGATCCAGACTGGCGACAAACGGATGGCTGCCGCTGCGGGACAGACGACCAAAGGTCGGCTTCAGCCCAACGATCCCGCACAGCGAAGCCGGCACGCGGATCGAGCCATTGGTATCCGTGCCCAGCGAAAAATGCACCAGCCCGGCCGCCACGGCTGCCGCCGAACCGCCGGATGAGCCACCGGCGATGCGCGCCAGATCGTGCGGATTGCGCGTCGCGCCATAGTGGCTGTTTTCTGTGGTAAAGCCGTAAGCATAGGCATCCATATTGACCATGCCGGAAAGCAGTGCGCCCGCCTGCTGAAGTCGCGTCACGGCAAAGGCATCCTGCTGCGCGGCGGGGCGCTGGCTGAATAATGCGGCCCCTGCCAGCGTCGAATAGCCCTGCACATCAAACAGGTTTTTTACCGCATAGGGAATGCCCGCCAGCGGCGGTAATTTCTCACCGCGCAGTCGCTGTTGGTCGACCGCGTCCGCTTCCTGCCTCATCCGCGTTGCAGTGATATCCGTCCAGGCATTAAGCTGCGGATTCTGTTTCTCTATTGCCGTTAGCGTCTGCTCTGCCACTTCTCGGGCACTAATATCCCCGCGCTGAATCGCCTGTTGAAGTGCCTGAATGGAAACCTCGTCCAGTTTCATGCGTGGTACACTCCTGCCACTTCCAGCCGATCGTCCAGCGGATAAGCCATTAGCGGTGCCGCCATAGCGGCAATACGCGTCATCTGGATCAGCAGTGCTGCACGGCGTGCCTCATCCAGTTCCAGATTCAGGATCTGCTCCATCTGGGCGATATAAGCCGCCCACTCCATATCATTCATCATTTACTCCTGTCAGAAACCGGCGGCGCTGCCGTTGCTGCGTGGATCGCTTGCGCCTTCGAACATACCGTTGTTGTGACGAACAATGGCCCCCGCATGGCCGACGGCCTCACTGAATGCCGGAAGCGACTCCACCTCATGGCCTAGCTGGCGTAACTGCTCCAGCGTCTCAGGCGCAAAACGGCTCTCCAGCTTCAGGGAGTCAGAGGTCTGTCCCCACGTACGGCCCAGCAGCCAACGGGGTGCACTCACTGCCTGCTGAAGCGGCATTCCCTGTATCACATGTCGGGTAAAAATCGCTGCCTGGGTTTGAGGCTGTCCGTCACCGCCCATCGAGCCATAGACCATTGTGCGACCGTCTTTCAGGCGCGCAGCGGCAGGATTGAGCGTGTGGAAAGGCTGTTTGCCGGGTGCCAGCGCCAGCAGATGATCGGGATCGAGGCTGAAAGCCGCCCCACGGTTTTGCCAGATGATCCCGGTGCCGGGCAGAACCACGCCACTGCCAAATTCATGATAAATACTTTGGATAAAGGAGACGGAAAGCCCGCTACTGTCCATCACGCCCATCCAGACGGTATCGCCAGGCCCACGACCGGTTCCCCACGGCGCAGCGCGGTGATCGTCAATCTGGCTGGCAATCGTGGCGAGCTGATCGCTGTCGAGCAGGGCCTGTAGATCTTCAACCACATGACGGGGATCGGTGATGTGCCGATCGCGCAGAGCAAAGGCTTTTTTTGTCGCTTCAACGATGCGATGAATGGTTTGCGCTTCATCGGCATTGACCATATCCAGATGATCGGTAATGCCCAGGATCGCCAGAGAAACCAGCCCCTGCGTCGGCGGCGTGATATTCCAGATATCCCCTTCGCTATGGCTGACATGCAGCGGCGTGACCCGGCGGGCACGTTGCTCCTGTAAATCGGCCAGGGTGACAGGAATACCCAGATTAACCATTTCGCCTGCCAGATGATGCGCCAGCGTGCCACGATAAAAGCTTTCCAGCCCTTCTTCACTCAGCAGACTCAGCGTGCGGGCCAGATCGGGTTGGGTAAAACGGCTGCCTTCCGCCGGGACATCGCCATCGGGCAAAAACAGAGCGGAAAAGCCGGGTTGATGCTGTAACTCTTCACGCTTGCTGCGAGTCGCCGCCGCCTGTGAGGCCGTAACCGGAATGCCATCTGCCGCATAACGCACGGCGTCACGCAGCAATCGTGGCAGAGACAGGGATGTACCGCCGAGCTCTGCTGACAGCGTTAACGCCTCGTGCCAGCCGCTCACCGTGCCTGCCACGGTCAATGCCGCTTTGGGCCCGCGGTGTGGAATCTGTGTTTCACCCTGATAGAAGTCGATGGTTGCGAGAGAACCGGCTCTGCCGCTGGCGTCGATAGCGATCGGGTCGCCTTTGCCCGGCATAATCAGCCAGAAGCCATCGCCACCCAAGCCGTTCATATGCGGATACACGACAGCGATCGTGGCGGCGGCGGCGACCATTGCCTCAATCGCATTGCCGCCGTCGCGTAGCACTGCCAGCGCACTTTCACTGGCCAGATGATGAGGCGTTACCGCCATGCCCAGCGGGGCCATATTGCTCTGAATCATGCTCTTCTCATTGTGTTATTCAGGGTACAGAGCAAATAACTAAGCAAGAGCCGTTCCAGTTTTTATCACCGCAACGTCTCTGGACAGGTTTACCTGGCCCAAATTATGCTAGCTTCTGTCAAACCCCGCGGTTGAAACAAAAGTTACAGGACCTGAATGAAACAGCTTGATGAAAGGCTCAAAACGCATTATCCCCAGCTTTCGCCGCAAGAGCAGCGCATTGCCGATTTTATCTTTGACCATTTCGACGATCTGATTAGCTATAACAGTGCCGAGCTGGCGCGCCTGAGCGGCGTGTCAAAAGCCACGGTCAGTCGGCTGTTCAGGCGGCTCGGTTATGACAAATACAAAGATATGCGTGATGAGTTGCGCACCCTGCGCCAGAGCGGTATGCCGCTGACGGATAACCGGGATGCGGTGCAGGGCAATACCTTACTGTCGCGCCATTACAAGCAAGAGATGGCCAATCTTACACAGTGGGTGAACAGCATCGATGCCCAGCAGTTTACTGAAGTCATTGCCCAGCTGGCACAGGCTAAACGTATCTATATCGTTGGTATGCGTAACGCCTATCCGGTGGCGCTGCACCTGCGCCAGCAGCTGATACAGACGCGTTCGCAGGTGCATATTCTGCCCCAGCCGGGACAGACGCTGGCCGAAGATCTGGTGGATATTACGCCCGAGGATATGGTGGTCGTCATCGCTTTTCGACGGCGCACCCGCATTATCCAACCGCTGATGCAGCAGCTGCAAAGCGCGGGAATCCCTGTGCTGGCGCTGTGTGAGCCCCAGGCGCAGAGCGTGATTTCCCTGGCGCGCTGGCAGTTTTGCGCCCCGCTGGACAGCGTTTCAGCCTTTGACAGCTACGCATCGGCCATGAGCCTGGTGAACCTGCTTGCCAATGCCTTGCTGCATGAACTGCTGTCAGACGGACGCCAGCGCATCCATCATATCGCCGATCTTTATCACCAGCTTGACGAGCTGGAGCACCGTTAACAGGCACCATTTTGGTGCTTTGCCCCTTTTTGGACCGTCTCCCGAGGCCGCTCGGGATCTGCCCCATCACTACTAATGCCTTCTCTTCGCCCTTCATCCGCTTTTTTAATCGTGCAACCGCGTTGGCACATTAGTTGCAGAATGCCAGCTATAAGAATCTTTTGTTTCACATAATCTCACCGGGGTGCATAATGAAAAAAGTTTTGATGGCGGTCGCAGCAGCGGCAGTACTGATGGTGCAGGCGGGCAACGTGCTGGCCGATCAACTGCAGGATATCCAGAAACGCGGCGTACTGCGGGTGGCGATTCCCCAGGATTTTCCACCGTTTGGCTCAGTAGGGACCGATCTGCAACCTCAGGGCTATGACATCGACATGGCAAAGTATCTGGCTAAACAGATGAAACTTAAGTTGCAGCTGGTGCCGGTCAGCAGCGCGAACCGCGTGCCTTACCTGCAAACAGATAAAGTCGATTTAGTCATCTCCAGCATGGGGAAAAATCCCGAACGCGAAAAAGTGATTGATTTTAGCCGGGCTTATGCGCCGTTCTTCCTGGGCGTTTTTGGTCCCAAAGGCGAACATCTGAAAGATGCGGCGGCGCTGAGCGGTAAATCTGTCGGCGTCACCCGTGGCGCAGTAGAAGATATGGTACTGAGCGAAGTGGCCCCTAAGGATGCGCAGGTGAAACGTTACGAAGATAACAACACCACCTTATCTGCCTATCTCTCTGGTCAGGTGCAGTATGTGGCAACGGGTAACCTGGTGGTTGCCGCCATTACGCGTCAGAACCCGGCTAAAGCCCCTGTTGCGCAGTTCATGCTGAAAGACTCACCGTGCTATATCGGGCTGAAGAAAGACGAACCTGCGCTGAAAGACAAAGTGAATACGCTGATTGACCAGGCGATCAAAGACGGCACGCTGAATAAATTATCCCAAGAGTGGCTGAAAGCGCCGCTGCCAGCCAACCTGGGCGCATAAGGACGGAGCAATGACCGGGCAACTTAATTTCCCTGCATTGTGGCCGTACTGGCCGGAGTTGCTCTCCGGCCTGTGGGTGACGATCCAGTTAACCGTGCTGGCCACGGTCGGCGGCGTCAGCATCGGTATCATCGGCGCGGCGCTTCGCAGTGGTAAACCCAGTTGGCCAAGTCGCCTGTGGGGCCTTTATGTTGAACTGATACGCAACACGCCGTTTGTGGTGCAGCTGTTTTTTATTGTGTTCGGCTTGCCCAATCTGGGGCTGAAGCTGACAGCCGGTGAAGCGGCCTTGCTGGCCATGTTGGTCAACCTTGGTGCCTACAGTACAGAAATCATCCGTGCCGGTATTCAGGTCACGCCAAAAGGGCAGTGGGAAGCCGGACGGGTGCTGGGCCTGACGCGCAGCCAGACGTTTCTGCGCGTGGTGTTGCCACCGTCGCTGCAGCGAATTTATCCGGCGCTGGTGAGCCAGTGCATCATTGTGATGCTGGGATCGTCGGTCGTCTCGCAGGTCTCTTACGAGGAGCTGACGTTCGCCGCCAACCTGATTCAGTCGCGCACCTTTTTGAGTTTTGAAGTCTATTCGGTGACCACGTTGATCTATCTGGCGTTGTCGATTGTGATGCGTCAGCTGTTGCTGGCGATTGGCCGCAAATGGCTGGGAGTGCAGGCATGATGACAACCTTTACTGACTGGGACATCCTGCGCAATCTGCTGCTGGCCGCACGCTGGACGATCGCCCTGTCGCTGGTGGCCTTTTTAGGCGGCACGCTCGTCACGTTACCTCTGCTGTTTTTACGCCTGTTAAAGCGTAAATGGCTGACGCGGGTGATTCGTGCCTATACCGAACTGTTTCAGGGCACGCCGCTGCTGATGCAGCTGTTTTTGGCTTTTTTTGGCGTAGGGCTGTTCGGCATTGACGTGGCACCCTGGACCGCCGCATCACTGGCGCTGACCTTTTATACCAGCGCATTTCTGCTGGATATCTGGCACGGCAGTATTCAGGCCCTGCCCAAAGGACAGTGGGAAGCATCACGTTGCCTCGGGCTTGGTTTTGGCCAGACGCTGACGCGGGTGATCGCGCCGCAGGCGATTCGCATTGCTATCGCCCCGACGGTGGGATTTGCGGTGCAGGTGATTAAAGGCACGGCCCTGGCGTCGATCATCGGGTTTGTCGAACTGACCAAGGCCGGCACCATTCTGAATAACGTGACCTATCAGCCTTTTAAAGTCTTTGGGCTGGTCGCACTGGGCTACTTCCTGCTGTGTTATCCGCTGTCGCGTTACAGCCAGTATCTGGAGAAAAAATTTAATGCCGCTCATCACCATTAATCAGGTCCAGAAGTATTACGGCACCAACCATGTTCTTAAAGGCGTGGATCTGGATATCGATATGGGAGAAGTGATCTCCATTATCGGCCGCAGCGGTTCAGGTAAAAGTACGTTGTTGCGCTGCATGAACGGGCTGGAAGGCTATCAGGATGGCAGCATTAAACTGGGCGGCATGACGATTACCGACCGTGATTCTCAGGCGCGGGAAATCAGCCGTTCAGTGGGCATGGTGTTTCAGAACTTCAACCTGTTCCCGCATATGACGGCGCTGGAAAACGTCATGCTGGCACCGCGTCGGGTACTGAAAAAAAGCCAGGCGGAGTGCCGGGAACTGGCGGCCCGTATGCTGGAAAAAGTGGGGCTGGGCGAGCGACTGGATTATTACCCTTCCAGTTTGTCTGGCGGTCAGCAGCAGCGCGTTGCCATTGCCCGCGCGCTGGCCATGGAACCCCGCGTATTACTGTGTGATGAGATTACATCTGCGCTGGACCCTGAACTGGTCGGCGAAGTGCTGAAAGTGCTGGAGCAGCTTGCCGCAGAAGGCATGACCTTGATTCTCGTCACCCATGAAATGAACTTCGCCCGCGACGTGGGCGATCGTGTGGTCTTTATGCATCAGGGGCGCGTCTGGGAGCAGGGCGACAGTAAAACGTTGTTCGCCTCTCCGCAGACGGCGGAGCTAAAGCAGTTTATTTCCTCTGTGCGTCTTTGAGTGCTTAACAAGGAATTCACTATGGATATCTCTCAATTTCCACAAATTAATCCACCTCAGCGTCTGTTAATGGGGCCTGGCCCCATCAATGCCGATCCGCGCGTGCTGCGTGCGATGTCGAGCCAACTGCTCGGACAGTACGATCCGGCGATGACGCACTATATGAATGAAGTGATGGCGCTGTATCGCGGCGTGTTTCGCACGGAAAACCGCTGGACGCTGCTGATCGACGGTACTTCCCGCGCCGGTATTGAGGCGATTCTGCTGTCGACAATTCGCCCCGGCGATAAAGTGCTGGTGCCGGTGTTTGGGCGTTTCGGCCATCTGCTGTGCGAAATTGCCCGCCGCTGCCGTGCCGAGGTGCACACGATTGACGTTCCATGGGGCGAGGTCTTCACGCCAGATCAGGTCGAAGACGCCATCAAAAAAGTCAAACCGCGCCTGTTGCTGACCGTGCAGGGCGACACCTCCACCACCATGCTGCAGCCGCTGGCTGAGCTGGGCGCAATCTGCAAAAAATATGGCGTGCTGTTTTACACCGATGCCACCGCGTCGCTGGCGGGAAATGCGCTGGAAACCGATGCATGGGGACTGGATGCCGTGTCCGCAGGTATGCAGAAGTGCCTGGGCGGTCCGTCGGGTACCTCGCCCGTCACCCTGAGCGATGAAATGGCGGCGGTGATCCGCAAGCGTAAATGCGTGGAGCAGGGGATTCGCACCGACGCGCATCAGGATGGCGACGACGAGATGATCTACTCCAACTATTTCGATCTCGGCATGATCATGGATTACTGGGGCCCGGAACGACTCAATCACCATACTGAAGCCACCAGCGCGTTGTTTGGCGCGCGCGAATGTGCGCGTCTGATCCTGCAGGAAGGCCTGGATAACGGTATTGCGCGCCACAAACTGCACGGCGAAGCCATGCTAAAAGGCATTCAGGGAATGGGGCTGGAAACCTTTGGCGATCTCAGTAACAAGATGAGTAACGTTTTAGGCGTGGTGATTCCGCAGGGCGTCAATGGCGATCAGGTCCGTAAACTGATGCTGGAGGATTTCGGCATTGAAATCGGTACTTCTTTTGGCCCGCTGCACGGCAAAGTCTGGCGCATTGGCACCATGGGTTACAACGCCCGTAAAGACTGCGTGATGCAAACCCTGGCGGCGCTGGAAATGGTGCTGGCGCACGTGGGCTACCGTGCGCCACAGGGTGCCGGTTCGCAGGCCGCCTGGGATCACTACGGGAGCCATGCATGATGATGAATGCCAGCGAGGCTCAGATTGCCGCCCGGCGTATCATGGCGCGCTGTGACGCGCTGGCTGAGATCAGCGAAAGCGATCAGGGGCTGACTCGGGTTTACCTGTCACCAGAGCACCTGCGAGCCAATGCGCGCGTCGGCGAATGGATGCAGGCCGCCGGCATGACGGTCTGGCAGGATGCCGTCGGCAATATTTGCGGTCGTTATGAGGCCGCCCAGCCCGGTGCCCCGGCGCTGTTATTGGGCTCGCACCTGGACACGGTCCGCAATGCGGGCCGCTACGACGGGATGCTTGGCGTACTGAGCGCCATCGAAACCGTGCAGTGGCTGAGCGACCATCAGCGTCGCCTGCCGCTGGCGATTGAAGTCATCGGCTTCGGTGATGAAGAGGGCACGCGTTTTGGCATCACCTTACTCGGCAGTCGTGGTATCACCGGTACCTGGCCCGACAGCTGGCCAACGCATCCGGATGGCAACGGCATTACCGTTTCTCAGGCGATGCGCGATGTGGGACTGGATGCTACCCAGATCCCGCGTGCTGCGCGTGCCGTCAGCGATATCGTGGCCTATCTGGAGTTGCACATCGAGCAGGGACCTTGCCTGGAGCAGGACGATCTCGCGCTGGGCGTTGTCACAGCGATCAACGGTGCCCGCCGCCTGAACTGCAGCTTTACGGGCGAAGCCGGACATGCCGGTACGGTGCCCATGAACCACCGTAAAGACGCCCTGGCGGCGGCGGCAGAATGGATGGTATTTATTGAACACACAACGCGCGAACAACCGGGGCAGTTAGTGGCAACGGTAGGCACGCTTAGCTGTGCACCGGGCGCGGTCAACGTTATTCCGGGCGAGGTGAACCTGTCGCTCGATGTGCGTGGGCCGGAGGACGCGCCGCTTGAGTCGCTGCTGTCCACGTTACTGACCCAGGCGGAAGCCATTGCGCTGCGTCGGGGCTTGACCTTTACGTCTCATGAATATTACCGCATTGCGGCGACGGCCTGCGATGCAAGGTTACAGCAGGCGCTGAGCCACGCGATTGAAACCGTACAGGGGCGCAGTCTGGCACTGCCCAGCGGCGCAGGCCATGATGCTATCGCGATTGCGGAACGCTGGCCGGTAGGGATGCTGTTTGTGCGCAACCATCGCGGCATTAGCCATCATCCGGCGGAATCGGTTAAGGAAGCAGATGTCGGCCCAGCCGTTCAGGCTTATTTGCAGGCCGTTTGCCACCTTGCGGAGCAGCACTAAATGGATCTCGTCACCTTTAATCAGTTACCCGATGCCGCCGCTCAGCTTGCGTTGTCGCACTGCGTCGCGATTCCACGCTGGCAGCAGGCGATGGTGGCGGCGCGCCCCTTTCACAGCCTTGAGGCATTGATTGCCGAAGCACAACGGCTGACAGCTGACTGGCAGACAGAAGACCTCAATTTTGCCCTGTCGGCGCATCCGCGAATCGGTGACAAGGTGCAGGGCAACGGTATTGAAAAATGTTTATCGCGCAGTGAACAAGCCGCCATGCACCAGGCGGACGACGGGCTGCAGCAGGCAATGCTGCGGGGAAATCAGGCTTATGAGGCGCGTTTTAATCGGGTGTTTCTGATCCGGGCAAAAGGGCGCAGCGCGCAAAACCTGCTGGACGAACTCACACGGCGGCTGGACAACGACCACGAAACCGAGCAGCAAGAAGCGCTGGAACAGCTGCGTGAGATCACCCTGCTACGGCTTAAGGAGAGTTTTTCATGAGCACTATCAGCACCCATATTCTGGATACCGCGTTGGGGAAACCCGCGGCTGACGTGGCAATTTTGCTGGAACAGAGCACGGCACAAGGCTGGTCAACTTATGCCAGCGGCGTCACCGACGGCGATGGTCGCCTCAAGGACTTGACGCCAGAGCCGATCGCGCCAGGCCATTACCGCCTGACGGCGGCGATTGGCGACTACTTTCGCGTGACCGGACGGGATGCGCTGTACGTCAGTGCGCAAATCGATTTCGTGATTGCTGCAAGCGGTAGCCATTACCATCTGCCATTTTTAATCTCGCCCTGGAGCTGGTCTACCTATCGCGGCAGCTGACGGGGTTATCAGGCGCGGTACTTTTCCGCTGCGCTTGAGAGCTACCGGCTATCAAAACCTTCGGCCCATCCGAATATATTCTTGCTAACACCAGGGTTATCTTAAGGATGACAATGTGAAGGCAACGGAGCCGATAATGAGCACGCCAAAAGATAATGATGTAGCCGCTTCAGGAAAATGTCCCTTTCATCACGGTAAATCGGAAGAAGAAAGCGTTCTGGCTCGCGGAGCCGGTAGTGGCACCAGCAATCGCGACTGGTGGCCAAATATGCTGCGCGTGGACCTGCTGAACCAGCATTCCAATCGTTCAAATCCCCTCAGCGAAGACTTTAACTATCGCGAAGAATTCAGCAAGCTGGATTATGCTGCGCTGAAAGCCGATATCCGGGCGTTGCTCACCGACTCCCAATCCTGGTGGCCTGCCGACTGGGGCACCTACATTGGCTTGTTTATCCGTATGGCCTGGCACAGTGCCGGTACTTACCGCACCATCGACGGCCGTGGGGGTTCAGGTCGTGGTCAACAGCGCTTTGCCCCGCTGAATTCCTGGCCAGATAACGTCAGCCTTGATAAAGCCCGCCGCCTGTTGTGGCCGGTGAAACAGAAATACGGCCAGAAAATCTCCTGGGCCGACCTCTATATCCTCGCCGGCAACGTCTCGCTGGAAAACTCAGGTTTCCGTACCTTCGGTTTTGGTGCCGGTCGCGAAGACGTCTGGGAACCGGATATGGACGTGGACTGGGGTCATGAAACCGAGTGGCTGGCACATCGTCATCCAGAAAGCCTGGCGAATGCGCCACTGGGCGCCACAGAAATGGGCCTGATTTATGTCAACCCGGAAGGCCCCAACGCCAGTGGCGATCCGGCCTCTGCCGCGCCTGCTATTCGCGCGACCTTCGGCAACATGGGCATGAACGATGAAGAGATCGTCGCGCTGATTGCGGGTGGTCACACCCTGGGTAAAACCCACGGTGCCGCCGCTGCGAGCCACGTGGGCGTCGATCCTGAAGCCTCACCTATCGAAGCGCAGGGCTTTGGCTGGAGCAATAACCATGGTAGCGGCGTGGGTGCAGATGCGATTACCTCGGGTCTTGAAGTGGTCTGGACGCAGACACCAACGCAGTGGAGCAACTACTTCTTCGAGAACCTGTTCAAATACGAATGGGTAAAAACGCACAGCCCGGCCGGTGCTATTCAGTATGAAGCAGTCAATGCCGACGACATTATTCCGGACCCGTTCGATGCGGCGAAAAAGCGCAAGCCGACCATGCTGGTGACGGATCTGACGTTACGTTTCGACCCCGAGTTCGAGAAGATTTCTCGCCGTTTCCTGAACGATCCGCAGTCCTTTAACGAAGCCTTTGCCCGCGCCTGGTTCAAATTGACCCACCGTGATATGGGGCCAAAAGCGCGCTACATCGGTCCTGAAGTGCCAAAGGAAGATTTACTGTGGCAGGACCCGTTACCGCAGCCTACGCATCAGCCGACGCCAGGCGATATCAGCGAACTGAAAGCGAAAATCGCTGCGTCGGGCCTGACGGTCAGCCAGCTGGTGTCTGTTGCCTGGGCGTCTGCATCGACCTTCCGGGGCGGTGACAAACGTGGTGGCGCTAACGGTGCCCGTCTGGCGCTGGCACCACAGAATAGCTGGGCGGTAAACGCCAGCGTGGTTAACGACGTATTACCTAAACTGCAGCAGATTCAGCAGGAATCCGGTAAGGCTTCGCTGGCTGACGTGATCGTACTGGCGGGCAGCGTCGGTATCGAAATGGCCGCAGCCGCAGCAGGCGTTGCCGCACAGGTGCCGTTTATCCCAGGCCGTGTGGATGCGCGTCAGGATCAAACCGATGTGGAATCCTTTAACGTGCTGCAACCGCTGGCCGATGGTTTCCGTAACTACCGTCGAGTACAGGGTGGTTCATCGACAGAAACCCTGTTGCTGGACAAAGCGCAGCAGCTGACGCTGAGTGCTCCAGAGCTGACCGCGCTGGTGGGTGGCTTACGTGTACTGGGCACCAACTTTGACGGCAGCCATCACGGCGTGTTTACCGACCGAGTGGGCGTCCTGAGTAACGATTTCTTTGTGAATTTGCTGGATATGCGCACCGCATGGCGTGCGACTGACGGCAGTGAAGAGATCTTCGAAGGCCGCGATCGTCAGAACGGAGCGGTGAAATTCAGCGCGACGCGTGCCGATCTGGTGTTCGGTTCCAACGCCATTCTGCGTGCTCTGGCAGAAGTTTATGCCAGCAGCGACGCAAAGCAGAAGTTTGTTACTGACTTCGTGGCGGCCTGGACGAAAGTGATGAATCTGGATCGTTTCGACCTGTAGTAATCCTGAATCACCCCCGGCCTGTCCGGGGGTGACGTCATTCCGTTAGCGTAAAGCCATCAGCATCGCGCCAGGCCGGAAACCTTTCGCGGTATGCCCGCAGGTCTGACAGCGATAACGCGGCATCAACGCTGCCTGCTTTGCAGGATTCACCTGCCGCCAGAATCTCGCCCTGTGGCGAAATAATCCGACTGTCCCCACTGTACTCGTGCTGATTGCCATCGCTGCCCACGCGATTGCAGCCTGCAACAAATGCCTGATTCTCAATCGCCCGTGCCAGCAGCAACGCCTGCCAGTGCAGGGTGCGCGGTGCCGGCCAGTTAGCGACATACAGCGCCAGATCGTAATCATCCCGGTTACGCGAGAACACCGGAAAACGCAGGTCATAACAGATTTGCGGCAAAATACGCCAGCCGCGCCACTGAATCACCGTGCGTGCCTTACCGGCAATATAGTGATGTTGCTCGTCGGCCATGCGAAACAGGTGACGTTTATCATACTGATGTAACGTGCCATCCGGCTCAACCAGCAGAAAACGGTTTACGGCGCCCTCCGCGGTATGAATGGCGGCGCTGCCGCCCACCAGCGCATCACAGCGCCGCGCATGCTGTCCTAACCACTCTACCACCTGCGCCTGCGGTAGCGCCGACTGGGCGGCTTCCATCGCAAAGCCGGTGGTAAACATTTCCGGCAGGATGATCACATCCCGTTGCGTGAGGCTGGCTAATATCCGATCGAAATGGCGCAGGTTGGCCTCGCCATCCATCCACGTCAGGGGCTCCTGTAGCAGCGTTATCGCTAAAGTCGACATAACCGCTCCGCTGCTGCATCGAGTGTGGCTTCCTGTTTCGCAAAGCACAGCCGGATGAGTTTGTGGGGGAAAGGTCCGGCACAAAACACTGACAGGGGAATCGCCGCGACGCCCACTTCGCGCGTCAGCCACTGGCAAAACGCCACGTCGTTCAGATCGGAAATCGCGCTGTAGTCCATCAGCAGAAAATAGGTGCCTTCGCACGGCAACAGGCGGAACCGACTACTGCTCAGCGCCTGGATGAACCGATCACGGCGCGCGCGATAAAAATCGGGAAGTTCGCGGTAGTGCTCTGGATGCTGGCGCAGCATATCGGCAATCGCCAGTTGAGCCGGCGTGTTCACGGAAAACGTCAGGTATTGATGGATCTTGCGGATCTCGGCGCTAATAGCGGCAGGCGCAACGCAATAGCCCACTTTCCAGCCGGTCATGTGAAAGGTTTTGCCAAAGGATGACACCGCAATTGCACGCTGGCGCAACGCGGGATGGGCCAGCACGCTGGCATGGCCTGCCTCGGCAAAGCAGATGTGCTCATAGACTTCATCGCTCAGCACATAGATTTCCCGGTCAGAGATCGCCTGCCACAACGCGGCATAGTCCGCCTGGTGCCAGACGCTGGCTGAAGGATTATGTGGCGTGTTTAAAATGACCAGGCGGGTTTTGTCACTTAACAGCGCGGAGAACGCCGACCAGTCCACCGCGAACAACGGCGGCTGCAACGTGATGCGTTTCAGCATGCCGCCTGCCAGCTCCACCGCAGGCGCATAGCTGTCGTAACTGGGATCGAAACAGATCACTTCGTCACCGGGCCGCACCAGGGCGGTGATGGCGGCATAAAGCGCTTCTGTCGCGCCTGCCGTCACGGTGATGTCGTCGTTAACGCAGGGGCGATAGCCGTAGAGCGCGGCGGTTTTATCCGCAATAGCTTCGCGAAGCGGTTGCGCGCCGGTCATGGGAGCATACTGATTCGCGCCCTGGCTGACATGGTAAGCCAGCCTCTCCTGCAGGTAAGACGGACCGTCAAAATCCGGAAACCCCTGGGAAAGATTAATGGCATTATGCTGCTGTGCCAGCGCGCTCATTTGCGTGAATATCGTTGTGCCGAGTGCAGGCAGTTTGCTCTCGGGCGTCAGGTTGGACTGCGTCATGATTAGGTAGCCTTACGCGCAAAAACGGTAGCGGAGAAACCCTTAGTTGATGCCACTATAAACAGGATGCTAGTATTTGGCAATCAAGACGCTTAGACGGCTAAAAGGAACGATGATGTCCGATTCATCTGCAGTAGAAAACCTGGTGGAAGCCTGTCACTGGATAGGCGCGAAGGGCTGGGCACCGGCCACCGGCGGCAATATGTCGGTGCGTCAGGATGCTCATTTTTGCCTGCTGAGTGAGTCGGGCAAAGATAAAGGCAGCCTGACGCGCGACGATTTTATCCAGGTCGAGATTGCCACCTGTCAGGCGCCTTCGGGGCGCAAACCTTCGGCGGAGACCGCGCTGCATACACTGATTTACCGGTTGTTTCCGGAGGCGGGCGCGGTGTTGCACACGCACACGGTGAACGCCACGGTGTTGTCCCGGGTTGAGCAGGGCGCGGCCTTGTTGCTGTACGGTTATGAGATGCAAAAGTCGCTGAGCGGCCAGACGACGCATGACACTACCGTGGCGATTCCAGTATTCGACAACAGCCAGGATGTGGCGGCGCTGGCGTCAGAGATCGAGGATTATGCTGCCCGCTTTCCGTTGCGCTATGGCTTTCTGCTGCGTGGACACGGCCTGACCTGCTGGGGCAAAGACGTCGCTGAAGCCCGTCGCCATCTGGAAGGTCTGGAATTTTTATTTGAATGCGAGCGCCAACGTCGCCTGCTGGAGAAAGCATGATAAAGGCCATTGTTACCGATATTGAAGGCACCACCAGCGATATCCGCTTTGTGCACAACGTTCTGTTTCCCTATGCCCGTGCGCATCTGGCGGACTATGTTCGCCAGCATCAGGCGCAGGCTGACGTGCAACAGGCGCTGAACGCGGTGCGTGCCGAAGCGGGGCAACCCGATGCCGATATAAACGGCGTCATTGATATTCTGTTTTCTTACATGGATGCGGATCGCAAATCGACCGGTTTAAAGGCGCTGCAGGGGATGATTTGGCGAGAAGGCTACCTGAACGGCAGTTTCACCGGACATCTTTATCCTGACGTGCTGCCTGCGCTCACGGCCTGGCACGCGCAAGGTATTAAATTATATATATATTCCTCTGGCTCGGTTGCCGCGCAGAAATTGTTATTTGGCTACAGCGATGAAGGTGATATTACTGGTTTGTTAAGCGGCTACTTTGATACTCACGTAGGTGCCAAGCGCGAGATGACGTCGTATCAGAACATCGCCGCGCAAACAGGCTTGCCGGCTGATCAACTGCTGTTTCTTTCTGATATTCATCAGGAGCTGGACGCAGCAGAGCAGGCCGGCTGGCACACGCTGCAGCTGATTCGTGACGCGGCAGATGATGACAGCCATCATCGTCAGGTCACTAATTTTTCCCAGATTAACCCGGAGTCGATTTGAGATGAGTGCACTGACCATTTTTAGCGATAGCGATCCCAGCCAGCCGATATGGCACAGCACCGATGCCGAAGCGATTCGCGCGCGGCTGAATGCCAAAGACGTCCGTTTTGAACGCTGGCAGGCCGACCGCGATCTGGGGGCAAACCCGGATGCGGAAACGGTTATCAACGCTTATCAGCATGCCATTGATCGCCTGGTGGCCGAGAAAGGTTATCAGAGCTGGGACGTGATCAGCATGCGCGCCGATAACCCGCAGAAGGACGTTCTGCGCCAGAAATTCCTGTCGGAACACACGCACGGCGAAGATGAAGTTCGTTTCTTTGTCGAGGGCGCAGGGCTGTTCTGTCTGCACCTCGACGGTGAAATTTTGCAGATCCTGTGCGAAAAGAACGACCTGATCTCGGTGCCTGCTGGCACACCGCACTGGTTTGATATGGGATCGTCCCCGCACTTCACTGCGATCCGCATTTTTGATAACCAGGAAGGCTGGATTGCCAATTTCACTGGCGACAAGATTGCAGATGCCTATCCACGACTGGCGTAAGTAAGCCGGTATCGTTAAGCGTGCTGCTTCCTGGCGGAAGCAGCATCGCTCGTCACTGTGGCTGAAAGAGGCCATCCTGAACCTGCTGTGGGGTGACTACGCCCGTATCCAGTACCCAACCGCTGATAAGCGCCGCTGGCGTGACGTCGAAGGCCGGATTGTATACCCGGGCATCGGCAGGCGCCCACTGCACGCTACCGAAGCTGCCAGCAACGCCGGTGACTTCGCTGGCGGCACGCTGTTCGATAGGAATGGCTGACCCCGTCGGACACAGGCGATCCAGCGTGGTATGCGGGGCGGCAACGTAAAAGGGAATACCGTGATAGTGCGCCAGCACCGCCAGGCTGTAGGTGCCAATCTTATTCGCGACGTCGCCATTGGCAGCAATGCGATCGGCACCGACCCAGATGGCATCGACGTTGCCCGCCGCCATCAGGCTGGCCGCCATCGCGTCGGTAATCAGATGATAGGGCACGCCGAGCTCGCCGAGTTCCCACGCCGTTAAGCGTCCGCCTTGCAACAAAGGGCGCGTTTCATCGACCCAAACGTTACGGACCTTGCCCTGCTGATGTGCGCGCGCGATAACGCCCAGTGCTGTGCCGACGCCCGCGGTAGCCAGGCCACCGGTATTGCAGTGGGTTAACAGCTGGCTTCCGGGTTTGACCAGCGCGCTTCCGGCTTCAGCGATGCGCTCACAGAGCTGTTTGTCTTCATTAACGAGACGCAGCGCTTCGTCCACCAGGCTCGTCACCCTTTCAGGTTTTTCCAGCGCCTGCTTCATCCTGTCCAGGTTATTCATCAGGTTGACCGCAGTCGGGCGGGCGGCGCGCAGGATCGCCAGTGACTGCGCCAGCTGCTCGCGCGTTTCACCTTGTTCCGCCAGCAGCGCCAGCAGCAGCGAGGCAGACAAGCCAATTAAGGGGGCGCCGCGTACCCGCAGCGCATGAATGTGTTCAACCAACTGCGCGACCGAATGGGCAGGCAGCCAGTTTTGTTGCTGTGGCAGGGCCTGCTGATCCAGTATCCAGAGCTGGTTGTTGCGAACCTGTAAGCTGGTGGTTTGGAATGTCTGCATTCTTGGTGAATTCCATGTTGCGTTAATGGCGGATATTGTGCCAACATGCTTAACGGATGTATAGACGTCTGAACGGCTTATTACGAAAGATTAATCAGGTCCGGCTTGCACCGGCGTTTGTTGATGAGGAAAGGTCAATGTCGCAATACCGTACATTCACTGCAGCTGACGCTGTGGAATATGCCAAAACGTTTGGCGGCATGGATGATCCTTCTGTTTTATGCAGCGCGGAAGAGATCGGCGATGGTAACCTCAATCTGGTCTTCAAGATTTACGACAATCAGGGGAAAAGCCGCGTCGTGGTCAAGCAGGCGCTACCCTACGTGCGTTGTGTCGGTGAGTCATGGCCGTTAACGCTCGATCGCGCCCGCATTGAGGCGCAAACCCTGGTTGAGCACTACAAATATTGCCCTCAGCACACGGTCAACGTGACGCATTACGATGCGGAACTGGCGGTGATGGTGATGGAAGATCTCTCCAGCCACCAAATCTGGCGCAGTGAGCTGGTCAAAGGCGCGTACTATCCTGAAGCACCTCGTCAGCTGGGTGAATACCTGGCCCAGACGCTGTTCCATACCTCAGACTTTATTCTGCACCCGTACCATAAAAAAGCCGAAGTGGCGCGCTTTATCAACCCGGAACTGTGCGAAATCACCGAGGACCTGTTCTTCAACGATCCCTACACTGACCATGAGCGCAACAGCTATCCTGAAGCGCTGGAGCCGCTGGTCGCCTCACTGCGCACCGACGACGCGTTGCGTATTGCCGTTGCCGGGCTTAAACACCGTTTCTTTAGCCATGCCGAAGCCTTGCTGCATGGGGATATCCACAGCGGCTCCATCTTTGTGGCTGACGGGAGCCTTAAAGCGATCGACGCTGAGTTTGGCTATTTTGGGCCGATTGGCTTCGATGTTGGCACCGCGCTGGGTAATCTGCTGATTAATTACTGCGGTTTGCCCGGCCTGCTGGCACCGCGCGAAGCCGTTGATGCCCGCGAGCAGCGCCTTAGCGATGTGCGTGATGTCTGGAATACGTTCGCAGCACGTTTCCTGGCGCTGGCAGAAAGCAAGACGCAGGATGTGGCCATGGCTTATCCGGGCTATGCCCAGGCGTTTCTGCGTAAAGTCTGGGCGGATACGATTGGTTACTGTGGCACTGAGTTGATCCGTCGGACGGTGGGCATGTCGCACGTGGCGGACATGAAGCTTATCCGGGATGATGAGATGCGCACCGATTGCATTCGTAATGCGATTACGTTGGGCCGCACGCTGATCCTGGCCGCCGGGCACGTTGAGGATGTCGAAGCATTGATTGCCCGCATTCGTCAGGCAGGGTAAAAAAAAGGCCGACATGATGTCGGCCTGATGGATTATGCCGCCTCGCTGGGGAGGGCGGGCTTAGAGACAGCCTGCTTTGCCGGAACGGCCAGCGCATCAGCCTCAAACTCATCCACGTTAATGGAACGCAGACGGCTCTGCTCGGCGCGTTTCAACACCTCTGCTTCTTTGTCGTCAATCCAGCCCTTCTCCAGCGCCTGTTTTGCCAGTGCATCGAGTCGGGTGAACGAGAAGTGTTTTTTATGCTGTTTGCACAGGCGGTCGTGAATCACTTCTGCCGCCATCACATCCTGCAGTGCCTGCTCTAACTGACCTGCTGGGTTATGCTGGCTCGGCGCCAGATATTGACCGCGACCCAGGCGCGAGCGCGTTGCGGAAGGCACCTGCAGCATTTTTGCCAGTTTATGGTCAAGGCGATCGGATGGCGCAGGGCAGTGCTGACCACCGGCGAACACCACCAGTCGGATCACCCCAGCCACCAGACGATTCGGGAAGTTGCTCAGCAGATCGTCCATGGCTTTTTCTGCCTTATTCAGCGCATCCTGCACGCCCCACTGCACCAGCGGTAAATCCGCCTCGTGACGCCCTTCATCGTCATAACGTTTCAGGGTGGCAGACGCCAGATAGAGTTGGCTCAGCACATCCCCCAGACGGGCCGACATGCGTTCGCGACGCTTCAGACTGCCGCCTAACACCGCCATAGAGACATCTGACAGCAACGCCAGGTTGGCACTGATGCGGTTCATATGCTGATAATAGCGACGTGTGGCATCGCGGGTAGGCGCAGCGCTGGTGCGTCCGCCAAGCAGGCCCAGCCACAGGCTGCGCATCGCATTGCTGCCTACGTGACCAATATGGCTGAACAGCGCTTTATCAAAGGCCGCAACATCGTTGCTGGCAGCGGCAGCCATTTCCTGCAGGACATAAGGATGGCAACGAATCGCGCCCTGACCAAAGATAATCATGCTGCGGGTCAGGATATTCGCGCCTTCCACCGTGATAGCGATAGGTGCGCCCTGATAGGCACGCGCCAGGAAGTTGCTGTCGCCCAGCATGATGCCTTTACCGCCCGCGATATCCATAGCATCGATGATCGACTGCTGAGCGCGGTGGGTACAGTGGTATTTCACAATGGCTGACAGCACGGCGGGTTTCTCACCCTGCATAATCCCGGTGGTAATCAGCGTTGCGGCTGCGTCCATCACATAGGCATTACCTGCGATTCGTGCCAGCGGCTCTTCGATGCCTTCCATTTTACCGATAGACAGCTTGAACTGACGACGGATGTGAGCATAAGCACCGGTCGCCAGCGCCACACTTTTCAGGCTGCCGGTTGAGTTTGACGGCAGCGTGATGCCACGACCGACCGACAGACATTCCACCAGCATCCGCCAACCCTGACCGGCCATTTCCGGGCCACCAATGATGAAATCGATAGGAACAAAAATGTCTTTGCCACGGGTTGGACCATTCTGGAACGGCACGTTGAGGGGGAAGTGGCGATGACCGATTTCCACACCTGGCGTGCTGGTCGGGATCAGGGCACAGGTAATGCCCAGCTCCTCTTTCTCGCCCAGCAAATGCTCTGGATCGGAGAGTTTAAATGCCAGACCCAGCACGGTAGCGATAGGGGCTAACGTGATATAGCGCTTGTTCCAGGTCAGGCGCATGCCCAGCACCTGCTGGCCCTGCCACTCGCCCATGCAGACCACACCCGTATCGGGAATCGCACCGGCATCTGAACCGGCTTCCGGGCTGGTCAGCGCGAAACAGGGAATTTCATCTCCCCGGGCCAGACGCGGTAAATAGTGGTCTTTCTGTTTTTCCGTACCGTAATGTTGCAGCAGTTCGCCCGGGCCGAGTGAGTTAGGTACGCCCACGGTAATCGCCAGAATACCCGATACGCCCGACAGTTTTTGCAACACGCGCGCCTGTGCATAGGCAGAGAATTCCAGCCCGCCGTACTCTTTTTTGATGATCATGGCGAAGAAGCGGTGCTCTTTCAGATATGCCCACAGTTCTGGCGGCATATCAGCCAGCTCATGGGTGATCTGGAAATCATTTGCCATGCGGCAGGCTTCTTCCACTGGGCCATCGATAAAGGCCTGCTCTTCCGGTGTCAGGCGCGGTTGTGGATAGTTATGCAGTTTCTGCCAGTCGGGTTTGCCCTGGAACAGATCGCCTTCCCACCAGGTGGTGCCCGCGTCAATCGCCTCTTTCTCTGTGCGTGACATTGGCGGCATCACTTTCTGGAAGCGTTGCAGCATCGGTTGGGAAAACAGTTTGCGGCGCATACTGGTCAGGTTCAGCGGCAGCAGAATAATCGCCAGCGGTAACAGCAGCCAGGGCGTCCAAAGGTGGGCCGCCGCCATCGCTGCAGTCCACAGCAGGAGAATTGCGCTGCTGAGGGGCAGAGAGAGGCGGTGATAAAACAGCGCGCCAATTAGCACCACTGTCGCAAGAATCGAGACAACCATCATAATGAAGTGCTCCGTTAAGTAGTAAGAGGTCTGACCTGTTATGAGTAGAGGTGTAAATCAGATGCTGGCATTTATCAATTTTTTTACATCGCAATTACAACCTGACTCACAAAATCAGCCAAACAGCGCGTTGGATGAAAACAGCAGGCGCGAAAAAACGCTGGGCATGCGGTATCTGGCTGTGTGGTGCTTTGCGCGCGTCAGCCATTCCGTTAAACTTGCTGCGATTAACCTCCCCTACAAAGGACAAGTCTATGTATCAGGACATTATTCGTTCAGAGCTGAACGAGGCTGCAGAGACGTTGAATAACTTTCTGAGTGACGACGCGAACATTCACACCATCCAGCGGGCTGCGGTGATGTTGGCTGACAGCTTTAAAGCGGGCGGCAAAGTGCTTTCCTGCGGCAACGGTGGCTCTCACTGTGATGCGATGCATTTTGCGGAAGAACTCACCGGCCGCTACCGTGAAAATCGTCCTGGATACCCGGCTATTGCCATTTCAGACGTCAGCCATCTTTCCTGCGTGAGTAACGATTTTGGCTATGACCACGTTTTTTCCCGTTATGTTGAAGCGGTAGGGCGCGCAGGCGATGTGCTGCTGGGGATCTCTACCTCAGGTAACTCTGCCAATATCATCAAGGCTGTTGAAGCCGCGCGCGCGCAGGGCATGAAAGTGATCACCCTGACCGGCAAAGATGGCGGTAAGATGGCGGGCAGCGCGGACATTGAAATTCGTGTACCGCATTTTGGTTATGCTGATCGCATTCAGGAGATCCATATCAAAGTGATCCATATCCTGATGCTGCTGATTGAAAAAGAGATGGTCAGGTAACAGCACGACTGGCCTCCTGGTCGACAGGAGGCGTTTTGACATAAGGCGGTTGCTATGTGCGAATTGCTCGGGATGAGCGCTAATGTTCCCACCGATATTTGTTTCAGTTTTACCGGATTGGTGCAGCGTGGCGGCGGAACAGGGCCGCATAAAGACGGCTGGGGCATTACGTTTTATGAAGATAAAGGCTGCCGCACCTTTAAAGATCCCTTACCGAGTTTTAATTCCCCTATTGCGCGTCTGGTGCAGGAATATCCAATTAAATCTCATTCGGTCGTGGCACATATTCGCCAGGCGAATCGTGGACCGGTCTCCCTGGAGAATACGCATCCGTTTACCCGGGAATTATGGGGCCGTCACTGGACTTATGCACACAACGGGCAGCTTAAAGGCTACAGGCAACTGGAGACCGGGACGTTTCGTCCGGTAGGGGAAACCGACAGCGAGAAGGCATTTTGCTGGATTCTGCATAAGCTGGCCACGCGCTATCCGCGCACGCCGGGGAACTGGCCTGCAGTCTTTCGCTACATTGGGGAGCTGGCGTGTGAGCTACGGCAGAAAGGCGTATTTAATATGCTGCTGTCGGATGGTCGCTACTTAATGGCATTCTGCTCAACCAATCTGTTTTGGATTACCCGCCGTGCACCTTTTGGTCGGGCGCAGCTGCTTGATCAGGACGTGGAGATTGATTTCCAGAAACACACCAGCGCGAACGATATAGTGACCGTCATTGCCACACAACCGCTGACGGGAAATGAAACCTGGCACCGAATTGTGCCAGGCGAATGGGCATTATTTTACCTTGGAGAGCGCCAGGAATGACTGGGATGCCGCTTCAGGTTGAGTGATCACCGGGCTGCTGTTCATCACATATCTGCCGCTGGTCACATTCACGGTCGGCGGCTGATGATACTGCGCAAAGTAGGTGTAGCCGGGCTGAAGTTGCTTCCAGAAATCCGCATAGGTGGAATAGCGATGACGCTGCATATTGCTGTCGGTCATGCGAAACGGATAAATGGCAATATTCACTTCCTGCTGACCATTACGTAATGCCGCATTCACATAGGTGAAAATCTCATCCATATAGGCATTGGTCATGGCATAGCAGCCGATAGACTTACAGTCGCCATGAATCATTAAATAGTTACCGCTGTAGCCCTGGTCGCGATCGTATTGATTGGGGAAGCCAATATTAATCGCGCGATAGAAACGGCTATCCGGCTTTAGCTGATTCATTTTTACGCTGTAAAAACCTTCCGGGCTTTTAAAATCGCCTTCACGACGTTTTGGCCCCAGGCCGCCAGAAAAGTTGCAGATGCGATAGGTATCCAGCAAGCGATATTCGTTGCCAATCTTGCCGTACAGCTCAAGGGTACGCTCTTCCTTGAAGATCTGAATATAAACCGGCGTACCGATTAACTGTTTCTTTAATTCTTTGCTCACCGGCGCCAGTGGCTGAACCGGCTCAGGAGTCATTGCCATGCTGAGGGCTGGCAGTAAAATCATCGCAAACAGAAGTGCGATTTTGCCCATGCTGTGTACACCTTGAAGTGAAGAAGAACAACGGCGCGATAAGTGCGCCTCTGTTTGCATTATCGGAACTTTCCGCTACCGCAGCGCAACATTAAACATTGTGTGTTTTTTTAGCAATACAGCGCAGAGCAAAATGTCCATTTCTTTGACGGAATAGCGCCGAAAATTTGTAAAGTTTGTTAGCAACTGCAAGAAATATTGCACAAGCCTCTTTGGACTGTATACTTATCCAGTACTGGAGGGGCGATGCGTAAGATCATTCATGTCGATATGGACTGCTTTTTTGCCGCAGTGGAAATGCGTGATGACCCTTCATTGCGCGATATTCCCATGGCGATTGGCGGCAGCCGCGATCGGCGCGGGGTGATCAGTACCGCTAACTATCCGGCACGCAAATATGGCGTGCGCAGTGCGATGCCCACGGGCATGGCGCTGAAGCTATGTCCTCATCTGCGTTTATTACCCGGGCGCTACGAAGTTTACAAAGAGGCATCCAGCCAGATTCGCGCCATCTTTTCACGCTTTACCTCCCTTATTGAGCCACTTTCGCTGGATGAAGCCTATCTGGATGTCACCGACAGCACGCACTGTCAGGGATCAGCTACGCTGATCGCCCAGGAAATCCGCGCCACTATCTATCGGGAAACCCAACTCACGGCCTCTGCGGGCATCGCACCGATTAAATTTCTCGCCAAAATTGCTTCTGACTTAAACAAGCCTGATGGCCAGTTTGTCATTACTCCTGCACAGATGTCTGATTTTTTACTGGCGTTGCCGTTGGCGAAAATTCCCGGTGTGGGAAAAGTGTCGGCAAAAAAGCTGGAAGAGCTGGGATTACATACCTGCGGCGATGTGCAAAAAGCCGATTTGGCGTTATTGCTTAAGCGCTTCGGTAAATTTGGTCGGATCTTATGGGAGCGCAGCCACGGTATTGATGAACGCGGTGTGGTGGTCGAACGCGAACGTAAATCGCTGGGCGTTGAGCGCACGCTGGCTGACGATATCGACAGTTGGGAACGCTGCCTGGAGATTATTGATTACCTCTATGCCGAGCTTGATCGGCGCTTAACTCAGATACGGCCCGATAAGCATATTGCGCGTCAGGGCGTGAAACTGAAGTTCAGTGACTTTCAGCAGACGACCCAGGAGCATGTCTGGCCGGTGCTGAATAAAGACGACATGATTGCCGTGGCGCGTAAAACCTGGGATGAGCGCCGTGCTGGACGCGGCGTGCGGCTGGTGGGATTGCATGTGACGCTGGTGGACCCGCAACTGGAGCGGCAACTGCTGCTGGGATTATAGGGGGGGCCGCCGTTGGCGGGGATGGGGTTTGCTTTGGTTCTGCCCGGCTGGGCGATGCGGTTTTGCTCTGAGCATATTCTGCCCGGCCGGGCGTTACGGTTTTGTTCTGAGCATGTTCCGCCCGCCAGGCGGCAGGGAGTTTCAGCCTGCCCGTGCAGGCGGTCGGGTTAAGGGGCTCACGCCAGCCCCTTAACAATCCCGGCGTCCGGCAGCCGTCGCTGTCCCTTCGTCACTCACTGCGGCCTGACGGACCGTCCGGATGCGCCCTCCGTGGCGCAGCCGTCCTCGTCGCGGCATCCCTGCCGC
>Ga0308161_1000601_pt1 | contig 53595 bp, 26 predicted proteins | sample PhyFR2_FD_201034 | JGI IMG/M metagenome (GOLD analysis project Ga0308161, IMG submission 201034) | Phyllosphere microbial communities from UC Gill Tract Community Farm, Albany, California, United States - DLSLF.R2 | ecosystem: Host-associated > Plants > Phyllosphere > Unclassified | place: USA...
TCACTCAGCTCAACCAGGGAGAAGGACGCCATGCAGTGGCTCGAGCCATTTGCTACGGACAACGTGGTGAGATTAGAAAACGCTACCGTGAAGGTCAGGAAGATCAACTGGGTGCTCTGGGCCTGGTAACCAATGCGATTGTGCTGTGGAATACACTTTACATGCAGGAGGCGTTGTCACATCTTCGCAAATCGGGGGAAACTCCTGAGGAAGAGCACCTGGCAAGATTATCGCCGCTGATACACGGCCATATAAATATGCTGGGGCATTATACGTTTTCGTTACCAGAAGATATTTTGAAGGGCGAGTTAAGGCCATTAAATTTCAATACAAACAATTAATTAACCTATTAGCGTGGTTTTTACATTATTGGACCTCGAACCCCCAGCCCGGCTTGCCACCTTCGGTTAACGACTTATGGACACGTGCCAGACAGCTTAAAGCCTGCTTTCAGGAATCCGGGCAATCACTTTAATTTCAAAGTCGAAACCTGCAAGCCAGGTTACTCCCACTGCCGTCCAGTTTGGACAGGGCTCCTGCGGAAAGATTTCCTGCGGCAGTTATTCCACCTTAAGCGAGCCTCTGACTGTCTCCAGAAACGCTTTCATCGCACCAGAAAGATGCCGGTTATGGGGAAAATAAAGAAATAAACCGGATGACGATACGCTCCAGTCCTCAAGTACGCTAACCAGCACACCGGCATCAATATGGGGACGGGCGTAAAGCTCAGGCACATACACCACGCCCTGCCCCTTACAGGCCGCTTCAACCATTAAACGACTGTTGTTAAGCGTCAGCGTGCCGGGAACATCCAGTGACAGGGCCTCATCATCTTTTGTAAATTCCCATGCATAGCGTTTTCCTCCGGGAAGTCGCTGACGAATACAACGATGATGAAAAAGATGCTGCGGAACGGACAATTCGGGTGCGCCCTGAAGATAGTCAACGGAGGCTACTGTCAGAAACCGTATTTTTTTGCTGAGCCTGACGGCAACCATATCCTGTGGAATATCTTCATACAGTCTTATACCTGCATCATAGCCCTCTCCGACAATATCACTGAGTGTGTTATCGACGCGCAAGTCCAGCTCAATAGCAGGATACTGACGCATAAAAACCGGGAGCACCTCGTCTATCAGCAGGCTCAGGGCGGCATCGCTGCCATTCAGGCGCAGTGTGCCTCCCGGCATGTCCCCCATCGCCGTCACGCTGCCAATCACATCATCCATCTCCTGCATCAAAGGCAGTACCCGCACGTAAAACTGTTTACCCGCCTCTGTTAATGAAACGCTACGGGTGGTGCGGAAGAAAAGCGCCACCTGTAGCTGTGCCTCCAGCCCTTTCAGAGAATGACTGAGTGCTGAAGGCTTCATTCCCAGTAAATCGGCAGCTTTTCGGAAGCTTTTCTGCTCTGCCACTGTGATGAATATCATCAGCTCATTCCAGGAAGGTCTTTTCATTGCTGTCCTTTTTTCACTAACTCACGAAATTTATTGGGTATTAACTTAACAGTAATCGCTCCTTAAGCTTAGCCATACATTTAGCGAGGAGTAAAAGATGAACAAAACATGGCTAATTACCGGAGCATCATCAGGTCTGGGACGTCTGATGACAGAGAAACTGCTCCACAAAGGTGAACGTGTCATCGCTGCATTGCGTCAGCCTGACAAACTTCGTGAATTACAAAAGCGGTACGTTACTCATCTGAAAGTCCTGCCGATCGAAATGACCGATACCGATACTCTTCGCACCACCGTCTCTGAGGCGTTCGCATGGGCAGGCCGGATTGACGTTGTCGTCAGTAATGCCGGATATGGTTTATTTGGTGCGGCAGAGGAACTGGATGATCAGCAGATCGGGCGCCAGCTTGCTACCAATCTGACCGGTTCTATCCAACTTATCCGCGCTGTTCTGCCCTTTTTGCGTCGCCAGGGGGGAGGACGTATTTTGCAGGTCTCTTCAGAAGGCGGACAAATCGCGTATCCAAACTTCAGTCTTTACCACGCGTCAAAGTGGGGAATTGAAGGGTTTATCGAGGCCGTATCGCAGGAGGTTGCAGAGTTTGCTATCGACTTTATTATTGCCGAACCAGGGCCTACGGCAACAGGTTTTGCCGCCGGCCTGGACCAGGCCACGGCGCTGCCTTGCTATGGCAATACGGCATCCGGCAGAATGAGGAAGGCAGTGAGTTCTGGCGAGTTTGAAATTAACGGTGACGCCGATAAGACCGTTGAGATGATGATTAACTGTGCGATTGAAAAACAGCCTCCTTTCAGATTACCGCTGGGAAGCACTGCATTTGCCAATATAAAAAAAGCACTACAGGCGAGACTTACAATGTTGGAGTCTCTGGAGACAATAGCCTGCTCGACGGACAGAAGCTAACAGCTTAACCCCCTGCCCATCCGGCGTCGCGGTCATATTCGCCGGATGTTTTCGACAACAACACTGTGCACGGCGATCTCTCATCTCTTCCGATGCATAATCAGCGACAAGCATCAGGACGTTTTAATCCAGCGCTGAGCGGCTTCAAGACTGCCGTCTGGTTTTGCATTAAATGCAATGGGCGTATCCGGCGCAACCCTGCGAATCGTGTCAAGGATCGCTTCAAAAACGGGAACGCTGTTCTGAGACATGCGGACGCCACCACCAATGACTATACAGCTCCAGGTGTCACGTGAAAGCGCCCGCTCGATATCATTCACCGCAGATTCATCAGGGCGAACCATACATTGCACCGCTTTCCAGCCATGCCCGGTAATCAACTGAAGACTTTTTTCAGCACCTGCCCATATCATGTCTTTATTCAAACCCTGCGGCGGTCCAGGATCATTAAAATCCACGAATTCCGGATCGTAACCAATAATGAGAACACTCGGCATCGTAGCCTCCGTCGAAAGACTGACTATAAACCGTCAGAGTTTAAGAATTGACGGGATTTGGTTGAACTTTTCCCCGTCATTTTTTACTGTCACTGTCTGTCAATATAGACTCATTGTCAGTCACTGACAATGATCAAGGTGAATTATGGTGCGCAAGGCTGAAAATGCCCGGGAACGCTTTGGTAAGGCGGCAATGGAACTTTTCCACCAGTCTGGCTACAGCGGAACAACAGTGTCTCAGATCGCTGCAGCTGCAGGGCTGACGGAACGGACTTTTTTCCGTTACTTCGCTGATAAGCCTGAAGTGCTTTTCTGGCGCGCAAGTGAAATCCAGTGTGAAATTACCCAATCCATCGCGTGCGCTGGTGATGTTAAACCTCTGGAAATGGTTATGAGTGCACTTGAAAAGGCGGGGATCTTTTTTGATGAAAATCGACTTTGTTTAATTGCTCGCCACGAGATAATTGATTCCCATATCGAGTTTCAGGAAAGAGAGTTGATGAAGATGCTCGAATTTAGTGACGCTATCGCGACAGCGTTGACTCAGCGTGGGTTAGCTCCCTCTGATGCCAATATGGTTGCAGCAATCGGGATCACTTTCTGGCGTCTTGCCTTAAAAAAATGGCTTAATGACCCGTCCCAGTGCCGGTTTTCGTATCACCTCAGAGAATGTGAGCAGGAGCTGAACACAATTATGTCGGGTAAAGCATAAACCGCTTTTTCCACTGTCAACGTGGATGATTATTCAGCATCCACCAACGCGCTTGCTCCTTCACCAGACGCTGGCAATAATTCAGCAGATTATCCACAGTCAGCCGGGAAATTGCCTGCTGCGTCAGCGCTGGCGCAAAGCTCTGCTGATCCAGCCACCGTTCGCCACACTGCTCCAGTCGATCCTGATGCGATGAATGCAGGCTTTCCGTCAGCAGTGCACATTTTTCGGCGAAGTCTGGCGCCTCCAGAGTGGCGATCACCTGCGGCATCTGGCTGATAAAGTGCTGGATATGCGCAGTTATCGACGCCAGATTATGAGTTGGTGACTGCACGGCAAACAGCAGGCCATGCTCGCCCGCGACCGACATAAAACGACAGCTGACCACATAGCCAAGGTTTTTTTCCACGCGTAACTGCTGGAAGAAACGCGGTTCGAACAGCAGTGCCAGTATGCGCCAGGCGGCAAGACACGCAGCGGTTTGTTCGACCAACGGACAAAACAGCACCACTGCCGCATCCTGACTGTCGGTCGGTAAACAATAAGCGGGTTGCAGCGGCAACGGCGCAGCCGCTGGCGGCAACTCAGCATTGATATCGCCAGGAAAACGCGTCAGCAAGCGGGACACCGCCTGCTGAAGTGCTTTATCACCGCCGTACAGCGTGGCGCACCACGGTAAACGCGGCAGGCTGGATTCGACTGATTGCCGCCCCGCTTCACCGCCGATCAGCTGCGGTAGCTGATTCAGCAAACAGCGCACCGCAATATCTGAACGCCACTGCTGCTGCTGACGGGCAAAGTTCCGCTCGCCCTGCGCCCGCAAACTGGCAGGAATCGTCTGCAACTGTGTCAGCAGCGCATCCAGCGTGTGCAGCAGCACCTGATGGTTGCCGGTAAGCTGTAATAACCACTGCCCCTGACGCGGGCTAAAACTCAGGCTGCCGCCAGCATGGGCGCACTGTGCAATTATTGCCCGCAGGCTGGACTGGATAATATGCCCCCAGCGCGCCGGCAGTGTGCTTCCCACTGCCGGGCTAAGCATCAACACGCCGTTGTGCTGGTCCGGATCAATATGGGGTAAATAGCACTGTTGCTGCGGCAAAGCAGGCAATGCGCGGCCAGTTGCCCATGGATAAAAATGCCATTGTGGCAAACTGCTCTTCGCCATCGTAGCTGACCACTGCGTGACCGTCAGCGACAGCGGGAAGCCCTGCACCCGTTGCTGCTCAGCATCCAGCTGCGGCGCAACCCGCAGTCGGGTCATATTACTGGCGGTTAACTGCGCCAGCAGCCGCTGCCAGTTTGCCTCATCACACTGCGCGACCGGCGAAAAACCAAAGGCGCGTTCACGCAGCTGATCGACGGGTGAAAGACGGTGAAACTGCTGCTGCGCCAGGGCAGCGTAATGCTCACGTTGCGGCTCAGTTAATATTGTTAACTGGCGCAGCCAGTGGCAAAACAGACTTTCTACCGCGGCGCACAGCGAGGTATCCGCCGCCGTAAGCTGAAACTCAATGCTGACTACGCTGCCATTCTCGCTGCGATAAGGCACTAACAGTTGCGCATCATCAGCATATCCGCGCTCACCGAGCACCGCCAGCAAACTGCCAGCCGCTTTATCCGTGACCAGCTGACGCAGCAGGGTCAGCGACGGCGCATCCGCCAGCGGAAAGGAAAAACGTAAGCGCGGGGTATCAGCAAGCTGTAAAGCGAAATATCGCGACGGTTGCAGAGCCAGCGCCGCGGGTAAAGCCGCCACCGTGCTGGCTGGCCGGAACTCTGTGGCATAGCGTTCAGCCAGCGCCGCCAGTTCGCTAAGGGATTGCGGCCCCTGAAGCCATAGCGTCAGATTAGCCGCGTGAAAATAGCGTTGATGATAGTCGCGCAGCGCCTGCTGTAAGGCCGTGAAATCCGTGCCAAAGTGCACAGCATCGCCGACGTGAAAATGCTGTAAAGCCGCCGGCGCGTCAAATGCCAGACTTAATGCCGCGTCACGCAACGTGTCGGCATGGGTGGATAACAGCTGATATTCAGCATCAATCACCGCCACTTCTTGCTCGATAGCCTCGCGGGCAAACAGCGGTTGCGCCAGCATATCCGTCAGTCGCGCCAGCCCTTGCCCGAGCTGTGCGGCGCGAAGATCAAAAAACCAGGCGGTGGTGGTCGGCAGCGTGGTGGCATTGAGTCGCGCCCCCTGCGCCTGCGCCCAGCTCATCAGGCGATCATCACCCTGATAGTGGGCGCTGCCGGTAAACACCACATGCTCCAGCAGATGGGCAAGTCCCGGCCACTGCGGTGGCTCATGATGGCTTCCGGCCGCCAGTTGCACCAGTGCTGCCGCGCGCGAGGCGGACGGATCATGAATCAGTCTGACCCGTACACCATTGCTCAGCGTCAGCAGTTGCTGCATCAGGATGGCTGACCGCGGTAGATCAGCTGCGAGTTAGCGCGGTTGCGGAACTGCAATTCACTGATCTGCATATTGGTGCAGTTAGCCTGTTCACGCGCCGCGAGGATTTTGCCATGGTGCGGGGATTTACCGCAGACCGGGTCGGCATTATCCGCATTGCCAGTCAGCATAAACGCCTGACAGCGGCAGCCACCAAAGTCTTTCTCTTTTTCCGAACAGGAGCGACAAGGCTCCGGCATCCAGTCAAAGCCGCGATATTTGTTAAAGCCGAAGGACTCATACCAGATATGCTGTAGCGAGTGCTCCAGCACCGACGGGAACTCCACCGGTAGCTGACGCGCGCTGTGGCACGGCAGCGCCATCCCTTCCGGCGTCACGCTAAGAAAAATCGCGCCCCAGCCGCCCATACAGCCTTTGGGCCGCTCTTCATAATAGTCAGGCGTGACAAACAGCAGATTGGCCAGGTTGCCTTTATCAGCCATCTTTTCACGGTAGTGATGCACCACCTGTTCGGCGCGGGCAATCTGTTCGCGGGTCGGCAGTAAACCTTCGCGATTCAGCTGCGCCCAGCCGTAGAACTGGCAGGTCGCCAGCTCGACATCATCGGCTTCCAGCTCAATGCTCAGCTCAATAATGCGGTCGATCTGGTCGATATTATGGCGGTGCAGCACAAAATTCAGCACCATCGGATAGCCATGGGCTTTCACCGCTTTGGCCATCGCCAGTTTCTGCTGGAAAGCTTTCGCCGATCCAGCCAGCGCCGCATTCAGTGTTTCATCGCTGGCCTGAAAACTGATCTGAATATGATCGAGTCCGGCATCGGCAAACGCATCGATTTTCTTCTCGGTCAGGCCAATTCCTGAGGTGATCAGATTGGTATAGAAGCCGAGATCACGCGCCGCGCGAATCAGTTCCGGCAGGTCTTTACGCACCAGCGGCTCACCGCCGGAGAAGCCGAGCTGAACCGCGCCCATCTCCCGCGCCTGCTCAAACACCTTGATCCACTGGGCAGTGGTCAGCTCCTGCTCCTGCTTAGCAAAATCCAGCGGGTTCGAGCAGTACGGACACTGCAACGGGCAACGGTAAGTCAGCTCCGCCAGCAGCCACAGCGGCGGATTGACCTGAGGTTTAAGCAGGTTCACGGAAAATTATCCACTTCTGTTCATACGCCTGAGCAAAAAACTCAAGCACATCGTCATCGACACCACCGGCTTCCGGGAAGCGGCCATTCAGTTCAGCAATGATTCCTGAAAGCGCCCGCTTGCCATCAACCAGCTGCAAAATGACTGCGGCGCTCTCATTCAGTTTCGCCATCCCTTCAGGATAGAGGATCACATGGCAATCCTGCGTCGGTTCCCATTGCAGGCGAAAACCGCGACGGAACATCGGCAGTTGATCCGGGTTAATCTCAATCACAGCAGTCGTCCCCGATGCCAGACCGCCTGCTGCGTCACGCTGTGATACGGCGGGCGGTTAAGTTCATAGGCCATGGTCATCGCATCCAGCATGCTCCACAGGATATCCAGTTTAAACTGCAAAATTTCCAGCATCCGCTGCTGCTTCTCTACAGTGTCACAATATTCCAGCGCCAGTTGCAGACCATGCTCAACGTCACGGTTGGCCTGGCTCAGGCGGCCACGAAAGTAATCATAGCCTTCAGCTTCGATCCACTGATAGTGCTGTGGCCAGCTGTCGAGACGCGACTGATGAATTTGCGGCGCAAACAGTTCGGTCAGCGAGCTACAGGCCGCTTCCTGCCAGCCCGCACGGCGGGCAAAGTTAACGTAGGCATCCACGGCAAAGCGCACGCCAGGCAGCACCCGCTCTTGCGACAGCAGCACCTCACGATCCAGTCCGACCGCTTCACCGAGGCGCAGCCAGGCTTCAATACCGCCTTCACTGTCGCCATATCCGTCGTGATCGAGAATACGCTGAACCCATTTACGCCGGGTTTGCGGATCCGGGCAGTTCGCCATAATCGCCGCGTCTTTCAGCGGAATACTGGTCTGGTAGTAAAAACGGTTAGCTACCCAACCCTGGATCTGCTCGCGCGTCGCCTGACCGTTATGCATCGCAATATGGTAAGGGTGATGAATATGATAATAAGCACCCTTATCGCGCAGCGCCTGCTCGAATTGCTGCGGGGTCATTGGCTGAGCGGGATTATTTGCATTCATGGTGATTCACCTAAAGTTCGATACGCATACCATCCCAGCTGACTTCAATACCGCTTTCAGTCAGTGCCTGCCGTTCAGCAGAGGATTCATCAAGGATCGGGTTGGTATTATTGATATGGATAAGGATCTTGCGCTCCGCGGGGAGCGACGACAGCAGTGCCATCAGCCCCTGCTTTTCGGCCAGCGCCAGGTGGCCCATATCCTTGCCGGTATTGCGTCCGACGCCGGTATTAGCCAGCTCGTTGTCGCGCCACAGGGTGCCATCAATCAGCAGACAATCGGCACGTTTTAGCCAGCCAAGCAGCGCATCGTCTGGCTCGCCGAGACCTGGCGCGTACATCAGCGTCTTGCCGCTGCGGGTGTCTTCAATAAACAGCGCAACATTGTGGCCAGGCAGCGGTTTTCCACGGTATTCGGAATACGGTGGCGCGTTACTTAATATCGGAATCGCGGTAAATTTCAGCGCCGGGCAAACGGCAACCGAAAACGGTTTATTTGGCTGCATCTCATGATGCACCAGACCGCCATTCCAGTGTGAAAGCATGGTAAACACCGGGAAACCGGTGGTCAGATCCTGATGCACTTCCGGCGTACACCACACCTGATGCGGGCAGCCTTCGCGCAGATTGAGTAAGCCAGCGCTGTGGTCAATCTGGCTGTCGGTCAGAATGATCGAACCAATCGCCGTCCCGCGCAGCACGCCATGTTTAATCAGTGACGGCGTCGCAGCAATCTGATGACAAATATCCGGCGAGGCGTTGCATAACACCCAGTCGGTGCCGTCATCGCTGATAGCAATCGAAGACTGGGTGCGTGCGGACGTCTTCATGGTGCCGTTGCGCACGCCCTGACAGTTATTACAGTTGCAGTTCCACTGAGGGAAACCACCGCCCGCCGCGGAACCAAGAACGTTAATCTGCATGTGTAACACCGGAGGAAATGAAAAGAAAAATGCCCACAGCATGCTGCGGGCATAAGGGTTTAGCGGTTAGAGATATACAGCGTAACTTCTAAGCCCAGACGTAAATCAACAAATTTAGGTTTAGTCCACGTAGTCATTATTCACTCCTCTTGGTGTTCACAGTTTAAATATACTGCCAAATACATTGCGGCAGCCAGGATGCTTATTGTCAAGTATCGGAAATTTCGCGGCGCAGATGTTGCGCCTGAAGCCGCACGATATCAACCCTGTAAGCAGCAGGGATATAGCAGGCCGTGGCTTACTCGCCCCAGCTTCTCTTTAATACGTCTAACCAATTGCGCCAGGCGATTTTTTCGGTCAGTGCGCGGCTGTAACCGGCGGCAGACATCGCTTCGATCAGTAACGGCAAACCGCTGACGTCACCGAGCGCATCCGGCACCGAGATACCATCGAAGTCGGAACCAAAGCCGACGCCGTCTGCACCCAGTTTCTTCAGCAGGTAATCCAGGTGTCGGACAATCTCCCCCAGCGCGGTACTCTTATCGCGCTTGCCGTCGGCACGCAGAAAAGCGTTGCCAAAATTGACGCCGACAAAACCGTTACTCTCGGCAATTGCCGCCAGTTGTTTATCAGTCAGGTTACGTGGCTGCGGACAAAGTGCATGAACATTTGAATGGGTGGCGACCAGCGGTGCATCACTGTACTGCGCAGTTTGCCAGAAAGCCTTCTCATTCATATGCGACAGATCGATCACCATCTTTTTCTGGTTACAGGCGCGCAATAGCGCCAGACCAGCGTCAGTCAGGCCATCACCGCTGTCCGGCGAGCCGGGAAAATCGCCGGTCACGCCAACGCCAAACTGATTAGGTAAATTCCACAGCGGCCCGATACTGCGCAAACCGGCCTGATATAACGCATCAAGCTGGCTAAGCGAGCCGTCTATCGCCTCTGCCCCTTCAATATGCAGCACCATTGCCAGCACGCGCTGTTCAATACAGGCTTCAATTTCCGCCGCGCTGCGGCAGATTTTCGCCCGGCCAGCGGACTGGCTCTCGATGCGCTGCAACACTGCGATTTGCGCATGGGTAATGGCTAACGCATCGTGCGGTTGTGGCGCGGCGTTGGGTTTAAGCTGCGGCATATAGGATGCGGGCGGAATAAACACGGCAAACAGACCACCGGCAAAACCGCCCTGCCGCATCCGTTTCAGGTCAAGATGCCCGTCAAGTGTGTGATCGAGGAACAGCGCCACCGGATCCGGCGCGTCATTCAGCCATAAGCGCAACAGCAGATCGTTATGGCCATCAAAGATGGGAGTGGAAATTGGCGTATCAGTCATATCGTTAATTAGCTGATGCCGCGTACTTTTTTGTCGCGGCAAAATATCATAAACCGATAATACTCCAATATCAGCGCGGTGATGCGTAAAAAAGTGCTGCTTTTCTGGTGGAGGGGATATCGCCGTCGGATAGGGTCTGGTGGCAAACTCAATTGTAGGGCTTCCGGATGTAACAATAACAGCCACCAACTTGAGCACCGACGGCATTGTGGAGCGTGATGTCAAAGACAGCAGAAACGTAATGTTACCTGCTCGCGTAACCGAGTTCACACTGGAATACCTTCTGAGCAGCATCACGAGTAAGAATCTGCATGGAGAGATATCTTTTGACCAACCAACGGGAGAAGTTACACCTTAAACAAACGCAATATTATAGCGTTGAGGTGCAAAAATCGTTGTTCTAAGTAAATGGTTAACTCCTCATCGAGGCTGAGCTTCACTGTACAGTTGATTTCTGTCGCCATTTCGCTATCAATTTGGGCGCAATCTTAAATACTACTTTCGTAAATACACCGGCGAGAATAAACGCGAAGAATGCAAGTTCAAAAAACATCGCATCAAAGGATCTCATCGGAAGTATGTTAAAGAAGTCAATCAGAGCATAAAAATCATCAGTGGAAAGTCCCCAGAATAAAAATTCAGGTATATATAAAAAGAAAAAAACAAACAAAGATAAAAATACAGCTATCTTTTTTAATACTAACATTCCACCCTCCTCAACATCTTATTTCAAGTAAGATTATATACAGGGCTGAGCAAAAAAGATACAATTCGAAATGTGTTTAATAAAGGAATAATTAACATATGAATAATTCAGTCTATCTCAAAACTAAATTGCGTACTGACCAGCAGATAGCGTCTGCTGGATCGTTGAACCCCCCAGCTGTATGAGTTTATCTGAATCCAACCCATATGATTAAAATCTTTGGACTCGCCTCTGACATTATGCACTCTCAGAAATAAATCACTCATTCCCTTGCCTTCTTTACTGACTCTCCGTTAGCAACGATTATACCTCAAAGTGACAGTACCAATAATAATCACCGATCACAATTATGAAAAATTACCAACACTCAATTTACAACCTATAACGTGTGAAACATCTTATGAAATCATTTAGCTTTTTCTAAAAATTTCAAAAAGAGAGGCTGGGCTAAAAACTTAAAATCTGCGCAGATCCTTTCTATTTTAGCGGAAAATTAATGTTAATAACCCTTTTTATCCTGAGATGATATTAACGGCTTTAGTTATTATATCTGTTATTCACTCACTTCTCCCTGAACAACAATGGCAACAACACCAGCGCTAACGCCACCATCGCCATAATCCAGTAAATATCCAGATAACTGATAATCCGTGCCTGCTGATACAGCGCCTCAGCCACTGAAGTGAGGTTAAGCGACGAGACACTGCTTTCAGTAACATGCTCACCTAACCGTTCATAGTGCAGATGAGTGCGCTGATGCAGCAGATTGACCACCCAGGCTATACCGATACTGCCGCCTAAGTTGCGTAATAGCGTGGATATCGCCGAGGCTTCGTTACTTTTATCCGCAGCTAAACCGCGATAAGAGAGTGCCGCAACCGGAATTAAAATCAGCGGCAGGCCAATCATCTGCAATGCCCGCGCCCACATCAGCGTAGAAAAATCGATTTGCAGCGACAGCTGGCTGAAATACCACATGGAAAACGCCGTCAGCGCCAGTCCCAGTACCACCAGATACCGCTGCGCCGTGACTTTACTGGCGATCGCCCCAGTTACCATCATTGCCAGCATAATAAACAGGCCACCGGTGCCAAGGGTTAACCCGGCGGTCCAGGCATCGTAACCCATCAGTTCTTGCGTCATCTGCGGCAGCAGCTGGGTGGTGCTGACCACCAACAGGCCGATCAGAAACATCAGCAGCGAACCGATGGCGAAATTAGCGTGCTTAAACAGTTTTACATCCAGCATCGGCTGCGGATGAAACCACTCCCACAGCGGCAAAAAACTCAGGCAAACCCCGGCAATCACCGCCGTGACAATAATAAAGTGTGAATCAAAACCGTCATACAGATCAAAGCGATCGAGGCACAGTTGCAGTGCGCTGAAGCCGATGATAATCAGCAGCAGTCCGATATAATCGATACGAATACCGCTGGCCAGCCGCCGTTTGCGCTCCTCAACCAGCAACGGCGGTTCATCAATCAGGTAGTAACACAGCAGCAGCGACAGCAGGCCAACCGGCACATTGATCAGAAACACCCAGTGCCAGCTGAGCGCGTCGGTCAGCCAGCCGCCGACCAGCGGGCCGATCGCCGGCGCGACCAGTACCGTCACGCCATACAGTGCAAACGCCTGCGGGCGTTTTTTCTCACTAAAGGAGTCGACGAGAATCGATTGCTCGACCGGTGCCAGACCGCCGCCGCCAATCCCCTGCAACACCCGCGCCACAATCAGCCACTCCAGCGTCGGCGCAATGCTGCAAAGCAACGAGGCCAGCGTAAACAGCGCCACGCTAATCATATAGTAGCGCTTGCGACCCAGCGTATTCGCCAGCCAGCCGCTGACCGGCAGGATCAGCGCATTCGCCACCATATAGCTGGTGATGACCCACAGCGACTCGTTATAGCTGACGCCCATACTGGCGGCGATATGGTAGAGGGACACACTGGCGACGGTGGTATCCAGTACTTCCATAAAGGTGGCAATCGACGCCACTATCGCCACCAGCCAGGGGTTGTGCCGCCCTGCCGCCGAACGCGGTAACTCAGGGTTGAATGTTGACATACGGCACCACGGACATCCCCGGTGCCAGCGGGAATCGGCTGATGGCATCGTCAGTAAAGACGATTTTTACCGGCACGCGCTGGACAATTTTGACGTAATTGCCGGTGGCATTTTCTGCGGGCAGCAAGCTGAAAACCGCGCCGGTGGCGCGCTGGATACTGTCAACCCGCCCCTGAAAACGCTGCTGCGGCCAGGCATCGACGCTGACTTCAACTGTCTGGCCGGGACGCATCGCTGCCAGCTGATTCTCTTTAAAATTAGCCGTCACCCAGACATGATTATCGACCAGATACATCAATACCCCGGCGGCGCTGATGGTGTTGCCCAGCTCCACGCTGCGTTTGGTGACATAGCCATCCGCTGGCGCGGTAATCCGTGTATAGCTGAGTAGCAACCGGGCATTGGCGATTTCCGCCTCATCCTGCTGCAATGTTGCCCGGTTTTCTGCCAGTGCCGCGCGCGCTTTCATCAGCTGCGCCTTGCTGTAGTTGATACTCTTTTGTTGTGCCAGCAGTGACGCCGCGCTGGTCTTGGCGCTGGCCGCTTTCGCATCGAGTTCGCTGGGGCTGACGGCGTTACCGGAATTTTTATAGCGTAAATACTGTTTCTGGTCGCGCTGATATTCCGCCTCGGCCAGCTGAACATTGGCTTCGACCTGACCGAGACTGGCTTGCAGCGCGCTCAGCTCCGCCTGATTTTGCTGCAAACGCGCCTCGGTAATGCTCCGCGCCGCCAGCGCTTTATCGAGGGCAATCTGCCGATCGCGCGGGTCGAGCTGCACCAGCAGATCGCCCTGCCGCACATGCTGATTATCCTGCACCGCAATTGCCGTCACCCGCCCGGCGATTTGCGCGGAAATCTGCGCCAGATGGCCGTCGATAAACGCATCATCGGTGGTTTCCACGCTGCGCCAGACAAACCACCACCAGCCAATGGCAACCAGCGTCGCCACCAGTAGCAGCAGGGCAAATCCACTAAACAGCCGTTTTTTCTGACGTTGCTGCTGCGCCAGTTCACTCATCCCTGGGTATCTCCACTTTCCTGTGCCTGCCACAATTGTTGATAAATACCCGGCCGCGCCAGTAACTGCTGATGATTGCCCCGTTCAACAATCTGACCGCTGTCCATCACCAGAATCTGTTCGGCGTATTCGACGGTGCGCAGCCGGTGCGCGATCATCAGTACCGTTTTGCCGACCGCCAGCCGCGACAGCGCCAGCTGGATCTCTGACTGCGTCAGCGGATCGAGCAGTGCGGTGGCTTCATCCAGCAAAATCACCGCCGGATCTTTCAGCATCATGCGCGCAATCGACAACCGCTGCCGTTCACCGCCGGACAGCCGCTGCGCGCCCTCGCCGAGCGGCGTGTGCCAGCTCTGCGGCAACTGCCGGACAAATTCTTCGCAGCAGGCCGCTTTACAGGCGGCAATCACTTCTTCATCGCTGGCATCCGGTCGGCCAATGCGCACATTATCCAACACCGACCCGTCAAACAGTTGCACATCCTGGAACACAAAACCCATCCGTTCATACAGTTGCGCGCTGCCGAGCTGAGAAATATCGCTGCCGCCAAGGGTAATTTGCCCCTGTTGCACCTCGCGGAAACGGCCGAGCAGATGGAGTATAGTGCTTTTTCCGCAACCCGATGCCCCCACCAGCGCAGTCACCGTGCCTTGTGCCACGCGGAAACTGATATCTTTCAGTACTGGCTGCTGCTGATACGCAAAGCTCACCCGCTCAAAAGCGATCTCATTGCTGAGCGGCAGTGGCAGATCGCTGTGCTCCGCCTGCACCGGCTCGGCCATTAAAGCATTCAGCCGCTGCGACGACTGTCGCATTACGCTCATCAGAGTGAAATACGCCGCCGCATCCAGCAGCGGATCGATCACTTTAAACGCCACCAGCACAAACAGCAGCCAGCTGGCAGGATCGAGCGCATTACCTAACGCCAGATAACCGGCGCAGATAAACAGCGTAACCAGTCCAGACTCGGCACACAGCCGGAACAATTGCACCCCGCCACCGCCCCAGGCTTCAATCCCCATACTGGCCTGCTTAATCTCGCCAAAGGTGTGGTCGAGTTTATCCAGCATCGGCTGATGACGGTTAAACAGTCGTAAGGTTTTGATGCCACCAATAAACTCCAGCAGCAGCCCGGAAGCCAGCGCAAAACGCTCACCCTGCTGTCGGGTGGCACGCAGCATCATGCGCGACATCAGCCACAGCAGCAGCAGACCCAACGGCAGCGTACAGAGCAACGCCAGCGTCAGCGGCACATTCACCGTCAGCAGCACCAGGACAAAAATCACCGGCGCACTCAGCCCGACAATCACTTCCGGCAGCAGATGGGAGAAGATCTCTTCGACGCGGCGCATATGATCGGTCAGTAGCGCGCTGGTTTCCCCCAGTCGATGCCGCTGAAAGTAGCCGAGCGGAATATGGCGCAGATGATCCGCCACGGCGCTGCGATAGCGCATCATGATGTCGTAACTGCCGAGGAAACAGCCGAGCTGGCCAAAGTGTGAAAACACTAACTGGCCGATAAAGCACACCAGCAGCGCCAGCGTCAGCTGCGGCCAGTGCGGCCAGCTACCTTCGCCATAAACCACCTGCTGCAACGCCAGCCAGGCGATAAAAAACGGTGCAATAGCGCAAATTTGCGCCAGTATCCGCAGCATAATCCCGTAGCTGATACGACCAATCCCCTTACTGCCTGCTGCGCGAAGCTGATTAAGCATCGACATCGCTGCACTCCTGTGAACGAATATGCCAGTGTTGCAGCTGATACTGGCTATGCCAGAGACGCTGATAAAGTGGATTGTCTGCCAGCAACTGTGAATGGCTGCCGCTGGCAACCAGCTGACCGTTTTCCATCAGCAGCAGACAATCCGCCTGCTGCACCGCAAACAGACGATGGGCGATGGTCAGCACGCAAGTTTCCGGGCGCGCCTGCCGCAACTGACGATAAAATGCGGCTTCGGTTAACGCATCGGCGAACGCGGTGGCTTCATCGAGGATCAGTATCGGCGTGTCGGCCAGCAGCGCACGGGCGATGGCGATACGCTGCCGTTCACCGCCGGACAGGCGTAAACCGCGCTCGTGCAGCGGCGTGTCAATGCCCTGCGGCAGCGCATTAACAAAATCGCCCGCCTGCGCGATAGCCAGCGCCTGCGCAATCTGTTCAGGGCTGGCATGCGGATTGCCGATACGCAGGTTATCCGCCAGCGTGCCTTTAAACAGAAACACATCCTGACTGACCAGCGCGAACTGCGCGGCGCGGCTGGCATCATCCAGCTGAGACAAGGGCGTCTCGCCGAGATAAATCTCCCCGCTGTCGGGTGGCAGTAAGCCCGCCAGCAGCCACGCCAGCGTCGATTTCCCGGCACCCGACGGCCCGACCAGCGCATAAAAACCGCCGGGTTGCAGTTGCAGCGACAGCTGGCCGATCACCTGACGTTGTTCATAGCCGAAGCTGATATTTTCCGCCCGTAGCGGATTGCCGGGCGACATTACCACCGCCGCTGACGGTGGCTGTTCGGTTAAAAACGGCTGGATACGCGCCATACCGGCCAGCACTTCACGCATCAGGGAACTGAGAAAGGTGACGCGCAGCAGTGGCTTCAGCAAGCCACTGCCGAGCATCAGTACCAGCACCAGATCGGTCAGCGTCAGCGTGCCCTGGCCGATCCGCCAGATCCCCAGCGGCAGCAGGATAAAAATATTGGCATTCAGCAGCACCACAAATACCGACCAGGAAGGCACCGCCCGACGGGTAAATTGCTCAACCAGCGCGTGGTACTGTTTCAGGCTGTCGTTTAACAGCCGGAAAGAAGTGGAACTCTGACGAAACGCCTTCATCACCGGAATACCGCGCACAAACTCGACAATCGCGCTGTTCAGCTGTTCCGTGGCCTGATGGTAAAGGCGCACGCGTTCTGCCATGCCGCGTGAAAAGATTTTCTGCGCCAGCAACGCCAGCGGCACGGTGATCAGCGCTGCCAGCGCCATTTTCCAGTCGATCCAGAACAGAAAAATCGCCGCAGTTAAGGGGCTGATGAGCGCCGAGATTAAATCGACGGTGTGGTGAGCAATAAAGCTCTCCAGCCGCTCGACATCATTAATAATAATTTTGCGTAAACTGCCGGAGCTGTAAGGTGCCAGCTGCATTAACGGCAGGCGCGACAGCGCTCGCGCAATCCGCAGCCGTACCTGATACAGCACGCGAAAGGCGGCAAGATGGCTAAAGTAACCGGCAAGCGACAGCAGCAGATATTTCAGTACTAACGCCAGCGCCAGCCAGCCCGCCAGTTGCAGCAGCTGGTGGCCCACTGCCATTCCCGGCTGCACCAGACTGGCCGCAAGCCAGAGTATGCCGTAAGGGATCAGCTCCATCAGCACCGACAGGCTGGCGAGCACCAGCGCGCGGATCAAGGCGCTTTTCTCACCGCTCACCAGCGCCAGCAAGGTCTGCACCGGCGAACTGCGTTGAGTTGAAGACATGGTTGGGCCTCAGATTAACGGTTGTCCTGCAACCAGAGCCGGGCCTGTTGTTCGGCCTCATGATGATTGGCCACCACCTTATACGGATAAGGAATGGTGCGGCTGGTGAGGTAGCGCAGTGCGTTACGCCAGAAAGAACGGCGCCTGGCCGCATCCGGCTCGACGCGCACCGCGCCGCGACACCAGCGCTGCTGGGCGTCGCGGGTACGCTTGCCCCACTCTTTATACCGGCGGAAGAAACCCGCCGAATTCTTTGGTAACTCGACGCCGCTGAAAATCAGCACAAACGGCTGCTGGCGATCGAGCACCGCCTGCAACGCGGCAATATGCTGTTCGGCGTGCTGGTCGTCGACCTGCTCGGGCATCACATAGTGCACCAGCGGCCACGCCTGGGTATCAATAATGGTCTCTGACATTCACATTTTTCCTTGTGTAATCTGTTGCAGTACGTCAAACAGCTGCGGCTGGTTGATGATGGTGAAATGGTTACTGTCGGCGATGCGCTGGCGCTGCGGCGGCTGACTGAACCAGTCAGCCAGACATTCAGCGTCATCGCCCCAGTCGGCGGCGCGCTCACTGGCGGTAATAATCTGTGCGGGAATATCCAGCGGCTGACAGGGCGCGCTGACCATCGCGGCAACATTGGCGCGGACCACCGCAATCAGCCGTTGCAGCTCGTTATCGTCCGGCAGCGCAGCGGCGGGCAGCACCTGACGCCAGCAGGCCAGTTTTTCTGCCGCCGACAGTCCGTCAAACTGTGCCACCTCGCTGGCCTGCTGTGTATTGGCCATCGAGCGCCACAGCGCATACTCGCTGCTGGCACACGCCTGCATCGCCTGCTGCGGAGCCGGGTCAATCAGGATCAACGAAGCAATCTGCTCGCCCTCTTGCCGCAGCTGACGCGCCATTTCGATGGCGAGATAAGCGCCCATCGACCAGCCCGCCAGATGCCACGGCCCGCTGATTCCCTGCTGGCGCAAAGCATTCAGTGCGCGTTCGGCCTGACGATCCAGCTGACTAATCGGTGCTTCGCCGTCAACCAGCCCACTGGCCTGCACGCCAATACACTGCAACTGCTGAGCAACCGCGCCAGCCAGCCGTTGCCAGGCATGGGTAAAACCGTCGCTGGCATGCAGACAGATCAGGCGCTGCGCCTGTGGCTCGCTAAGCTCGACCAGTGGCAGTTGCAGGCCCGACGGGCTGCTGGCATCCAGCGCAGCCGCCATTTGGTGCAGTTGCGGATGGGTGAAAATCAGCCGAATCGGCACGCGGCGTCCCCATTCACTGCTCAAACGGCTGGCCAGTCGGGTGGCTAACAGACTGTCACCACCGGCGCTAAAGAATTCCTGCTCACGCCCCACTTGCCCGATGCGCAACAGCTCACACCAGATCGCCGCCAGTCGCTGTTCGCTGGCGGTTTGCGGCGGCGTCAACATGCTGCCGCGTGACGCAAGGGTCTGAGCCATGGCCGGCAGTTTTTTGCGGTCAATTTTGCCATTGGCGCTGAGCGGTATTTTCGCCACGCTAATCAGATGATCGGGCAGCATATAGTCGGGTAAGCGCTGGCCGAGGCGCTGATGCAGATCGTCCAGCGTGATGGCCAGCAACGGACGGCGGGCAACAAACAGCTGCTGACCGGTAAATGCCATCGGCGTGTGAGCGTGCGGCCAGACATCAACCAGCTCAAAGCCATTACGCTGCAAGGCATCGCGCCACTGCGACTCGCTGAGTAGCGGTGAATCGCCCTGATTGTCGCCGCCGTCGGCAGCATGCTCCAGCACCGCCGCGGCGGTTACCCATTGCAGTTGTTTATCCCCGGTGGCTTCCAGCATCACCAGCGCGCCGCCGGGCTTCAGCAACTGCCAGATATCACTCAGCGTGGCATCAATCTGATGGGCGTTATGCAGTACGTTGGCTGCCAGAATCGCGTCCATCGAACGGGCAACATAGCGCTGGTTTGCTGCGGGCTGATTAATATCGTAACGCCCGGTGCGCAGCGGCGCATAGTGGCCAAAATGCTGTTCGGCATAGTGAGAGAACCATGGGCTGACATCGGTATGATGATATTCACCGGCCGTCGCCAGCTCGTTGAACGCCGGTAAGGTGCTGGCGGTCAGTCCGCCGATACCGGCACCGATCTCCATCACCTGTGGCGCGGCATGATCGCTCAGCAACGGCGTTAACAGCCGGGCGGCAATCGCGCCGAGATAATCGGCAATAATATTGCGCTGATACAGCGCCTCAGAGGCACGGCTGTCGCCCTCCGGGAACAGCAACGTACTCGCCAGCTGCGGCTGTTTCAGTACCGCTTCAATCGCCTCGCCGCTGGCAAACAGCCAGTCAGCAAACAGCTGCCCATCCTCAAGCCAGCTGAGGAATTGCCGCAAACGGTGTTGACCATCATCAAGGCGCTGCGCCAGTGTCCGCGCATTCGCGGCGCAGTCACTGAGCTGCCAGCGATCCTGCTGCAATTGCAGTACGCCTTCCTGATGCAAAATAACGTGCCAGCGCGTCAACAGCCGGGTAAAACGCGGGTCGATCCCCAGCTGTTGCAGTCGCGCGGGGATTGTCCAGCCCTGCGGCTGACAAAAATCGAGCTGCTGTAAGATTTGCGCCATCATCAGCGGTGCCAGCGACTCACTCTCCGCCTGGAACGCCGCCAGCGCCGCTAAGCGACTGGCCTCCGGAAGCTGCGCCGCCGCCTGATTACCGGCCTCAATTAAGTGCTGATTTTCCGCCGGTAGCGACTTCATCACCACCCAGGCCGCCAGCTGCTGTGCGCCTGCCGCACTTTTCACCACATCAGCGACCGCCGCCTGCACCGCCTCTTCCGCCAGCAGCGCCGCGCTGATTTCACCCAGCTCAATGCGGTGACCGCCAATTTTCACCTGCGCATCACGACGCCCGAGAAACTCGATACAGCCCGTATCGTCATAACGCGCCAGATCGCCGGTGCGATACAGTCGCTGCTGGCTGACCGGATGCTGAATAAATGCCGCCGCACTGCGCTGCGCATCACGCCAGTAGCCGCTTGCCAGCCCGTCACCGCCAATCAGCAACTCGCCCGCCACGCCTGCCGGACGATCCCGTCCCTGCGCATCGACAATGTAATAGCGCTGATTCGCCAGCGGAAAACCATAGGGCACCGCATGCCAGTGCGGCTCAATATGCTTCACTTCAAACCAGTTGGACCAGATCGCCGCTTCGGTGGCACCGCCCAGCGCAATAAGCCGCGCGTTTGGCGCAATGTGCGGGATGTTCGCCGCCAGATCGCTGCCGATCCAGTCGCCGGATAACAGGATATGGCGCAGCGCAGGCAGTTGTTGCTGTTGCGCTCGCGCCTGCTCGACCAGCATCGCCATCAGCGACGGCACCGAATTCCAGCAGGTCACCTGGTGTTGCTGTAACAGTGCTAACCAGTGCGCCGCATCACGCATTCCCTGTTGCTCCGGCAGCACCAGCGTTGCGCCCGCCGCCAGCGTGGCAAACAGATCAAAGATCGCCAGGTCGAAACTGAGTGATGACAGGCCAAACACCCGATCATCCCCGGATAAATTAAGTCGTTCACCAATATCGGCGAGGGTATTGGCGGTGGCAGCATGTTGCATCGCCACCCCTTTCGGTTCGCCGGTAGAGCCGGAGGTATAGATGATATAGGCGGTCTGCGTCAGCGGCGGATACGCCACACGCTCGGCAGCGGGCGGCAGATTATCCAGCGCAACACCGGTTATCATCGGGCATTGCGCCAGACGGTCTGGCCCGGCAATTAACGCCACCGCCTGCGACTGCGCGATAACCTGATGCAGACGCGCCAGTGGCCAGTCGCTGGCGGCAGGAACCAGTATGGCACCGGCCGCCATCACGCCAAGCGCGGCGATAATTTGCGGCGCACCTTTGGCAAGGGAAACCATCACCGGCTGACCGCGACACGCCAGCTGATTAAGCCGGGCGGCGACTTGCCGTGCCTGCTGCGCCAGTTGCTGATAAGACCACTGTTCGCCAGCGGCAATCAGCGCAATCGCCTGTGGCCGCCGCGCGGCCTGATCAAAGAAACCGGCATGCAGCGTCACCAGCGGCAGATTTTTCTGCGTGCGGTTGACCGCGGTGCGGATCTGCTGCTGATCGACCGGCAGCGGCAACGCCACCGGCTGTTGCCAGAGACCGGCATCGTCGGTCAGGCGGTCCAGCAGCGCACCATAAGCGCTGAACATCGCGTCGATCATCCCCGGCGGGAACAGGTTATCGATCACAATCCAGTTATATTCCAGGCTACCTTTGCGCACCATCACCTGATGATCGAGCCACACCTGCGGCGTCGCGGTATAAAGATATTGCGGTTCGCCTAACAGGTCGGCTCCGGCCACCAGCGTATCAAGATCCATTCCCAGCAGACTGGTAAACACAATTGGCATCGCGCTGCTGTCCGCCATTCCCTGACGCTTCGCCAGCTCGCGCAGTACATCCACGCCGCCAAAATGGCTGTGCGCCAGTCGCTCCCACAGCATTTGCTGGAGTCCGGCGGCACGCTGCTGAAACGGCTGCGGCTCGCTGCAATCAACGCTCAGCAACAGTACCGAGGTGAAATCGCCCACCAGTTGCGCCACATCCGGGTGATAAGGCCGACGGTTAAAATGGGTCAGGTTTAAGCTAAAGCGCGGCTCTTCACACCACAGCGTCAGCAACTCGCTGAAAGCTGCCAGCAGCATCGCCGACGGCGTAATCCCGGCGCTGGCCGCCCGCTGCGACAACCGCTGCCAGCGCAGTGGTTCGATCCGCCGCTGCAAACGGCGAAACTGCGGCTGTATCACCTCGGCGGGCTGACAGGCCAGCGGCAGCTGCGGAGCCGAATGCAGTTGATCGATACGCGCCAGCCACCACTCGCGGTCGCGGGCATATTCCGACTTCTCTCTGGCCTGCGCTTCGGCCAGTTGATAATCGCGAAAACTGTAGTGAATCTCCGGCAGCACGAAATCGGGCTGATGGTAAAAGCGCTCCAGTTCCGCCAGCACAATATGAAAACTCTGCACGTCAAACGTCAGCAGATCGAGATCGAGATGCACACGGCAAACGCCGGCACTTTCCCGAGTGGCGCGCAGCTCAAACAGCGGCCACTGGCTGGCATCCAGCACCTGTTGGCACATGCGCTGACGAGTGGCGGCCAGCTGCTGATTTTTATGTGACGGCGTCACGTCAGTCAGATCGTCAGTGGCAATCTGATAATGCGGCACCGTCGCCAGAATACGCTGCATTCCCTGCTCATCGACACAGGCGCGCATCATGCCATGACGGGCAATGACGCGATTCCACGCGGCTTCAAAGCGCTGCAAATCGAAATTCTCAATTTGCCACTCAAAATAGACATGGCAGGAGACGCCGCCCAGCGCCAGTGACTGGCTGCGACCAATCCAGTAAGCATGCTGAATATCGGTCAGTGGAAAAGGCCGGGTCGCCGGATCTTCAGGCTGGTATTGCCAGCTTTGCCAGTGGGGTTGCTGGCCGGAAAGCAACCAGCCGCCGGGTTTCAGTAGCGGATACCACAGTTCCGGTTCGGCGGGCGGCGAACTGAGCAGCACCAGATCAAAACCGGGTTGGCTAAAGCGACGACGCGACAGGTCATTGCTGATATCCAGATGCTGCCAGTCGATATCCGGCTGGCTTTTGCGGCGGGTGAGCTGCTCGATCCTTGAATCCACCCCCACGGTGTAGCGTGCCGCCCGCTGACGTAACTGCTGGCGCAGCACGCAGGCATCAAGTTCACCTGCTGCCATATCCAGCACATGGCACTGTTCACTGGCTGCCAGTGCCGTCAGTGGGTCCGGTAGCGCATTAATCTGATTTTTATCTGAATTCACCGCGGCTCCTGTTACGTAATAAACACTTCCCTTAGCCGATTTCACCCGCCATTTCGGATGGGTAGCGCGTTATGCATTAATCAACTATTTATTAGATGTTATTGCAAATGATAATTATTTTTATTACGGTGGCAAGCGAAAGTTTGACTAAAAAAACAACACAAAAGCAGTGGGTTAGCTTGATGCGCGGGAGTGCGCATCTCGGGTCTGACAGACCATTTTAAACTGGACATTGTGGGCGATGCTTAATTTCACAGACATCTAACTGTTTGAGGTTTAAGTAAAATGGCATCGCATCACCCTGCGTTGAATCGCTTCGCCACGCTGGTTGACGGCATTGAATTTCATGCCCACCAGCAATGTGATTTCCCCGCCCTGCGTTTTCATGCCCACGACGGCACGGAACAGATTTTAACGTTTGGGATGATCGCCGCACGATCGCGCGCATTGGCCGCCAGATTGCAGCAACACTATCCACCAGGCACGGCCGCGCTGATTCTCTATCCCTCCGGCGTGGATTACGTCACCACCCTGCTGGCCTGTTTTTACGCTGGCGTGATTGCCGTACCGGTCAATTTATCCGGGCCATCGCGCGTTAAGCGGGTACTGAGCAAACTGGATGCGATTACCGCAGACTGTCAGCCCGCCGTGATGTTGACCGGCGAGGAAATTATCGCTGCCTCCGGCGACGCGCTAAGCCAGTTTGCAGAGCAGCACCAGTTGGTGGTGATGCAGACCGAGTGTGACGATGAGCAAAGCTGGCAACAGCGCTGGCAGCCACCGGCGATTGATGGCGATACCCTTGCCTTTTTGCAGTACACCTCGGGTTCAACCGGACAGCCCAAAGGGGTGATCAACTGCCACCGTAACCTGCTGGCAAACCTTGAGTTTCTTGCCTGCCTGACGCTGCCAGCAGAGAAAACGGTGGTGGTCAGCTGGCTGCCGCTGTACCACGATCTGGGTCTGATTATGGGGATCCTGTCGCCGCTGCTGTATGGCAATACTGCGGTCTATTTCCCGCCCGCTGCCTTTGTGAAAGATCCGCTGCGCTGGCTGGAACTGGCGCATCACTATCGCGGCACGGTATTGCCCTGCCCGAATTTCGCCCTGCAACGCTGTACCGAAGCCGCGCGTGAACAGCCGCAGCGCATTGCCCACTGGGATCTCTCTTCGGTGGTCAGTCTGGTTCCCTCCGCCGAGCCGGTTTCCGCACAGCATCTGGAAGCCTTCTGGCACTGTTTTAAAGCCTGCGGATTACGCCGCGACGCACTAAAACCCTCTTACGGCCTGGCCGAAGCCACACTGATCGCCGCAGGCAACAGCGCCAGCGAACCGGTGTATCTGGATATTGATAAAGCCGCGCTGCTGCACAACCAGGTGGAGGTCGCGGAACATGCCAGCAACCACACCCGCCGTTATGTTGGCTGTGGCAATGAATTTGGTGGACAGGATCTGCGCATTGTCGACCCGGACACGTTGCAGCCGCAGCCCGACGGCAAGGCCGGGGAAATCTGGCTCAGCGGCGCGGCGGTGGCGCAAGGCTACTGGCAACGTGAACAGCAGAGCCTGGAGACCTTCTCCGCCCGGCTGGCGCAGGATGACAGTGACCGCCGCTATCTGCGGACCGGCGATCTCGGTTTTCTTCATCAGGGTCAGTTATTTATTACCGGTCGGCTGAAAGATGTGCTGATTGTGCGTGGCCAGTGCCACTATCCCAATGATATCGAAACCAGCGCGGTGGCAGCTCACCCGTTGGCGGTGGTGGATGGCGCAGCGGCTTTTGCCTGTCAGTACGACGATGAAGAGCGGCTGGTGGTGGTGCTGGAAGCCCGGCGCGCCGACGACAGTGCCATGCAGCAGCTGGTCGCGGCAGTACGACAGGCGGTGGCTGACCAGCATCAGCTGGCGGTCTGGCAAGTGGTGCCGATTCGCAAAGGCACGCTGTTACGCACCACCAGTGGCAAAGTGCGCCGCCGCGCCGTCAGTGAAGCGTGGCAACAGCAACAACTGCACTCGCTGTGGCAGGAAACCTCCCGCCCGCAGCCGGGCACGGCGTCCGCAAGCGAGCTGGTTAGCTGGATCTGCCAGCAGGCAGCAGAACTGCTCGGCACCGTTACCGCCCGCAATATCGATCCGCAACAGTCGCTGTTTAGCTATGGCCTTGATTCGGTGACAGCCGCCAGTCTGCTGGCCAGGATTCGCCAGCACTGGCAGATTGATATCGCTGAAAGTGCGCTGTTTGACAACCCTGCCGCACAGGCGCTGGCAACGCGTATTCACGCGCTGCAACAGCCGCAGAGCGGAGCCGCACCCGAACCGCTGCGTGCCGCCGTCGATGAACCGGTGGCGATTATCGGGATGGCCTTTCGCCTGCCGGGCAGTGATGGCGAGGAGGCGCAAACCGACCAGCAGTTCTGGCAGCTGTTGCTGGCTGGCGCGTCAGCAATCCGCCCGATGCCCGCCGAGCGTTTTCGCAGTAACGAGGAGATCCCCGGCTTTGGCGCGTTCCTGAATCGCCCGGCGGATTTTGATGCCGCTTTCTTTGGCATGTCGCCGCGTGAGGCCATCAATACCGATCCGCAGCAGCGTCTGTTGCTGGAAGTCAGCTGGCATGCGCTGGAGGATGCCGGTGTTCGCCCTTCGACATTGCATGGCGCCGATGTCGGCGTGTATGTCGGCATCGGCACCGGCGACTACGCCCATATTCCCTTTATCACCGGCGACAGCGCGCATCTTGATGCCTATTACGGTACCGGCAACTCCTTTGCCGCCGCCTGTGGCCGTCTCTCCTATTTTTACGGCTGGGAAGGCCCGTCGGTGGCGGTGGATACCGCCTGTTCATCGGCACACAGCGCGCTTCATATGGCGTGTCAGGCAATACGACTCGGTGAATGCGATATGGCGATGGCCGCTGGCGTTAAGTTGCAACTGCTGCCGGAAGTGGACCAGGTGCTGCATAAAGCCGGCATGCTGGCCGCCGACGGTCAGTGCAAAACCTTTGATGCCAGCGCCGACGGCTATGTGCGCGGCGAAGGCTGCGTGGCATTTCTGCTAAAACCGCTGTCGCTGGCCGAAGCGGATGGCGACACTATCCGTGCGGTGATTCGCGGCAGCCTGGTGCGTCAGGATGGCGCCAGCAGCAGCTTGTCTGCGCCGAACGGCGACGCGCAGCGCCGCCTGCTGCAACGGGTACTGAATCGCGCCGGATTGCAGCCCGACGATATCGATTATCTTGAACTGCACGGCACCGGCACCCGCCTTGGCGATCCGATTGAGTATCAGTCCGTGGCTGAGGTGTTCCGCCATCGCCAGGCCGACGCCCCGCTGTGGCTCGGCTCAGTCAAAGCGAATATTGGTCACCTCGAAGCGGCCGCAGGCGCATCCGGGGTGGTCAAAGCGATACTGGCGCTGGAGCACGGGGTTATTCCTCCGCATATCGGTATGAATCAGCTGAACCCGCTGATCGATCTCGATCTGATCCCGGCACGGTTGCCCCAGCAGGCGGAAAACTGGCCGCAGCGCGCCCAGCCGCGCCGTGCTGGCGTGACCTCCTACGGTTTTGCCGGTACGCTGGCGCATGTGGTGCTGGAACAGGCACCGCCGCGCAATGAACCGGCATTAACCAACACTAATCAGCCACAGCTGTTTATGCTGTCGGCGCGCAGTGAAGCGTCGCTGCAACAGCTGCGCCGGCAGTGGATAACACAGCTGGACAATGCCCTGCCGCTGGCGTCAGTCGCCGCCAGTCTGGCGCAAACGCGTGAACATCATCCGCTACGGCTGGCGCTGGTCGCCAGCGACAGCAAAGCACTGCGGGCGGCACTGCGCGAAGTCGCCATTGGCGAGGCGGTAAGCAGCGCGCCACGGGTCGGCTTTATGTTTACCGGCCAGGGCGCGCAATACAGGGGTATGACGCGCGAACTGTATCAGCAGGAACCCGCCTTCCGCGCGGCGCTCGATGAGGCGGAAGCGGCAATTGCGCCGTGGCTGGGCGAATCCCTGCTGGCGCTGATTGCGGGTGACGAAGCAGAACGGCTCAATCAGACCGCCATCACGCAACCGGCGCTGTTTGCCGTCGGCTATGCGCTGGCACGCCTGTGGCAGAGCTATGACGTTCAGCCGGTGGTGCTGCTCGGCCACTCGATTGGTGAATTCGCCGCGCTGGTCATTGCCGGTTCGCTGAGTCTGGAGGATGCCGCGCGCATGATCGTCCGGCGCGGTGCACTGATGCAGGCGTTACCGGCGGGCGGCGGTATGCTGGCGGTCAGGCTGAGTGCCGATGCTCTGCAACCTACCCTCGACGCATTGCCCGCAGCCGAACGCGCCCAGGTCGCCATCGCCGCGTTAAACGGTGCCGAAGATACCGTTCTGGCCGGGACATTAAGCGTGCTCGACACGCTACGCAAGCAGCTGGAACAGAAATCTGTCAGCGCTCGTCCGCTGACGGTTTCTCATGCTTTCCATTCACCGTTACTGGATCCGATGCTCGATGACTGGCAGCGGCATTGCGCCACGATTGCCACCGTCGCACCCACCATCCCATTAATTTCCACCCTTTCCGGCAGCCTGCTGACCACGGCACCGGACGCCGACTACTGGCGTCAGCACGCCCGCCAGTCGGTACGCTTTCATCAGGCGGTGTCCGCCGCCGCGCAGCAGTGCGATCTGTTACTGGAAATCGGCCCGCACGCGATTCTCACTGCACTGGCGCAGCGACAGTTAAATACAGAAAGTCTGCCGCATCCGGTCAGCGTGGTCGCCAGCCAGCGCCGCAACAGCCCGCAGCTTGCCACGCTGCGTGAAGCGCAACGGGATCTTTATCTGCATGGGGTGAATTTCGCCTGGGAAAATCCGACCTGCACGGCGTTTAATGCTCCACGGCTCCCGGCTCGCGATTTGCCGCGCTATCCGTTCCATCGTCAGACGTACTGGCTGGATTACGATGGCGATGCGCCACGCGAACCGCTGCCGTTGCAGCCGTTGCCGGTGCACAGCAGCGCCGCAGCGGTAGCGCTTTATACGCAGCAATGGGAAGCGATTGAGACGCCACAACCACGGCGAAACGAGGGTCGTTACTGGCTGCTGGGGGATGAAAACAGCTGCCATCATCTGGCGGATACCTTCGCCGCGCAAAATGTCGAATCCATTTATTGTGACGATGTGCAGCAACTGGCCGCTCACTGGCAGCAACACGATGTGGCGCTGTATCTGCCGCCACACGAAGACGCGGTGTGGACGTTAATCAGCTGGCTACAACAGATCCAGCAACGCAACGCGTCGATAAAACTGATGTTGCTGACCCGCCAGGCGCAGGCACCGCAACAGGAAATTTGCGATGCCGATCAGGCGGCGTTATGGGGCGCGGCGCGCGCACTGGCGATTGAATACCCGGCCTGTAAATGGCTGATGCTGGATACCGACGCCGAAATCGGTATCTGGCAACTGGCCAATGCGGTGCTGCGTGCCAGCAGCTGTTTCAGCGACGAAGATGCTTTATGTCTGCGCGACCAGCAGTGGCTGCATCCGTGTCTGACACCGGTTGACAACGCTACCCTGACCCCACGCGCGCCGTTCCGCATTGACGGCGAAGCGGCAGTGTTAGTGGTCGGCGCATGGGGCGCGCTCGGACGTCATATCAGCGAATGGTTAATCCGCAACGGCGCTCGTCATCTGGTGTTGACCGGTCGTCAGCCGCCGCGCCGCCATTTGCAGGCGTGGCTGCAACACTGGCGCAGTCGCGGCATTACCCTGACCTGCATCGAAACCGATATTACCGCCGAGGATTCGGTCGCGGCGCTGTTTGACGCCATTAAACAGTTGGGTCGCCCGCTGGCAGGCGTCTTCCACTGCGCGGGTGTCGGTCGCTTTAATCCGCTCGACGAGATCGCTCGCGAGGATTATCAGGCGGTGGCCGACGCTAAAATCACCGGCACCGCGCTGCTGGATAAATTTACCCGCGATCTGCCGCTGCAATGGTTTGTCTGCTTTACGTCGATTGCCGGTGTCTGGGGCTCGCGCCTGCAAATTCACTATGGCGCGGCCAACGCCTGGCAGGATGCCCTGATGCGCCAACGTCGCCACCTCGGTCTGGCGGCATTGAGTATCTCGTGGGGGCCGTGGAGCGGCGGCAGCGGTATGTCGGAAGTGGATGCATCACTGTTGCAGTATCTGCGCATGGCCGGGATCCAGCGCCAGTCTCCGGCGCGTTATCTGGCGACGCTGGATAAACTGTTTGCCGGCGACCTGCACTCGGCCGATTTCCCGGCGGTGTGGCTGGCGGCCGAGATCGACTGGCAGAAGTTTGTTCCGCTGTTTGCGCTCTACAGTCCGGTACATCTGTTCAGCCGCTGTCTGCAACAGCAAAATGTCACTGAATCGCCGGTCAATACTGCGCAACGACGCGATCTGCATCAGCTCAGCCATGCCGATCAGCAGCAGGTGATTCACGATTTTGTGCGCAGCGAACTGGCGCGTACCCTGCGCATTGCGCCGCACGCGATTCAGCCCGACAGCGAGTTGCTGGCGCTCGGTATGGACTCGATTCTGGTGATGGATTTCTCGCGGCGGTGCGAAAGCGAGCTGGGTATCGCCTGTTCGCTGAAAGCGCTGTTTGAACACAGCACCCCGGCGCGGTTAATCGCCTGGCTCAGCGAACAGCTGACCTTATCGTCCGCCAGCGTGGTCTCCTCAACCGGGCTGACCATCAGCCATGATGCTGCTCAGCGCTATGCGCCATTCCCGCTCACCGAATTACAGTATGCCTACTGGATTGGCCGTCAGGATCACTACGCGTTAGGCGGTGTCGCCTGCCATGCTTACCTGGAAGCCGATGCCGCGCAGGCGCTGGATATTGCCCGCCTGCAACGCTGCTGGAATCAACTAATTGAACGCCACGACGCGCTGCGGCTGATTATTGCCGAAGATGGCCGCCAGCAGGTGCTGGCCGAGGTGCCGGAGTATCAGATAACGGTGGCCGATCTCCAGCAGGCCAGCCCGCAGCAGGCCGCGCAACAGGCGACACAGTGGCGCGACACCCTGTCGCATCAGTTGCTGCCCACCGACCGCTGGCCGCTGTTCGATCTGCGCGTCATGCTGCTGCCAGGCGGCGGCAGCCGACTGCATATCAGTATCGATATGCTGATTAATGACGCCACCAGTAGCCAGATTTTATGGGATGAACTGGTCGCGCTGTACCGCGCTGACGGAGATATTACTCAGGCCGGTTTACCGCCGTTCAGCATCGGTTTCCGCGACTATGTGCTGGCAAAACAGCAGCGCGAAGGTGCGCGTCTGCAACAGTGGCAGCAGGATCGCGACTACTGGCTGCAACGCCTGCCGACGCTGCCCGCCGCACCGCAGTTGCCGCTGATTGCCGAAAACCTGACGCAGGTGCATCCGCAATTTAGCCGCCGCCAGCGCACGCTGGCGGCTGAGCAGTGGCAAACGCTGCGTACGCGGGCAGCAGGTTACGGTGTCACGCCTGCTTCACTGTTAATCGCCGCCTTCTCCGAAGTGCTGGCCAGCTGGAGCAGCGAGCCCACCTTCAGCCTGAATCTCACCATTTTTGATCGCCTGCCGTGGCATCAGGATGTGCCGCGTATGGTCGGCGACTTTACCGCCGTCACCCTGCTGTCGCTTGATCATCAGCAGCCGCTCAGCTTTGCTGAACGCGCCGCGCAGGTGAATGGCGAAGTACTGGACAGTCTGCAACATCGCAGCTTCAGCGCGGTGGATGTGCTGCGAGAATGGAACCGTGGCCGCGAGCAGCAGGCGCTGGTCGGCATGCCGGTGGTATTTACCAGCCAGCTGGGGGTCAACGATCCGACCAAAGGCGCAGCGGAAAGCCCGCTGGGCGAGATTATCTACGGTATCAGTCAAACGCCGCAGGTGTGGCTGGATCATCAGGCCAGCGAGCAGGATGGCGCGCTGGTGTATAACTGGGATGCCGTCGACGATCTGTTCCAGCCGGGCGTGCTGGATGCCATGTTTGATGCCTATGCGCAGTTACTGCAACAGCTGGCGCAGGACGACAACCTGTGGCAACAGCCGCTGCCCGCGCTGCTGCCTGCGACACAGCAGCAGGTGCGACAGGCCATTAACGCCACTGCTGCGCCACTCAGCGACAGCACTCTCGACGGCCTGTTCTTTAGCCGGGCGGCCACCCAGCCGCACGCCACCGCGCTGATTAGCGCCGAAGGCCGCTGGAGTTACCAGCAGCTGGCAGGCTGGAGCCAGGGCGTGGCGGCACAGCTGCTGGCGGCGCAGGTGGCACCGGGCGATCGCGTCGCGGTGGTGATGCATAAAGGTGCAGCGCAGGTGGCCAGCTGCCTGGCGATACACCTGGTCGGCGCGGCCTATGTGCCGCTGGCGGCGGATACGCCGGCGGCGCGTCTGCAAACTATTCTGCGCGGCAGCGATATTCGCGTACTGCTGACCCAGCCGGACTACACGGCTGCGCTGAGCGCATACGGCCACTGCATTTGCGTTGATGCCCGCCAGCCGGAAACGGCGCTGGCGCTGCCGATGGTCGCACGCCAGCCCGACGATGCTGCCTATGTGATCTACACCTCGGGGTCGACCGGCGTGCCGAAAGGCGTGTTAATCGATCATCGCGGCGCGGTCAATACCGTGCTGGATATCAACCGTCGCTTTGGCGTCACCGCCACGGATGTGGTGTTCGGTCTGTCGGCGCTGTGGTTCGATCTGTCGGTGTGGGATATGTTCGGCACCTTCGCCGCAGGCGGCACACTGTTGCTGCCGGAACCGGACGCGATCCGCGACCCGGCGCGCTGGCTGGAGTGGATCAAACGTGACAATGTCACGGTATGGAACTCAGTTCCGGCACTGCTGGACCTGCTGCTGGCGGAAGCGGATTATCATCCACAGGCGCTGTCCGGCTTACGCACCGTGCTGCTGAGTGGTGACTGGATAGCGCTGCATCTGCCGCAACGGCTGAAAAACCATGCGCCGCACGCACAGTTAGTGGCAATGGGCGGCGCAACGGAAGCCTCTATCTGGTCGAACTGGTTTGTGGTGGACACGCTGCCGGATCACTGGAAAACCATTCCTTACGGCTACCCGCTGACCAACCAGGCGTATCACGTGCTGGACAGTCAGCTGCGTGACTGCCCGGATTACGTCAGCGGCGACCTGTATATTTCCGGCAGCGGCGTGGCGATCGGCTATGAAAATGATCCGCAGCGCACCGCCGCCAGCTTTATTACGCATCGCGGTCAGCGGTTGTATCGCACCGGCGATCTGGCGCGTTACTGGCCTGACGGCACGCTGGAGTTCCTTGGCCGTCGCGATCATCAGGTAAAAATTGCCGGTAACCGTATTGAACTGGGTGAAATTGAAGCGGCGCTGCAACAGCATCCGGCGATACGCGATGCGGTGGTGGATACCCTCGACAATCCGCGCGGGGAAAAACGGCTGGCGGCCTGGCTGGTGCTGGAGGCGGATGCGCAGACATTAAGTCAGCAGCTGAGCGCCGAAAGCGGCTTGCAGGCCGGTCAGCAGCTGATTGACTACGCCACTCAGCAACTGGCGCAACAGCCACAGCAACCCGCTCAGTCACAGCTACAGCAGTTCTGGGCGCTGATCGATCATCTTGGCGATCGGGCGATTGCCGATACGCTGGCGCAAGCCGCTGACAAGGCGCTCAATCCGACCGCTGAATTTGCCACGCTGGCGCAACAATGGCAGCAGCGAAGCCGTGCGGAAATCCCGTCGTGGGAGAGCTTACTGACCACAGCGGCAGAGGCCGGTTTACCGCGTGACGCGCTGGTGCGCCTGCAAGGTGGCGCAGCTGACCGGCTGCGTATTCTGCGTGGTGAAGCGAATGCGCTGGAGCTGTTCTACAGTGATGACGATGCGCTGTCGCCGGAACAACTGACGCAGGCCAACCCGCTGAGCGCGCCGATCACTGCCGCGCTGGCGGCGGTGATTGGTCACCTGGCGCAGCAACTGGGACGCGCGCCGCGTATCCTCGAACTGGGTGGCCGCAGTGGCGTGGCAACCCAGGCGCTACTGGCACAGTTGCCGGGTGTGGCGCTGGAATACTGCTTTAGCGACGCCTCGCGTTTGCTGCTGCAACAGGCGCAAAACCGCCTCACCGTCAGCGACAATCATGCGCTGCAATTCAGGGTAATTGACAGTGAACAGCCGGTGGCGCAGCAGGAACTGCATCACCATCACTATGACCTGGTACTGGCATTTAATGCCCTGCACCGCAGCCGCAATATTCCCCGTCTGTTACAGCGCATCAGCACCCTGCTGCGCCCGGGTGGCTGGTTACTGGCTCCGGAAATGACCCGTAACAGCAATTTCCAGCTGGCGACCGTGGCATTGCTGGAAGCCGGTTACAGCCAGCTGGAAGATCAGCGGCGCGCACAGGCACTGCCGCTGCTGTCGGAGACGCAATGGCAGCAACAGCTGCAACAACAGGGTTATCAGCACAGTGCCGCACTGACGCTGCCGCAACGGGATCACAGCGGTCTGCATCTGCTGATGGCGCAGATGCCGGAACGTTTGTGGCAATTCGCGCCGTCGCGCGTCAGCGACTACCTTGCCACCCTGCTGCCGGGCTATATGGTGCCGCAGACGCTGATCACCCTCGATGCACTGCCGCTTAGCGCCACCGGCAAAGTGGCGCGCGCGCTGCTGCCACGCCCGCACAGCAGCACCAAGCCGCGCAGCACGCAACCGGCTCCGCAGTGGCACGGCGCGGATGCCCGTCTTGCCAGCCTGTGGGCGGCGCTGCTCGGCGGTGAAATTCCGGCCGCCGATGCGCACTTCTTCGAAGCCGGTGGCGACAGCCTGACTGCCGTGCGGCTGGTGGAGAAAATCCGCCATCAGTTACAGCGTCAGGTGGCTCTGCGCGATCTGTTTATCACGCCGCGCTTTGCCGACTTTGCGGCAAAAGTGGCTGCCGCACCGCGCTGGCAAGAAGCACAGCAACGCTGGCAGGCCGATGAATCGCAACGCTATCAGCCTTTCCCGCTGACTGATGTGCAGCAGGCTTACTGGATTGGTCGTCAGAATGGTCTGACGCTGGGTGGCGTCGCGACCCATCTGTATGTGGAAATTGATGTCGATAACCTCAGCCACGCCGCGCTGGAAAATGCCTGGCAACGGTTGATCGATCGGCATGACATGCTGCGCGCGGTGATTGATGACGCGGGTTATCAGCGGGTATTGCCGCAGGTGCCGGATTACGCGATTCAGTGTGCGGATCTGTGCAACGCCAGCACATCGCAGTGCCAGCAGTGGCAACAGCAAACCCGGCAGGCACTCAGCCATGAGGTGCACGATACCCGCCGGTGGCCGCTGTTTACCGTGCAGGCCGCGCAGCTTACGCCGCAGCGCATTCGCCTGTGTATCAGCCTCGATAACCTGATTTGTGATGGCCGCTCCATGGTGATGCTGCTGTCGGAATGGGCGCAGCTGGCCCGCCAGCCACAAAGCCAGCTGCCACCGCTGACGATTCGCTTCCGCGATTATGTGCTGGCGCAGGAGCAGTGGCCGCAACGCGCCAGCTGGCAAGCGGCGCTGAACTACTGGCTGGAAAGGCTTGATGCGCTGCCCGCTGGGCCGCAACTGCCCCTGGTCAGCCAGCCGGAACAGCAGCCGTCGCCACAGTTTATCCGCCGCGAATCGCGCCTGAGCGCCAGTCAATGGCAGGCGCTGCGTGAGCGCGCCACCGACGCCAGCATTACGCCAAACGCGCTTCTGCTGACGGTATGGAGCACGGTGCTGGCAAACTGGAGCCGCGATGCGCACTTTACCCTCAATCTGACGCTGTTCCAGCGCCCGGAAATCCATGACGAACTGCCGTATGTCGTCGGTGATTTCACTTCTCTCAGCCTGCTGGCATGCGATATGCGCGGCGATGCGCCGTTCCTGACGCGTGCAAGCGCTTTGCAACAGCAGCTGTGGGATGACCTCAGCCACAGCGAAGTGTCAGCGGTGCGGGTATTACGCGAAGCGGCACGTCGCCGGGGTGGCATCAATGCGATGGCGATGCCGGTGGTGTTTACCAGCGGGCTGGGCGTTGATGCCAGCGGCAGTGACAGCAGCGTCGCCGCCGACTGGCTGGGCGAATTTGGCTGGAGCGTCAGTCAGACGCCACAGGTATGGATTGACCATCAGGTGGTGGAGCGGCGCGGTGAGCTGGTATTCAGCTGGGACTGTGTCGATGCGCTGTTCCCCAGCGGCCTGACGGAACAGATGTTCAGCCACTACTGCGCCCTGCTGCGCGCGCTGGCGGAAGACAAGGATCTGTGGCAACAGAATCTGGCGCAGCAACTGCCGGACTATCACTGGCCGCAACCGCAGATGGCCATCGCCGAGGCCCCGCAGGTAGCGGAACCCACGCCGCACGGCAGCGACGCGCTGGTGACGATGATCTGTCAGCAGCTGCAACAGATCGCCGGGCTGGAAACGGTGCCGCCGCACAGCAACTTCTTTGAAGCCGGAGCCACCTCGCTGCATCTGATCCGCCTGCGCCAGGCGTTGCAACAGCAGCTGGGCGTGCAGTTACCGGTGGTCGAACTGTTCAACCGCCCTAATGCGCAGGCGCTGGCCAACTGGCTGGCGCATCAGGAAGAACCGGTCAGTGCCGGTCATAGCGATATCAGCGAACGACGCCAAGCGCGCCAGCGCCGCCGTCAACAACGTCAACGTTAATGCAGGGAAATCAGTAACTCATGAACCCAATTCATTCCGAACACTTTACCCGCCAGTATGGCGACACAATGCCGATTGCGATTATCGGTGCCGGTTGTCGTTTCCCACGTGCGGCCTCTGTTTTTGAATTCTGGCGGCGCATTGCCGATGGCGAAGAGTTAATTTCACGTTTTGATGCGGAGGATCTGCGCAAGGCTGGCGTCGATCCCAGCCTGTTACAGCGCCCGGACTATGTTCCCGCCGCTGCGGTCGTCGAAGACGTTGACCGCTTCGAATGGGCATTTTTTGGCTATTCACGCCAGGAAGCGGAAAGTATTGATCCGCAGCAGCGACTGTTTCTGATGTGTGCCTGGGAAGCGCTGGAGATGGCCGGTTATCCGCCCGCCAGCCTGAGTGCGCGCACCGGCGTCATCGGATCCGCACGGATGAGCACTTATCAGCTGGCACAGCGCCAGGATGCCCAGCAGATTGTCTCCCCGCAGGTGTTCCAGAAGCTGATGGGTAACGACAAGGACTATCTCGCGACCCGCGTCGCCTACAAACTCGGGCTGCGCGGCCCGGCCTTTACCGTGCAGACCGCCTGCTCCAGCTCGCTGATCGCCACCCATCTGGCCTGCGAAGCGATTGCCAGCGGTGAAGCCGAGATGATGCTGGCGGGCGGTGCCAGCCTCAGCTTCCCGCAGCAGGCGGGCTACTTTTATCGCGAAGGCATGATCTTCTCAGCCGATGGTCACTGCCGCCCGTTCGATGCCGAGGCTAACGGTACGCTGGTCGGTAACGGTGCCGCCGTCGTGTTACTGAAACGCCTTGATCGCGCGCTGGAAGACGGCGACGCGATCCTGTCAGTGATCCGTGGCACCGCCATCAATAATGACGGCAATGACAAAGCGGGCTTTACCGCCCCGTCACTCAGCGGTCAGCGCGACGTGATCCGTGATGCGCTGGCGATGGCCGATGTCGCCGCCGATAGCATCGGGCTGGTGGAAGCCCACGGCACCGCCACCCCGCTGGGCGATCCGCTGGAAGTCAGCGCGCTGACCGAAGCCTGGTCACCGTGGGCACCGCAACCGCAACAGGCGGCCATCGGTTCGCTGAAAAGTAATGTGGGTCATCTTGATACCGCTGCCGGGATCGCCAGTCTGCTGAAAGCCGGGCTGGCAATCTGGCAGCGCCAGATACCGCCCAGCATCAATTTTGACCAGCCGAATCCGGCGATTAACTTCGCCGGTTCACCGTTCTATGTGCCGCAGCAGTTACAACCGTGGCAGGCGGGTGACACACCGCGGCGTGCCGCAGTCAGCTCTTTTGGGATTGGCGGCAGCAATGCTCATGCAATACTGGAAGCCGCACCGCAGATCAGCGCGCAACCCGCCAGCAGCGGTGCGCTAAACTTACTGCTCTCAGCGCGCAGTGAGGCCAGTTTACGTGCGCTGGCGCAGCAACATCTGTTGCGTCTCAGCGATCGCGAAGCGGATTTTGATGCCCACGCCTATGGCGCGACCAGTTTTTATCACCGCAGCCTGTTTAGCCATCGTCTGCTGCTCAGCGCGAAGGATGTCGATGGCTGGATTGCTCTGCTGCTGGATATCATCGAAATTGAGGATTATCCGCAACGCCTTAGTGGCGAAGACGGAATCCGCGCCAGCGTTGCCAGCCAGGGGATTACGCCACCCGCTGAACTGCTTCACCAGCTGACCCGCGCCACCCCGGACTGGCGCGAGTGTATCGCCGCTACGGCACGGCGTGCTCTGCTACCGGTATCACCGTTTGCTGGCGAACGCTGCTGGCATCAGGATACGCAGCCGCAGACGCCCGCGGGCGACAGCTGGCAGGCGCTGTGTCAGAGCGGGCTGCGCACCGCCAGTGAACGCGCCGCCGAACTCGATCTGACGCTGCTGGAGGAAGAGCAGCGCTGCGTTGATGCTTTGCATCAGCACTATGTCAGTCAGATGTTGCAGCAGATGCCGTTACTGCAACAGCCGCAGCAGTTTTACAGCGTGACGCAGCTGATGCACGACGGCCAGATCCCGGCGCGCTATCACGATCTGATGCTGCGTCTGCTGCGCGATCTGGCGGCCAGCGGCGCACTGGTGCAACGGCAGCAGGATGGCGAGAGCCGGTTTGGCGAACTGCGTCCGCCACAGATCGATGTTGAGGGCTGGCTGACGCGGATGCGCGCCGCAGGCTATCAGCATCTGGCGGCATTAATTGCCCGCACCGGGCCGCAGCTTGGGGCGATGCTGCGCGGCGATATTGATCCGGTCAGCGTGGTTTTCCCGGCCGCATCGACCGCTGATGTTGAGCATATGTATCAGGAGCAACCCTGGTCACGCTACTTTAATCAGATCGCCGCCCAGTCGATGGCGGCGCTGGCAACGCACAGCCAGCAACCGTTATCGATTCTGGAAATCGGCGGCGGCACCGGTGGCACAACCCACGATCTGCTGCGCGCCCTGCCGCCTGGCCGGTGTCAGCACTACAGCTTTACCGATCTTGGCCCGCTGTTTTTACAGCGGGCCAGGGAAAAGTTTGCCGCTTATCCGTTTATCGATTATCTGCCGTTTGATATGGAGCAACCGGCGCAGCAGCAAGGACTGCCATGTCAGCAGTATGACGCGATTGTTGCCGCTAACGTGCTGCATAACGCTGCGGATTTACGCCAGATGCTGCGTAATCTCGCCACGGTGCTGAAACCTGGCGGCGTACTGCTGCTGCGGGAAATCACCGCGCCGAAAAAACTGTTCGACTTTGTGTTTGGTGCGCTGGTCCCGCCGGTTACGGATACCGCTTTACGCCACGGCGAACTGTTTGCCAGCCAGCAGGACTGGCAGGCGGCATTACGCGATGCCGGATTTGTTCAGAGTGATGCCTTCCCGCCTGCCGCCCAGCCCGCTGCGGCGCTGGGCGAGCAAATTATTGTGGCGCGGCTGCCGGAGCAAACCGCAGTCGAACAGACGGCCGGTGCGATTGAGCGGGTGCTGGAAGCTGCCGACGGATCGGAAAACACTATTCTGCATGCCGCGCTGAACGCGCTGGTGACGCCGCACCCTTGCCGCATCACTCAGGTGGTCTGGCATTGCGATCCCTGTGGAGCCCGCTTACCGCTGACTCTCCGTCTGCAACAGCAGCACGCTTCTTTACAGGCGTTTATCGGCGAAACGCCTCTGTTTAGCGCCCGGCTGCTGGCATCGCGCGTCGCCGGGGTCGATGCCAGTCCGCGTCCGCCACATCTGCCGCAACCCTGGAGTGATCAAGGTGCGCTGTATCACTGGCAGTGGCAGCCGGTCAGTTTTGCGCCAGCAACAGATTCAGTCGCCTTTCAACAGCTTACGGTTCCCGACGAGGCCGCCGCACAACCGGCGTTCTTTGCACAGCTGCAACAGCAACTGACGCAGCTTTCAGCGGGTGACACCTTGCTGCTGCACGCCAGTGGCGTGTTTGGCGATCATCCGGCCGCCTGGCTACCTGGCTTACTGACGGTGGCGCGCCATGAATATCCGCAGAGCAGCATTAAGCTGGTCGACAGTCACGGCCTGCCGCAACCGCCGGATAATGCGCTGTGGCAGCAACTGGTCGCCAGTGAGCATCAGCAACTGCGCTGGCAGCAAGGCCGCTGGCAGCACGCGGTACTGTGCCGCACCCCGCTGCCTCCCGGGGATGGTGCAACGCACGGTTGTCATCTGCTGATCGGCGGTCTGTCGCCGCTCGGGATGGCGCTGGCTGAACAGCTGGCGGCACAGGGAGCGTCAAAACTGATCTGGCTGACGCGCCGTGAACCGTTGCCGCATCAGCAACAGCAGCTGGCACAGCTGCGCGCCCGGGGCATTGAGATCGTGGTCGATAGCGAGGCTGACGTCAGCCATCCGCAGGCGTTTAGCGCGGCGCTGGAGCGGCTGGCACAGCGCCATCTGCCGATTGCCACCCTCTGGCATCTGGCGGGAGAGGTAAACGACACGCCGCTGGCGCGCCTTAGCTGGCAACAGTTGCAGCAAACGCTGGCGGTGCGACTGGAGTCCGCCCTTCTGCTGGATCGCTGGCAGGCGCGCCTGCAACCGGCGCGCACCGTCTACTTCTCCTCCGCGGCGACCGTGTTTGGCCCACAGGGCCAGGCGGCTCATGCCGCGGCCTGTGGTGCGCTGGAAAACCTCGCCGGGCAACGCTGCCTGCGCGGCCATGACACGCTGGCGATTGCCTGGGGTTACTGGCAGATCACCGAATCCCACGCCCCACAGCTGGCGGAACGTCTGGCCGACGGCGGCATGGCAGCGCTGGAAACCGCCAGTGCGCTGGCGCTGTTACAGGCCGCCTGCCACGGCCAGCATGCGGTAGTCGCGGCGATGCGCGTCGACTGGCAAAAACTCGCCAGCCGCCCGCTGAGCCGTGATGACGCGCAGCGTTTTGCCGCGTTTATTGGCGATGCGCCGTCTGAGGTCAAAAGCGCCGCGCCACTGCCGGAGCAACCGCAGCTGGAGCGCTATCTGCGCGACACCCTCGCTCGCCAGCTTAACTGCGCGCCTGAGCAGATCACCCCGGACAGCAATCTGGTGCAGCTCGGTCTTGACTCCCTGCTGTTCCTCGATCTGAATGAGACGCTGGGGCGCGATCTTGGCGTTAAGCTGAATGCCGAAAGCGTGTTCCGCGCCGCCAGCGTCAAAGAGCTGCTCGCCGCGCTACAGCAGCAGCTGGACGTACAACCGGATAACAGCTCGCTGCTGCGACGTGCGCTGGATGAGCTGGAGAACCGGCAACCGGGCTGGCTGGATCAACGCGGCGATATTCAGCGCCGGTTTGATTCCGCATCCGCCCTGGCGCTGACGCCGCTGCAACGCCTGCGCTGGCAGCATCACACGCAGTCACCGCGCCTGCTGTATGTTGAGTATGATAAGCCGCATCACTTCCCGCTGGCTTCCTTCGAACAGGGCTGGCAGCGCCTGCTGGCACGTCATCCGATGCTTCGTGCCGCCATCAATACCGAGGGTGAAATCATCCTGGCGGACAGCATTTCTCCGCTGACGATGCAGCGTTACGACTGGCGTGAACTTTCGCCGGACGGGTTAGCAGCGCAGCAGCTGGCGTTACGCGCCGCGCTGTCACAGCATTCGTTTGATCTTCAACAGCCGCCGCATATCGTGCTGGCAGTCAGCGACAGTGCGCACGGCTACCGGCTGCATATCGTGCTGAATACCCTGTTGGTGGATATCGAAAGTTTCCGCGTGCTGCTGCGCGAGCTGGACAGCATGATTCACCAGCCCGCTGCGCCGCTGCCGACGCTGGCGTTCACCCCACAAGATTATCAGCACAGCCTGCTGGCGTTAGCCGCAACGGATACCGCGCGCGTCCCGCACACCCTTCGCCCCGCCGCCCCGGCTTTACCGTGGCAACCTGCCGTTGAGCCAGCGGAATTTGCTATCTGGCGCGCGGCGTTACCGGCGCAGCAGTGGTTACAGCTGAAAAGTTGCGGCGAACAGCAGGGTCTCAGCGGCAGCGATCTGCTGCTGGCCGCCTGGGGACTGGTCCTGCGCGACTGGTCAGGCAGTGCGGCGTTTACCCTGCGTCTGGACTTCACCGACCGGTTACCGCTGCATCCACATGCCTCGCAACTGATCGCCGATGCCACCACCGTCGCGCCGGTGGCGCTGGATCTGCCTGCGGCAGCAAACTTTAGCGCACTGGCGCAGCAGGCGGCCGATTGTCGCCAGCAACATCTGACGCAGCATCTGCCCGGATCCGTCGTCGAAGCCGACTGGTTGCAGTCGCTACCGGTGGCCTTTACCAGCCTGCTGGGTGTGCGACAGGCCTATTCGATCCCGGAAACCTCCGATCCGTTGCTCGGCATGCCCGCCTGGGAATATGCCGCGCAACCGCTGACCCCGCTGCATTTACAGGCGCTGGAGGAAGAGAGCGCCCTGCTGTTTAATATTGATCTGCTGCGCGGCACGCTGCCGGAAGCGCTGGGTGAAATCGCCATGATGACGCTGCATCAGCTGCTGGAAACGCTGGCGCAACTGGGTGACGCCTGGCAGGCGCCGCTGGATGAGCTGCTGCCGGTGGATCCGCAGATTGTGGCGCTGGCACAGCAGGCCCGCAAGGAGGCGCAATGAGCCAGAAATTCCGCGTGGTGGTGTGTGGCACGCGCTTTGGCGAACACTATCTGGCGGCGCTCAGCCGCCAGAGCAGCGAATTTGAGCTGGTCGGCATTGTCGCACGCGGCAGTCAGCGCTCGCGTCTGCTGGCGGAAAAATTGCAGGTTCCGCTCTATCAACAGATCGGTCAACTGCCCGCCGGGATTGATATCGCCTGTGTGGCGATCCGCAGCCGGATCGTCGGCGGCGACGGCTCCACGCTGGCGGAACAGCTGCTGCAACGCGGCATCGCGGTATTGCAGGAGCATCCGGTTCACGCGGGCGATATCCGTCGCCTGCAACAGCTGGCGCAGCAGCACGGCACGCGTTATCACGTTAACAGCATGTACCCGGCGCTGCCTGCCGCCGCCACCTTTATTGATTATGCCCGCCAGAGCGCCGCGCGGCAGAAACCGGCGTTTATCGAGCTGACCACCAGCCTGCAACTGCTCTACTCTTCGCTGGATATCATTGGCCGCGCGCTCGGCGGTCTGGCACCGTTTAGCTGCACCACGCCACCACAGCCGCCGGCGGGCAAACAGTGGCCGTTTCGCCAGATGCAGGGGGAAATGGCCGGGATTCCGGTCAGTATAAATCTGCAAACTACCCTCGATCCGCGCGATCCGGATCATCACAGTCTGGTGATGCATCGCATCACCGTGGGGGGCAGCGGCGGCAATGTCTGCCTGACGAACAGTTTTGGCCCGGTGGTGTGGAGCCATGCGATTTACGCCCCGGATTATCAGCAGGATGGCGTCGCTGCTTCATGGCTGTTGTCGCCGGAACAGCATCAGCAGTCGCATTACAACCGGCAGCCGACCGCAATAGTCTTTGGCCGTCCACAGGCACCGAATCTGATCGAGGCCACCCGACATGATTTTCCGCTGGCGATCCTGACCGCGCTGCGTGAGCTGATGGCGCAACCGCAGCCGTGGTGGCAACAGCCGGAATGGTGGCAGCAACATGGCGAAGCCTGGATTACGCTGATGCGCAATGCCGGCGCACCTCAGCTCAGCGCTTTCCCGCCGCCTGCGCCACCTTTCCCGGAACCCCGGCACTATGCCGCCCAAATTATGATGGATAATCCCGATGGCAAATGATGCATACCGCGATCTCGCTGCGCTGCTGGAGGCCGCAGGTCTGGCTGAACATGCGCTATTTCTTAACTGGGGCTATCAGCAGCCCGATGCGCCTGCCGTGACGCCCGGCGAAGCGCAGCGCCAGCTGGTGCTGCAACTGTTGGGCGAACAACCGGTGGAGGGTCGCCATGTTCTTGATGTCGGCTGCGGACGCGGCGGCACTGCGGCGCTGATGGTGGAAAAATGGCGGCCGCTAAGCGTCACCGGCATCGACCTCAGCAGCAGCAATATTCAGTTTTGTCGTCAGCGCCACCGCCAGCCGCGCCTGCGATTTCAACTGGCGGATGCCTGCCAGCTACCGCAACCCGATAACAGTATCGATATCGTGCTGAATATTGAGTCCTCCGGCGCTTACCCCGATCTGCTGGCGTTTTTCCTGCAAGTGTGGCGAGTGCTGAAACCGGGCGGCGACTTTTTCTACAGCGATATTTTCGCCCGACAGACGCGCGCGGATGTGCAGGCGGCGCTTAGCGCACTGGGTTTTGAACCGGTCAACAGTTACTCCATCAACCCGCAGGTGCTGGCAGCCAGGCGCAGCGCGGGCGATAAGGTGATTGATCGATTACAGAGCGCACTGCAACAGCAGCAGAGCGATACCGATATCGAACAATTACGCCACTATTTTGCCCTGCCCGGCACGCCGATATATCAGGCGCTGGAACAGGGTCAGGCGGATTATCACTGTTTCCACTGGCGCAAACCGTCCAACGGTTCGGTGGCTAATCCGTTACCGGAACCCTTGCTGACGGCATTACGCCAGCGCAGTCTGCAACTGGATCAGGCGGTGAATAGTCCGCAAAACCGCAACTTTCCGTTAGGAAAACCGGATGCGCAGGCGGCGCTAAACCTGTTTGCGCTGCCCTATGCCGGAGGTGGCGCATCGATTTATCGCGACTGGGGCAGCGCTGCGGACTGGCCGCAGCAGTGGCGTTTTTGTGCCATGCAGCTGGCCGGGCGCGAAAATCGTCTTGATGAGACGCCACACCGTCGCATGGAGAGCCTGGTGGCCGAGCTGGCGCAACAGATCGCGCCTTACAGTCATCGTCCGTGGGCGCTGCTGGGTTGTAGTCTTGGCTGTAAAGTGGCGTTTGAACTGGCGCGCCACTTTGCACGCCTGAACCGCGCGCCGCGCCTGCTGTTTCTGATGGCGTGCCCGGCACCGGATATTGCGCTGGCCAACCGGGTGTCGGAGTGCAGCGACGCCGATTTCAGCGCCGAAGTGCGCCGACTGGGCGGTACGCCGGACAGCATTTTACGCGATCAGGAGATGATGCAGACGGTGGGTAAAGCGCTGCGCGCCGACTGTGCGCTGGCGGAGCATTATCAGGCCGCCAGCAGTGTCACGCTGGATGTGCCTGCGGTACTGGTCGTGGCAGAAGACGATGCGCTGGTGCCGGTAGCCAGTATGCTGCGCTGGCAGCAGCACCTGACGGCACACACGCAGGTGAAACGGGTGCGCGGCGGTCACTTCTTCCTGCGACAGCAGCGGGACACGCTGCAACGCTGGCTGATACAGGCATTGCAGCCGCCGCTCGCGGCACCTGCGGTCAGTCCGGCGCGCTGGCTGCCGTTTGGCCTGCCGCAGCCCAATGCGGCGCTGCCGCTGTTCTGCTTCCACCATGCGGGCGGCAATGCCGCCAGCTGGCGTGAGTGGATCGAACCGGCGAGAAAACGCAATATGCAGTTGTGCCCGATAGAGCTGCCGGGTCGCGCCAGCCGTTTTGCCGAAAGTGCGCGCGATGATTTGACGGCGCTGCTGGCGGAACTGACGGCGGTGCTGACGCCACTTTGTCAGCGCCCCTATGCGCTGCTCGGCCACAGCCTCGGCGCACTGATCGCCTTTGAACTGGCGCAACGCCTGCCCGCCGGCACGCTACAGGGGGTCTTTGTCTCCGGACGCCGTCCGCCACATCGCCCGACGCCACCGCCATTGCGTCATCTGATGAACGACCGTCAGCTGACCGTGGAGTTGCAGGGTCTGGAAGGCACGCCGCCGGATGTGTTGCAACATGCGGAACTGCTGGCGCTATTTTTACCGGCGCTGCGTGCCGATTTCACCCTGACCGAACGCTACCGCTGCGACAACGCGTTGCAGGGGCTTGATTTGCCGCTACAGGCATTCGTCGGCGATAACGACGCGGAAGTCAGCGTCAGCAGCATGAAGGAGTGGCTGCGCTATGGCGACAGCAACAGCCAGCTGCGCAGTTTTCCCGGTGGCCATTTTTATCTGCAACAGCACCGGGAGGCGCTGCTGAACGCCATCGCCAGCCATCTTACTCCGCGCTAACGCTGCACTCCCGCGCGTTACGGTAGCGCCCCGGCGTTTCACCAAACTGACGCTGGAAGAAGCGCGTCATATGGCTGGCGTGGGCAAAACCGCAACGCACGGCGATATCATTTAACGACAGCGGACTGCTTTCCAGCAGCCGCTGTGCTTCCCGCAGACGGCACTCAATCACATAGTTCCACGGCGTTATGGCAAACATGGCGCGAAATCCCCGTTTTAGCGCCATCTGGCTGAGTCCGGCCTGTTGCGCCAGCGTCTCAATACAGAGCGGCTGCGCGGCGTGCTGGCGGATATAGTCACGCGCAGCGATCAGCCGTTTGCGTTCGCGCTGAGGCAGACGCGCCAGCGGCACGGCTTTCAGCGCCAGCTGCTGGTGTTGTAACTGCCGTAGCGCCAGCCACAGTGCGTCAAGCGCCAGGCTTTCCAGATGTAATATCCCCACTGGCGAACGATCGTGCATGCCCTGTTGCAGCCGCTGCATCTGCCGCGCCATCTCTTCATTCAATTCACCCGACAGGGTCCAGGCCGGTTTACCGGGCGTTACCAATGCACAGGCAGCCACGCAGGCCATCAGCTCGGCGGAGAATTCGATAATCAGCAGCTGATAAAAGTGATGGCGCGGGAAAAAATCATAGCCTTCACAGGCGCTTTCCGCGCAGGAGAGCCAGAAAGAGTGCGGACGATAGTGCTGGACACTTTGCTGATTCAGCCGGAAATGCCCCGCGCCCTGTTGCATCAGCACCAGCGTCAGGTGCGCATCACTTGTGCTCCTGAATTCAACATCCTGCTCCAGCGTGGTTTGCACCTGCTTCAGCGTGATACGCGGTGTCAGTGGCAGACAGGTCAGTCCGCTCAGCGCTTTCTCGCCCAGGTTGTGTTCCGTCATAACCCCTCACAATGATAATGATTTTTATTTAGCTTTATCGTGCAATTTCCGACCTTAAGGTGCAACAAGTTTCGCCATCCGCTGACATAGACTCGGATTTTTACGCTTCAGGGATGCACACATGCACATTTATAAACTTACGCCTCTGATTATCAGCAGCCTGCTGATGGCACCTGCCGTTCAGGCTGCCGACTCACAACTTTCTGATAATGAACAAACTTTAGTGGTCAGCGCCAGTAAACAATCGCCGAAATCCGCGTCGGCACGAAACGTTTCTTCGGTGGTGGTCAGCGGGCCGGAACTGGAGGATGCCAATGTGACGCGCACCGATCAGTTGTCGCGCGTGCTGCCGGGTCTGAATATGGGCAACAGCGGCAGCCTGATTTTCCAGTCGGTGTCGCTGCGCGGCGTCTCATCGGCACAGGATTTCTATAATCCGGCCACCACTTTCTATGTCGATGGCGTGCCGCAATTGTCCACTTATGCGATGCAGGCGCTGAGCGATGTGGAAAGTGTTGAAATGCTGCGTGGCCCGCAGGGTACGCTGTACGGTAAAAGCGCTCAGGGCGGGATTATCAATATTGTTACCCGGAAACCGGACAGCACGCCGCGTGGCTATATTCAGGGCGGCATTGCCAGCCGGGAGGGGTATAACGGTAAGGTCAATCTGAGCGGGCCGATTCAGGATGGCCTGCTGTACGGCAGTGTCACCCTGCTGCGCGCCGTGGATAACGGGCCGTTTACCAACCCGGCAACCGGTAGCGACCATTTAGGCGGCTCGCGCAGCAATGTTGGCAATCTGCGCCTGCGCCTGGCACCGGACGATCAGCCATGGGAAGCCAATGTGGCGCTCACCGAAGAGTGTACCCACGCCACTCAGGATACTTATGTGCCGTTTGGCGATGTGAAGAGCCGTGCGCTGGAAATCAGCCCAGGTTCCGGCGATCCTCACCTGCGACGCTGCACCCACAGCCAGTCGCTGACTGGCCGCTACACCACTGATAACTGGGTGTTCAGCCTGATGAGCGGCTGGCAGCAGCAGAATTATGACCGTCAGTTCCCTTACACCGCCTACGTCGCTAACCTGCCGGAGCGCTGGAATCAGGATGTACAGGAGCTGCGTGCCGCCACGCAGGGCGACGGGCATCCGGTCGATATGGTGTTTGGCCTGTATCGGCAGAATACCCGCGAAAAGCTGGACTCGTCGTACAGCTATCTGGGTATGCCAATGACGCAGCTAAACTCGAATACCCGCGCCGAGACGCTGGCGGCCTACAGTGACCTCACCTGGCATGTGACCGATCGGTTCGATCTCGGCGGCGGCCTGCGTTACTCCCATGATAAAGCGAAAACCCGCTATAACGGCAATGCAATGGGCGTGGATTATGGCGATAAAAACAGTACCCGTGACGACCGGCTGTTAGGCCAGCTGTCGGCTGGCTACCAGTTTACCCCAGCGCTGCGCGGCTATACACGTATTGCCCAGGGCTATAAACCAACCGGCTTTAATATCACGCCAACCGCCGGTACCCTTGCCACACCTTACAACGCGGAGAAATCGATCAGTTATGAGGTCGGTACGCATTATGACGCGGGTGAAGTTAAGTTACAGGCGGCGCTGTTCCACACCCATACCAAGGATATGCAGCTCTACTCCGGACCGGTGGGTTATCAGACGCTGAGCAACGCCGGCAGCGCCGATGCCACTGGGGTTGAACTTAGCAACAGCTGGCAGTTTACGCCGGGCTGGTCATGGAATATCAACGGTAACTATGTGCGTTCCGAGTTTACCAGCGGCAGTGAGCTGTATCAGGACAAGAAAGTGCCATTTGTGCCGCGCTACGGTGCCGGCACCAGCGTGACCGGCACCATTGATACCGCATGGGGCGCCCTGATGCCGCGCATCGGTGTGAACCTGGTCGGGCCGCACTATTTCGATGGCGATAACGATTTGCGTCAGGGCAGCTATACCACCACCGATCTGCGCCTTGGCTGGCAGGCCACCGACCGCATTAACGTCGCGGCGTATCTCGACAATCTGTTTGACCGCCGTTATCGCACCTACGGTTTCCTCAGCGGCACCACCGCGCTGGCACAGGTAAACGAAGGTCGTACTGTTGGGGTCGATGTGCGAGTCGATCTGTTCTGATATTTCCCACGTGGGGGGTTAAGTCTAACCGCCCGTCACGTTTGATGCGGATTGCGGGGAGTGCCGAAAGGTATTCTCCGCTAACTGCTGATAGACCTGATGGCCACAATGTCGCATAAGAACTGGTTGAGCAGGTAGAACTTCGCCAGTAACTGCGGGATATTAAGCTGGCTAACCGGGATATGAAAAATGCCGCAAAAAAGGCGCTCCGGGGGATCAGGGTTTAGAGATGGATAAGTAAACTGGCCGGAAAGATTGGGAAATCTTTCCGGTTATATATTGAAAGCATCTGAAATCTAATCAAAGTAAAAATACATCAGCCACTTTTCTTGGGCCTTAATATATTTTAAAACAATCATATTTTTCCATTCGATCTTCAGGTGCTGTATCCATAAGAAAATCAACAACCCCAAAAGATATTATTATTTCACCCTCTACTATTTGTTTTTCCAGCTCAAAAACCACACTCCAGGCATCTTGTTGCCATACTAAATTTTCAGGGAATCTAGCTATAGAATAATATTTAACTTCAAGTGGTACCGATTCCCTCCCGCCTTTACCCAGGGGGATTCATTCAATTTTCATTTGATACATAAAACTCTCCGATAATGGTTTAACACCTGGATTTAGCTTTAACCTCTTGACTCCAGTTCACATTGGAATGGTTATTTAAATCTACAACATCGGCATATCTGGCCGGACCGACACCATCTAAATGAGGATCAATATGCATACTATTCAAGAGATGAAAATAACCGGAAAGATCCAGAGAGGATCTTCCCAGCACGCTAAGTTTTTACTTAACAGCCTTTAACACTATACCTTATAAGGATGAAGGTATTGAGCTAACACCTCGTCCTTGACTCCGACCTCTAATTCAATGCCATCTTCCTTTTCAGAACTCTCAATTTTATTTATTGCTAATTTTTTATTTTTATCAGGTAATTTTGCAAATACCTTGTCCCAGTCATCTTTATATCCATACATGGAGATCATTTTATCAAGAGCCGAATTTATCAGAGGGCTACTTGCATATAATAATGAATCCGTATCTTCACAATCAAATTTAAGATATAGCACCGCTTTAATGAGAGCATTAACCTCCTCTCGTTCAAGCTCTATTTTTTCAATATCTACCATATCTAACACCCTCTTGCCTTTACTTGATTATCAGTCATTTTCAGTCGAGTATTATAATCCAAATTCGAAAATGTAGAATAAGGGTTTTTCCCTGAATAAATAACCTCTTTCAGACGTAAATCCCCTTCATGTATATACTCTAGCCTTGAAGACAGACTGATGTTTGTTTTCTGAACAGAGTCAGCTTTAAAAATAACTGCATAATCACCTCTCCCTGCATGTTTGGGTTATTAATTAAAACATCCCTCATAACATCTTGGGGAGGCATTAATAGGTCCGTTATATAAACCTTGCCTTTGTTATTTGCATTGAGAATTCCTGCCTTCATTATATTTTCGAAGCCAGCTTTATCAGTGTAATGTATAAATACATTATCACCACTCAACCCTAGCGGATCGATCCAGCTTAATGGGCTTGGACCGTATTGGTATAAATTAATACCACCAACCAGCCCTATCGGATCCGGCTGCGTAAACCTCCCCATCACCGGATCATAATAGCGAAAAAGATTGTAGTGCAGCCCCGTTTCCCTGTCCAGATACTGACCCTGGAAACGCAGGTTCTGCGGCACCGCCAGCCGGCTCCCGCCGCTTTCATATTCCGTTTCGCCCCAGCTGCTGAACTGGCCGCGCCAGACCACGTCGCCCTCTTCGTCAGTCAGCCGCTCCGGCAGCCCGTTCAGGTCGGTGTGATACCAGAACGTCTGCTGGCTGTCACCGTCGATGTCCACCCGCTGCCGCTTTGCGCGAGGCCAGGCGGCCGAAACCGTCATACTCCTGACGCGCACCTTCAGCCTGCGCATTAGCCTGAATAGCAGCACCGCTGAACTTGTCCAGCAAGTGGCTGCGTGAGGCGGGGTTTGAGACGGGCAAGGCGGTGACGGTCAGGATTGAGGCGGGTTGCTTTATTCTGACCACCGGCGGCTTTTTATAACTATGCCATAGATTCGGTTACATCTAGATAATATTTACCATTTATCTCGTAATAATCTAAATCTATATACTTAGTAAAGCTCTCCGATATTAATAAAATATTATTAATTATCTTACCCCCAAAAACAAAATCCTCCTTTAACATATTTAAAGAAGGGATAATGAAAGTTCCACAATATTGCCAGTCATCGTCAATAAAAACATAATATCCCGAGTCATAATTTTTTATTTTTCCTATGAATTCTGATAGCAACTGCGGCTCTATTTTTCGCTTAACTGAGTTTTCTTCATCCACTAACGATTTTTTCAATATATCATCTGTGCATTCTAATGGAATAAAAAAAAGATCAATTATATCACAATAAATAAGTGAGTTAATTTTAGATAAGTAGGATTCAATAACCTTCTTTCCATTAGCCTTTCTATATAACAATTCTTTCTTATATTGAACTGAAGTCATGTTAGCTACCACACTTTTTATTATAAGCCTTGCCTTTAGGGTTCGCGATTTTCGGTCGACCATAATCATTCATGCGCGTTTCACCTGTTCTAGGATCAACTTTTACTTTACCAGCTTCCCAGTGTGGTTGATCAGGATGGCTAACATCCATTGTTTGTTGTTGCACTGTCGCAGGAATAGTTCCACCACCAGGTTTTAGCACTTCATATCTATATTCCCAACCGGAGCTATTCTTCGACTGGCTAATCGGTTGTTGACTTGTAGGTATTCCTGCTTGCCTCATACCATCACGCCTGGCTGCACGGGAAGAACCGAATGGATTATTTTCACTCCCAATTGGATCGCCGCTTAACCCCAGCGGATCTATCCACGTCAGCGGGTTTTTGACATAAGCATACTGGTTTATACCACCAACCAGCCCCACCGGATCCGGCTGCGTAAACCTCCCCATAACCGGATCATAATAGCGAAAAAGATTGTAGTGCAGCCCCGTTTCCCTGTCCAGATACTGCCCCTGGAAGCGCAGGTTCTGCGGCACCGCCAGCCGGCTCCCGCCGCTTTCATATTCCGTTTCGCCCCAGCTGCTGAACTGGCCGCGCCAGACCACGTCTCCCTCTTCGTCAGTCAGCCGCTCCGGCAGCCCGTTCAGGTCGGTGTGATACCAGAACGTCTGCTGGCTGTCACCGTCGATGTCCACCCGCGCCAGCGGTTCCCGGCCCCCTTCGCTATACAGATACTGCACGCGGTGATCGGGCGAGCGGCTGCTCTGCTCGCCCACCATCTGCAGCCCCTGCCAGTGGAAGGTCATTATTTCCGCATCCGGCTCGCCGTGGCGATGCAGAATTTTATGCGTGCGCCGCCCCAGCGCATCATAGCGGTACTGCACGCGGCTGAACGTCCGGTGCCCGCTCAGCCGCACCTCGCTGAGCTGATGCTCCGCGTTATAGCTGAAGAACTGCTCCGCGGCCCCCCGCGCCGCTTTGCGCCAGGCCAGGCGGCCAAAACCGTCATACTCCTGACGCGCACCTTTCAGCCTGCGCAGCAGGTTGTGCCATACCACCTGCCCGCGGGTGTCGGTGCGGTTGCCCGCCGGATCATAACTAAAACGCTCTTCGCGGCCCGCCGCGATGCGCTGCGTCAGCTGACCGGCGGCGTCATAACCAAAGCGCTGCTGACTGAAGGCCGGGCCTGAGCCGTCCGGCTCCGCTGACGCCAGCATCTGCTGCGTCACCTGATCAAGCCCGTCCCACAGGTAGCGCCGTTCCAGCACCGCACTGCGGCGCATCACGATGCGGCCCGCCGGATCGTAGCGCGTTTCCAGCGTCAGCGGCCCCTGGCTGCGGCTGAGTTCGCGATGCAGGCGATCGCGCCCGTAAGCGGCCATCTCCACCTGCCGTTCCCCCCGCTGCCAGCTGCGCTGCAACAGATGCCCGCTGCCGTAGCGCAGAAAATTTTGCGTGCTGCCGTCCGGGTCCCGGCTTTGCAGCAGGTTTCCCTGCGCATCGTGGCGGTACTGCCAGAGGCCGCTGTGGTTCTGTTCGCTCTGCAGGTGGCCCAGGGCGTCCCGCGTCAGGCACAGCTCTTCCTCCCACTCCGGCTCCACGGCGGCCCGCTGCGCGGCATGATATTTTGCCAGGCTGGTGCGCTTCAGCGTGACGCTGCGCGCCGCATACTGATACCGCGTATAATTCTCGCCGTTGCTTTTCGCCGCCAGCCTGCCCGCCCGGTCATATTCCAGCGTGGAAATCAGCGGCGGCTGCCCGTCGTTCAGCGGCTGCTGCGAAACCGACACGACCCGGCCATGACTGTCATAACCATAGCTTTCCCGCCGCCCGGCGTAGTCGGTCTGCGCCAGCAGGCGGTCGCCGTTGTCCCACGCAAAATGCCAGCTGTCGTGATTCGGATTAACCAGCCGGGTGAGGCGACCGAAACGGTCATAATCATAGCGGGTGGAGTGGCCGGCCGCGTCGGTCTGGCAAATCACCTGCCCGCGCACGTTGCGCCGCACCCGGCGGTCAGTGAAGCCGTCGACGGTTTCGCCGCACAATTGCCCGTGCGCGTCGTACCCGTAGTCAGTTTCACGGTTGCCGGCGCGGATAACCGCCCGGATGCGCCCGGCCGCACTCCGGCGACAGCAGGTGGTGTTCCCCTCCGCGTCGGTGACGCTGACCAGCCGGCCGGTTTCGTCATACTGCCGATCGCTGCGGTAACCCGAGCAGTCCTCGTCACGA
>Ga0308161_1000604_pt1 | contig 53427 bp, 47 predicted proteins | sample PhyFR2_FD_201034 | JGI IMG/M metagenome (GOLD analysis project Ga0308161, IMG submission 201034) | Phyllosphere microbial communities from UC Gill Tract Community Farm, Albany, California, United States - DLSLF.R2 | ecosystem: Host-associated > Plants > Phyllosphere > Unclassified | place: USA...
GGAGTTTTTTGCTGCTCTTCTCGTGGACAAGATCAATAGTTGCTCCGGGCAATGTATTACCCTCGCTGTCTACTATTTTACCATTTACTTTTAGGTTTGATTGCGCAAATCCTACAGAAAAGTATGGAAATAGCAATCCCACGAGCATTAATTTGATTAGAATATGCTTCATAATTGTTTACAGTTGGTTATTCTGATTTATATATTGGTTTATTTTTCCGAGTTGGGTTGATTCTCTCCTACTGTACGTCCTCCTTTCTTCCCGAATTACTGATGTTGACAATACCGTTGTTCACTTGGAATGTACAACCGTTCAATTGACAGAAGCTGGTCAAGAAATTGGCTAGCGGTTCTTTGCTATTTAAACTTCCTGTAAATGAGCTGTTGAGTAAACCAGGATTATCGCATATAATCGAAACATCATAAAGGCTTTCGATTACTCTTAAGAGTTGAACGTTTTTGGTTTGATTAAATTTGACAGACTGATTGGTCCATTCTACATTGGCGCTTAAATGTGGAATGAGTTTTCTTAACTCCTTATCCACACGAGCAGGCTGAGATTTTGTCAATTCGGGTTCTGAAAATTTAATCATCTGCTGCAGTTTTAAGTTCACCAATACTTCCTCTTTTGGTTTGAGATATATTAGTTTGCGGCTATCCGCTGTAACTGATCCGACAGAGATTTTGCCCTCCATTAGTTTTATCAGTACATGATCGGCATCCTTGGGGTCTACGCTAAATATTGTCCCCAAGGCGGTGGTCAAATATCCTTTGTAATTGACTTGAAAAGGCGCATTTTTGTTTTTGTGCACGTTATAAATAACTCGCCCTTGCACCTGCTGTACATCCCGGTGGCCTTGTCCATTATATTCAAATCCGATTTTTGCATGTGGATAAAGTATAACGGTCGTGCTATCAGGAAGCTGAGCATTGATCGTATAAGCATTTTTATTTTCATACCAAGTGACCTGTTCTTTTGTTGAGGTGGAGAAATTTTTCAAAAAGAGAACCGACAGTACGCAGAGTAGCACGGCGGCACAGGAAGCCCAGGCCCACCGGCTTATTCTTTGGATTACCATAGGCTTGGGCGGATCTACGGCATAGATATAATTGAGCACTTTCTGATGCACACTGTCTAAGTCTGGTACAGGAATCTGCTCTAACGCTCGTCCTTCATCTTGATCCAGCATTTCAGCGATCCATAATTCCAGAATTGCAGTATCCATCTCGGCCATTTCGTCAAAAAATGACTCATAATACTGCGCATCCAAGCGGTTGTGGATATACGCCAACAATTGATCTTTAAAGGATTGCTCTTTCAAAATTTTCTATAATTAGTTCAATACATTGCTGTATTTGTTACTCTATACGTTTGACAAAGAGAATCACACTATTACTTTTTTTATTTTTTTTTATAGCTTAAATAAAAAGACCGCAAAAAGACCGATTATATACTCATCTCGGTAATTTTCTTGAATATATTTTTTGATATCTTTGAGTGCGCTCACCAATTGATTACTCACAGTAGATACTGAGATGCCGAGTAAATCGGCTATTTCTTTATAACTTTTGTCCTCAAATTTATTAAGCATCAGAATCTCCTTTCGTTTGGGACTCAGGGAGTCGATTGCATTGGTCAACATCTGTTGTTTATCTTTGAAAAACAGCTTTTCTTCGGTATGATAATATAGTTCTATTGCTGAAGCCCATATTTCCAATTGAAGAGCCTTGTCTCTTTGCACTTTTCGAAAAAAATCCATGGCCAAATTATCCGAAATATGATTGAGAAATGAGACAAAGCCTTTATTAGGATCGATCTTTTCACGTTGGAGCCATATTTTGGTAAATACTTCTTGTAAGATTTCTTCTGCAATAGCTTGATTTTTCACCAATTTGATCAATCTAATATAGATCTTTGGCGAATAATGGAAATAAATTTCATTAAACGAATTTAGGTCTCCATTTTTAAGTTTTTCCAGTGTAGCAGCTTCTTTAGGAGATTTCATTTGGCAAATTCTTATAATTGGTACGAACGACGAAATTAATATAGTGATAAATTTACTAAATCAAAATCATTGGTACCCCAAATAAAATTTTATATTTCATACTGATTCTGTTGCTCACTTTTGATCCATCGATTTCGGCTGCAGAAAGATTCCTCATGTCCTATATCGTTTTTTAAAGCTTTAACAATTTTCAATATTTCATCCCGCTAATCCTCCAACTTCTGCGTCACTGGGCTGTCTATAGCCACAAGATTAGACCATTCCTTACCTAGTCCCACGCTTTAAATATGTGTGGTCCGATTAACAACAATTGACAGACAAACATTATATTTGCCAAATACCTAAATATTTTTCCCTTGTATGAAAAAAATCATTTTTTCCAGTCTATTCGTTCAATAGCAAGGCAGAATAAAAGCAGTAGATTATCAAAGATTTAGACAGACATATATCACGAGCAAGGACTTTAAACAAAATATTATTATTCAAATAATAAAAATACATGGTCAAGCTAGTAAAGAATTAGGAAGTCCAAGATCAAGGAGCAATGAAATCTGATCGCTCTTTGATCTTGGGTACTGAAACAGACATCAGATATTAGCGTTGAATAGATTGATTTGAAATATAAACCATTAATATGACGAATGCATTATTTGAATTTGAAATTTTAAAAGCCAGCAGAACCAGGTTATTACAATTAATAGAACCAGTTGATAGCAAAATATTATTTAAAATTCCTAAAAACTTTACCAATAATATTGTTTGGCAAATTGGTCACTGTATCACTTCTCAACAGCGGCATATGTATATGCGTAGTGGACTACCGATGCATATATCACACGAATTTATGGAAATGTTCAAAATCGGAACCTCCCCACATACTTGGAAAAGTGTCCCAGACGTCACTGAAATAAAACATTTATTAATTTATACCGTAAACCAGCTTAGTAAAGATCTAGAGTCTGGTATATTTGTGAATTACCAACCTTTTAGCTTACCAATTGGCATCACCATAAATAATCACGTTCAAGCACTTCAAGCAGCCAACTTTCACGAAGCCGAGCACAGCGGTATAATATTGAACTACTTAAAACTCCTAATTGGATAACATCTATTTGAGCCATATCACAACGCTATACGCTTGATAATTAGACCAAATTCTTTAGAGAAATAGCTTCAACCCAATAGAAATATACCCTATGAAAAACATAAGCCCCTTAATGTAATAAATTTTACATCCCTTAACTTCGTTGATGGCACAGTTATGAAGTTTTATAAGGAAATTCACGTAGATAGTTAATCTTGACAGTTCCTTGTCTCCACCATAGTATATTATTCTGCTAAAAATGCGAGTGCTTTTGTTAAGAATGCTTCATGATTCTGATAAAAAGCTGCATGACCAGAATCTGAAAAATCAACAAGTACAGCGTTTGCTAAATTCTGTTTCATATTATATGCATTTTGAACAGAAATTGGAAGATCTTTATCCCCATGAACGATTAAAACAGGCTTTTTAATGGCTTTAATTTCCTCTAGTGCGGCGGCATCAGGTTGCGCCCAAGCTAAAACCGCAGTAAACTGAGCAGTTGAAGTAGCATCACTAAGTGCCGGATCTCGATCAACAGTACGTAGATTTACGCGAGCAAAAGATGCCTTTCCTGCCGCAATACTGGCTTCTGATTCAGTAAATCCGAATTTTAAGTAAGATTCTTCTGGACTAAGTCCCACAGTTCCTGCTACAATATTTGGAAGGTTTGCAAGACCAATGGCTCCTTTAGGTCCACTATCAGCTAAAATAATCTTATTAATTATCGCAGGTTCTGTCAATACGATTCTTTGGGCTACAAATCCTCCCATTGAGAATCCCATAATATTTACGGTTCCAAGGTTCATTGCTTTGATAAAATCAATAGCGTCATTAGCCATTGCCTGGATTGTATTAGGAGTTGTCCCTTTAGATGAAGCTACTCCCTTGTTATCAAAAATGATTATTTTATATTGCTTTGCAAGTCCATTGGTCACCGCAGGATCCCAGTCGTCCATTGACCCGCCCGTTCCTGGCAATAACACCAGAGGAATTCCTCCTTCCTTACCCCAACTACGGTAAGCGAAGTCTACTCCTTTTACACGGATAAAGTTAGTTTTTGCGTTGTTGTGATTGACCGCCGATGACTCCTGCTCAGTTGGGAATTTGTCTTTATCGCTACATGCAATTGATACAGCGGAAAAAAGGGATAAGCATACTGCACTTAGGATCGTAAATTTGCTAATTGTCTTCATTATTTTCTATTTAGTTATGATTACGAAGCAAACTTAAATCAATCCGTCAGGTTAAATAGGGGCAAAAGAGTTAAACGGGACAAATTAGTAGATGAATTGGACATTTCAGATGTTAAAGCCATCGAAATATAAATTCATTTATTTCTTTACAGATTCTTCCGATCTTGCAAGTCCGAGAACCTTGTCAACGATCGGGTCGCTGACCGTACGAAAGATTACACCAACGTACCTTATCAATCTCGACCAAGCATTTGTTAGATATAAAAGTGAAACTGATCCAAGTAAAATTAAAGAAATGGCTTTACCTGATCAAAGTGATTTATAAAAAAATAACCACCCCTACAATTGAAATTACGGTAAAATTCCAAGAAATGGTTATCAAGTCCTTCGATTAACCTATTGTTTCTTGAATACAATTAACGGTTTATCTTTTTGAACAATATAGGTAGCAAGTTCGGAAGCTCTAACCTTTCCAATATTCTTTGCGGAATGGTTTCTTCCTGCAGGAACGAAAAGGACTTCACCAGCTTTCAGAATAACAGGCTTTTCGCCTTCAAGCTGATATTCAAATATCCCTTCCAGTACATAAATCACTTCTTCTCCAGGATGTGAATGCATCCCTACTGATGTCCCCGACTCCAAATCTATCCGTGCCTGAATTGTTTCATATCCGTTGGCAACTATGTCTTGTCTCTGCAGATCTGTACGCTTTACGGGTGGCTCCTGTCCAAATACTTTACCTGTTAATAATGCTGTAAGCAGTCCAAATGTTAATAATAAATTTTTCATAATCTCTAATGTGTCTGTTGTTTTTCTGTTTACTCATTTTTGATATTACAAAGTTTGTCCAATTTCAAAAACTTATCAATGGATTCTTTGCGCTTTGCATTGCACTTTTTGCCCATTTGACATTATGTATCGAACATCTCCAGGAAACGAACCGTATTTGCTTCTCTAAATTTTTAATTTTACTTCGAAACCGAAGGCATTTCCTTTTCGGAGATATTTATTACGAAGAGATCATATTTCGATAAAGCAATTATATAACATTCATATTTCTACTCCGTCTGCCAATTCTCCATCTGTTTCTTTACTGCCCCCCTACCGGAAGAAGACCAACAAACAACATTGTATGAAAAAAAAATATTATTAAAGTGTTTTTTTTGACAAAACACAAAAAAAACACTTTAATAAATATAAAAAACCACTATTCAATTTACATATATTATATAAAAACATGATTTATATCATATTTTTATTAGATTTGATTATATTTTTAATAAAAATCATGATTTTAACACAAAAAAATATAACATTAATCAATCAATATCTATCAATCAATAAAAAATAACTGAAATCAAATATTTATTACACAAATTTCACTCAATAAAAACCATATTAAAAGTGATTTTATAGAAAAAAAATCAATAATACAATATAAAAACAAACAAAAGCACCAAATAAATTTAAATACTATGTAAATTATCTCGATCATCAACCATAAACTCATTAAATCATGACCCCACACAATCAACCTCTACACAAACTTCGTATCTTCTCTTTTAAAGGGATACAGATGCGCACCTTTCACATCACATGGATCACTTTTTTCTTCTGTTTCTTTGGCTGGTTTGGCGTCGCTCCCCTCATGCCACTAGTTCGGGAACAGCTCGGACTGTCTAAAAGTGAAGTTGGGAACATAATAATCGCATCTGTTTCGGCAACTATTATCGCGCGACTATTTGTTGGAAAGATGTGTGATACATTTGGGCCACGAATCTCTTACACGATTCTGCTGGTTACAGGTGCTATTCCAGTTTTACTTATTGGATTGAGCAATAATTACGAGTCCTTTTTGTTATTTCGTTTTTTCATCGGTATTATCGGTGCGTCTTTTGTCATCACACAATTTCATACGTCAATGATGTTCGCTCCCAATATAATTGGTACCGCAAATGCCGTAACGGGCGGCTGGGGGAATCTGGGCGGCGGGGTCACCAATTTGGTTATGCCACTGATCGCTGCAGCATTTGTTGGAATGGGCCTCGTTAGTCAGTCGGATTCTTGGCGGATCGCAATGGTTGTTCCCGGCATTATCTTGCTCATTATGGCCTTTATCTATTATAGGTACACCCAAGATACACCGCAGGAAAATTTCAATAAACTGTCTGCGGATCATGGAATAAATAAAAAGAAAAATGGTTCTTTCGCACTTGCGCTTAAGGACTATCGCGTCTGGATCCTCACACTCGCCTATGCAGCTTGTTTCGGGATAGAGATCACGGTCGACAATGTCGCGGCTACCTTCTTCATGGATCGTTTTGATACAGGTATTATCTTGGCCGGAGCCCTCGCAAGTATTTTTGGCGGCATGAACCTATTCGCCCGTGCTCTTGGCGGTATTGTAAGTGATAAAGTGGGGCAAAGTTACGGTATGAAAGGGAAGGGTATCATTTTGGGCATACTGTTACTTTTGGAAGGAATCGGTATCAGTTTGTTCGCCACTTCCAATACCCTGCTTCTTGCTATTATTACGATGTTGCTCTTTGCACTCTTCCTTAAGATGGCCAACGGCTGTACCTATGGTATTGTCCCATTTATTAATAAAGATAACATTGGCAGTGTAAGTGGAATTGTCGGTGCAGGGGGAAATATCGGGGCCATGCTGGTCGGATTTCTTTTTAAATCTGAAACGCTCAGTTATGCTGATGCCTTTCAGTATATCGGTATTGGTGTATTTCTTATAGGTTTCACTGTCCTTCTTGTGCGTTTTCACCCTCGAACTCAGCCTGTTGTTAAGAATGTATCATTAGAAGTGTAAAGCTAGTATCCTTTTACGATGAATAAAGAGTCGAATAATGTATATAAAAGTACCTGCTGCTACTGTGGTGTAGGGTGTGGAGTAAAGATAACGGTCGAAAAAAATCAGCTGATATCCGTTACGGGTGATGCTGAACACCCCGTCAATCAAGGTAAATTATGTAGCAAGGGCATGAATCTGCAATATACAGTCAACGATCGCTCAGACAGACTTCTCTATCCGCAGATGCGCCATCACAGGTCTAGTCCGTTACAACGTGTTTCATGGGATGAAGTGTTGGATCGTACTGCAGCTGTCTTTCGTACGCTGATTGCAAAGTATGGTCCCGATGCCGTGGCATTTTATGCATCTGGACAATGCCTTACGGAGGAATACTATATTCTCAACAAATTGGTCAAGGGGTTTATTGGTACAAATAATATTGACACAAACTCCCGCCTTTGTATGAGCAGTGCTGTAGCTGCCTACAAAAAAGTGCTGGGCGAAGATAGTGTGCCGATATGTTACGATGATATCGAGCTTGCTGATTGCTTTTTGGTAGCGGGCGCCAATCCGGCCTGGTGTCATCCGATACTTTGGCGACGTGTCGAAGCGCACAAAGCAAAAAATCCAGAAACTAAAATTATTGTTGTAGACCCTCGTGTCACGGATACCTGTGCACTGGCTGACCTGCATCTGCAGATTAACCCTGGAACTGATATTGTGCTCAATTACGCGCTGGGAAGATTACTTATAGAACAGGGAGATATAGACCTTGACTTTATAAACAACCATACCGAAGGTTATGAGGCGTATAAAGCGCGGGTTTTCGAACGCACGCTATTGGAATCCGCTGCAATATGTGGATTGGCAGCAGAGGACATTGAGCGCGCAGCTGGATATATTGGTGAATCTAAGGGCTTTTTGACCTTGTGGACAATGGGGCTTAATCAGAGTGTGGTAGGCGTTAACAAAAACCTGAGCCTAATTGACCTCAACCTAATTACAGGCAAAATTGGAAAGCCGGGAAGTGGGCCTTTTTCGCTAACAGGTCAGCCTAATGCTATGGGAGGCAGAGAAGTTGGCGGACTTGCTAATCTCCTGCCCGCTCACCGCGATATGGATAATAAGAAGCATCGTGACGAACTTAAACAATTTTGGTCCGGAACCGATCTGAGCGACAGGCCTGGACTCACAGCTACTGAGATGTTTGAAGCATTAGCTGATGGACGACTGAAAGCTATCTGGATCCTCTGTACCAACCCACTTACTAGTCTCCCCAATGTAAGACTGGTGGAAAAGGCCTTGCAAAAGGCTAAATTCGTAGTCGTGCAAGAGATATCCAACAAACCGCAGACCTTAGACTTCGCCGATGTTATCCTTCCCGCAGCAGCATGGGCAGAAAAAGAAGGAACGATGACAAATTCGGAACGTAGGATCAGTCACCTTCACAAAGCTATCGAGCCTCCCGGTGAAGCGCTTCCGGATGCAGAAATCTTATCGCGATTTGCCAAAAAAATGGAATTTAAAGGTTTTTCATATCCTACGCAACAGGATATCTATAAAGAACATGTCCAGTTAACGGCTGGGACAAGTATTGATATTGCTGGCTTGGATTATACACTTATTGACAGCCTGAATACCGTGCAATGGCCTTTTGATTTGACAAAGAAACGAGGAACAGCACGTCTTTTTCAAGACAAAAAATTCCTTACTCCGAGTGGTCGTGCATACTTGCATAGCCCTCCTGATCAGCATCATAGCGAACTACCTGACCAAAATTTTCCGCTTATCCTAACAACAGGACGAATCCGCGACCAATGGCATACGATGTCGAAAACAGGTAAGGTAAGTAAGCTGAATCAACATATTCAGACGGCATTTTTGGAAATTCACCCAAAGGATGCAGCATCACTCAACTTGGTGGACGGGCAATTGGCAAATGTTTATTCTATACGTGGTGAAGTTCGTGTCAGGGCACGGGTTAGTGAGACGATCAAGTATGGCGTAGTTTTTCTACCAATGCATTGGGGTAAGCTATTGGGATCGGATCTACATAGGGCCAATAACCTAACCAACGATTTAGTGGACCCTATTTCTAAAGAGCCTGACTTTAAATTTTGTGCTGTACGTGTCGAAGCCCATGTAAAGAAGAAAGAACGTATTGTTATTGTTGGTGCTGGTGCCGGAGCACATGGCTTTGTCCGCTCCTTCCGGGAGTTAAACAAGACCGATGAAATTACCATTTTTAGTAACGAGGATCTCCCTTTCTACAATCGTGTGATGCTGCCACATTACGTGAGCGGAGAGCTTCAATGGGAGCAATTGGTCAAGATGAAAGATAATGAGGAGCCTTTACTCAATATACAACATATACGTGGCGTGCAGGTCACCAAGATTGACCGAACCAATAAATGCGTCTGGGATTCGCGGGGAATTAAAACTCATTATGATGTCTTGATCCTGGCGACAGGAAGCCGTCCCAGCCTGCCAAAGCATGTACCACAGTTGCCCGGTATTTTTACCATGCGTCGTCGTACGGACGCAGATCTTTTGAAACGATATCTTCCCAAACAGGCGCATGTCGTCATCGTGGGCGGAGGATTGTTGGGGCTGGAAATGGCAGCTTCACTCCGTGAGAATGGAACAAAAGTAACTGTTGTACAACGCGTTTCGCGTTTTTTGAACCGACAGCTTGATCCCCTGGGAAGTCAATTGCTTCATGAACAAATGGTAGACCTCGGCTGTGATATATTCTACAACGATGAAGTGCAGCTATACTGCGGTCGCAATAAACTGACAAAGATCGAATTAAAAAGCGGGCGATTGATCAAATGCGATGCTGTTATCTTGGCCATTGGCACTACCCCTAATATTGAGTTGGCTAAGGAGGCCGATCTCCTATGCAAGCGCGGCGTGGTTGTGGATCATCATCTGAAAACCAATGACCCCGCAATCTACGCTATTGGTGAGATTGCAGAATTTGACGGAACGCTCTATGGCATTACCGCAGCTGCCGAAGAACAGGCAGCTATTGTAGCACATTATCATCAGGGGGATATCAGCAGTCATTATCAAGGAAGCCTGTTTATGAATATTATCAAAATACAAGGTTTTGACCTGTGTAGCATCGGTTTGACGGAAGTGCCAAATGAAGACTATGAAGAGATTATTTTTATCGACAAAGCTAAGCGTTATTACAAAAAATGTATTATCTATCAGGATAGACTTGTCGGTGCCATCTTAATTGGAGACAAGAATGAATTTGTTGAATTTAAAAACTTGATCGCAAACAGGATTGAATTGAGCGAAAAACGTTTGCAACTACTACGAAGTGGTACTGCAAAAGAAGCTGCCATCGGTCGTCTGGTATGTTCGTGCAGTCAGGTTGGAGAAGGAAATCTGCAGCGACATATAAACGATGGATGTACGGATCTCCAGGAGTTATGTACTGCAACTGGAGCTGGGACAGGTTGTGGATCTTGTAAACCTGAAGTGAAGCGTATTTTGGAAAACTATGTTGTAGAAATCGATAAGGAGGTAAAATCCTATGCAAAATAAAATAATGAAAAACGGACAATTTGTTAAGATTAACCTTTCAGGTGGGGCAATCTCCCCGGGAGAGCTTCTCAATTTATTGATCCCTTTGGAGGAAGCAGGCATTACAGAGGTTAAATTTGGAAGTAGACAACAATTGTATTTTCGGATAAATGATTCACAGCTTGATGAATTGGAGTATACATTGCTCAATCAGGAGTTTGCTTATGAAATTGGTCAGGACATCTATCCAAACATTGTGAGCTCATATGTGGCAGATGGGCTTTTTAATCAAGGAGCATGGATCCGTGAAGGGGTATATAAAGATGTCTTGGATAGCTTTGACTTCAACCCGAGGTTAAAAGTCAATATTGTAGACTCTACGCAATCTCTGGTACCCTACTACACTGGAAATTTAAATTTTATCACCTCCGAAATTAGTAATTATTGGCATTTGCAGCTTCGGTTCTCAAAAAGCACATTATTTTACACCTGGTCGACCTTGGTAAATACGGAGGACATCGCCAGGCTCTGTAATTTTCTCGAGTCTATGCTGATTGAGGCCCTTGTCACAACGGCGACCGAAGGACAAGAGCTGGGGCAAAAATTAGAAAGATTAGCAATTGCTTCAGGAAATTTTCTTTTCCAACCCATTGGACAGCCATTTTTGGAACCCGCATTTAAACTCCCTTATTATGAAGGATTTAACACCTACCAAGACAGGCTATGGTTGGGGGTGTATCGGCGCTCTGAAACCTTTTCGATCGCTTTTTTACGCGACATATGCCATCTCTGCCTGCGGCACAGAATCGGTCAATTCTATACTACTCCTTGGAAATCAATCATCATCAAAGATATTCAAGCAAGTGTAAGACCCTCTTTAGATCTTGTGCTGGATCGACATCGGATCAATTTGCGCCATGCCCTAAATGAGCTCAATTGGATGACAGAAGATTTTGATCCCACAGCACTATCCCTCAAACAGGAATTAGTGCACCGTATGAATTGGTTGGATATTCGTACTTACAAACTGTGCTTCGGGATCAAAATGCAGCCAAAGAGTGGAATTTGGGGATCTGTAATTTTGCGTTTCATTGAGTCCAAAGAAAATAAATCTTGGTTTCAAGTACAACATACACACAACTTTAACCCTAATTCAAGAGACTTTGTTACCTATCAAAAACGCGTGGAGCGCACAGAACTTACAGCTGTGATTTTGGCGCTGTGTGAAGAGTTTTATCGGCTTCAAGATAGCGAATTGGCGCAGGAACTACCAAATAAACCTCCACAGATTACCACAGAAGAATCCGAGCCTACCCGTGTAACCTATCAATGTCCATCATGCCATACAATCTATGACCCTGTCTGGGGAGATAGTACACAAGATATCCCTGCCGGGACTTCATTTGAAGATCTGCCAGAGACATATTGCTGTAGTATTTGTGAAAACGAAAAGTTAACCTTTAGCAAATTGATAAAGTGAGTTCTCATCAGGCCTTCCGTTTCGACACATTTTCCTCCAGGTATTGTTTGACAAAAGGTTGCCGGTAATAGCGTTTCCCAGTAAATGAAAATAAGGCATTAGCTACGGCAGCAAATGTAGGTGGAAACACCGGTTCACCCATTCCTGTTGGATTATCTTGGTTTTCGACAAAATGTACAGCTAATTTGGCTGGTGATTCATTCATACGAATCATCCGATAGCTATTGAAATTGCTTTTTTGCGGTACACCATCCATAAAAAGCTGTTCGCCGTACAACGCATTACCTATTCCGTCGATAAGCGCCCCTTCTGCCATGTTTATGGCCGCATCCTTATTGATCACAATACCGCAGTCAATGGCAGCAATAGCCTGAACAACATAGGGTTCACCGTTTTTCAAACCGATGTCCACCATTGCGGCAGCATAAGTATTATGGCAAAAATAGGCTGCTGTCCCCCGCCCGGTGCCCTTGGGCCGTTCAGCAAGGTTTGCTTTATCCCTTAGCAATTGAATTACACCAGCATAACGATCTATATCATAGTCGTTCCGTTGCCCAACCGGCCGCTCCCTTGCACGTTGCAACAATTCCAGCCGGAAATCGATCGGATCTTTTTTTATTTCAAAGGCCAGTTCATCCAAAAAAGACTGCTCCGCGCAGGCAATAAAATTAGATCCCGGCGCCCGGAATGCGCCTATTGTAATTGCTGAAGGAATAGCCCAAGCCTCTGCAAGATAATTGTCTATGGCCCCGGCGGGAAACCGATTTTCATGAAGTGGCGATTCTGGAATGCCCCCTGCTTTAACATGAAAACCAACAAGTTGATCATCCTTATCTAAAGCTGCTCTATAGGTGGCACTATAGCTAGGCCGATAAATTCCATAGGTCGCTTCATCCTCGCGGGTATACATGAGCTTGATCGGCGCTTTCATCTTTTGGGAGATGATTGCTGCTTCGACCAGATGATGGCCATAAGCACGTAAGCCAAAACCTCCTCCCATTCGGGCTAAATTAATTTTTATTTTATCTTTTGGCAGTCCCAGTCGAGCAGACAACGTGGATGTGATAAATTCGGGTGCCTGTATTGGTGCATATAATTCAGCCCGGTCAGCGGTAACGTCGGCAAAACAACTGACAGGCTCCATTGTATTATGCACAAGAAATGGTGCGGTATAGGTTCGTTCGATAATCCGTGTTGCATTTTTAAAAGCCGTTCCAGGGTCGCCGTCCCGGCGTTTTACCTGCGCAGGCAATTTGGAATAATTTTCCATATCAGTATAATGTCTGCCTGTGCTTTCTAAAAAGTCAGGTTTACCGTTGCCCGTATTTCCAGTGGCTCCGGTCAATTGCATGACCAGTTTTTTCTTGGCTTGCATGACCTCCCAGGTTGTATTTCCGACGATAACAGCAAGCTGTGTATAGCTGACTACATCAAATCCATTTTTTTTATAATCTTTAGAAAGAGGTTCAATGAGAAATACATCCTTTATTCCGGGCATTTTCCGAACCGCTGTATCGTCTATAGCGATTATCTCCCTGCCGAAACTCGCCGGATGAACAATCATGGCAATCAACATGCCTTCCTTTTTGAAGTCACTCGTAAACAGCGGTTTCCCTGTTACGATATTATCCAACTCCACATTACCCTTGGAAGAGCCAATAATCTTAAAGTCAGCTACATCCTTGAGCTTGACATCTTTTGGAATAGGAATCAGGGCCGCCGCTGATGCAAGTTCACCATAAGGGCACTTGCGTTTGCTCTTCGAATGATAAACCTGCCCAGCATCGGTCGTTAGTTCATCCACCGGAACAAACCATTGTTTTGCTGCGGCGAGCAATAACATCTGCCGGGCGGTAGCGCCGGCTGTACGCAGTACTGGCCAAGCCCTCCGGATAGATTGACTTCCGCCAGTAAATTGACGTTCAAAACGTTCTGGAAAAAAATCCGCTTGTTCTACCTGTACCTGATCCCAATTGACATCCAATTCTTCGGCTAAGATCATCGGCAGTGAGGTTTTTACATTTTGGCCAAATTCCGGATTGGGATTAAAAAGGGTTACTTTTCCATCCAAATGAATCTTGATGTAACTGTTCAGCGCAAACTGTTCACCCGCTGCGCCCGCTACTCCGGTATCAGCAGCCAAGGCTATTGCCCCTGGCCAGTTGAATTGCAAAATCAGTCCACCTCCAGCCATTAAAGCTGCTTTTAAAAAAGATCTTCTATCGATAGTTGTTTTGTCTGCTTTCATTGTTCATATGTTCAAAAGAGGTCTATAAACCCTTACTTACCCGGCGCGTAGGCACCTTTGGTCAACCAGGTGATCCATGCTTCCTTAAATTCAGCATGGCTGATAGGTGGCAATGTTCTGCCTTCGCCCGGATTCCAGCCCCATTTGACAAGACCATCATCGGCATGAGCGATTAAGGCCTTTAAATCTTTGTTTCCATTTTGTTTTGGGTCGACGAGTTGCTTGGCCAGTTCATGAGGACTGCGACCTTGGAACACCATCTTCATATTTGCTGGCGGCAAATGCCATTCGGGGCTCCCGGGCGGAGTTTTTAATCCCACTGTATTTTCAGTTTGATGGCAATTTGCGCATTTCATAGTCAGTATGCCTTTACCATCGGCACCGCGTTTTGGAAACATCGCATGAAGCTTGTTCTGATCGCCCTGTAATGGAATATCACCCTTAGGATGGCAGTTCATACAGCGCGGACTTTGCAGCACCTCGTACACTTTTTTAAAGGCGATGACAGATTTTAAGCTATCTTCTTTAAAACCGGTGCCTGCGTCGACATCAGCAGAGTGGCTCACATCATCTGAGAAGGCGGAAACGATCCCGATCAAAAACAATGCGATAACACTTAAAGTGATCGGTATTCTGCGAGGCCTCAGTTTTTTATTTTCTTGATATAGTTCCATTGGAATACGCTGTCTTTAGATTTTCTGTTTTTGTAATTCAGCGGCGCGATGAATGGCTTTTCGGATGCGGGAATAGGTACCACAGCGACAGATATTGCCAGTCATAGCATCATCAATGTCCTGATCGGTCGGATCCGGAAGCTCACGTAACAATACCGCTGCTGACATAATCTGTCCAGCGTGGCAATAGCCACATTGCGGTACATCCACATCTTTCCATGCTAATTGTAAGGGATGGTCGCCATGCTCAGATAGACCTTCGATCGTAGTTACCCTCTTACCCACCGCGCGCTTTATTTTTGTCACACAGGAGCGTACAGCTTCGCCGTCCAGATGGACGACGCAAGCACCACATTGTGCAACCCCGCAGCCGTACTTTGTTCCGGTCAACCCCACATGGTCCCGTAGAAACCACAATAGTGGCATTTCTTTATCTATGTTTACGGCATATTCCTTTTCGTTGATTCGAATTGTGTTCATAATAGTTTATACATTGTTAGGTATAGAACATCATCATGTAGGATGATGTTTTGCACCTTGTTGATACGATAGTCTATCCGCTTCCTAAAATAAGTATTTGATTGATATATAGGATAAATTCTTTCGAAAATCCGTAATTATGGTACAATATTCAGTAATTAAGGTTGACGGTTGATAGCCGGTCCAAAGGCCTGCTTGATAAACAGTCTCGTTAGCGCATGAAAAATATAACATTGGCAATGGTACATTTCCTATTCGACACAAAATGTGTACCTTCAATAAAACTGACGTATTAAATGCAATAATGATAATCTCCAGTGAAGATAGATGGCCACCGTTAAATGGTTTGGTACTTATTGGTGGTAGAAGCCAACGAATGGGAAGCCCAAAAGAAAAGATGCATTGGCATGGCAAGGAACAATGTTATTATTTAGCCGATTTATTGCAGAATTACTGTGAAGAGGTATACATTTCTTGTCGTGCAGAACAGCAGGCTGAAATAGTGGGTAATAAAGAGGTCGCATCCGAATATAAATTTCTTTCGGATCAGGTTACGGATATTGGGCCTTTGGGGGGAATATTGACCGCTTTTGAATTTCAACCTGCGCGGGCTTGGCTCGTCGTCGCCTGTGATTTACCCATGCTTGGGCCAGAAGCCATTAGTTATTTGATCCAAAGACGTGATCCCATTAAGATCGCCACAGCATTTTCCAGTCCGCAGGATAATTTGCCCGAACCCTTGTTTGCGATTTGGGAGCCTAGCAGCTTTCCCATCCTGCAGCAGATGCTCGCGCAAAATAAACTGTCCCCACGGCAGGCCCTTATACAACAGCATGCCCTAGGGGTTGATCCTCCAGATGCAGGGGTACTCTTTAATGTAAATACACCTGCCGAAGCCAAGATGATTGCGGCAATGCGCACGAAAAAAGATCAGGGCCGTTGAAGTACTCCATGGTAAAGCATTTTCTCCACCTTCGCATATACTCCAGGATCGTGTTTTTTTATTTTGATCTTCACATATTTAGAAGCAGGCATATTACTTTCCTTTACAACGTTATTGACCGAGACCAATACATTTGTTTCGGGAAAATACGTCACCGCATTCTTTTCTGGGATGGCATACGATACGATCAAAAATAAGGGGGCAACACGTTCTATTCCATCATCGTAATTAAACAGATCCACTTTATCACCAGGCTTAAAGCCTGCGTGATCAATATCTTTCTGATTCATAAAAACCACGCGACGTTCATTTTTTATGCCGCGATAACGATCATCCAGTCCATAGATGGTGGTATTGAATTGATCATGGGTACGGGTGGTTGCCATCATATACTCATCCGTCTCCAAATGATTTTCCGGGATCTCCGTTAATGTGAATGGCGCTCTCCCTCCAAGTTGTTGTGAAAAAGACTGTTCATCACGAGCACCATTCGGTAGATAGAATCCATCCCGTTGACGCACTCTAACATTGTAATTTTCAAAACCGGGAATACAGCATGCTATCGCATCACGCACTGCATCGTAGCTATCGTGATAACGCTGCCAGTCAACGACAGATCGGTTGCCCAATGTTGCCATAGCCATCCGGCAAACGATTTGTGTTTCGTTCATTAAGTTCTTAGAAACGGCATCCAGCACACCTTTAGAGGACTGAACTACGCCCATCGAATTTTCTGTGCTGACAATCTGCACCTCCCCATGAACAATATCTTTATCACTGCGTCCATACGTGGGCAAGATAAGTGCCTCTTTGCCATGGACCAGGTGGCCACGGTTTAATTTCGTGGATACTGAGACCAATAAATTCAGTTTCCGAAGTGCGTTGGCCGTAAACGTTGTATCGGGCGTAGCGGAAACAAAATTCCCGCCCATGCAGAATAGAAATTTGATTTTTTCGGCATGCATTGCCTTAATCGCCCGAACCACATCATAACCATGTTCACGTGGGGGCTCAAACCCAAAATACTGTTGCAGCCTATCCAACTGTTCGTCGGTAGGCTTTTCGTCGATGAGCATCGTGCGATTTCCCTGTACATTGCTGTGACCCCGAACCGGGCAGACACCACCGCCTTTAATACCAATACTTCCCTTCATCAATAAGATATTAAGAATCTCGCGGATCATATCAACACCATTGGGTTGCTGTGTCAGACCCATCCCCCAACAAAAAATAATTTTATTGTTGAAAGCAAGAAGTTCCGCTGCTTTTCGGATGTCTGTAATTGAAATGCCGCCGAGCTGACATAGATTTTCAAGGTTATATTCTGATGCACTGAATTGTTCCACAAACTCCGCATAGCCTGTTGTCTTGTCTCTAATAAAATCGCTATGGATAACCTTTCCGGGATTTTTGGCTTCAAGGTCGAGTAAGATAAGTTCCAATGCCTTTAAAAGTGCCATATCACCATTGATCTTCACCGGAAGATAGAGGTCAGCCAGGCTTACTCCCTTTCCGATGATTCCGTTGACCTGCTGTGGATTATGGAATCCCATTAATCCTGCTTCAGGCAAGGGGTTGATTGCAATAATCTTGGCGCCATTTTTTTTTGCCTTTTCAAGTGCGCTCATCATACGTGGAGCATTTGTACCCGGATTGTGACCAATGATGACAATCACTTCACTCGCATAAAAATCGTCAAGTTTGACTGTTCCCTTTCCTATTCCGATCGTAGGACGTAGCGCCGAACCCGAAGTTTCGTGGCACATATTGGAGCAGTCAGGCATATTATTGGTACCAAACTCCTTGGCAAATAATTGATAGACAAATGAAGCCTCATTGGATGTACGTCCCGAGGTGTAAAAGGCTGCTTCATGCGGCGATTCTAAAGCATTGAGCTGTTCAGCGATTTTTTGAAAGGCCGTCTCCCAGCTGATGGGTTCATAATGCGTGGCACCTGGAGGTAAATACATCGGATCTGTCAGACGTCCCATTTTTCCGATCTCATAGTCACTGAGCTGCGAAAGATCGTACACCGAATTATTCTTAAAAAATTCTGGAGTGACCCGTTTCGTTGTCGCTTCTTCTGCTAGTGCCTTCGCACCATTTTCACAATATTCACCTACGGGAGAGCGCTCATCATCCGGATCAGGCCAAGCGCAGCTGGGACAGTCAAAACCACCGACTTGGTTCATTTTAAACAGTGCCTTGGTGCCTCGAATAAGTGTTTTCTCTTGAATAAGATCTGCAAAAGCAGCCAATACTGCCGGGATTCCAGCCGCTGATTTTTCAATCGGCGTTAACTTCAGATCCAAGAGCTTGTACGGATTTTCAGCCTGCGGCTCTCCCTTAGTTGATTGTTCCAGCTTTTGTTTCTTGTCCTCTTCCATAACCTATAGATTTTGGGGTTCACACTATTTCGTTAAGTGCCTAACATTGAAGATTTGGATTCGGAAAATTGTCGCTCTGGTCCTCTGTCGTATTGTCAATGCAGGCAAAATCCTTCTCGACAAGTAATTTGACTTTTCCTGATTGCCCCTCAAAGCCTATCCTATCCGTTTCCACCAGCGCTCTTACCATACCAGCCGATAACGCAATCTCCATTTTATTATCAACAAAAGAAGCAACAAGTTCTTCTGTGTCCGTCTGTACAATGCTATAAATAAAGGCTTGCTGGATAAATTCGGTACGACCGATGACTTCCCTCGTGTTGCCCAGTTTATCGATTTCAGACTTCGTCAATCGAAGCCTAACGAAATTATCTTTAATCCTTATTTTCATCTTCTATTGTTTATTTAAACTCGAATGAGCGGTCATGCGATGTTGTAAGCCCCCCGATTTTAATATATTTTGCTTGGTTATAAATATTGCATCTGTGATCACGGACGAAACCGAATAAGGTTATATCGAATTCTTTGGCCAGTTCGACCGCCAAACTTGATGGTGCACCGATGGCAGCGATGATCTTTATACCGGCCATAGCCGCCTTTTGCGCGAGTTCAAAACTCGCCCTGCCACTTAAGACCAAGATCTGTTTTTGCAGGGGAACTAAGTGAGCGGACAGTGCATAGCCGATGAGCTTGTCCAGTGCATTGTGCCGTCCCACGTCCTCCCGCAAAACGATAAGTTGTCCATCCAGATCAAATAAGCCCGCAGCATGTATCCCACCCGTTGCCGAAAAATTATCCTGCGCAGCACGAAGCAAGTCTGGTAAACGGTAAAGTACATCTAATTCTAGCGTGCAATATATGGGCAAAAGATCGTTGAAAATGCCAACAGTTTTGATCGCCGCAATGGAACCTTTTCCACAAACACCACAACTTGAAGTGGTGTAAAAATTTCGGTCTAAGGTCGTTAATGCAGGAGTAAGCCCTTCGGTAAGTCGTACTACAATGATATTCCCTGTATTTTTTGTACATAGCGTTTCTGTACGGCCCACGCTTTCAATTTGATTGCTTGCAGAAACTAGCCCTTCGGTAAAAAGAAATCCGGTCGCGAGTTCTGCATCATGTCCTGGTGTACGCATGGTGACTGAGATATTTCTATATTCGCTCATTCCGTCTACCGTCATACATAGCCTAATTTCAAGCGGTTCCTCCACCGCGACGTTGTCCGTCATCTCAATTGGACAACAATCTGTCACTTTGACAAGGTCAATTTGTTTGAAAGTCGTATCCGCTCGTAAATTGGGCTCCATAGTTGTCGGTTCACATAGATCAAAGATACTAAATTTCTCCTCTTACCCCTCTTTATATCAGCAAATAATTAAAAATACAGTCCTCAGAATAGCAACTGCGAAATTGAGAAGAGAACGAAAAATTTAGCTAGAGATGTGGAATACCAGGTTAACTTTCCTAAAAGCTCCACATCTGGATAGGTTGTTGATCGCTATTTTAGTGGCGATATCCGCTTAAGCACAAATATAGGGCGCCCAGACCGAGTGGGCAGCCCTTAAGCTCCTGTATTTAAATACTGAGGTCAATGGGCAATGTATAAATCCGTTTCCCAGTAGCCGCATAGATGGCATTACAGAGTGCCGGTGTAAATGGCGGGACAGGCGGCTCGCCGACTCCGGTTGGCTTAGCCTCGCTATCTATAATATGCACATGGATCTGTTTGGGTGAATCAGGCATACGAATGATCTGATACCCGTCAAAATTGCCTTGTTCTACCTGACCATCTTTTACAGTGATCGTACTTTTTAGCGCCAGGCTGGCCGAAAACTGTGCGCCACCTTCAAATTGCGATTTGATTCGGTCTACATTGACCGCTAAGCCACAGTCCAAAGCATAGTATACATTGGGGATACTGATTTTATTTTGCTGATCCATCTTAACTTCCACCACACAGGCCACATAGGTCAAAAAGCTTTTGTGTGCTGCAAATCCTAGCGCACTGCCTGCCGGCATGGATTTACCCCAGCCTGATTCTTTGGCCACCCGTTCGATCACGTTTTTCATCCGCGCGGTATCCCAAGGGTAATCTTCAATCTTTTCACCATAGTTGGGATAACTGGTCTTGATCAGTTCTTGCTCGAAGGTTATAGGGCGATCTTCTCCGAGCAGCTCCAATGCATTGGCCACAGGATCGACACCCCTCGCTTCAGCGATTTCATCAAGCATTGTCGCAGCGGCGAATACCTGTGGAATGTTACGCACGGACCTCAGCCAGCCAATCCGTAGATGGGCTTTTGCATCGTGCGTCGCGATATTGATCGCGGGCACATTATAAGGAAAATCCGATGCACCCAGCATTAATTCCCCATCACTGGGCTGTACCACAGAGAGGTCCTCCGTTGCTGAGATCGACGGATTCGCAATATGGTGTGCCCAGCCGCTCAATTTATTTTGATGATCAATGGTGGCGACAATACGCTGCACACTCATGGCATGGTAGTAATCGTGACGAATATCATCCTCACGTGTCCATTGTACCTTGATTGGTAAACCTGATTCTTTAGCCAAAATAGCTGCTTCGAGAATAAAGTCCGGCTTTGACTTCCTACCAAAACCACCCCCTAATAACGTCACGTTCATTTTCACCTTTTCCACCGCCATTCCCAGCTCCTTAGCCACGGCATCCCTTGCTCCCTGCGGATTTTGTGTACAGGCCCATACTTCGCAGTTTCCGTTTTTCACCACAGCCAACGCACAAGGGGGCTCAATGGTTGCATGTGCCAGATAAGGTGCGATATAGGTATGCTCAATGATTTTTTTTGCATTCGTTTTTGCAGCGTTGAAATCGCCACGCTTACGTCGCAGTGTTCCCTCTTGAGCCACGACTTGTTTAAGTTCTTCAATTTGCTTAGCTGAATCGTAGTCCGCATTGGGTCCCAATTCCCATTCAATCTCGAGCAGGTCACGAGCTTTTATAGCTGCCCAGGTATTTTCGGCGATCACGGCAACCCCACTCAATGGCCTGGATAAGGTTGCTGGTAAACCAGCTCCTTTGATTGTAACCACCTTGAGCACGCCAGGGACAGCCAAAGCTTTACTGTCATTCACCGATTTGACATGGCCACCGACCACTGGACAACGCTTGATAACCGCAATTTTCATCCCTTCGACCTCAGCATCAATTCCAAAAACAGCTTTTCCCGTTACGATATTGTGTAGATCGATAATTGGTGTTTCCTTCCCGATCATACTGAACTGCTGTCTGTCTTTTAATTTGATTTCGCTGGCCTTCGGGATCGGAAGTGTTACCGCCATGTTCACCAGCTCTCCAAAATCCTTCTTCTTGTTGGATTCCCGTTGAATCACCTGTCCATTTTTGGTATCCAATTCATCTACATTTACCTGCCACTCTTTGGCTGCCGCCCGAAGCAAGAGCAATCGCGCGATCGCACCGGCCTCCCGCATCGGCTTATAGAACATCCGAACCGAAAATGACCCATCCGTGTTCTGGTTCCCATATTTCTTTTCGTTACCCTCTGCCTGCACGATTTCAACCTTAGTCCAGTCCGCACCCAATTCGTCGGCAACAATGAGCGGAAGAGAAGTGCGGATTCCTTGTCCCATCTCGGAGCGGTGCGCGATAATAGTTACTTTGCCGTCCGAAGCTATGGTCAAATATACATTTGGAGCCACTGTTGCAATCTTTTTACCTTTATCATCACAGCTAAAGAAACTCACACCAAGGACTAATCCGCCCGTGAGCAAGCCGCTGGCTTTTAAAAAATCACGTCTAGAAACAGCAAAAATCTCCGAGTTGACCCTTTCGGTTTTTCTTTTTTGAAAAGGAGCTAATATTTTCATCTTATCTATATTTTTGATCAATACCTAACCGTTTGCCGCTGGCGTTCCGGCTGCTTCTAAAATGGCTACTTTGATTCTATTATATGTGCCGCAGCGGCAAAGGTTGCCTTTCATTGCCTGTTCGATCTCCTGTACAGATGGTTTAGCGTTTTTCTTTAGTAGGGCGGCTGCATTCATGATCTGCCCCGTCTGGCAATAACCGCATTGTGGCACCACATATTTTTCCCAGGCCTCCTGAACGGGATGATCTCCTTCCTCCGATAGCCCCTCGATCGTTGTTACTTTCCCATCGCCGATCGCAGAGACCGGAAATGAACAGGATCGGATTGCCGTATCGTTGAGATGTACGGTACAGGCACCACATAATGCTTTCCCGCAACCAAACTTGGTCCCTTTGAGACCAATGATATCACGGAGTACCCACAGCAAGGGCATATCTTCGAGCACATCAATATCGTACTTTTTGCCGTTCACCAAAATTGAATATTTTGCCATAATCGTTGTTTTTTCTTGTTTTTGTGATCTTTTATTTATCGGATCAACTGGCCTAAGTTGCCATTTGCCACCCACCTTAAGTTTCACTTACGTGCTATCGTTCAGTTCATTCAGCACTGCAAAATCGTAATTTAAATTAATCAAATAATTATACATTTTACGGATGTTTTTACCAATATTACAGTTTTCGTGTTTTTTAATCTGTAAATCATTAAATTTGGTAGATGGCATTGTAATATTTAGGCCGTACATTAAAACACGACATCCGCATTCAACTGTCTGCCCGTATTTGCATGAAAGAGATTAAAGACATTATTTTAGCTGCAAGTGTAGCCGCCACTGAAGGTAACGCGATGGCACTTGCCACGGTGGTTAAGGTCGAAGGCTCCTCGTATCGAAGACCCGGTGCCCGTATGTTGGTGACGGTGGATGGACAAATGACAGGGGCTATTAGTGGTGGCTGTCTTGAGGGCGATGCCCTAAAAAAAGCACTCCTGGCTATTCACCAACGGAAAAACAGATTGGTGAGCTATGATACAAGTACCGAAGAAGGTTCGTCAATCGGATTGCAGCTCGGATGCAACGGTATTGTGCATATTCTTTTTGAATATGTCGATATACAACGGAGCGATAACCCAATTGAACTATTGCGACGCTTGCTGCAACAGCGGGAAGAAGCCTTGTTGATTACCTGTTTTACAACAGACAGACAGGCAGAGCAAGCAGGCACTCGTTTACTTATTTCAGCTGGGGAGGAAAATGCCGCTGCTATAGCATCTCAGTTACCGGAGCTGACCGCGCATATCCAGGCGGCCAAAACAAAACGGCAATCTGTTCTTGGCTCCTTTCGGGAGAAAGGACAGCAGAATGAAGTCTTTATTGAATACTTGGCTCCTACCGTACATCTGGTTATTGCCGGCGCTGGTAATGACGCACAGCCCCTTGTGGAGATAGCGGATCTGCTCGGTTGGGAAATTACTGTAGTCGATGGTCGGGTTAGTCATGCCAATGCCGCCCGCTTTCCTAAAGCTACCCAACTTATTGTAGCTCCAGCAGCGGAGATGAGCAATAAAATAACGATCGACCCTTGGACTGTTTTTGTGTTGATGACACATCATTATTCCTACGATCTCACCCTTCTGAAAGATTTAATGTACACAGCGACCCGTTATATCGGTTCACTGGGGCCCAAGACCAAATTACTACGGATGTACGACGATATGCAACAGGCCGGCATAACGATCACCGAAAGTCAAAAAAACATAATTCACGGCCCTGTAGGGCTCGATATAGGCGCTGAAACATCGGAGGAGATTGCCCTAGCTATTGTCGCTGAGATCAAAACTGTCTTAAGCAGCCGGCAAGGAAATTCATTGAAGTTCCGGACAGCAAAAATACATGCTGAAAACACAATAATAATTTAGATCATGCTGACGGATACATTTGGACGGATACACGACTACCTAAGGATATCGCTAACCGATAATTGTAATCTACGTTGTTTCTATTGTATGCCTGAGGAAACGTATAGCTTTACACCCCACGGCAAACTGATGCAAGTAGATGAAATCGAGCTGTTAGCCCGATTATTTGTGGATCAGGGCATTCGTAAAATCCGTCTGACGGGTGGTGAGCCTTTGGTGCGTAAGGATGCACCCACTATTCTATCACGTTTGTCCAAACTCCCCATTGAGCTGCATATGACCAGCAACGGTATCCGTATTGACGATATGCTTCCCCAGATTATATCCGCAGAATTCAAGAGCATCAACATCAGTCTGGATACCTTGCGGCCAGAACGATTTTTTCAGATCACCAGAAGAGATTATTTTGGGCGCGTACGTGCCAATATTGATCTTCTGCTGCATCATGGAATTCGCACCAAAATTAATATGGTGGTCATGAAAGGCGTCAATGAAGATGAAATTTTAGATTTTGTTGCCCTGACAAAAACTAGCCCACTGGAAATCCGCTTTATCGAGTTTATGCCTTTCAGTGGCAACAGGTGGACCAGCAATCAAGTGTATACACAGGCTGATATCCTAGCGAATATCCAGCGGGTATATCCTATCGAACTTGTTCAGCCTGGTCCGCACGATACGGCAAAAGTATTTTCAATTGCGGAGCATGCTGGACGCATAGCGATTATTAGTACAATGACTGCTCCTTTTTGTGCTGGATGTAATCGGATAAGGCTTACAGCTGATGGCAAACTTAAAAATTGTCTTTTCTCTTCAGCTGAAACCGATCTATTGACTGCTTTACGAAAGGGCGCCGACCTGCTTCCTTTGATCCAGGCAAATATCAATGCCAAGGCAAAGGAATTGGGTGGACAACTGACAACAAATTTTGAACATATAGACACCGATTTTCTCAAAAATCGGAGTATGATAACAATTGGTGGATGATAAAGCAAACAGGTATAGTCATATTAGCAGCCGGCAATTCGTCCCGGCTCGGTCTTCCTAAGCAGCTGCTCGAATTTGAAGGCGAGAGTTTATTGAAACGTATCAGTAAAGAAGCGCTTGCCGTACCTCATGCCAAGGTATCTGTCGTGATCGGTGCTTATCCTGACCCGATAAATGCAACATTGAAGGATAGCGAAGTCGGCATTATCATCAATCCACATTGGGCAACGGGGATGTCGACTTCCATCGTTGCGGGCTTAAGGGATTTGCTACAGCAGCATCCCGATCTGGACCGCTGCATAATCAGTTTATCTGATCAGCCATTTATTGACAGGCATGTCTTTCAGCAACTTGTTCACTTGGCCGATCGTACGGACAAAGGTATTGTAGCAACAGGTTTTTCCGGCACATGGGGAGCTCCGGTACTGTTTGACAAAAAATATTTTGACAATTTGTTGGGGCTCGAGGGGAAGCAGGGAGCGCGAAAAATTGCCGAGCAATTTCCTGACGACCGAACTATATTTTCGTACGAGGATGCGAAATACGATGTAGATACACAGGAAGATTATTTCAACCTCCCCCATCAGTTTATCAGTGTTCAGCAGGCCAAAGATATCATCCGCCATCATCTGCCGGCTCCAAGGCAATTACAACTTACGATTGGGGCGGCATTGGGATATACCTTGTCTCAAACCGTCATTGCCGCGCAGTCTATTCCAAGCTTTGCACAGTCATCCATGGATGGTTATGCGATTCGTCACGCCGACAAAGATCAAATGCTTCCCATTATGGGCAAAATTCCTGCGGGTACTACCCTCGAAAAAACGCTGGAGCGCGGACAGGCGATGCGCATTTACACCGGAGCTCCCCTGCCCTTGGGTGCAGATACGGTAGTGATGCAGGAAAAAGTAGATTTGAGTGAAGCAAATATGATCCAAATACGGGACGAAGCCCTCAGTTTGGGCGACAATGTGCGTCCTAAGGGGTCAGAGGTCAGGGCGGGCAGCATCGCTATGCGCCCAGGGACTGTACTGACCCCCGCTGCGATTGGTTACCTCGCAGGAATTGGCTGTAAAGAAATCGTCGTTGCTGCGCCACCGCGCGTACAGCTGATCCTCACCGGTGACGAACTGAAACCTGTTGGAACAACACTTGGTTACGGCGAAGTCTATGAATCTAATTCGCATCAACTTAACGCTGCTCTACGGCAGCATGGTATACTGGATGTCGAAATTCAACAGGTACTGGATGATAGAAGCCAACTCAAAGCAGCCCTTGAAGTGGCATTGACACAAGCAGATATCGTACTTTTGGTTGGTGGTGTCAGCGTTGGCGACTACGACTATGTTGTGGATGTGGCCAAGGCTTGCGGCGTTAAACAACGTTTTCACCGCATCCGCCAAAAACCGGGAAAACCCCTTTTTTTTGGTACACAAAACGACAAGCTAGTCTTCGGACTGCCAGGAAATCCATCCTCCGCTTTAACCTGCTTTTATCTGTATGTCGTGCCCGCATTGGAGCGTTTAATGCAGCTTCCTGAACAAAATCGCTCGATCAGAACCCATACGACACATGCCTACAGCAAAAAGCCTGGCCTGACGCATTTTCTCAAAGCACGTTACGACGGTCATGCTGTCGAGCCGTTGCATGCCCAAGAATCTTATCGTCTCCAATCTTATGCACAGGCCAATTGCCTTTTGATTCTCGAAGAAGATAGTGATGGTTGTGCGGCTGGTGACGAAGTTGTTATACATATTTTAACCTGAATGAGCCATGCAGTTTGAGCTTTTTTATTTATTTTTATTTATTCTAGCTTTTCTTTACGCATCGGTAGGCCACGGTGGTGCTAGTGGCTATTTGGCCTTGATGGCCCTCTACGGGATTGCTCCCCAGGAAATGAAACCTACAGCGCTAGTCCTTAATCTTTTTGTTTCGCTTACATCGTTTATACAGTATTATAGAGGCCATTATTTTAAACGCAGTTTATTTCTAAGGGTTGCCATAGCTTCAGTTCCCATGGCCTTTATAGGAGGTATGGTCACCTTGGATGACCATCTTTACAAACGTCTGCTGGGCCTTCTTCTGCTCTTTCCGATCTTTCGATTTTTCTTTTTCAAAAGTCCGGCCGAAGCGGAACTCAAACCCTACAGCAGCATTGGTGCTCTGGCAATTGGTGCCGCTGTAGGACTACTCTCTGGCATGATCGGTATTGGTGGCGGGATTATCCTATCTCCGTTTTTAATCCTGCTCAAGTGGACGGACCAAAAACAAACTGCGGCTATCAGCGCTGCATTTATTTTCGTAAATTCATTGTCGGGACTTGGCGGTATGCTGACGCAGGGTATTTCGTTCAATGCCCATATGTGGGGATACGTTGCGGTTGCTTTTCTTGGAGGTCTGTTAGGGGCTTATCTTGGATCAAAAAAACTGAAGCAGGATGCGTTAAAATATGTACTCGCCACAGTGCTTTTGGTTGCAGCCTATAAATTACTGTTTACGTCGGCTTAATTAAATTGATGAAAACAAGCTGCTTACAATGGATGTACTTGGGATGAAAAGTAACCTCGAGTCGTCATTTTGGGACCTAAGATAAAAAAACGGAATAAGAACTGTGGGGCCAAAGCAGCGCGATGGAAAAGATGGACATCAACATACAGAATGGAGATTTTTATATTAGACGAATGAACAAATGAGAATTCAAGTAAAGACATTTGGCTCCTTGACAGATATATTGGCAAAGGAGTTCTACATAACAGCTCATGATACGACAGAATTACTGGTAACATTGTGCCGTGAACACAGGGAGCTGACAGACCGAAGTCTGGTGATAGCCGTAAACAATACAATCACCAAGGTACCTGTGGTTCTTCAGGAAAATGACATTGTTGCTCTGATGCCACCCTATTCAGGAGGATAAGCGATGCGGAATCAACGGTATTCAAGGCATTATACCCTCCCTGGTTTTGGCGAGCTGGGCCAACAAAAGCTACAAGCTGCCCGCGTACTTGTCGTGGGTGCTGGCGGGCTGGGCTGTCCCGTACTCCAATATCTGGGGGCTGCAGGCGTCGGAGCTCTTGGTATTATAGACCATGATCATGTCGATTTAAGCAATCTGCATCGGCAGGTACTGTATGATATGACGGACATCGGTCAGTCCAAAGCTGAAGTTGCAGCGCGTAAACTCAGACAGCAGAATCCCGATATTGAGATCCATTATCAGGTGGAAAAAGTGCATCCGGATAATGTCGCCGTCCTGATCAATACCTACGACCTGATCATGGATTGTACAGACAATTTTGCTTCGCGGTATTTGCTTTGTGACGCCTGTCGATTATTGGACAAACCATTGATTTTTGCAGCAATCTACCAATATGAAGGGCAAGTCGCTGTGTTTAATGTGGCCGACGATAAAGGTATAAAAACAGATTACAGGCATTTATTCCCAACGCCGCCAGCCCCACTAGAGGCGCCTGACTGTACTGTCGCCGGGGTATTGGGCGTATTGCCTGGCATGATCGGTACGCTACAGGCAGCCGAAGCCATCAAGTTGTTATCCGGAATAGGAACAGTACTCAGAAATAAGTTAATGATAATCAACATGCTAGATAATAGCAATTACATATTTGATATTCCTAAAAAGGCTCCCGCTGCAGCCCTTTACCCGCAGACTTTAGCTGAATTGCGCGCTTTCAATTATAAGCAGTATTGCACTTCGGAGAGCACTGTAATACATGCGATAGATGCAGCAGAATTAATGAAAATCTGCTACTCCGACGATGTCGTGCTTGTAGACGTACGTGAACAACATGAACTCCCCCGACTCTCCATCCCCCATCTATCCATTCCGCTAGCCACATTGCCTGCACAGATCGAAAAAATAGATCGCACACGCGTTATTTTTATTTGCCAGAGTGGTAAAAGGAGCCTAACGGCAGCCCAATATTTTTACGAAGGGGTAGATGCCAGAAGACAGATCTTCCATTTGGATGGCGGTATAATCGCACTAGAAAACTATTTAAAATGATTAGACAAAAAAACGACCTATTTTTTCAGGGTCCGATTCCCCCTACCTGGATTGCAGAAGCTATCGCAAACCATAATATTAAATCAGGGATCGGTGCACACAGCCTCTTTCTGGGACAGATTAGAGCTGATCAAATCGATGGAAAGACGGTAAAATCTATTGAATATACGACAAACAGAGAACTTGCACTGCTGAAAATGGCCGAAATTAGGAAAGGAGTATTTGATAAGTATCCATTAGCCTGCATGCATGTCTATCACAGTGAAGGTGAAATACGAGTTGGCGAGATTTGCTTCTTTGTATTCACATCTTCAGCACATCGACGTGCAGCAATGGATGCTTGCGACGAACTTGTTGAACGCATAAAAAAGGAAATGCCCATCTGGGGAAAAGAATTATTTGAAGACGATACGCATCAATGGAAAACGAATAGATAATATGGTTGATATTACATATAAAAGTGCGACATTAAGGAAAGCAATTGCCTCGGCAACAGTCAATGTTTCTGCCGAACATACCATCAAGCTGATTGAACAGCGACAGGTTCCTAAAGGAGATATATTTGAATTTGCACGGGCCTCCGCGTTACTGGCAATCAAGAAAACCGGCGATATGATCCCAGATTGTCATCCCTTGCCAGTTGAATATGCGGCCGTCCGGTATACGATATGTGATTTGCAGATTATTATTGAGGTCGAAGTACATACGATCTACAAAACCGGTGTGGAGGTGGAAGCTATGCATGGGGCTTCTGTTGCCGCTCTTGTCATCTATGATATGTTAAAGCCTGTAGACAAGCAGGTAGAAATCGGCGGTATCCGATTGCTGGAGAAACGGGGCGGAAAGAGCAACGAGTCTTTGCCTTGGGTGGCAGCACTTAAAGCTGCGGTAGTAGTTTGTAGCGATTCGGTCGCTAAAGGCGCTAAAGAAGATATTTCAGGCAAGCTTTTGTACGATCTTCTTGAGCAGCAAGGCTTAGGTGAGATAACCTATGCCGTGGTTGCTGACGAAACGAAAGCCATACAAGAGCGTCTGGAGTACTATCGGCAAGCTGGTGTAGACCTCCTGGTATTCACAGGCGGCACAGGACTTTCGGACAGAGACGTTACTCCGGATACGGTGGCGCCTTACATTACCAAGAATATTCCCGGTATTATGGAGACGGCTAGACAATACGGACAACAACGTTTAAAGACGGCGATGCTGTCCAGAGGGGTCTCGGGTTTTGTCGATCGCATGCTAGTGCTTACGTTACCGGGATCGCCCAACGGCGTACGCGAAAGCGTTGGCGCGCTATTTCCCCAGGTGTTACATGTATTTCAAGTACGGGAAAATATGGGACATTAGCGAAATAATAATAGCCAGTAACCTAAGTTAGGTTCGTAATTTCCCGACAAGCTGTTTGACGCGTGTGATAGTCTGGCTGATTTCCAATTCACTCGTGAATCGGCCCAGACTAAATCTTATGGACGACAACGCATCCAAATCCGACAGCCCCATTGCTTTGAGCACATGTGAAGGGCGCGTGGTCACGGCAGAACAGGCCGAACCACTGGACACCGATATCGGCCCTAATCCAGTGATCAACTGCTCTGAAAGAACGCCTTTAAAACAAATATTTGTCGTATTGAATAGCCTATGTTTCTTACTTCCATTTAAAAATGTATCTCCAATAGCAAGCAGCTCGCTTTCGAGGTTGTTTCGGAGCTCTTCTATACGGAGTTGATCCATTTGTAGATCTTCCAGAGCAATTCGCAAAGCTGCTGTCATTCCGATAATTCCAGTCGTATTAACTGTTCCACTTCTCCAGCCTTGTTGTTGACCGCCCCCGTGAATGAGTGGAGTTAAGAACTTTTTCGCTCCATCAGCAATATAGAGTCCTCCTACCCCTTTTGGACCGTAAAACTTGTGCGCTGAGAAAGCCATAAAATCCACAGCAAGATCGCGAAGGTTTATACCTATTTTTCCAAGGGCCTGTGTCGCATCACATAAGACAAGTGCATGGTGTTGATGTGCTATTTCAGTGATCTGTTTTATCGGCAGGATAAGGCCCGTTTCATTATTTGCGAGCATAGCACAAACCAATATCGTGTCTTCACGGATTGTTTCTACAAGCGACTCGAGATTCACTATACCGTGATGATCGACCTTCAAATAGGAAACCTCAAAGCCCCATTGTTCCATAAAAGCGCAGGTCTCCAAAACGGCTTTGTGCTCAGTCGAAATACTAATAATATGCTTTTTGCTTGAAAACTGGAGCCCTTTTAAGACCAAGTTTATTGCTTCGGTCGCCCCTGAAGTATAGATGATATTTTTGGACTGTGTACCCACCCCGATTGCAATACCTTCACTCGCTTGCTCTAAGACGTCCTGCACCGTTAAGCTAAATAGGTGAGAACCATTTGGGTTAGCGTAGTTTGTGGAAAAATATGGAAGCATTTCATTCAATACACGCTCATCTATTGGCGTTGTCGAATTATAGTCAAGATAAATGAAGTTGGAGTTTATGCTGTCCATGCAATTGTTTTTTTAAATCGTATATAATGTTCGCCTACCTATTGTACTAAAATAAGCATATGGTAAAGGAAGACCATCGTAATACAAATGTAGTTAATCAACTTCAAAGGAAAAACACATGGCTATTTCATCCGGGTAGCATCGGGTAAAAACAACACCCATAAAAATATTAGATGAAGAGTTCGAAAAACATATAGTTTCCCATAGTGCCCAGGATATTAAAATCTAAAAAAAGGAATTTGGATAGGCTCATATAAATAATGTGACTAAAGGTCGAGAGAAACGATAATTCCAAACTGTCGCCGTATTTGACGGCTAAATCTATATATCATCACGTACCCACAGTCGATGAGGTCTGCTTCACCTTTTAACAGCAATACATTCAATTTCGATACCTGCTCCTCTAGCTAATGAAGAGACTTCAACCGTGCTTCTTGCCGGCAAATTATTCTTAAAATAACTCCCATAAATTTTGTTGACAGTTTCAAACTGTTTTATATCCGTCAAAAAGATTGTTGTTTTGGTAATATGCTGAAAATCGGATTTATTATTTTCCAAAATAATCTTTAAATTTTCCATAATCTGAATCGTTTGCTCTTCAATGCTATTTTTAAGGTTATTGGTTTTTTGGTCTAAGCCAATTTGACCAGATACAAAAATAAGCTTGCCGTAACTGGTTGAATGGCTGTAAGGGCCTGCTTCTTTTGGCAAGCTGGTATGTTTTACGGCTACGATCTTTGATTTTGTGCTACACGAAAATAATATCAGTGTTATGAGAAGTAATAGGAATTTTTGCATTTTAATTGATTTTACATAAAAAAATGAGGTTAGCTTTTTATACTAACCTCATATTGTGATTATCTATTTTTTGATGAAGTTTAATAACTCGCTATTGAATTTATCTAGCTCTTCGATAAACAGGGCATGACCACTTTTCTCCAAAGGAACTAAAGTTGAGTTTTTAAGTAAGGCATGCATTTGTTCTGCAAGGTCATAAGAACAAATTTTATCCAACTTACCGTGCAAGATCAAAGTAGGGATGGTTATTTTCTTTAAATCACCGCGCAGGTCACTATCCCTCAATGTTTTTAGTCCTTCAGCCATTGCATAAGGCGATGCCTGTGCCTGGATGCCTCCTAACCATGTGCCCAGACCTTGGGAAACGCTGTTCTCATTTGCTGGAAAGATTTTACCGAATGTAGCGAATAACTCGGGACGGTTGGTATTGTTGAGATTGATCAATCCGTCAACGTCTTCCTTGGTCCATTGACCATAGTTAAAGTCAGCCCGTTTTGTCCAGATCGGTGCTGCTGCTCCGAAAAGAGCCATTTTGGAAACGTGGGCAGCATTATATTTAGCCACATAGTGGATTACTGTTGCACCTCCCATAGAGAAACCACCTATTGTCGCGTTCTCAATTTTTAGTTTATCCAGTATAACTTTGATATCATCTGCAAAAACGTCATAATTATATTTTCCCGCCGGTTTATCAGAAAGACCGAAGCCTCTTAAGGTAATACCGATCACGCGGTATCCTTTCTGTACAAAATCGGCATATTGGTATTCATACATTGCGTCACTCAAAGGCCAACCGTGGATCAATACAATAGGCTCTCCCTCGCCAAGATCCGTTACATGCAGTCGAACATTTTTTTCTACTTCGATATATTCTTCCCGGCCCAGTGATGCCGGAGTTCTTTTAGTTTGTGCTATTAATGAGCTTGAGATTAAAGTTGTAAATAGTGTGAATGCTAAGATTAAATTTTTCATGATTTTTGATATTATATTATTCTTGTTGTTTTTTTGTTATTTTGATAATACAAAGTTGGCTTAATTTCAACCGCACTACAATGGATAGTTTACCCTTTGTATTGTACTTTTTGCCCCTGATTCTTACCCGTTGATAAATGCTAAAATATCATTATTGATTACTTCGGCATTGATGGTCGGCATACCATGAGAAAAACCGGGATAGATGATGAGTTTGCCATTTTTAAGAAGTTCTGCCGCTTTAACAGCCGTAGTAGCGTAAGGAACAATTTGGTCATCATCACCATGCAGGACAAGTACAGGTACATCTACAGTTTTTAGGTCTTCTGTAAAATCAGTCTCTGAAAACACTTTGATACAGTCGTACTGTGCTTTAATACCACCCATCATTCCCTGTCTCCACCAATTGTCCTGAATTCCTTTCTTGATTACTGCATCCGCTCTGTTATAGCCGTAAAATGGGACGGTTAGGTCATGATAGAACTGCTGTCTGTTGTACAGGGTGTTATGACGGATATCATCAAATACAGCTAAAGGAACTCCGTCAGGGTTATTTTCATCAGCTATCATATAGGGAGTAACAGCGCTAATCAATACTACTTTGGAGACTCTATCCTTACCATACTTAGATGCATATCGAATCGCTTCACCTCCTCCTGTTGAATGTCCTACATGGATAACATCTTTTAGATCCAGGAACGTTACCAATTCTGCGACATCAGCTGCATACGTGTCCATATCGTTTCCCTTATAGGTTTGAGTCGATCTACCATGCCCTCTTCTGTCATGGGAAATAACTCTAAATCCTTTTTCCAGAAAGTACATGATCTGTGCATCCCAGTCATCGGATGACAATGGCCATCCATGATGGAAAAAAATTGGTTGTCCTTCGCCTAAATCTTTGAAATAAATTTCTGTTCCGTCTTTTACTGTAAACTTGTTCATGTCTTTATTATTTAATTGTTATTACTATTGTTTTCTTTTGTTGTTACAAAGTTGGGGTAATTTCGGAGGCACATCAATGGACGGCTTTCGCTTTGAATTGTACTTTTTGCCCAAAAAGAGTTTACTTAGTTCGAGAACAGCATATTATTACTGATATAAAGGCATGAGCACAAAAAAAGCACAACCTGATAGGCTGTGCTTTTCCTTATATATATTAGGAAATTTTTAAAACTGTTTTCTAAAACTCGTAGGTGATATTCCCGTATGTTTTGTGAAAAACCGAACGAAATAGGCATCGTCCTCGTAATTGAGTGTATAGGCAATCTCTTTTACATTCATCTTGGTATGGGCTAAAAGGCGCTTACTTTCCAGTATGATACGATTTTTTATAATATCATTAGGCGTTTCTTTACTGACCAGGCTTATTTTTTTACTGAGATTTTTTGGTGTGATACAGAGCAGATCCGCATAATCGGCGACAGTATGGAGGGTCTTAAAATGCTGTTCGACCAGTTTGCTGAATTTCCGCAGAAATTGAACATCGGCCTGCTGCACATCCTCCGCTAATTGATGTTGTTGTTTCCAGATACGTGTGGATTTAAGAATGATAATTTTTAACAATGTCCGCAGCATTTCCTCTGTACCGGAGTCTTCATTTTTCAATTCGAACTGAATATCACTAATAATTTTTTGTATCTCAGCAGACTGTTCTTCATTAAGACCTATAAATGGAATTTCAAACACGTTGTTATAAAGAATACCATCGCAGGCAACTTCATGATCATGGATTTCAACGCAATAAAAGTCTCTGTTAAAGTGCATCAATTGCCCGCCAATAGTTTCGCAGGGCTTTAAAATGACATGGGGATTTATGAACAATAAGCTGTCTGTTTTCATTTCAATCTCCTGGAAATCCACTTGGATGATCGCTTTTTCTGGAATAAACAGGACTTTGATGTGTTCATTTATTTTATTGAGGAGGTCACTTTGAACGGAGGATTTGCTAAATTCCAAGTTGCCAAATTTTTTGAATGAAAATTCCTTGATCATTTAATCAGTTAAAGATGTTATGTAGATATCTATTATTAATAATTCTACTGCAAAAATAACGAATAATATCAATCTGCTCATTTTATGTTTTACAAATATCACATATTCATCAATACATGATATTTGAACTTTAAAGGATTAGCTGTCTGGAATATGCTCTATTTTACCTTCTTTCTTTTCGTCATTCAGGGCTGCACAATGCGTAAAAGCACGGTGACACCTTTACATAAGGATGATCACAAAATCTACAATGATAAGTCAATCCAGCAAGACTATATTTTCATTTTAAAAACTATTTTATCGGATGATTCCGCGGATAGCAGACTACAGCGAGAGGGAAAGCAGTTCTCCCTATCCCAGACGTTATTAAAGCAGCGTATGCTGTAGAGGACGACGATAAATACGGGGTGCTCCGCAATCAAAGCATTTAATACTTCATCTTCCTATTATTGGGTATAGACGGAAAAGAGCGTACGTGCCGGCCGACTATGTCTGTGGCTCTTTATGTGGAAATGGCAATGCATATTTGCTTAAAAAGTCGAAGGTAAATGGCTGATCATACGACGTTTCTTCAACCTTTGGATTTCTTAAAAAATGATACTATTGTAGCCTGAATAATATACTGTAGCTTAAACACCAACTAAAAAAATGCAACAAAAGAACTGGAGTAATAATAATAGAAAATACCGATAAGCTTTAAAGCGGAGGAACTACATTTTATCTTCCATTGTTGAACATAGTCAACAATTTGTCAAGTCCGTTTTCAGCATGCAATATTTCAGTGTTCTCTAAGGTATCTTTTGTTACTTCTGCTGCTCTTGTCTGCATTTGTTTTTCGTAATGTGAAATTGCAGTCTGAATGTCTGGAAAGTTGTCGCTTATCAGATTTTCTGCTAATTCAAAAGCGTCTTGCATTGCTTGATTCACCCCCTCCCCTGCATATGGTGGCATACGATGAGCAGCATCGCCAAGCATTGTTAAGTTTGGTTGAGTTACCCAGGTTTGGTCTAATGGAAAATGATATTGCGGACGTTGCATAAACCAAATTTCATTACTTATAAAAAGCTCTTGCCATTGGTCGCTCCATGATGAGAACGCGACTTTAAACCAATCAAAAACCTGTTGTTTATTGTTGAAGTCAATACCACTTTCCTGCACCCAATTTTCGGAAACTTTGCAACCTGTGTAAAAAGATAAACTGCCCTCTCCTTTTGCGCTTAGGATAATTGACTGTTCGTTACCAAGAGCGAAAACTTTCCCTCCTTTAGTGATTTCCCAAAGGTTCGGTGCATTTTTTTCGGCGTTGTAAATATTACCTTCAACAACCGTAACGCCAGAATAAATTGGCTTAATATCGGTCATATAAGAACGGATCTTTGAGTTTGCACCATCAGCTGCAACTACAATGTCAGCGTAAAAAGATTTTCCATTTTTGAAATGCAAAAGCCAGCTATTCTTTTGTTTTTCCATTGAAATGAACTGACTGTCCCAAACAATGGTATCTTCATTCAATGAGTTTATCAAAATATCGCGTAAAGGCGCACGATCAATTTCAGGACGATCTTCCTGAGCATCATGTTGAATCTCGTGGTCGTCCATTTTGATAATGGCCTGGTCGTCTAGCACTCTTAGGCGTCCTGCATTTGGACGAAAATTAGCCTTGAACTCATTCATCAAATTTGCTCTACGGAGAGCTTCCAGACCACTTTCTTTGTGCAAGTCTAGCGTTGCTCCCTGCTGACGGACTTCTTTGTTTAGATCACGTTCATATACTTTTACATTTGCTCCTTTTAGTTGTAGGAGTTTGGCGAACGTCAGTCCGCCAGGGCCACCACCAATGACAGCGATTTTCTTGCCTTGTAATTTCATATCGAGTACTGTTTATTTTTGACTGAACAAAATTACTTTGCATCAAGCATTGAAAATTGTATAAAACGCTCATTTTGATTTTTCAACAGTTCTTTTGGTGAAACACCAGAAAGTTTCTTGACTTCTTTAATAAAATGGGATTGGTCTGCAAAGTTTTGTCGCGGAAACAATTTGCCTTCTTTGATATCTTGAAAGGAAGCACGGAAACGGATAATATTACAATATGCTTTTGCTGAAAGTCCGAATTGCTGATTAAAATAACGATTAATTTGTTGCCTACTCCAAAACGAATTTTTTGAAAGTTCTTTTATTGTAATTGCTCCATTTGATGAATAAATGAGATCAAACAATTTTCGTTTCCTGTTGTCAATTTCATTTGGTAAAAGTGACTGAATTTTTTTTGTCGCTTTTTCGCAGAATAAATCAAAGTCATTCAGGTCGTCCGCACTAAAATTCCAAAAATCATTTGGCAAAACTATTCCTCTGTCCACCAAGTTAGCGATATTGATTTTAAAAAGATATTTTATTGCAAGCGGTTTAAAACTTATGGCGTAAGTTTGTCGCATGGGCGCAATAGTCGCTTGGCCTTGTTGAGTTTCGACTCCCAAAAGCGTAATGTGGAAAGGATCTTTAGCAGATTGTGTAAGAAACATATCAACTCTCCCGTCTGGCAAAACAACAACCTCTTTATTACAGTCAGACTGGTTTTGTAAAAACCAAAAACTTTCAACAAAGTCCACAAGCGATTTGTCAGGTTTTACTACTTGATATTTTAATTCATTTCCCATTGTTTCAGTGAGTTTGTACGCAATAGCTTTTCCTGTAAAATTTGCCACGGCACAAGCCATTAAAGAAGCCCCAAACCTGCAACCAAAATATTATACGTAATAATCAGTGACGAAAACGTAATCTTACTTTTTGTATTTTACAACTATAAATTTACGAATTCTTAGCGAGGCTATAGATGAAAACAGACCAAATATCAAAGAACCGAATGATGATCATTCCTTTTTATAGCTATTAAAATTATCCTGTATGAGTTTTGCGACCAGTTGCGGATTTTGATAGTAAATACCATGTGAATATTTCGGAAGCAATACGAGCATGCTATTGTCATTGTCTTTTAGTAATGCTGCATAATGCTGGATCCGCAATTGGTCGTATTCTTTCCACCATGCCTTAAAATTGATACCTAAATTTAATCTGCGGTCCAGTTCTTCATCGGGCAGCTCAATATTTTTGTTGTAGGATATGATCACCGTAGCAGCAATTTCTTTTCTCAATGGGGGCAATGTTCTATATTCATGAAAGTATCCTTTCAAATTAGACCTAAGCGCTCTAGCAGCATCAATATGTGCTCCCGCACTAAAACTTTCATTTTTGGACATCTGCTCCACAATAATTTTTGAGATCTGCTGATAGCTGGTTTTACTCTGGGAAACAATCTTGGCCTGCTCGTCCTCTTGCTCTGATAACATAAAATCCGTTGGGTCGGAAAAAACCAGTCCGCATACTTCATCTGGATACCGGGCAGCAAACAAACGAATATAAGGTCCCCCAATGGAATGCCCCACTAACAAATAAGGTGGCTGAATGGCCAAGGTGTGCAATAGACCATGTAACCGGTCCACCACCTGGCTATCAGCTAGGATACTGGAGTCTGGTTCGGACTCTCCGATACCATTTCGTTCGTATTGAATACTCGCGATATGGCTTGCCAAAAGCGGTAAAATTGGGTCAAATGAACCGCCACCCAAGCCAGCTTCGAACACTAAAATGGGTTCGCCTGCTTTCCGATTGGTAAGATTGGTGGTTTTATAGGCTATTTTTTTCCCTTCGACAACAACCGTTTGACCATGATTAGGCTGTGCAGATACAACTTTCGTAAAAGCTATGCATAGGAACAACAACAACATTGTTTTGACTAGATCTTTCATAAACAATAAGTATATCGGCCTAAACATATGTTACACTGAAGCTAAGATTTTTTTAAGCGATGAAATTTGATCGCTAACTTTGGATATCTGAAATCAGACAGTATTATATTAGAATTTATTAGTTGATACAATCCTATGGTTGGTCCTTGGCATATTGTCGCGGGTGCAGTTGGTGTAGTGCTTTTTATTCAGAAGAAAGCGGTTGCCTACTTTCGCAACAACCGCTTTTTTTGGTCTGTTCGATTAATTTTCGTAAATCACACCGTCGTAGCAAGCGTTATAAATATCTTTTAAGTCCTGTAGGCTTGGCTTACGTGGATTAAAACCTGTACATGGATCTTGTAAAGCGTTTTGCGCCATATACTCCAGATTTTTTTGCCAGTCTTCCTTGGAAATGCCAAATGCTTTCAGGGAGCCAATATTGTTGACCGCAGCTCTTAATTTTTCAATTTCCTGTGCCAATCCTTCTGCCGAATCTCTACCGACAAGTTTGGCCAGATCTGGATATCTTGTTGTAGCTGTCTGATTAAAACGGATGACATTGGGCAAGAAAATTGCATTGGAAGCTCCGTGAGGAACGCCGTAGAGCGCACCTACCTGATGTGAGAGGGAGTGTACAATACCCAACCAGGCATTGTTAAAAGCCAGACCACCCATGAAAGATGCATCGTGCATATTTTGGCGCGCTTTAATGTTTGTCGGGTTGTTGACTGCTTCTTCCAGATTCTCGAAAACAATTTCCAGTCCCCCTTTAGCCAGGACATCGGCATAGTTATTTTCGATATTGGACACATAGGCTTCCACACAATGTGTAAGAGCATCTAGACCAGTATTGGAGGTAATATGTGCTGGCATGGTGGCACATATTTCGCCATCGACAATAGCAATATCCGGTGTCAATTCATACGATACGATTGGGTACTTCACCCCTTTTTCCCGATCAGTGATCACAGCCAATCCCGTGGTTTCTGTACCTGTTCCGCTTGTTGATGGAATGGCAATGAATTTAGCCTTTTGACGCAATGTAGGCACGTTAAAAGGTTGAGTCATAGCGTCAAAATTTGCATCCGGAAATTCATAAAATACCCACATCATCTTTGCTGCATCAATTGCCGAGCAACCTCCTAGACCAATGATCCAATCAGGTTGAAAATCAATCATTACTGCAGCACCTCGAAGGCTTGTCGCTGATGATGGATCTTCTTCTACACCCTCAAAAACCGCAGTTTCCAATCCTGCTTCAGTTAAATAACTTATAGCGCGGTCCAAAGTTCCGCTTTTTTTCATGGATTGCCCACCAGTTACGATGATGGCTTTTTTTCCAGTTAGATTTTTCAATTCCGACAACGTACCAGCACCGTGGAATACTTCGCTGGCAACAAATAACTTGCTCATATATTTTGTATTAAATTTTCTGTTGCAAAGTTACTGTACCCGGGAAGGTCAATGTTATACATTACTTACGATATGATATACATTTAATCCAAAATAACCGCAGGATATAATCGTATCAAATCGCATAATAGACTTAAGTCTTATACATTTGCGCCAATTGCTGTTGCAGATTGGTTGGCGTTTCGTCCAGTTTGGCGCGCACAAACTTGTTCAGTGCCGCCGGTGAATTGAATCCAAGTTCAAAGGCAATCTCCTTATGCGAGTAGTTGGATAAGAGCAGTAACTGTTTGATTTCATTCATAATCCGCGCATGAATGGTTTCGATGGAGGTCAGTCCCGCAATCTTGCGGGTAATTTCATTTAACTTTTTTGGTGACAACTGTAATTTTTCAGCATACCAGCCCACGGTACGCTCCGTTTTATAATGCCTTTCCAGTAGTTCCAGAAATTTACCGTAAATCTTTGCATTTTCATTGCTGAGCTGGCTATTTCCCCATTTGGTATGAACAAATTCCACCAGTTTAAGCAAGATGATTTTGATGTAGAATCGAGCCTGCTCCTTTTTGATCGATGTTAAATTCTGATAAGATTTTTCGACCTGCTCTAGCAGCAGCTCTATTTCTGCGGTTTCTGCCTCGGACAATTCAATATGATTGAGCTTCACGGAGATATTGTAGTTGTAAATACTCAACTCGTTTTTTAGGATATCCGAACAGAATAGTACTTCGTCAAACAGGATCAACTTGCCTTCAAAGTCATCGCTGAGTAACTCTTTGGAGGAGAGCTGACCTGGAAAGATAACGCATATATGAGGTGCATTTACGGTATAACGGCGGTCTTCTACCTGCAGATTGAGCTGACCTTTTTTGACAAACAAAAGGCAAAAATGATCTTTTGTGTGCGGTTCCTTGTAGGCTGCGAGGGCTTCCCTATCCAGATCAAAAATATGAAAGGGGGTAATTGCCCTTTCGGCCATATATTGTATATCTTTTAGATGATAAACTACCATAGAGGCCCATGATAAGCATTTATTTTGAATTTCTCAAATTTACTTTTTCGTCAAGCTGAGGGGTGCAGAAAGCCTGTAGGACTATTGTCAAATCAGTAGCATCATTGAGCGCTGATTTGGCACTATTGCTTGCGATAACATTTGCGACTGCTGTCGACTGTGAGACAATCCCTTTAATTGTAGCAGTCGCCAAATTATTGTCGTAGATAGGTCTAAATAAAGGAGACCGCTATTGGGATGGCACACTTAAATGAATAAATTGCAGTAGCAAAACTTTCAGATGATCATTTCCGCTTGAGTTTAAAGGAAATGCAGTACCAAATTATTCGCTTGAGACAAAATGTTAATCGGCTTTTAATTTAAAGTTAGAAGTATTATTTTAGAGTGCAGCTTATTCTTTAGTTAATAAAAGGGCTATATCCTGTTTTGCAAGCACATACCCTTTATTGACAATATAACTCTTGAGATAAAGAAAACACTGATTGCTATGATCGAGTTTGCCTATAATCACCTCAATAACTTTAATATCCAGTTCCCCGATCTGTGTCGGATCTACTCTATTCGGGTCTGCAATTAATTGTCCGTCCTTCTTAAATTCTTCGAGTTTCCAGCTGTATCCCATCCAAGGTCCTGCAACCAGTGTTGTCCGTTTAGCATCCATAGTGACCTGCCCTTTGTATGGCAAGCCTACACTATCAACCATAACCCTATGGTCTTTTAAATCGATGACTAAATATTTTAAATAATCTCTGAAGTCTTTAGGTTCGAAATTTATACTACTGTCCCTGCGATTGATCTTAAGCGCTACAGCTCCTATTTTATCTATTTTGATAGATTGCGAAAACTGCATAAAAGTGGCATACTCCTCTTCGCTAATGCCCAGATTTTTGTGATAGGACATAGGCTCTCCGGGTTTTAATCCCTTCATTGTTTTGAGAAACCAATCTTCACGATCTTTCATGGCTTGTTTCATTTTCTCAACAATTGCAAGCTGCGATGCATTCGCCCTGGGAGCCCCCAACACCGCAGCGCTATAGTTACCTTCAGGAAGTAGTCTGTCAACGAATTGAAGGGCAACAGCATTGCTGTCCACCACAGATTGTATTTGCGCAAAAACATTGACGGAAAATATTACCGTAATTAAAAGAGCAAAAAGACGAAGATATCGATATAGAATTGTCATGTTAAAGGTATTTAATCAATGAAATTACGGTTTAATCCTGACATTTTTCTATCATCTGGTCATTATCAGGCCGTTCAAAGCGTTGTGCCACAAAGTCGGTATAGCCACACTCTACGAGTTCACGAAATGACCTTTTATGATTGCATTAAATATTTTTGTCTTTGCGCATCTATAGAACGTGCGAATGGACTCGGACTTATCGCACGCCTCTTAAGTTCTCTTTCCAAATTTCTAAGGTTGGGTATTTAAAACAAACATCATTATATTAGAGCTTATTAATTTATTTGAAATCTTAATCAATAATATGACTAATGAATTATTTGAGTTCGAAATTTTAAAAGCTAGCAGAACTAGATTGTTACAATTAATAGAAACAGTTGACAACAAAATATTATTTAAAATTCCTGAAAACTTTAAATACCATGGATGATCGATGTGATTATGACCGGTTTTACCTTAAATTAAATGTTGTCACTAAAAAACTTTAGCTCATTAAAAAATACCTTGTAGGACTCCGATTTTAGAGACCATAGCTCCAACTGTGTCATCCAATTTTTTTACTCATTGTCTTTTGTTTTGACTAATGATATTAGAGAGGTTAACCTTCAACTTATCTAAGATCATTCACAATACAGCAGGTCACCGGAACTCATCTTGCCTATGACCTGATTAGCATACTCATTTTTTATAATATAAAGGAAAGCTCTCAGGTGAGATTCCTTTTTCCCGTTATTAACCCTCTTATTTGACTGATCGACTTCAATTTTTATCGTATTGCTATCATCGTCAGCCACTACACAATATTTAATTATTCGGTCGGCCAAACGCCATGTATAAATATCATAGGGTTTAATAAAAGTACCTTTGCTAATTTTTGACTTCCCATATTTTTCATCTAATAACTCGACAAATTTTTCAGTTTCTTTCAAAGAGATCTTCGCTGCTACTGCATTAAAGACCATCATCTTGTCGTCAACAGTGGTTGCGAAATTAATCGCATTAAAATCAAAATGGTCAAATCTCGCTAGAACATCTTCATTAGAAAAAATCTCCTGCCTGTATTCAATCCGTATTGGGTTTTCGCTTCCAATAAAATCGCCGTCAGAAATAGTATCAACGCCTATAACCTCAGACTTTATTTGATAATAGTTGTCGTACGTTTTATACTTATCTTTTTTTGAAAAATATGTTGATGTCCTATTATTAAAGTTGAAATCCTGCAATTCTATAGCCTTTTCCTTTTTACAACTTGTCAGAAAGAGTAAACAGATTAAAACAGATACTATTTTTTTCATCGTCAGTGCCGGATTAAGTTTATTGTTATATTAAAATGAAGTCACCTCTAATATATAAATTTATCATGAACCAACTATTAAACTTAAGCGTGCAAGACATAAATGAATTTCATTTCAGATGGCAAAGGATTAGATCTTAGCGCCTCATTCGTTTGCGAAAATGGATAAACCTTCTCTACAACAATTTTAATTGTTCTATCTTCAATGAGCTTGGTAATTTGTTCAAGTTGTTTTCCACTCGATTTCATGAGCAAGAACTCATGATCGATTTTTTGCTTTTTTCCTAATACTGAAACTTAGAAGTGATAGTATTGTTCAATAATAGCACCTAAATATTTAACGTCGGCCGACAACAAACTTATGTAATTTTGCTTTTTCAGTAACTCCGTCTTTTTTGATTTCGACGATTTTACTTAGCATCTGGTCATAATTAGTCGAAAAATACTGTTTCTGATAATAATCGGTATTTCCTTCTGAGCCGACATATTGATTGTCATATCCAGAATACTGCCATGGAAAATAAACTTCAAGATAGTATTTTCCTGGTTTCATATGGTAAAAAGCAAATTCTCCTTGACCATTGGACACAGCTTCTAGCCTATACTTCCAGGCTTGTGGACTTAAATAAGCGAATTTTAACCTCTTGGGATCTTCCTCTTTTCTAAGCTCCAAAAAATCCAGTAAATAGGGAGTAACAGGCATAAGATAAACCGTAAGATTACTACCATAAAATGTTTTCGCTCCGTCGGCTGGAGGAAGTGTCATACTGATCCGTCCTTTGATAGTGCTTTTCCCCTCTCCTAATGCTAGTTTTGCAGCATCCAAATCAAACGGTACGGTAGATTTTAATTTAATTGTATCATTAGTACTGGTTCGGCTATCTTGTGCCCTAACTTTAACAATCGTAAAAAAGATCACAAAAAATAGCAGATAAATTTTAATTAGGCTTTTCATAATCATCTCTTTTATTATTAAATAAAGATAAATAATTAACAAATATCAGCACAAGGGAAAACCGAGATAAATCATGCGGGATAAATTAAGGTATTTGCCAAGGGGCATAAAAAACTGAACCTATAATTGGCACGTAATCGTCTATTTCTCGACAGAAATCAGAAGCATCATTGGCCGACGTAATTCGTCTTCCATCTCAGGAATGTTTTGCAGCATTTCAGTGTTGGGCATTGGCTCTTTAACTTCAATAATCCGGAAACCGACTTTTAATAATGCATCCAGGTAAGTACTAATTGTTCTGTGATATTTCAATACCTTTTCGCCTAAAAAGGAAGTGCTTCTTTGCCCTTCAAAAAAGTACTTATCTACCGGCCAAGCTAACTTAGTTCCAGTTTCATCATAACTCCAATCCTGACTTCCCTCGGCAGTAAAAACAGGGTGCTCAACTGAGAAAACAAACTTACCGCCACTTCTCAGCCACTTATATATATTTTCAATGAGGGCCGTGTATGATTCTATATAATGAAAAGTCAATGAACTAAAAATTAAATCAAACATTTCGGGTTCAAAGTGGATATCCTCGAGTGCATTTTTTTTATATTCAATACCGTCAAGCTGATTAATTTCCCTTGCTCTTTGAAGCATCTTTTCAGATATATCAATACCCACAACGGACATCGCACCCTTTTCGACAGCATACCTACAATGCCATCCATAGCCACATCCCAAATCAAGCACTTTATTTCCTTTCATTTCAGGCAACATATCTCTTAATACGTACCATTCCCCAGCACCTTCAAGGCCTTTTTGAGAACGGCTCATTTTTCCATACTGCTCAAAAAAAGATGTTTGGTCATATTTGTTCTCTTTCATTTTTTCCTACATAATTGTATTGAACAAAAATAATGTAATTTTATCAATGGTCTACTTTGCATTCAAATCCTTAGACGACCTAGAGGTATATTGCGCGCCAAAGTCCTACCGGAACATTAAAATAAGGTGTCCGGAACCTTCCAGTGCAATTATCTACCGAAAGAAGATTTTTTAACTGTTGTAGCCCAGATGAATAGGAAGGTGGTGAAAACATTTCCAATGAAATCCGATGATACCTCACAAATCAAAACCTATAGAAACAGCAGATGAAAGGTTGTGAAAAGTCGATAGTTTCACATAGAAAACCTATTGTCATATCATATTTATATTAAATTGAAGTAAATTAAAAATCAAAAATGAGGCACTAAGCCAAGCCTGGCAGCACTTCAAAATTTTAACGTATTTTACCTATACAAAATCTCTAATATTTTTCTTTACTTCACTTTTAAAATCTATATTTTAAGAAAAAAAGAAAACGAAATGTTATCCACAGAATATTATTTTAACAAATATTTTCTGCAACTCAGTGTATTTGCATTTCCTTGGGTTGGTTCAGAGGAAATTGCAAAAGACATTGTGCAGGACGCATTTATCGTTCTAATGAGTAGACAAGATTTACTGGAAAAGGGAGAAGCCGTAATTAAAAGCTTTCTTTATAGCTCAGTAAAAAATCTAGCGATGAATATCAAGAGAAGAAATATTGTATTTGATCGTGTACGTAACCAATTTCACACTGATAAATCAGATGATATTGACATACTGGATAATTTAATAAATGCAGAATTGATCGGAGCACTACATCGGGAACTGAATGAACTACCCGAAGGTTGTCAAAGAGTCTGCCGTTTAATCTATCTCGATGGAATGAAGTATGAAGAGGTCGCACAGGAGCTAAATGTCTCCGTTAATACAGTGAAAACTCAACGCATGCGGGCGATAAACCTATTAAAAAGAAAATTCTTAACTATACTTTTCACATTCTTTATCTTCTGAAAAACAACTACTTAACATTAAACACTAACTTTTTTTCATAGACGGGTCACCCATTTCACCTGTTCAAGTTATTTAGCTTCTGAATTATGATAGAAACCGACAAAATAATATTAGCGGAATTGATTGCTCTTCTTTTGAAAGATGGCGAGCTGCCATCGGACAAAGAGGCTCAACTAAAAAATCTTTTACAAAGGTATCCCAAGGCGAAGGATAACCTAGGTCGTCGACTATCACAGACTGATATTTATGCCCCATTTGATCTTCGCAGCATTGATTTAAACAAAGAATGGCTCATAACACAAACTAAATTCACGGCGAAGGAAACGATTTTGCGACCTAGAAAGAAATACTTCTTCTTAAATAAAACTTGGTATAAAGCTATTGGAATTGCTGCAACTGTTTTACTTGCCCTAACGTTATTATGGCAGCTACAACATCACGAAAAATCGGTAAGCTATTTAATACCGGACAAGATATATGGACATAAAAATGATGTTCTCCCTGGGGGAATGGGAGCAATTTTAAAAATTGAGGGGAAAGAAGAAATACAATTGACCGAAAAAAAGGCGGCCCAGTATTTTGCACAAGGTATTGAATTAAAAGAAGGAAGGCTCATCTATCCATCTAACGCAAAGGAAAACCTGAAAAACACATTAATGGTTCCCAAACGGTCCACCCTGGCATTAACGTTTAGCGATGGTACGAAAGTCTGGGTGAACGCTGCGTCAGAACTCAGTTATAAAACAAATTTTGATAAAAAAGAGCGAAGAGTGACCTTGAAAGGTGAAGCCTATTTCGAGGTCGCTAAAGATGCAAATAGGCCATTTATTGTAGAAACAAATCATATCAATATACAGGCTATCGGAACAGCTTTTAATGTAAGCTCCTATCACGCAACCACGAAGGTATCTTTGACAGAAGGAAAACTCAAAGTCAGCAACGACGAAAATGAAATCTATATGAATGCTGGTAGCGAAACTGAGATCAACAATAAAAAACTGAGAACTTTTCCATTGGCCAGTAAAGCCGAAGCCACGGCTTTCAAAGATGGTTACTTTTATTTTAAAAATAAGAATATGCAACAAATACTTGATGAATTAAGCCGTTGGTACGGAATTCAGGTCGATTGCAAAGCACCTTTAAATAGCGAACGATATGAAGGTAGCATCAAAAGAGATGTAACACTGGGAGAACTCTGTAATCTCCTAAAGAATTTAACTGGTTATAAACTGACCATTGACAATGATAAACTGATTGTGAATAGATAAACTTATTAAGGAGGACTTTGTATGTAAAAAAGATAAACACCTAAAATTAATAGAATAAAAAATGCAGAAGTACGGCAAATACTCCTGCATCAAAATTGAATTAACACCGATTATAAACCATTAATTCTATACCAATTTATGAATAATTTACTTTATTCAAAAGGGATCTTTTGTCCCATTGACAAAGGGAAAACTTTGAACCAATTATTAAAAATGAAACTGACAGGAATCTTACTGGCGACATCCATGATGGGCGCCTATGCTTCAAGCTCCGCTCAGATTACTTTACATGCCCAAAACACCAAAATTGAAACTGTCCTGGAGAGCATTACCAAACAAACTGGTATACATTTTATTTTTAAAGAAGGACTGCTTAGAAATGAAAAAGCAACTGTAGAAATCACTGATGTATCGCTCGATAAAGCGTTAGATCAGATTTTCAAAAGCAGCGCTTTCTATTACATGTTACATCGAGGTACAGTAGTCATCAAACGTAAGAATGAGGATACTTCTGTTCCAGAACCAATTACAGCCAGCACCGTGTATCTACAGCAACAAGTTGTAAAAGGAAAAGTGCATGATACTAAAGGAAATCTAGTGAGTTCGGTCAGCATTCTGCTAAAAGGCTCCAATATAGGAACTTCCACGAATGCTAAAGGAGAGTTTCAACTGACACTTCCGGATGGCAAAAAAGGAACGCTAATTTTTAGTGCAGTCGGATTCAAGCAGCTTGAAATCCCCATTAACAATAAATCGGAAATGAATATCATCATGGATACGGATGAAGTCGGACTTGATGAAGTTGTAGTAGTCGGATTTTCCGAAGTAGACAAAAAGCATATTGCATCTTCCGTATCGCAAATGGACATGGAGAAAATAAAAAACCGTCCGATTTTTAAAATGCAGGATGCTTTTTCAGGAACCATCCCCGGTGTAACGATGATGCGCGGAAACAGTATGCCGGGAAGTGTTCCGGGCACAATCTCTATTCGAGGAATCAGTACTTTACAAAATGCAGACCCCTTGGTTATCGTCGATGGAATGGAACAGAGCATTCATGATATTGACCCTAATCAGGTAAAAAGCATTACCGTTTTAAAGGATGCAGCCTCCGCTTCCATGTATGGTTCTCGTGGCGCAAATGGTGTTATCATTATCGAAACAGAACGTGGACAGACTGGCCAGTTTAAAGTCGTTACCAACAATTGGTTTGCAGTCAACAAACCGATTGACCTTCCAAAATTTGTCGGTGGCGTCGATTTTATGAAATTGCGTAACGAGACTTTAATCCAACAAGGACAATCTCCGATCTATTCGGAAGAGACAATCAACAAATATGCCTCCGGAGAACTAAAAGAAGTCAATTGGCTCGATCAAGTGATGGAAAGAACATCGACAGCGATCAACAATAATGCGAGTATATCCGGTGGCGGCGGCGTAGGTACTTTCAATTTAATGCTCGGCCATATTAAAGAAAACGGCCTCAATAAGATTGAAGGTACTCAAAAGTTTTCAGCCAGGTTCAATACAAATATCAACATAGCAGATAAATTTGTATTAATGGCCGACTTTTACGCACACCGTTTACAGGTTGATCGTTTATTAGCAAATGATGATGGACATGGTCTTTATAAACAAGCCTGGCGATTGAACCCAACACAGCAAATTTTTTATGATTCTGACCTCCCCGAACATTATATCCTGCACAACAATATCAACCCAATTGCGTCAATCAAACATGGTGGTACAAAAAACAATATGTATGATCGCAGTACCATCAATCTGCGTCCCAAATATAACATCAATAGCAACCTCAATATTGAGGGAAACGTCTCCTATATGATCAACAAGTCGGCCAATAAACAAAAAAGGTTGACCTATAAGTTTTTTGATGAAAATGGTGCTCCGGCGGCAATCTGGGAAAACGATGTCAATGCCTCTCAGGGAGTTAGTGAAAGCCAGCTCACTGCACGGATGCTGATTAACTTCAACAAGGAGCTCCGCCAAAACAAAGACAAGATCTATCTGACTGCCGGATCAGAAGTTATGAATTATACCTTCACTGATTTTAGAGAAATCAGCAAAGCTTCTTTTTTCGGTAAACTAAATTATTCCTTTGACAACCGTTATATTTTGGAATTAACTGGGCGGTCAGACGGAAGTAGCAAGTTTGCCCCCGGTCATCGTTGGGGATTTTTTCCTTCAGGAGCTTTGGCATGGAACTTACATAACGAACATTTTTTCAAGCCTATTCTAGAGTCAGGAACGGTTAATAATGTTAAGGTACGGGCATCTTACGGACTTATCGGAAACGAAAATGTAGCTCCATACCTCTGGCAGGAATCTGTGAACACCTGGGGCTGGACGATACGTGTTCCCAATCCAAATTTTTCCTGGGAAAAACAGAAGCAATGGAACTTAGGCCTAGATGTCAATGCATTTAAAAAAAGGCTTTCATTTACTGCTGAACTCTACCATAAAAATTCATACGATCTAATTTATGATCAATTTGCGGTTCCTCCGCTCACAGGATCAAATAGTTTGGAATCGGCGGTCAATATCGGCGCCGTGGAAAATAACGGCTGGGAATTGTCGGCGAGCTGGTCAGACAAAAAGGAAGATTTTTCATATACAATCGGCGGAATGCTTTTTGATAACCGAAATCGGATGCTCAAAGCGGGATACAACGAGAATGATAGACTTATTTTTAAAGGTGATAATAACCGAATTTGGTACAAAGGTGTCCCAATTAACAATTATTATGGTTTTCAGTCCGACGGTTATTTCCAGTCACAAGAAGAAGTTGAAGCAACCCCAGCTAAAATGCCAAATTCAAGACCTGGGGATATCCGCTACGTGGATAAAAATCAGGATGGTATCATCAATGATGAGGACCGCAGCTATCTAGCTGATCCCCTCCCCCACTACAACTATGCAATTAACCTGGACTTTCGATACAAAGGGTGGGATTTTTCAGCATTGGGTCAGGGAATCGGAAAGCGCACCGGACGATTGATTGGACAAGAGGCTTATCCAGTGTATGTCGATGGGAACAGTAACGACCTCGGAGCACCAAGAGTTGAATACGTAGCAAACCATTGGAGCACCGACAATCCATATAGCCGTTTTCCACGTCTTTGGACAGGTCCAAGCCCCAATACCTTACTTAGCGATGTTTGGCTTAGCAATGCCGCTTTTTTCCGCATCAAGTCCCTTCAGCTTGGTTATACATTTCCTAAAATCGGTAAAAGCATCAAAAATTTTAGAATATATGTTAATGCACAGGATGTGTTCACATTTACGAAATGGGAAGGTTTGGACCCCGAGCGCATTGATGTAGATAGTCCGGGAACAAATGATGGGAACGGAAATTATCCGCGGATGGCAACCTACAGTGTTGGACTGAGTGCAAGTATTTTTTAACCTATGATGATGAAAAAGAAAATTTTAACCTTAATAATTACGCTAGCAACATTGAGTAGCTGCGAAAAATTTCTTGATAAACGAGATCCTACCGCAACATCTTTTGACGAATTCTTCAACACAGAGGAAGATTTACGCCGGGTAGTCTACAGTAGTTATTTGGATGTATTTATGGGGCCTGGCGAACGCCGCTTGCTCTTTTACATGTTAGATGGTCGTACTGATAACGCTTATGCTAGAATAGAGACAGACCATCATATGATCATTGCCAATGGTAACATGACGAGCAACGCACGTTTGGCCGAGTATTACTGGACACTATATAATAAACACGTCGGGCGGATCAACACTTATCTAGCAAATATTGACATTCCCTATGTGGAGAATGAATCTATACGACAAAAATACAAAGCGATCTTAGAGTCCCTTCGTATTTGGCATTATTTCAGAATTACTGAACTCTGGGGGGATGTACCTTTTGTACTGGTTCCTGTCACACTGGAAGAAGCAATTCCCCCAGTAACGCCTAAAGCTGAAATACTGAATAAACTATTTGAAATGAGCCAGGATGTGGCAAACAGGCTCCCGGATAATGAAGGCACAACAAATGCCTATATGTTCAACAAATACTCCTTCAAAACTTTGGTCATGCGTTATGCTCTCTATAATGGTCGTTATGAGCTTGCTGCTACCCTAGCGAAGGAAATTATGGATAGTGGCAAGTATCAGCTACATCCCCAATATGCGAGCCTATTCAATTATCAAGCGGATAAGACAAACAAGGAGTTTATCATCAAGTTTGACATGGAAAGCCACAATAACTCCGCAACATCTTCTTTCCAGCATCTTGCGCCGCAATATAAGACCGGCAATGGGCAATCTTATGTCGTTCCTTTAAAGTCTTTGGTCGATAGTTATTGGACACTCCAAGGACGTCCTATTGATAAATGCCCTCTACACAGTAAGCAGGAATATGAGCTCAATCCGAAATTAAATCGAGATCCACGTTATGCAGCTAGTATTTTTGGACAAGGCGACCTATTCAACAAAGAGAAAATAGATATTTATGATTCAAAGAGTCTATTCTATTATCAAAACTTACGAAGCAGCCGATCGGGTTATTGGTTTAAAAAGTTTGTCGACGAAGCTGATGCATTTCGGACAGGAGGTAATATGCACTTTCCTTTGGCGCGCTACGCTGAGGTATTATTGACCTATGCCGAAGCCAAAATCATGTTGAATAATGTAGATGACTTAGCAAAAAGTTGTATCAACCAGATTCGACAACGTGCCGGACTTGATATGAGTGTGGCTGAC
>Ga0308161_1000606_pt1 | contig 53421 bp, 53 predicted proteins | sample PhyFR2_FD_201034 | JGI IMG/M metagenome (GOLD analysis project Ga0308161, IMG submission 201034) | Phyllosphere microbial communities from UC Gill Tract Community Farm, Albany, California, United States - DLSLF.R2 | ecosystem: Host-associated > Plants > Phyllosphere > Unclassified | place: USA...
TGCCTCGTCTGTTATGGGATCAGCCATGTGGACAATTATTCGGCATCGGCAGCAAGACAGCGGCCAAATTGCGGGAGATGGGTATTCGTACAATTGGACAACTGGCTGCTGCCGATGAAGCAAGACTTAAAGCGAGATTCGGTATTCAGGGGAGCTGGCTCAAACAGGCTGCCAATGGAACCGATCATTCTCTTGTTGAGCCTGATCACGAACCGAACAAGTCGATTGGTCATACAACGACCTTACCGGCGGATATTCAGGATCAGGAAGATATACGCCGGGTGATGCTGAATCTGAGCGACCAGGTGTGCCGAAGGATGAGGCGTCAGAAGCTGATGTCACGAACGGTGCAGATTACAATCCGCACACCGGATATGAAGACCATTACCCGTTCCAAGGCGCTGTCTGTACCCACAGAGACTACCGAAGAAGTGTATCATGAAGCCTGTGCACTATATGACAGGCACTGGGCAGGCAAAGGGCCGGTTCGTCTGCTCGGGGTTACTTTACAAAATCTGCTGCCGCGTGATGAAGCTGCTGTGCAGCTGGATCTGTTCGATTATGAGCGTCAGCCGCAAAAAGAACAGCTGAATGAGGTCATCGACCAGCTACGTGACAAATTTGGTGAAAGCGCCCTGCTCACGGCCGGGATGCTCGGTAATGATCCTTCCGTGTTGATTCGCAATCACAAGATCAGAGGAACTTCGCTGCAGCGGGATGGACAGCGTTTTACACAGGAAGAGGAACCTATGTAAAAGCGATCGTTTGGCTGGGCGGCTTAAAGGGTAAAATTTAACATGACGCACTTCTGATTTTAGAACAATTAGATGTTCATAATTGGAAAACAGCTGGTAATACATTTGAAATTCTCGAAGGTTTATATTATATTTTGTTTATATGTACAGACCGGGGTCCGATACAAAGACTACTGGAAAGCATGGATAGGAGGAATACAGATGAGTAAATTTACTTGGGTTGATAAGGATACATGCATTGCTTGCGGTGCTTGTGGAGCTACAGCACCTGACATTTATGATTACGATGATGAAGGTCTGGCTGAAGTTATATTCGATGGCGACAACAATCGCGGCGTAATGGCTATCCCTGACGATATGTTCGAAGATATGCAGGATGCATGCGATGGCTGCCCTACCGATTCGATTCATATCGAAGATGCTCCATTTAACAAAGAAGCCTAATTTCTCTAGGGAAAATGGCTTTGGTCAAACGCTCTGTTCACCGCGTTGGTGGACAGGGCGTTTTTTGTGCAAATCATGCGATCTAAATTGATTCGCCAGCCCTATGCCAAATAAACAGAATTGTCCGATATAGAAGATAATAGGCATACTCTGTGCAGAGAATAATACATAATCTGATATTCCAAAGAAGGGAGAGTCGGAAGCCATTCCGGGGATGGATCAATGAAAAACTTACTGTATTTGAAGCGCTATGTCAAAATGCATCCGAATAACCGGATGGGCTGGTACCTGCTGGGCAAAGAATACGAGGCGGATGGACAGGTCGGCAAAGCCAACTACTGTTATAACCGGGCTGGTGATATTTACGAAGCTTTTGAACATAGCAAAGTACCAGCGGATGTACTCAAGGATTACGAAGCCAAAGTTATGGAAATGGCTCATAAACGTGAACAAAAAATACGACGCTGGCGCTATAGTCTGCTGGGAGTCGCTCTGCTGTTCCTGATTATGATGCGCTCGGTAGCTGCTCCAAATGACCAGACTCTGCTTGCGGCAAAGGATCAACCCAATAAATCGGATGTAACTGCCAATAGTGCGGGTACGGATAAATCGCAGCAGGAAAAGCCTCTTTTTCATTCGCCTCTTGCCTTTACAGCCATGGAACTGTCGTATGGAAGTGACGAGACAGGAGATGCGGTTGCCCGTTATATGAAGCAGCAGGCTCAGCGAAGTGCACCTGATACAGCGGTAGTGCTGGGTATGCAAAAGGTAGATAAATGGCTGCTCTGGAAGCCCGAACTGCCGGTAATGTACACTTTGACAGAAGGCGATAATGCTGGACAGACCCTTGTTCAATCATATGATGCCAAAAACTGCCAGTGCAAGCCTGGACAGCTGCGACACTACCAAAAAGAAGCCAAAGCATGGATGCAGCAACAGGAGCAGCTGGCTGCGATGCAAACTGCTATTTCCCATTATCAAACAGCCAAGGGAGCATTACCTGCTCAGTCCAATCAATTGGAGGCGGATTTCCCGGGTAACTGGTTGTCCGGCAGCACAGAGACGATGAACCAGACTTTTACAGCTTTGAAAGCACTGCACAGCAGCGGCCAACTGCCTGCTGAAGCAGCTGCAGGTAAAGATAGCGAAGCCGCGCAAATTATGGCTTCTACGCTGGGTGGACATCCTTATTTCAAGCAACCGCTTGAGATTATCGTAGACAAGAAAAAGCATCGTCTTGCTGTAGCCAGTGGATCGGTACTGCTGCGCAACTATGAAGTAGGACTTGGCGGGGCAAGAACACCGGAAGGTACATTTAATATTTCCATTAAAGTCATGAATCCAAATGGCAAATCGGATGGGGATTTTGGCAGTCGTGGCATGCAGCTGTCCGATAGTCACTATGCGATTCACGGTACGAATGAACCGGATAGTATCGGGATGGATGAATCACTTGGCTGTGTAAGGATGGATCAGGCGGATGTAGAGGAGTTATTCGATATGATACCGCTTGGAACCAAAGTGACTATTGCCAATGATGTACTGCCCGGTAAGGTCTGGGTTCCAGAGAAGCGTTTTGAGACCAATAAAAGTCAGAATCAGACAGATCCGAATACGATTTACCACTGGCTGGATTAAATAAACCGCTATCAAACGTATACAGCGAATGAACATAAACAGCAATCGGGAAGCGGTCTTCTTAAAACGAGAAGATCGCTTTTCTTTTGACCCGGAACAGGATAAACTGTTATAGAGATCAAATCTGCAGGCTGGCCGGACAAGGCCTTGCAGGATACGCATCGAGGCGGTTTGCCAATGCCAGGAACGGAGTGAATGCAACTTGTTATATCGTAACATTTTCAAACCCGTATTGTTTCGTATGGACCCGGAAAAAGCGCATCATCTTGTAATCGGCGGACTGGGCGCAGGCGTGCGTATTCCCGGTACGCTGGCAGCCATGAATTCGATGTATGGCATTACCAGTACACCCGATATGACGACAGAGCTGTTCGGGATTACATTCCCCGGACCTGTCGGTCTGGCAGCTGGTCTGGACAAAAATGCCCAGGCAGTACCCGGGTTATCGGCATCGGGTTTTGGATTTATGGAAGTAGGCACGGTTACACCCCAGCCCCAGCCGGGTAATGAACAGCCACGCCTGTTTCGTCTGCCATCTGATCGGGCGCTGGTTAACCGGATGGGATTCAACAACGAAGGTGCAGACGCAATGGCAGCAAGATTGCAGGAACTGAATGCCCGTCCGATTCCGATTGCTGTGAATATCGGCAAAAATAAAGTGACGCCGAATGAGCAGGCAGCATCGGATTATGAATCCTGTATTCGTACCCTGTATCCGTATGCTGATTTCTTTGTGGTTAATATCAGTTCACCGAATACGCCGGATCTGCGCAACCTCCAGCATGGTAATGAGCTGAAGGAACTGCTTGCTGCCGTCATGGCAGAAATGAAGCATCAGGAGCAGCAGCATGGTTCAGCCAAGCCTGTGTTGGTGAAGATTGCACCAGATGTGAGCAGTGCCGAACTGGAATACATGGTAGATACCATTCAGTCCAGTGGAGCAGCAGGTCTGATTGCAACGAACACGACCCTGTCGAGAGAAGGATTAACCCATCCGGATGCTGGACAGGCAGGCGGCCTCAGCGGACGGCCATTGACGAAGCGTTCCACCGAGATTATTGCCAGCGTCTATCGCCAGACTGGCGGCAAACTACCGATTATTGGCTGTGGAGGTATTTTCTCCAGTCAGGATGCCTATGACAAGATCAAGGCAGGATCGAGCTTGGTAGAGATTTATACTTCGTTTATCTATGAAGGTCCTCAGGTGACCCGTGAGCTGCATAACGGTATCCGTGAGCTTATGAAGCGTGACGGCTTCACACATATCTCGGAAGCGGTTGGGGCAGACCACCGCTAATCCACCCCCTAATACATGTAAATTCGAAAGAATGAGGTCATAGACTGAGGAGGCATGAAGATGGATGACAGAGACTGGGAATTATTCTTGCTTCCCTATGAACAAGCGGTTGAAGAATTAAAGGTGAAATTCAAAACTATGCGCGCCGAACTCAAAAAGAGGGAAGAATACGCACCGATCGAGTTTGTCACCGGACGTGTCAAAAAAATATCCAGCATTCTGGATAAAGCCAAACGTCTGGACGTTCCGATGACTGAGCTTGAGACAGGAATTGAGGATATCGCAGGCATCCGGATTATGTGCCAGTTTGTGGAGGATATCCGCTGGGTTGCACAGTATATTCGTGCCCGCAAGGATCTGACTGTTCTTTATGAAAAAGACTATATTACCAACTTCAAGGATAGCGGCTACCGCAGCTTCCATATGATCGCCGAGTATCCGGTACAGACTGCCTTCGGTCAAAAAATCGTACTGGCAGAGATTCAGATCCGTACACTGGCGATGAATTTCTGGGCGACGATTGAGCATTCCCTCAATTATAAATACCGTCAGAGTCTGCCGACACCGATTCGCAACCGACTCAAAACGGCAGCCGAAGCAGCGATGATTCTGGATAATGAAATGTCCAGTATTCGCGAGGACATTCTGGATGCCCAGCGGAGCTTCGAAGATGATGCCAGCATTGTACAGCGAGTACTGACCGATATTCATCGTCTGTATTTCCATCATATGATTACAGAGGCAATCGAGAGTCAGGACAAGTTCAATGCATTGTGGCAAAACAAGGACTTTGAAGGATTGCGCCAGTTGGCGGATGATGTCAAGCGTATGCGCAAGGCTGCTTCACGAACGATTGAAGAGGAAAATCATGAGCACTGAATTTGAACCTCTGTATGTGGCTTATCTGGTGTATTTTAACCGGGATCGTGATTATTTTGAGTGTCATGAGGTGTTGGAAGAGCTCTGGCTGGATAAAGGTAGAGAGCCTGTCTATCAAGGGCTGCTTCAGGTAGCAGTCGGACTGTATCATTTCCGTAATGGGACAATTCATCCTACGTATAACAAGCTTAGCGGCGCCCTGAAAATGCTGCAAAGCAGCTACCGTAAGCTGGCTTCATATCCTCCACAGATGCTTGGGATTAATATGCAAAAGCTGCTGGATGATGTGCAGCTGTATATTCAAAAGCTGGAGCGTTATGATGAAGAACCGTTTACCTTTTATGACCTGGATATCCAGATTGTCGATCCACAGCTGCGTCAGGTTGTCGAAGAAGCATCACATACGATTCCGGTGAATACTCCGCAGCGTACCGGATACGAGCGCGGACCCAAAGCCAAGTGACTCCAAATTGGCAACTGGCAGTACTTACATTAGATAGCCTTAAAATTAAAGATAAGAATACAGACAAACATGTACTATTAGATGCATTTGCCACCTGCACAGTTAAGCTTGCCCATCTAGGGCAGGCTTTTTGTTTTGTCGCCGCAGGATGCACGAAATATGCTAAAATATAGCTTGTTCCAAACCACTACGTTATTTACCTCGAAGGAGCCTATAATCTTATGTCAGTACAATTACCGCCGCAATTTGTGCAGCGGATGCAGGATTTGCTTGGTGATGAATTTCAGGCCTTTATGGATAGTTATGAGCAGTCTCCACGTGCAGGACTGCGTGTAAATACATTGAAAATTTCAAATGAGCAGTTTAAGGAGAAATCCCCGTTCGAACTGCGATCCATCCCTTGGTGTCCTACCGGTTACTATGTAGATGCTGCTGCACGTCCAGGCAAGCATCCATATTATTATGCAGGCCTCTATTATATACAGGAGCCGAGTGCGATGAGTCCGGTTGAAGCACTGGATGTGCAGCCCGGTGACCGAGTACTGGATCTGTGTGCTGCCCCGGGTGGCAAGTCTACACAGATTGCTGCAGCACTGCAGGGTCAGGGTCTGCTGGTCACCAATGATCTGAGTGCAGAACGTACACGTGCACTCGCCAAAAATATGGAGTTATACGGGGTTCGTAATGCCGTAATTCTCAATGAATCGCCAGATACGATCGCTACGCGGTTTGGCGGCTTCTTTGACAAGATTCTGGTGGATGCTCCTTGCTCCGGAGAAGGCATGTTCCGCAAAGACGATGATGCTGCGCGTCAGTGGCTAAATCATTCTGTTGAGCGCTGCTCCATTATGCAGCGTGACATTCTGCAGACGGTAGCGACGATGCTCGCACCCGGCGGACGGATTGTATATTCCACCTGTACCTTTGCACCGGAGGAGAATGAACGCAGTATCGCTGTATTTCTGGATCAGCATCCGGACTTCAGTGTCACCCTGCCTGCTCATGCAGAGCATTTCCGCCCTGGGCGCAGTGAATGGGCACACCAGGTAGAGCAGGAGATTCAGCAGGGAGATACCGTATTGTCTGCTATCGCTGCAGAAGGATATACACCACTATCCGAAAAGTCCATTGCACAGACAGAGCGGACTGTACGACTATGGCCGCATCTGCTGGAGGGAGAAGGTCACTATATCGCTGTACTGGATCATCAGGCAGTACGTGATCCCGAATACGTACCTGCAGAGCCGCCGTTGATAGCGACCTCATACAAAGAACGTCCGCAGCGTCATACGGCTTCCAGACCCGATCAGCGGACGGATAAGAAAGCAGAACGGCGCGCCGATCGGATAGAGCGCCGAAACCTGACAGAATCCAGAGGCCAATCCTCAAAATCGTCACGAACTACCTCCAGCAGTCGCACTCCGGTACCTGAAGAGATCGAACCTTTGCAATTATGGAAGGAATTCAGCGGACAAGAGCTCAACGGAGAATGGAATACACAAAATATGATTACCTTTGGTCAGAATCTGTACCGGGCGCCGATTGACGAGAATCGTCTCCAGGGACTCAAAGTCATTCGCCCGGGCTGGTATCTCGGTTCGTGCAAAAATGGACGATTCACCCCTGGACATGCGCTCGCGGCAGCATTGATGCCTGCAGAGGCCAGACGAAGAATCAATCTAAGTGCTGATTCTCCTGAAGCCATATCCTATCTCAAAGGCGAGACACTGTCGGTACCGGCAGAACGCATCGAGTGTGATGAACATGTATCGCCGCGTGGCTATGTACTTGTATGCATTGACGGCTGTTCGGCAGGCTGGGGCAAATGGCAGCAGGGAGACACACTCAAAAACGAATACCCGGCAGGATGGAGATGGATCTAAATTATGAGTACACCCGTAAAGAAGCAGCGTTTGGATAAAATACTGGGCAATCTCGGTTATGGTACACGCAGTGAGTTGAAGCGTGCAGCCAAACAGGGTCGCATGACCGTTAATGACAAAGTAATCAAAGACAGCGGACTGCAGGTTGATCCGTATCAGGATCGCATCGAATTTGACGGCGAACCAATTATGTACCGTGAGTATGTATATCTGATGATGAACAAGCCGCAAGGCGTGATCTCGGCGACCGAAGATCGGCGCGACCGGACGGTAGTGGATCTGCTGGATGTAGAGTACCAGGTATTTCAGCCTTTCCCGGTGGGGCGTCTGGACAAGGATACCGAAGGGCTTCTGCTGATTACCAATGATGGACAGCTCGCTCACGATCTGCTGTCGCCGCGCAAACATGTGCCCAAAACCTACGAAGCGAATGTGCTGGGAGAAGTGACGGACGAAGATATCGAGGCTTTCCGTCAGGGAGTTACGCTGGATGACGGATACGAGACTCTGCCGGCAGAACTGCGTATTCTGGAACATACGCCTTCACCGGAAGGTACAGTATCGCTGATTCAGCTCACTATTTCCGAAGGCAAGTTCCATCAGGTCAAGCGGATGTTCGAATCGGTAGGCAAAAAGGTCATTTACCTGAAACGCCTCTCCATGGGAGCGCTGGAGCTTGATCCTGCGCTGCCGCTTGGCGAGTATCGCGAATTGACAGCAGACGAACTTCAATCCATAGGCCGAAAAGAAGATACAGCACAATAAACAATCATTTATTCCGCATTTTACATTTGACAAATAGGCAGGTGGATCAATGAATTATCGATTAATTGCTCTGGATATGGACGGCACGCTGCTGGACAGCAACCACGAGATCTCCTCCCGAACGGCTGCAGCGCTTCAAGAAGTAGCTGCGCAGGGAACCGAGATTGTATTTTGCACCGGACGTACTCCGGTTAACTCCATTCCTTATATGGAGCAGCTGGGACTGCATGAGGAAGGTTATGTGATCGTGCATAATGGTGCAGCTACCGTGCATACAGGTACGCGTAAAGTAATTCACGAGTTTCCGCTGGATACGGCGGCACTGGATCAATATATGAACTACTGTCGCCAGCACCATATTCACTTTGATATCAATACAGCATTTGAAATCTATGTCGATTCGCCCGAGAATATGCAGGCAGCGGCACAGGAGATGTATGCCAAATTCCAGAGCTTCGAGCTGAAGCCGCAGCTGCTGCCCGCTTGGGAAGAGCTGTCCTCTCCCGTGCTGAAATTAAGTGCATTTGCTACACCAGAACAGCTGGATGCTGCCTATAAGGAGTGGAACCTCTGGACGCCAGAATTTAATATTTTACGAAGTGGAGAATTCTTCATTGATCTGATGCATCCGGGTGCTTCCAAAGGGGGCGCACTACAGGTACTAGCTGAGAGCCGCGGGATAGCACCCGCAGAGATTATGGTGATCGGCAACTACTATAATGATTTGTCTATGATGCAGTATGCGGGTCTTGGCATTGCGGTAGATAATTCGCCGCTGGAAGTCAAAGCGGCTGCTGACGAAATTACAAGGTCCAATGACGACGATGGTGTCTATTATATGCTGAAAAAATACGCCGGAGTGACCTGCTGATCCAGCGAGCAACCTAGAAGATTCGGCCGATATCATTTGGATCGCCGATCGCGGTACCTGGATATAGCAATAACTGTATAACGTTTCACAAGAAGCCGCTCATGAATTTGAGCGGTTTTATGATGTTGGTCTGTTCCGATACATGATACAATCTTGTAGTATAGAGTCAGACTTGATGATCAGCATGGATATGTTGATATAATAAATGACGAGTATGGGAAAGGAGGAATATTCTTGAGATTGCTGCAGGCCCTATTTTTTCCTCCTGAGCAACCGGGAGGCGTCTCATCCATGATTCCCTATCTGCAGGAGCGTTTTAGCTCTGCGCGCTGGGAGATGGAGATTTTCTCTTTACCCAAACGGATACGCAACAAGGGCAAGGATGACGTCGTTTTTGAGACGTTCGATTGGACGCAGTATGGCGCAAGCCCTGTCGTCCAGAAATATATCCAGACTTATCGTGATTATCGCTGGTGGGCGCAGCTGCGGCTGAATAAACCCTATGATCTGATCCACTCCCATCATCCGCTGGTCGGTCTGGTTATGCGGGAGGTGTTCCCGGAGACACCTATTGTGCAGACTGTACACTCCAGTTATGAACGCGAACTGCTGCTAAACGGCAAAATTGCCGAAGGCAGTATGGAGCAGCAGTTCCTCACTTCCCTATATCGGGAACTGGAGTATCGCACAGATCGTCTGATGACCGTATCTTATTCATTCCGATCCTACCTGTCTGCTTATGTAGAGTACCCCGAGCGGATTGAGGTGCTGCCGAACGGATTCGATGAAAAACGCTTTAAGCCTGTGCCGCACGAAAATGAAGTACCACAGCTGATGACCGTCTGTCGTCTGGTGCCTGCCAAAGGACTCGATACGCTGCTCAAAGCATGTGCGATTCTCAAACAGCGCAGTCATAATTATGTACTGCATATTATCGGGGATGGACCGAGCCGAACCGAACTGGAGCAGATGGCTCAGCAGCTGGATATTTACGAAGATACGATTTTCTATGGATATACGCTTCATCCGGAAGAATTTATGCCGTTTTTCGATATTTTCGTATTGCCTTCCCGGGCAGAAGCATTTGGTTCCGTATTTGCCGAAGCTGCGCTCTGCTGGCTGGCTCTGGTTGGAACGAATGTAGGCGGAATTGCCGAACAGATCGAAGATGGAGTCAATGGCCTGCTGGTACCTCCGGATCAGGAACAGCTGCTGGCCGATGCGCTGGAGAAAGTAATCAATGATCCTTCGTATCGTTACGAGCTGGCCCGTACCGGCTGGGAGAAAGCCAAAAATCAGTATTCTCTCACCCATGTAGTCAATGAGCTCAAAAGGCTGTACCTGGAATACCTGACAGACAATCCATTTCATTCGGTATCTGATCTAACAATGCAGCAGTCGGATAACGATTGAACGTAAGAGTAAGAGTCTGGAAAAGAAACAGGGATTTTGCCTGCTTTGCCATTTCTGCTGCCGGGAGAGCATAATTACACTAAATCCATGCTACAGATTATCCTGACGCATGATATAATCGGCTGTATGCGTAAGACAAGGACAGCAGATTTACGATAAATAAGTATATTGCAGTAAATCTGCTGCTGAACTGGCAAATAGTCAACAATGATAACGGAATACTGAGGCAGCACAAGCCATCAGAATACCAGTGATGGAGGACAACTAATGGAAGAACTCAAACAACGAATTTTGGCAGAAGCAACCGTACTATCCCATGATGTATTGAAGCTGGATGCACTGCTGAATCAGCAGGTAGATCCACAGCTGACGATGCGTATGGGCCAGGAATTTGCAGAATTGTACCGCTCCGAGCAGATTACCCGCGTGGTAACCGTGGAATCCTCAGGTATTCCCGTAGCTTTTGCGACAGCATACGAGCTGGGGGTTCCCCTTGTATTTGCCCGTCGTAAAAAGACACTGCTTGCAGATCCGGATGCACTGGTCGAGCGTGTTCCTTCCTTTACCAAAGGGATTGTAACGGATATTGTATTGTCCCAGCAGTTTATTACTGCCGAAGATCGTATTCTGTTTATCGATGATATTATCGCGAACGGAGATGCTGCTCGCGGATTGGTCAAAATTATTCAGCGATCCGGGGCGACACTGGTTGGTGTAGGTATCGTGATCGAGAAAAGTTTCCAAAATGGAGCACAATCGATTCGTGAACAGGGTATCCGTCTGGAGTCGCTGGTCAAGATTGCTTCGCTGGATGAAGGAAAAATCACTTTCGCCTAATATAAGGAACTTGTGTTTAAACCTTTTATTTTGGTTTATCTTATTTTATGGACATTGATAGCCGATAGTGTAAGTATGGCCCCATGGTATAACATGAACTTGACAATTTGGGATATCCTTTAACTGAAAACTTGATATTCTCTTTTCAAATGGGGTATTAATGTCTTATAATAAAGATATGTTAGGGAGGGGAGGCAGACTAATGAGCAAAGAGCCGATCACTGAAGAGTTTTTTATCAATAAACTGGCCGCCGCAAAAGTACACTTCGAGCGTGCTTTGGATTGTAAGCACACTGAATTTGATGACCTGTATCCCTATATGATTGAACATCCACAGTTTTTCTGGTACAAACGTTATGTAGCATGGTCTGAATTGCTGACCATTGTGAATCTGTGTCAGGAGCTGGACTTTAACTGGGAATCGCAATTCTCCGGTCACCAGGTAGAGTACGTGAACGAGCGTGTGATGTCCGCGAAAGTGCTTGATTATTGGTTCGAGAAAAACGATTCCAAAGAACATGCACAGCGCTAATCATAGCAGGAAGTCATTCAACAAGCATTCAGACCTAAATGATATCATTTAGGTCTTTTTTTGTAGACGTTTGGAAATTACAGTATTATTGCAGGTAAAGAAGGTGAAAATAATGATGCCAGAAGAAGAACTGGACGGATACCGTCAATCAGGAGAGAAAGTCCGTGTCATACGTGATGGTATACGAGAGAACGATGTACGCGGTATAGTGATCGCTTGGGATGATGAACATGTACTGATTCGTAGACCGAATCGTAATGTCGCCAAGCTGAGTCGCAGCTATATTATTCAGCCGTCCAAAGATCCACGTATTGATCCACTTGAGCCGTCTCAAGCGCCAGAGAGCGAACAGGAATAACCATAATCCTATAAATAAAAAGCCATCTGTATTGGACCTAAAGTCCTGCAGATGGCTTTTGTGTATTAGAGGAAGAACCGGCTGGAGTACAGCATCCATCGCAGTTCATGATAGCGCGTATAATAAATAGGGACAGATATATATAGTAAAGGATAGATTCTATTTATAGATATAAATGTGTACTTTCTATACTCAGGTTCCTGTGCGATATGGCGTATAGCCGGAATAACGTGCAGGTTCGCGTACACGAGCGGGATTATAGGGTGCAACAGGTCTTTCATCAGCAGGAGCTGAAGAAGATTCAGCAGCTGGAGTCAGTCCCAAATAAGCACGCATGCGCTCTGCAGCTTCCTGACGAAACTCTGTCGAAGGAATCTGGAAGGTGCCATGATGGCCCTTGCAGAGGATCTGGGCTTCTACGATACTCTCGGATTGATTGACTTCATACAAGCGCAGATTCTGCTTACGCAGATCACGTCGTACCTCCGATAGCAGCAGGTTGGCGCGGTCAGCCGCACTACGGATGACTTCACGGTACAGCCCTGGGGCGCTGAGTTGATCACTTTCTTCGAGAGCACGTGTGTCATGATCAAATTTCTTTTGGATATAAACAAGCAGCAGATAGCTTTTTACGAGGGAACGCTCTTCTTCAGATAAAAAGACAGCCATTCATGTCACCACCTTATGAGAACTTATGTTCTTATTGTAGCGAACATGGGGATATTTGGCAAGAGAAAGTTATTATAAACAGACATTTTCTTCGGAAAATAAATCAAAAAATAAATTTGAAGAACAATTACATCAAATATATGGAAAATAATCAAAAAGTGCACCCTGTTTGAAGAAAGATTCAGTAGATTCGGGAAAGATAACTGGCTGGATTCAATTGATTCTTCGACCAGTCAGTTACGATAATTGTTCTCTCAACACTTCCATAATGTTATGTTTACACATGAAATTGAAAGTGAGTGAGGTTTTCAAGCTGGACAAAATGGCTATTTGATTTTGGGTAAATAACTATTTTAAATCTATTATCAAGATGATGTTATTTTTAACGAAAAATAGTTGTTCAGGATTTGCATTTCTTGTAGAATCGGACAGTGAATTACCTATTTTTATTGTGCAAACGTATGCGCATAATTACTAAAATTTATTCTTCTATTCATAATTCCATATTTTTACATAATAAAAATTAAAACGAGTCATAACAGAAGAAGCCCGTAATCATGCGGATCGGATTCATTTCCGGAATGATTACGGGCTTTTTGTTTGTATGAACAGTGTATTAAAAGTGTTATTACGTAAATAAATATATGAATTAGACAACAAAAACAGATCTTTTGGAATAGACGACATATTTGCAATCGATTCTGAAGCGAAACAGGCAAGGTACATAATAATAAGGTTTTGTCCAAATTGTGACATGGATAAATATAAGTTCCATATCCTCAACAAATTGCAATATATCGTATTTTTGCAGGGGGTTATATGTTGAAAATGTCACGCAAATTTTACATTGACCGTCATAATAAAAGTAACTATAGTTAATTATTGTAAATAGTTCAATTACTATACATATATTTTGGATAGTGTTCTCAGTTGGATGCTTTGTCTGTTCGCTCGATATGGAGAAATTCAAACTCGACCTGACAACCATATCCCTGAGGGCTACATGCATATACTCCGCACTGGAAAGGAGTCTGATCACTTATATCGTCGAATAGATGCGCGATTCGTATCTGATGCCATTCTGTTGATTCGGGAGTATGGCCTTCTTGTTCTGCATATTCGACCGTGTAATCACCTGCAACTCGTGTAATTCTGAACAGCAACTCGGTAAATCCAGCCTGGAAGTTCTGGGTCGACCAGTCAGAGTAGCCATTATTGGTTACAACGACTCCGAGTTTGGCGTGACCTTCAGTCTCAAATTCAACAGAAGTTTTGAGCCAGCAGTGTTCGGAGAAGCGGATCATTAATCCGGCCTGATCATACTGGTGCACCGGATATGTACGAACTCTGGTAGTGACTGTCATATCACCAGACACTTCTGCAAACAAAAAGTGTCCGTTATCGACCCGAAATCCATAATGGGTCTTTTGCCAGAAATCCGTTTCTGCGAGAGGTTTGAACGAGAGTACCTGTTTGTCCGATGCGACTTTCCATTCCTGGGGAGGGCAATGCCATTGCAATCGTTCATCAATGGTCTGTCCTGTGAAATTTTCCAATACGTTTTTCATCATCATACCTGCTCCTTTACTGGATAAAATGGGGAACAGCCGCATAGACGCTGTTCGCTAGTTCATTATGTGTAAATAAAATGGAAATATCAAGTTCATCAAGATATTTTTGGAAGGGTGATGAGATTATGAAACGGATTTTCAGACTAAGCTGTGCCTTTTACTTTTTGATAGGAATTACCAGCGTTATGCTGGGGGCACTGCTGCCGGTCATTCTGCCTCATTATGGGCGGGATTATAGCGATGGAGGTACACTTCTTTTTCTGCAATTTATCGGATTTCTGGCAGGAGTACTAATCTCGCCATCGCTTTCTGCCGGAATTGGACGCAAAAGACTGCTTATCGTCGCTATTGCCGCTATTACAATTGCTTATACCGTCATGGGTACGATGCCATCCTGGGCGTTAATGGTAGTTATGACCATATTCGTAGGATTTGGCTCCGGGATTATCGAATCTTCTATCGGTGCATTCACAATTGAATTTGCAGAGGAGCAAAAAGCAGTAGCTATGACCAAGCTGGATGTATATTTTGGCGTCGGCTCGATGCTGCTGCCTGCACTTGCCAGCCTGTACATCTATCTGAATGTCTGGAACCTGTCATTTTATACGGTAGCGCTGGCGACCTTTGTCCTGCTGCTGTTCTGGCTGCGTATGCCGGCGGATAGTTCGGCACATTTGCATCAGGATCAGCAAAAGGATGCTGTAGCTTCTGCTGGCAAGCCGCGTTATACCGGTGCCCAGCTGAGACTGCTTTCCATTTTTGTACTGTTCTTCTTTGTCTATATGGGAATCGAGCTGGGGATGATGAACTTCCTGCCATCTATTCTGATTGAAAGTATCTCGATCAGCGATTCGGCAGCGTCACTCAGCGTAACCTTTTTCTGGGGTGCGATTACGATCGGCAGATTATTTGTCGGACGCATGGCCGAGACGATGAGTTATGTGCCTTTCCTGATTGGCAGTGCGCTCGGGTCCATGGTATTGATCAGTGCTCTGGCATTGTTTACCAGTCCGATTATGATGTATCTGCTGATCTTCGGAGTCGGGTTGTTCATATCCGGGCTATTCTCGATTGGGCTGGTATTTGCAAATACGCTGATGCCGGGTATGGTGGAGCGCACGACCAGTACACTGATTGCTGCGGGAGGAATCGGAGGTTCGGTTCTGCAGTACGTGATTGGCTGGAGTATGGATCGCTGGTCATTTGGACCGACACTATGGATCTTCGCTCTATTCGCACTCATTCTGCTGATCAGTATCATTATTGTACAGCAGCTCAAGTCAGCGGATTCGTCTCTGCGTGCGGGTATCGAGTCCAAATATTAATGATCGGCCTTATTTCTAAATACAGTGTGGATGCGTACCATCCATAAATGGATTCGATGATAAATAAAACATGCTGCAGATTGAGATCTATCATCTATTTCTGCAAAGGAGGTGATGCCTGCTTTTCCAGCACAAGGGTAAGGGCCCATGGCAATAGTATGTCTGGCGTAGTTGTCCTGACAGATCTGTCTATCGGATAGTTCCACTATCTATAGATCGATCTATCTAAATTATTTTCTTTTAACAACCAGTTAACAATTTCCTTGATCAAAGAATCGCATGACTAGCGTTGCCCAGATCCGATTGCAATTACATTTATCCGGAGGGATTATACATGTCAACTACTACTGAAAGCCGATTTTCGATTGGAAAAGGAATCCGTTTAATTGATGATGCAGGAAACGAATATCTGGACGGTGTGTCCGGTACGTTTAACCTGTCGCTGGGGTACAATCACCCGTATGTTGTTGAGAAAATACAGGAGCAGGTAGGGAATCTGACACATATGTCCTCGTCATTTACCGAACCATATGTAGATGAAGTACTCTCCCTGTTGCTACAGGAAGCGCCAAATGGCATCGATGCAGGCTGGATGCGTGATATTACCGGTTCGACAGCCAATGAATGTGCAACCAAAATCGCACAAAAATATACCGGTGATACGGATATTGTCAGTCTGTTCTATTCCCATCATGGACAAACCCAGTTTGCAACAGGTATCTCGGGGAATGCATTCCGTCGTAAAGGATTCCCAAATTCCTCTGTACCCAATTCGCTGCATGTACCTGTACCTTATTGCTACAGATGTCCGTTCCAGAGCGATCCGGATCATTGCGCGATGCAATGTATCGAAGCATTGTCCGATCAATTGGAATTTGGCGGTTCCGGTTCTACAGCCTGCATGATTATCGAACCGATTCTGGGCAATGGCGGCAATATTATTCCACCAATGGAATACTTCAAGCAGCTGCGCAAACTGTGCGATGAACATGAGATGATCCTGATTGCCGATGAAGTGCAGACGGGCGTTGGCCGTACCGGGGAGATGTTCGCGAGTACGCTGTTCGATATCAAGCCGGATATTATTACACTGGCCAAAGGACTCGGCGGAATCGGTGTGCCGGTCGCTGCTGTTCTGATGCAATCCCGTCTGAATGTGCTGGAAAAGCATGAGCACTCCTTTACCTCGGGCAGCAATATGATCTCGCTGACCGCTGCCAAATCAACAATGGAAGTCGTATCGGCTCCAGGATTCCTGGAAAGTGTACGCAGCAAGGGCGAACTGCTCGGCAATCTGCTAAATCCGCTCGCAGAACTATATCCGGATACGATCGGTGAAGCACGCGGCGTCGGTCTGATGTGGGGACTGGAAATTCAGGATGCAGATGGAGCGCCGGATTCTCGCAAAGCCAATGCCATTATCGACATGGCTTTTAAGGAAGAGAATCTGATTCTCCGTGGTTCCCGTTATGGATTCGGTAATGTGGTCAAAGTTCGTCCATCACTGACTGTGACCGAAGATGAGCTTGTGGAAATTGTTGGCCGTCTGGAACGCGTACTACAAAAAATGGGTTAACCAAGGAGGATTAATCATGTTATCACTTGTCTATCGTTCTGCCTGGGATGTTGCACTGGAAGAAAGACCACGTCCGATGATTACCGGCGACCATGATGTACTGGTGCGTATTCACGCGACGGGTGTCTGTGGTACGGATCTGGGAATTATTAGCGGCAAATACCATGCCAAATCTTCTATTATTCTCGGTCATGAATCTTCCGGTGAAGTGATAGAAGTAGGATCGCGTGTAAGTACGCTACAGCCGGGAGATCGCGTCGTTATTGATCCGACGTATTACTGCGGACAATGTTCCATGTGCCGTACAGGTCGACAGAATCACTGTCTTCACAAAAGTACAACCGAGACCGGCGTAAGCAGTGACGGTACATTTACCGATTATTACGTCACCGAAGATCGCTTCCTGTACAAACTTGCCGATCATGTCAGCTACGAGGAAGCGACCATGACCGAACCGCTGAGCTGCATGTTGACCGGGATTAACCAGATCAATCTGCTGCCCAATTTCCGTACGATCATTCTGGGTGCCGGTCCGATCGGAATGCTGTACAGCTATGCACTGGCTTCCAAAGGAATTACCGGTAGTATCGTTGATATTTCGGAAGAACGGATGCGTCTGGCAGCTTCGATTGCTCCGGAACGCTGGACTACATATTCATCTTTTGAAGGGGCACTCGCTGCTATATCACCAGAGGATCATCAGGTAGATCTGGTAGTGGATACTACAGGTGTAATAGGGACGCAGATCTTGTCCAATTTGGCTCATGGCGGTTATCTGATGCTGGTAGGTCTGCGTGATGGAGTGAGCAGCTTCAATCCCAAAGAAGTCGTGGATCGCAGTCTCAAGATCATCGGTTCTATCGACTCACTTGGTACTTTTGCTACAGCTCACTATATGATCGAACAGGGATTAGTACCAGCGCGCAAGCTGATTACACATACGTATCCGCTGGAATCCTACAAAGAAGCTTTTCAGACCCTGGGCTGTGATCTTAATGATGGTACGCTTACTTCATCCTCCAGCGCGATCAAGGTAGTATTGCAATCCTGCTAATTGCTGCCGAATAATGGTTAAAGGCTTGTAGAGAAGACTATTTTATTTGCAATGGAGGAATGAAGATGACCACTAACCCGAACCAAGCTGCTGTGAATGCTGTATCTTCTGCAGCTGACATAGAGCCGACTGATTGGCAGCGTGAACCGGTAGAAGGTTTTATTTTCGATATGGACGGGGTGCTGATTGACAGCGAGCCGATCTATTTTGAAATCGAAAAAAGTACATTCATTCACTTCGGTGCTAATGTGGAAGAAGAAGAGCATCATACGTACGTAGGTGTAACGCTAGCATCCATGTTTGAACAGGTACAGAAGAAGCATCTGCTCGATTGTACCGTAGAGCAAATGCTGGAATTCCATGTGAAGCATGTCATGGATGTGATTCGTGAACATCCGGAGCTGCAGCCTTTTAACGGTCTGACGGATTGGCTGGACTGGCTGAAGCAATCCGGTATACCGATGGTGGTTGCTTCATCATCTCCACGTGCACTGATTGAATTGATTCTGGAAAAACTGGATATCCGCCACTTTTTTGAGGGAATGATTAGCGGGGAAGAAGTAGCACATGGCAAACCGGCACCGGATATTTTCCTGCGAGCAGCTGAGATTCTGGGTGTAGCACCAGAACGCTGCATGGTTATCGAAGATTCCCGTAACGGTGTGCGGGCTGCCAAGTCTGCCGGTATGCGCTGCATCGGACATCAGAATCCAGGTTCCGGTAATCAGAATCTGGGCGAAGCGGATGTGGTTATTCATAGTTATGCCGAGTTATGGGAGCTGCGTAACCAGCTGCCGGTCGCTGCTGCCAGATAAACAGGTTATCCTGATCATTCACTATTCCGAATAATATATGCTGTTATTGCGACTGCCTGATAAAGAACATCCGACGATCCTTTATCGGGCAGAGTGCAATAATAAACAGTGGGATAAGTATACGAATGAAGAAAAGGGAAACGGAAGAGTTATTATTTGGATCCTAAGTACTTACATCATGATGGGATCTGTTATCAAGTTCGCCTCCTATTTTTCTATATATTTCTGTATATTATATTTCTCTATATTATAGAAGGAAAAATAAAATTTGACGTTTGCTAACTAATATGCTATTCTATTTCTTGTGGCCGGGAAATAGAAATATGGAACGGTAACATTACATTATGCGGTCGTGGCGGAATTGGCAGACGCGCACGGTTCAGGTCCGTGTGGGCTTACCCCCGTGGAGGTTCGAGTCCTCTCGACCGCATCTATTTTTTACTCAAAAAGGTCTCATTCCTAAGTGAATGAGGCCTTTTTGTTATATTAGAATTAGACGGGAAATATGATTTTACCCATATCGTTCTTAAATCCGACAAGTAATGACTGTTAAGCGCCCAGTACTTCTGGTGAATAGATATAGAAGCCTATTTATTCGCGAAAGCCAGCCATGTCAATGCGGGCCAGCCAGCTGAGTATACAGGCTCAGAACACATAAATGCAAAAGACAGCGGGTAGAAGCTCATGTTGATTTCTTACCCGGCTCGGCAAATTGGCAGAACGAACGGGTACATAGCGGATCAATGGTCTTCATTCATGTGCTGCTACATCAGGCACATGATCCACTACAGGTTGGAGAGGAGCAATAGATCATGACAGAACGCGTATTTATTAGTCCAGGCAAATATGTACAAGGCAGAAATGTTATCCAAAAAACAGGTGAATATGTAAAAGCATTAAAGGGAGACAAGTCCATTGTTATCGCCGATGACATTGTATGGGATATTGCAGGTAACCAGGTACTGGAAAGTCTGGATCAGTCATCGGTTAGCTATGTCAAAGCAGTCTTCAACGGCGAAGCATCGACCAATGAGATTAATCGTCTGGTAGAGATTGGCCGGGAGAACCAAGCAACGATTGTAATTGGAGTAGGCGGCGGCAAAACGCTGGATACTGCCAAGGCAGTCAGTGATACCTTGGGCGGCTATACTGTGATCATTCCGACTACAGCTTCTACAGATGCACCAACTAGCGCATTATCCGTTATTTATTCGGATGAAGGCATTTTCGAGAGTTACAAATTTTATAATAAAAATCCGGATCTGATTCTGGTAGATACCAAGATTATCGCGAATGCACCACCACGCTTCCTGTCTTCCGGTATTGCGGATGCACTGGCAACCTGGGTAGAGGCACGTGCCGTTATCGAAGCGCGGGCTACGACGATGGCTGGCGGATTGCCTACTCTGGCTGCCGAAGCTATTGCACGTAAATGTGAAGAGACGCTGTTTGACTTTGGTCTGCTGGCTTATGAGTCGGTACAGCGTAAAGTAGTAACACCAGCGGTAGAAGCAGTCGTAGAAGCGAATACATTGCTAAGTGGCCTGGGCTTTGAAAGTGGTGGTCTGGCAGGAGCGCATGCGATTCATAACGGGTTCACTGTACTCGAAGGTGATATTCACCATATGACACACGGGGAGAAAGTGGCTTTTGGTACATTGACCCAATTGGCGCTCGAGAAACGGCCTATTCAGGAGATTGAGCGTTATATCGCATTTTATATTAGTCTGGAGCTCCCGGTTACGCTGGAAGATCTCAAAATCGCCAACGTGTCTGATGAAGATCTGTACCGTGTAGCACAGGCAGCGACCAAACCCGGTGAGACATCGCATAATCTGCCATTCAAAGTGACAGCAGATGACGTCAAGGATGCTATTATCGCAGCGGATCAATACTCTCACGCATACAAAGCCAAAAAAGGACTGTAATCACAGCGAATCTTATATATTTCAATGCAGTCAGGCTTCTTCAGGAACCTGCCGGTGATCATCAACCGGCAGGTTCTTTTACCCTAACAACGAATAGATTATAGCAGATGGAATCATGCATGTTATTCTGCGGAAAATATCCTGATCTTGCTGCAGATTCTGCTTCCCAACTGGCTTGCTTTCTGGTAGTCTTGTACCTTGGGAGTGACTCTGTACATACTCGAAAAGAGCCCGGAAAAGAATCAAAAGCAATCTTTTGGCGTCGGCTCTATATATACAGAATCTGGCGAGAGACGATCTGCAAGAATACCTGCATGCTCCTTATTACGAATTTTTACAAAAATCCGCTATAAATAAGGTTCTTTTACAAAAGGAATATGTTATAAAGGTAAAGAGATAACTGTATAGCTGATAGTATGCGCGGTAGTTGTCCGGATAAGAATCCCGACCCTGCAGACGCCGCATATTGTCAAGCTGCTTCAGATCTCCAAGTGTCGCTCAGACCCAGATCAAGGAGCCGGATATCAGGAGGCTTCCGAAAGTACAGGTTCACGTTAGGATGCCGACAAGAACAGCAGGAATGGTATTGTAAATGTTGAACAAGGTAAGGTGTGGATAATGAGAGTGTATATGAAAACAGTGATTTTAAACGGTGAAGATTTCTCAACGATTGAAGAGCTGCACCGCACGCTTCAACAGGTGCTGGATCTGCCGGATCATTATGGTGGCAATCTGGATGCGCTGTGGGACAGTCTGACCGGTGGTGTAGAGCTGCCGCTTCAGATCGAATGGCTTAACTATGAACGCAGCCGCGAACTGCTGGGTCCATATGCCGAACAGGTATTGGATCTAATGGAAGAAGTGCAGGGAGAAGGCAATGGCTTCCGGGTATGGCTCCAGAGTGATGCGGTCATGCTATAAGGATAGAGAGCGGAATAATACTCCTGTTGATCGGAGAAGCGAACCGGTAACAGATATAAATAAGCTGCACACTGGCGATGGCCGGGTGCAGCTTTTTGTTTGTTCATGTATGGACAGAACCTATCGTTACTGCGGAATATTGCCACCGGCAATGCGATCACCGGAATTGCCGGAAGGATCGCTTTTCTGGTCGTCTTCATCGGCATGAATAATCAAGGATGCACCCAGAATAGAATGTTCATCACCCTTGGTCAGGCTGGCGTTTGCAAGCTTCATTTCTACTTTGGCAGTACCATCGGCTGCTACTTCCAGATTCTGAAAATCGCCTATATGGAGGCCATTGGGATTAAGATGACCATGTTCCTTGCCTGTCGGGTTGAAATGGGAACCGGCGGTAGCAAAGTCATTATTTTTGATTGGCGATTGATGGACATGGAATCCGTGCTTGCCTGCCGGAAGGTTAGAGACATTAATCTGTGCAAGTACGCCGTCTTCCTGTTGGGTCAAAGTAATCGTACCAATCGATTTCCCTTTCGCGTCCATCATCTGTACTACTGGCTGACCTACCGAGATGGTTGATGTAGGACCATCCCAGTAAATGCTATGTCCCATTAGTTCGCTCATATGTCGGATCGGAACATATGTCGTCCCACTATATACAAATGATTGTGGTACCATAGTTCCCTGATTATCAAAAGTAGCCGAAGTCTGCCGCGCTTCACCATTCATGTAAAAATTCAGTGGTTCCGTGTTAGGCGTAACCTGCATATCGGCAGCGTAAGTAATTCCCGAGAAAAATACAGCACCACCCAAAAACGAGAATAACAGATGCTTTTTGCCAAACGATTTGGTCATATAATAGTTCCCTCCCTGAATGATTGGAATAGATGAGACTCTATTCATGTTTACCCTGTATATACATGCAGAAGCAGTAGAATTGAAAACGTTTTATTATTTATTGAATATTTCAGAATGGATATGTAAGGAAATGAGTATTAAATATGTAGTACATAAATACAATGCACCTTTGCTTAAAAGGTGATATATATAAATTTTTACAAATATAGTGATTAAAATTGAAGATTTCTCCAAATAGATATGTTATAACTGGGAAGTGGATATTCGCTACCTATAATATGAATTATTATTTTAAGGTAGCAAACATTCCCAAACATTATGATTTACATAGGAGGATGTACGTATGAAAAAGTTCTGGTCCACTGCACTACTTGCCATGATGTTGACAGTTGTCTTCTTTACCGGTTCTCAAGCAGCACCTGCTCTACAGGCACAAAAGGCTTCGGCTGCCAGCTGTACAATTATCAACACCTTTACAGGTGTAGCTAACTATCTGTCTGCTAACGGCAAATTACCATGCAATTTTATTACCAAATCCCAGGCAGGTTCACTGGGTTGGGTGTCTTCCAAAGGTAATCTTGCTGAAGTAGCTCCAGGGAAAAGCATCGGTGGCGATGTGTTCAGCAACCGCGAAGGTCTGTTGCCTACAGCAAGCGGACGCACATGGCATGAGGCGGATATCAACTACACTTCCGGGTTCCGCAATTCGGACCGTATTCTGTACTCCAGTGATGGACTGATCTACAAAACGACAGATCATTATGCTAGCTTCACGCGTATGAAATAAGGAATTCTCAACACTGTACCGTCATCCTGCGATCCGGCGTTGCTGCCAGAATGCAGAATGACGGTACAGTAATGTTATAATCGTATACATAAAAGAAGGATATCTATTACATAATAGATAAAAGGGAGGCCTACAATATGAGAACAGTATGGATCAACGGAGAAGATTTCTCGACCATTCAGGAACTGCATGAGCAGCTGAAGAGCAAGCTGGAATTGCCCGAATTTTATGGCAGCAATCTTGATGCCCTGTGGGACTGCCTGACCGGAATGATTGAACTGCCGCTGGAACTGCGTTGGGTGAATTATGGAATTAGCCATGACCGGATGGGTGATCAGGCAGATCGGGTACGAAGTCTGCTGGAAGAGGTGCAAGAAGAAGGAATCGGGTTCAGAGTCGTAGTAGAGGATGATGTACCGGATCGATAAATCCTATCGATGTATTCGTGGACACGATAATAGTCAAACTTTGACTATACTATAGAGGTTACAAAGGAGCCAATAATAGCAAATGATTTTGAAGAATAATCAAATACAGATTCAATTTCAAATTACCGGCTATCAATATGAGAAAGCAGAAGATTTTTATGATGATTGGCTGATGGTTTCACTGCATATTCAGACCGACAATGGAACAGTATGGTCGCAGGAAGCTCCCTATTTAATGACAACAGAATTGCAGACCATGCGCAGGTGGTTTGCTTCTTTATTAATAGAAGGAAGTTTATATACTACTTTGTATTTTATAGAACCCGAGATGGAATGGAACTATACCGAGCAGCAGATTCTCGAATTGACATTAAGTCATGCTGCCTATCCTGTTTCTATTATGAATAATTCTGAAGCATATGGGGAGGCAACATTTACTTTTAAACTTACATATGCAGATTTACATTCTATAGTCTCAAGTCTCGATTATATGTTGCAGCAATTTCCTCAGAGAGTAGCGAGATAGTGTGATATTAGAGCTTGGTTTCAAAGAAATTCAGCTAGGAATATGAAGGTGAAAAAGAGCAGTAATAGAAGAAAAGCCCTTTTTCATCATAATCAAGTGAAAATTTTCACATTAGGTGATATATATCACATCCATATACCTAAGGAATTTGTATAATCAAAAAAGAAACAGTTCATTTTTAATTTAAAAAGTGAAATATTTCGACGAGAACAAGCAATTTCAGGGGGAATGGATATGTTTACTGAAGGCGTACAGAATATTATAGAAACTGCCGTGAAGAAAAAAGAAAAAATGAATGAAAGTATTGTGCGTTACTTTGCATCTGCCATGTTGGCCGGGGCTTATGTGGGGATCGGGATTATTCTGATTTTCTCTATCGGTGCACCACTGGCAGCGATTCATTCGCCGCTGCAATCTATTGTAATGGGGATGTCGTTCGGTATTGCTCTGACACTCGTAATTTTCGCAGGTTCCGAGCTGTTCACAGGCAATAATATGTTTTTCACAATGAGTACACTGGCTCGGCGCACCACGATGGGCGATCTGGGCAAGAACTGGGTGCTCGTATTTATCGGTAATCTGGTCGGGGCGATCGTCCTGAGCCTGCTCGTATATGGTACCGGATTGTTCCAACAGATTGGCGCGGATCATCTCATTTTCAAAGCGGCAGCTGCCAAAATGTCTCTGCCGGTCTCGATGCTATTCTTCCGCGGTATTCTCTGTAACTGGCTGGTCTGTCTGGCGATCTGGATGGCTGCTCGTGCCAAAGACGACATTTCTAAGCTGGTCCTGATCTGGTGGTGTCTGTATGCCTTTATCGCCAGTGGTTATGAGCATAGTGTAGCTAATATGACGCTGCTCACGACTGCACTGCTGCTGCCTGGTCATCCGGATACAATTACGGTAGCAGGCTGGGTACACAATATGATTCCGGTAACGCTTGGTAATATTGTGGGTGGTGCTGTATTTGTGGGAATGGCATACTGGTTCATTTCGCCGGTTCGTCGTCAAAAACAGGCAAATGCTGCTAAAGCAAAAACCGAGACTCCAGCTCAGAAAAGCGCAGTATAAGTAACCATTTACAGATAACATAAAATAAAATGAATACAAAAATATAAACAGCGTACAGAGATACACGTAGCATAACGTGAATCTGTACGCTGTTTGTATTTTCGCAGGAATGGCATTATGATGATCGGCAGCTAATCGCATCACACCAGCTCATTATTTCTATTATTATAGAAGGGACACTAATCTTGAGAGTTTTCGATTAACTATAATTCAAGGTAACAGCCGAACAGGTCTAATTATTGTATAGATGTCCACAGCACCCAGCCCAGTCGTAACCAGTATGCATCTTTATCCTGCGCCATATAACTATATCCCCAGTCACCTGACACATTCCAAAAAGCAGAGTTGTTGTTATCGTTATTCGGATGGGATTGATCCAGATTGTATTGCTGCTTCAGACGATCTTGCGTAGATGTATTGCTACGGCTGGCAGAGACAGTAGAGGATGAAAGTACACAAATAGAAATAAATAGTACACAGATAATGAGCAGTATAGAGAATTTGGATCTGCTGAGTATGGCTAATCCTTTCATAGCATGTTCTGTCTCCTTTCATTAATATCCAATATTCCATCTTACAGCTGGAAGTTATCAAATATGTGCTCAGATCTACAGCTCTACAAGCTGCATTATACCCTCTACATTCAAGTCTATATAATAAAGTTAAATATCTTATCGATCAACTAGCGTATACAGAGGAATAGAAGGCTCAGGAAGAGCCGGGGAAATTTAATTATAAAGGAGCAAGATAGTAGTGGAAAAGGAAAACAGGGTGTCATTATGGATCGGCCAAGCCGCTTCGGAAGAGCAGCTGGAGGAAATACTGGAATTTTCCTACGAAAAAGATGGAGAAATAGAGCTACCGATATTTGCGCAAGCTTTTAACATCGAGCATTTTGACGATGATTTCCGTGAAGCTTTTATACTGGAGATACCTATACAACATTGGACTATTGCTTTGCAGGATATATCGTACAGCGAATTACTGCTGCCTGCATTTATACGCTGGCTGCCGGAACCATCCAGCGCAGAACAACAAAAAGTGAACGCAGTGATATTGCTGTATCATTTCGATTATAAAGGAACGATTAGGAAGCGTAACATTGCCGGACAAACGTGGACCTATATAGGTTCAGTGGACTGCGAAATGTTGTAGACAGACAGCTGCTTGGGATATGATAATGGGATGTGCAGCCGTCAGCATCCAGGGTGATGGCTGTACCAAATACAGCATGTCTATACACAGGAGGAATTATGTCCAAGAAATTGTCCAGTATTATCGTGTTGGTGATTGCAGCTGTTCTGCTGCTGTTTGGAGCAGGTGACAGGCTCGGGTTTTTGACGGGGGAACAAAGTCAGAAGAATACACCTAGTGTTCAGCAATCCGGCGAACGTTCGGAGTCAAACTCAAACTCCTCTACTTCTTCCGCCCAGAAGAGCTGTTCGGCGATTAATACATTTGATGGGGTCGCCAATTATCTTCGTCAGCATAACGAGCTGCCCTGCAATTATATAACGAAAAAAGAAGCTGAAAAGCTGGGTTGGGATGCCGGTAAAGGCAATCTGGATAAAGTGGCTCCGGGTAAAAGTATCGGCGGCGATGTATTCGGTAACCGTGAAGGATTACTGCCACGTGCTTCCGGCCGCAAATGGCATGAAGCGGACATCAACTACATTTCTGGCTTCCGTGGAGCTGACCGGATTCTGTATTCGACAGATGGGTTGATTTACAAAACGACCAATCACTACAAGTCATTTCAGCAGATGAAGTAAGCATAATTTCAATAAGTGAATATAACAGTCAGACAGCGCATTCACATGTGATGCTTTCTGGCTGTATGTTTAAAATGAGGAGGAAGTTATGGAATTTGAATATCATCTTACAGTCAACGATTTGAGTGTGGAAGAAAAGAAAGCATTTATCAATATCTGTAATGAACAAGGAGTAAAACCAGTTATAATCCTATTGGATCATGGAGAATATATCCATCAGCCAATGGTAACTGGATGGGTTGAGCAGAGTAGTTTCCAGGAAGCACGTGAAGACATAGATCGGATCGCTATGCAATTTCAGCAGAGCGGATTTACTATTGTCCGTACCAAAGTAGAGATTCCGCCTGTAGATGATCGGTACTTTGATCATCCAGTCACTGCTTATTCTACTCCTTATTTTGAATGGCATGGCAAAGTACATACCGAAGATCTGGCACAACTCAAGCAGTTATGTGAAGCAGATGGTGGTCATATTTCCCGCAACTCACTGAATGCCAATGGCAAAATAAGATTTGTCACCGTACGCAACTATGAGAGCAGCACCAAATTTAGGGAGAGAGTAAGCCGAATCAAAGAAATTCTAAAAACTCACGAGATTGAAATGCTCAAAGAACAATATGAACTTTGTATCTACGATAGTCGTGAAGAGCTAGACAAGGGATGGATTCAAATGGAGGAGAAAGCATGATGAATAATGGTAATGTAGAAGAACTGGATTATGAGATTCGACAATTGCTTGCGATTGAGGGTCTTCTGCGGAGAGCTGCGCTTGTCGATATGCCTTTTATTTTAAAAGGAAGTCTGCTCACCAGACAGTATTTGAGTAACCGTGATATCCGTAATGTAGAAGATATCGATTTCCTGTATGGCGGGAAAATTGAACAACCTGAACAGGCTCGTCAGATTTTTACGGATTGGATGATTCAGGTAACCGAGCTGGATCTGCGAGATGGGGTTACTTTCCGAAGCTTCCGAAAAAATGCATTTTGGAGAAGTATTGACTATGCGATGGCGGATGACTTTCCGACAGTCAACACCGATATTGCCTATTCCTTGACAGGAGAGCTAGCAGAGAATGAATGGTATGATGAGATTCCACTAGACGTCTCATTCAATTTGGAAATGGTAGTTCAGCCTGTGCCACTGGAGTATTATCCACTACAGGGAGACAGCTTCCATTTATCATCTACTGTGCCGCTGGGTATTCAGGTGGCCTGGAAGCTGCATCAGACGATAGTAAGAGCCAGATTCAAAGATCTATATGATCTGCAGTATCTGTTGTCCCACCCTTCGTATGACGAACAAGCACTTCAACTCACTATGCATACCTTGGTAGAAGAATGCAGGTTGGATGCTTCCATTACCAGAGCAGATATGTATAAAGTGCTAGTGGAGGATCTGCATTATTTATATCCACAGGTGAGCAATAGTTATGATATTAAAAAATATAAAGGCAATCAGGAAGAGAGTATTTATTTCGCTCAGACAGCAACAGAGCTTCGAAAAATAATGAATCGTGTGGGAATTAACGAGCAGACTTTTATGAAGCTGCCGGATATTATCTGATTCCATCTGCGTATGGATAACTTCACTTTTGGTAAGTAAAAATGGTGAGAGCCACTTCATGGATGAAGTTGGCTCTTTATTTATATAGAAAATAACTATGATACATGTATGCCAATTGGATCTAAATGTTCAAGCCTGAAGAATTGTGCAGCTTAACTGCCTGAGGGCTGGGGACGGATATAGTTAAGCGTCGGCGCTTGAAGCGGCTTTTTCTCATATTGTATATCGTAGAAATGATCCATCTGAATCAGCGCCATCATATCAGGGGTAGTCCGTACATCATGCTCTTTGCCATCGCGCTGAATAATAATGCCTTTGTCTGTCACACCAACCACTTGATAAATGCCTTCGATTCTCTGGATACCGCTATAGTAAATGAATGTTAATGCAATGATAGCGATAACACCCATAACAGCTAACCGTGCTAATCGGGATTTCATGATCATTCACCTCTTGTATAATGAACTTGGTATTTTTGTAAACGGATACTTGCACTTAACGATAGGTACATTTAAAATAACAGACCTGAGCTACAAATTCCATCATTTCCCGGTTAGACTACTGGTAAAGGAGGAGTATATATGCGTCAAAATATTTATGATAACCCGGAGTTTTTTGAATATTATCAGCGATTACGCAATACAGGGATTACATACAATGACTTTGTAGAACAGCCTGCCCTAATGGGAATGTTGCCCAAGCTTCAGGGCAAAACGATACTCGATATGGGATGCGGCTCTGGTCAATTGGCTGCTTATATGATTGGTCAGGGAGCAGCACATGTTACGGGTGCAGATATCTCAGCCAAAATGCTTAACCAGGCACCGGAGCATCCACAGGTGCGGTATATTCATGGGCCGATGGAAGAGCTGGATTTTGCTCCGGTCTCCTTTGATCTGATTGTCAGCTCGCTCGCTTTTCATTATGTGGAAGATTATGATGCACTGATGAGCCGGATTGCAGGCTGGCTGCGTCCGGGCGGATATCTGGTATTTTCTACAGAGCATCCGGTAACAACTGCCAAGCTGGATATGGATGGCTGGATCGAGGATCATGAAGGTAAGCGGCTGTATTATGCATTGGATAACTATGCAGAAGAAGGCATTCGCCATACCCACTGGGTAGTAGATGATGTGATCAAATATCATCGTACTTTGTCTACTCTGCTCAATGGTATGATTCGCCATGGATTGCAGATTGAGCAGGTAAACGAGCCTGAACCGATCCCGGGCGCGACCGAAAAGATGCCCAAGCTTATGAATGAGTGGCGGAAGCCGTCTTTTATTATTTTCAAAGCAGTCAAGCGGGGATAAAGAAGACGATTGATTACAGTAAGAATTTGGGGAAGCTGTAGAAGCAGCTTCCTTTTTAATATGGAAAAATAAAAAAACGCTTTATGCCATTGAATAGTCCTATATATACAGAGCGATACACAAAAGCGTTCTGTAGCAGCAATCATATCCATGTACATAGTAACATCATCAGACAATAGGAAAGGGGTATCCTGTGGAAGAGAAAGAATGGGCAGCCGCTGCCTGCAATGGAGATGAAGAAGCATACTACCGATTGGTATCAATGCACCGCCGTCGTTTGTATGGTATTGCCTACGGCTATATGCGCAGCGAAGGAGATGCTCTGGAAATGCTGCAGGAGATGACCTGCCGAGGATTGATTAAATGTCATAAGTTGCGCGATCCCGGTGCATTTATACCATGGCTGATTCGTATTCTGATTCATTGCTGCATGGATGAACTAAAGCGTCGCAAACGCAGCATTCAATTGACCGAACATCATATGGCAGATCAGATTACCGAAATGAAAGAAGAAGATCGACTCGATCTGGAGAAAGCACTGGACCGGCTCAAGCCCAATTATCGTCATGTTCTCATCTTGAAATATTATGATGATATGACCGTAACGGAGATTGCCCGCGTATTGGAACGATCCGAAGGAACAATCAAAACCTGGATTCATCAGGGACTCAAGCAGATTCGGAACAAAATGTATCTCGGAGGTGAACTGTGGCATGAACGAACAAAATGATCAGAACCTGCAAAATCACGCCGGAAAAATAAAGAGCCAAGCTGAACAAATAGATGATCAACGGTTGGATAGTGCCATTCGTGCTGGCATTCATCAGGCACATCAGCAACGGAGGTCTCACCGCAAGCGAGTGCTTGGTCCGTTATTGGGAGCTGCCGCCGCATTGAGCATATTGCTTGGAGCAGGAACAATAGCGGTTGTTGGCCAGGAACAAGCCTCGGAGAAAGTAATGAAGGAAATGAATAGTGGGAAAGTTCCTGAATATGTGAGCGATCTGAATCGACTGGATATGTTTCGCTATACCCTTCAGCCCGCGATAGAACATGGATTGTATCAGCCCCTTAATCAGAAGTTAACGCAAGGGAATTATAAAATACAGCTGGATGGTGTTGTAGCAGACAGCCAGCGTGTCATTGTACTGTATACCATTGAGAATACTACCCATCAGCGTATCCGTATTGGTAATAATGTCTCGACAGCTCTGATGAATACCGAACAGAGCATGGTGATTGGCAGCTATTATAATAATTTCTCAATGTCGGGCAGCACCAACAATGTCAATCAAGGAGCTTTTGTTTTCGATTTTACAAAAGGAAATGAGATCCCGGCCAGGATGGTACTGTCTCTTGAAGTATCCAATGGCAGTACAGGAACGGATTTTGAATATATCCGTATGCCATTTGCAATAGATCCTTCTCGTTATAAAGGTATGGAGCGTATAGAGCAACTTCATCGTACGTATGCTTTTCAGGATTATTCTGTACAATTGAGTGAACTTCGGCAGACACCGCTTCGTACCGAACTTGATTACACAATGAAGCCTCATGGTGGAAGAAATTTGAGTGATGTAGGAGTAGATTTACTGGTTAATGAACCTAATGGCTTGGGACATATACCGCTTTTGCAGGAAGATGGCAGTTACTACGAAGATGGCGATACTACACATTTGCTTTCTTATTACACCAGTACTTATTTTGAAAAAGATCAATCATTGTGGATAAATTTTGCCAGAATCAAACTTAGTCAGCCGGAACCATTCACATTAACTATAGATACCCGGCAAAAGAAAATTATTAATTCATCCGATACCCGAACACGGATCAAGTCTATTACGGAAGATACAGATAAACAGAAAATCCGAATTGGACTGACTTATCCTTCGATAGATCCATATGACGATCGTAATTTTATAGCGATGGACACGTTTACGGATGCTTCGGGAAAAAGCTACAAGTTGCAGCAACAGCAGCTTCACGAAGGAGCAGAGTATAAAGGCTACGAGATTTCGATAGACAGCACGGAGAAGTATCATCAGCCGCTTACCTTTAAAATGTTGGATGATCCGAGCAGCATTATCTATCCGGATCATCCATTTAAAGAGCAAATAAGATAAACGAGCGTTCAGTATACATGAATAAAGATAAAAAGGCTGCTTGTCCAAGCCCACCAGGGAAAGGAAGCAGCCTTTTTATTTTGTGGATCTCCAGATATCTGTAGAGGGAAGATACCATCTGCTTACACAATGCGTTTACGAATCCAACCGGAAATCAAATCCGTCAGCACTACCAGAATAATAATTCCCAGCAGTATCACGCCTACACGGTTCCAGTTGCGCATTTGTAGGGCAAACAGCAGTGGAGTACCGATCCCGCCCGCTCCGACCAGACCGAGTGTAGTAGCCGAGCGCATGTTAATTTCGAAACGGTATAGTGAATAAGACAAGAATTGTGGAATGACCTGCGGCAGTACAGCAAACCATAGTACCTGCAGCTTACTTGCTCCGGCGGCAGTTAGTGCTTCGGAAGGGCCGGGATCAATCGTCTCAATCGATTCGGAGTACAACTTGGCGAGCATACCGATCGAATGGACACCCAGCGCCAGTACACCGGCAAATGAACCGGGGCCGACTGCTTTGATAAACAGAATGGCTACAATCATCTCGGGAAATACGCGAATAACGCTCAGCACTACTTTACCCGTACCAGAAATGGCGCGCAGACGGCTCACATTGGCAGCAGCCCAGAAAGCAAAGGGGATACATAGAAAAGCAGATACAAATGTACCGAGAATTGAAATGATCAGCGTATCCAGCAGTCCGCGCAGCAGATCTTCACCTTCAGGATCATAGACATAATCCCAGTCCGGATGAGCAAAGCCGTCGATGATGGAGAGCGATACACTTTTGGCAGTAGACTGGACGCCTTCAAAATTCAGCCCATTAAATGCCCACAGGTAAATGGCAATCAGCAGTATAATCCACACCCAGGGACGTATACGATACCAGAGCGGTTTGGTCGTTAATGTATTCATAGCAGTTTCCTCCGTAATACCGTACTGCCATAGTCAATCACAAGCACAATGACCAGTGTCAGTAAAATAATAATCGCTGCCCGATCATACCGGAACAATCCGAGCGACCGATCCAGCAGCAGACCAATCCCGCCTGCACCCACCAGACCGAGTACGGAAGCAGCACGTACATTTACTTCAAAAGCATACAGCAGATAGGACATATAATGAGGCATCGCCTGGGGAAGAACACCAAAGACAATTAGTTGGATTTTGTTCGCACCTACAGCAGTCATCGCTTCCAGCGGACCCGGATCGATGGATTCAATGGCCTCAAAAGTCAGCTTGGCAATCAATCCAAACGAAAAGAACATAATAGCCAGCATTCCGGCAAAGGGACCAATCCCAAAAATCGCAACAAAAATAGCTGCAAACAGCAGATCGGGAACCGTACGAACCAGATTCAGAATCAGACGAACCGGTACGGATACCGCACGGTTGGGCATTACATTATACGCACAGAGCAGCGCAAACGGAATCGCCAGGATACCGCCCAGCATCGTACCAACCAGAGCAATCTGGATCGTCTCGACCATCGGTTTCCAGATGGTTGGCAGATAACTCCAGTCTGGTGGCACCATCTCGGCCAGCAGTGTCCCCATCTGCGGGAGACCGACGATGAGCTGGTAGGGAGTGACGTCTGTCTGAATCGCACATACCACAATCAATACGACAAAAAAGATCCAGGTCAGATAACGTTTGTATCGCTGCGGAGCTTCGATAGCAGCGGCCTTCATGATTTCACTCCATCGGTACGAGCCGGAGCAGGATCCGGAATGACCGTCACAATATCTTCACCCGGTGGATGATCACCGAGTACTTCATCACGATGAATAGAGCGTCCGTAAATATGTGAAAATACTTCGTCGGTCGCTTCTTCCGGTGTACCGTCAAATACGACTTCGCCTGCCCGCAGTCCGATAATCCGGGTTGCATACTGACGTGCCAGATCGATAAAATGCAGGTTGATGATCGTCGTAATATTCAGATCCCGGTTAATGCGCTGCAGATCATCCATAACCTGGCGGGTCGTCAAGGGGTCCAGTGAAGCGACTGGCTCATCCGCCAGAATAATCTGCGGCTGCTGCGCCAGCGCACGGGCGATAGAGACACGCTGCTGTTGACCACCGGACAGCTGATCTGCACGGCTGTAAGCTTTATCACGGATATTGACACGTTCCAGTGCATCCATCGCCAGTTCGGTATCTTCAGCCGGGAACATACCGAGTACCGTACGAAGTGTAGAATGGTGACCGACACGTCCGGATAATACATTACGCAGCACGGTAGAGCGTTTGACCAGATTGAAGCTCTGGAAGATCATACCGATCCCGCGGCGAATCCGGCGTAGTCCACTGCCGGATGCCTTGGTGATCGATTGTCCGTTAATCTGGATATCGCCTTCGGTAATATCATGCAGTCGATTAATCGAGCGTAGCAGTGTGGATTTCCCGGCGCCGGACAGACCGACAATAACGACCATTTCGCCTTGATGGATAGTCAGGTTGATATTGTTCAGACCCCGGGTACCGTTGGGATAGACTTTGGAGACATTATGGAATTCAATCATGGGAGACCCACTTTCTATTAGGAAATTACAATAGGCAGCACCGTCTGCAAAATAAGGACGGTGCTGCCTTAAAGTGTGAATGCACGGATCAGTAAAATGACTTGAACTTATGAGTAAATAACAGGAGTACAGAAAGATTTGTCTAATGAATTACTTGGTCGCTTGACCTACAGCTTCGGCATATTTGCGCACCGGCTCGAAGTTTTTGTCATCGCCTTTTTCGTAACCAACATGAGTGTAGATTTCTTCGATAACTTTCTGACCTTCGGGATCATTACCAATATCGATAAATGCCTGACTGATCTTGTCGCGCCATGCTTGATCCATATCAGAACGTACGCTGATCGTATCGTTCGGGATCGGAGCGGTGAAATGCAGTACACGTGTCTGTTCGAAAACGTCCGGTACATCTTTTTTTACATTGTTACGAGCATCTTGGAATACAGCAACAGCATCGACCTGACCGTTCAATAGTGCCATAACAGCAGCGTCATGACCTTTGATGGTTACGCCCTGTACATCCGTATCAGGGTCAACGCCGGCTGCTTTAAGCTCGGCGGCCGGGAATACATAACCTGCAGATGACGTTACATCCTGCCAACCCATTTTTTTGCCTTTCAGATCTGCGAGGGATTTGATAGGAGAATCTTTTTTGACAATAATCATAGATTTGTAAAAGTTAACTTTGTCGGTTGTCGGTTGACCGGTCTCGTCATTGACACCGTAGCGCTGTGCCTGCAGCAGCAGGTCTGCTGCTTTACGATTGTCGTGTGCCAGTACATAAGCATTTGGAGGCAGGAATCCTACATCGACCTGTTTGGAAGCCATGGCTTCAACGATTGTGTTGTAATCCGGAGATACGGTAACCTTTATCGGAATACCCAGTTTGTCGCCGAGCAATTTTTCCAGCGGTTTGGCTTTGGCTTCGAGGGTCTCTGCATTCTGGGAAGGAACGAACTGTACTTTCAGTTCCTTGGGTACAAAGCTGGTGCTGCCTGCGGAATTACCGGAACTGGCGGATGACGAACTATTGGTGCCGCAGGCCGTCAGACCAGCAGCCAGGGCAATAGTCATGCCCAGTGCAAATACTTTTTTAAACAACTTGATTTCCCCCTAGGATGTGATTATGTACTTTATTGTGCCTGTTCCCACGCCATACTTTTATTCGGGGAATAAGGTCACAAACGAAATGTTAACAGCCAAGGATCAAACGCAGTGTCGATCTATGTTACTGAAAAGTAAAATGAATCCGAAGTGTTAAATGCAGAATTTACACTGTTCTAATATTGGTGTGATAGAGTGAATCGGAAATGCTTCCGGAATGCTTGCGGCAATTGTAGCAAAGGCACATATTGGGATTTCAATGAACAATTGTATAGAAGGGAACTACCTAATTTATGAAAGAACCAGTAGAGAACAAGGCGAATATAGAGGACAATTATTATAACAAGGACATAGTAGATTCAGCAGAATGCTACCAGCTTCGGCTAATGGCGACAACCGATCTGCATGTGGCACTAACCAGTTACGATTACTATCGAAATACAGACACGGGTGAAATGGGATTATCACACACCGCGATGCTGATCCATCAGGCACGCGAAGAGGTAGCCAATCATCTGCTGCTGGATAACGGTGATATTATCCAGGGGAATCCGATTGGTGATTATGCAGCCTCCAGCCTGTTCTGGCAGCATCCAGCAAGCCAACAAGAGCAGCAACAGGTAACGGATGCATTATTTGCTGCCAGTTCAGATACGGATACTAATCGCAATAGTACAGGCGTTCATCCCATGATCGAACTGATGAATCTGCTGCAGTATGATGCTGCCACTGTCGGCAATCATGAATTCAATTATGGATTGGATTATCTGGAACAATGTCTGAATGGAGCACAGTTTCCCTATACCAATGCCAATGTATATCGGATCTCGGACGAACAGCCCGATACGCCTCTGCTTCAGCCGTATCTAATCCTGCCGCGTGAACTCAAGGGAGCGAGTGGAGAATCGGCCATACTAAACATTGGTATTATCGGACTGGTTCCTCCGCAAATTCTGAACTGGGATAAAGGGCATCTGGAAGGACACGTGCGTGTACAGGATATGGTAGAGACGACAGAAGCCATGGTTCCCCGGCTGCAAGCTGCAGGAGCCGATATTATCGTACTGCTCGCTCATACCGGATATATCGAAGAGAATGATCCGTCGATTTCGGAAAATGCAGCTCTGCCGCTCAGTCAGATCAATGGTGTGGATGCACTCATTTTTGGACATGCGCACAAGCTGTATCCAAGCGAGGAATTTGCCGGACGTCCTGGGGTGAATCTGGAAAAGGGTACAATCCATGATGTGCCTGCCGTAGAACCGGGAGTATGGGGCAGCCATCTGGGTATTATTGATCTGGAACTGCAGCATACGGCTGGTAAATGGAGTGTGGTAGAAGGGCATGGCATGCTTCGTTCGGTAGTGGCTGATCTAACAGATGCCGGTGCAGATAGGCTGCTGCAGGAAGCTGCACAAACTGCACATGAACGTACACTGGCTTATATCCGAACACCGGTAGGATATACTTCAGAACCGCTATACAGCTATTTTGCACTGATTATGGACAATCCGGTTGTACAGATTATTAATGATGCCCAGCTCTGGTACACGCGTACGATGTTGATGAATACAGAATATGCGGATATTCCACTATTATCAGCTGCTTCTGCTTTTAAAACAGGCGGCCGTTACGGTTCGGGCCATTACACGGATATTTCACCTGGAGAATTGACATTGCAGCATATCTCCGATATCTACAGCTATGCCAATACATTGTGCGCAGTAAGGTTAAATGGCGATGAGCTAAAAGAATGGCTGGAATGGTCTGCAGGTTTATTTAATACGATTGATCTACATGGAGCAGCAGAGCAGGAATTGATTAACCCGACTTTTTCACCATTTAACTTTGATGTGATTGACGGGGTTAGTTATCGGATCGATATTTCCTGTCCGGCACGTTATGATGCTTCCGGACAGCTTGTGCAGCCGGATCATCAACGAATCCGGTACTTGTGCTATCAGGGGGTTCCTGTTACGGATGATATGGAATTTATTATCGTTACCAATCAATATCGCGCCTATACAACGATTCTTGCCAATCCGGATGGGGAGCGAATCGTAATCGATGTCCCAATAGAGAATCGTGATGTGGTAACAGCATATGTCAGACAGCATGGAACGATCGCTACGCAGGCAGATGATAACTGGTGCATCACCCTCGGAACGCAGGAACAATATTCATCACATACACATAGTACGAATGTACAACTTGAAGATCAGGTGCAGGAGACCAGGCATGATTCGTCGATTATTGCCGTATTCTCTTCCGCAACGGCAGCTGAGGTATGGGTAGACCAATATCCGCAACTGTCTGTTATTGCATCTGAAGCAGGTGGGTTTACACGATATGGAATCCGTTTGGAGGTATAGTTTGTTTGCAACTGGCGCAGGGATATTACGCCTTTACTGATAATGATGGCATAATCGTTTCTCCATTTCCCGGGTAATGATGATCAGGATAAGACAATATGGGTATGAAGGTAGAATATACCCTGCTTATTCCTATCTATCATTTACCAAAAAGGAGAGGTTATCCATGTCACAATCATTCACCTGGGATATCGCGCTGCAGGATGGGCAGCATCAGGCGCTGCGACTTCAGTTTGATACACAGCGGGAGCTGCAAAAGTTTATGATGACTCTGACTGTCGAACAGATGATCAATGCACTTGTCTATGATCCGGACCAGCGCAGCATGGATGGGAAAACCTATCTGTATCATTTTCTGTAAGCTCCATAATCCGCAGAATGTACCAGATTATTATTTGGTAATTATCCACTATTTATAATGGAATATGCACAATAAGAATGAGGAGGATACTGACAATGGAAATGTTGTTTCGGTATAACTGGCAGGTTCGTCAGGAATGGTTAGACTGGTGCAGTGAATTACCTATAGTAGAGCTGAAGCGGCAGCGTACAGGCGGAGTAGGCAGTATTCTGAAGACACTGACTCATATTGTCGATGTAGAGTATAGCTGGATCTGTGATTTGCAAGGCAAACCTGATCAAAGTGAATTATTCCAATCGGTGGATTCGCTTGAACAGATCATTACTCTATCCAAACGGTTTCGTCCGGAGATCAGCGATTATGTGGTAGGATGGAAGCCGGAGATGGAACAGCATATACTGCACGCGGTAGACAAAGATGGCAGACCCGAGCAATATACATATGGAGAAGTCATGCGCCATGTGATCGCTCATGAGATTCATCATATAGGTCAAATGTCAGTATGGTCACGTGAGCTGTACAGAGAACCGGTATCAGCTAATCTGATTCGACGGGGCTTGGCCTGATTTGTCCAATGGATACAGCAATAAAAGGCATAACCGTGCATTCTCGGGTATGTCTTTTTTCATATCTAATAGTGTTGCAAATCATTGGTTCCTATTAAAATCCCGATCCCAGACCACAACTTTATAGGCGAAAAGGAGTACATACTAACAGAAAACAGAATAGAAGTAGCTGTCTGAATCATATAAAAAGACAGTACGGAAACAAGCGATAGATTGCAGTATTGCCTTGATTCCGTTAAGCTTCGACCTCTATAATAGATAGTGCTGCATTTATCGGCTGCATGAGCATAAGAATAATGCTACTTTGGACTCGGGAGGATTTTATCATTATGTTATTCAAATCAAAAGGCAACAAGCTTGCGATAATTACCAAGCTGGCTGTTGTCGGCGCATTAACCGTATCGATCGGATCAGCTTCATACTCTATGCCGCAGGTACAAGCGGCAGCCAGTGAAAAACCTGCTGTTATTACAATAGCCGGTCAGGAAATCAACTGGTCGACAGCACCATTCGTAATGAATGGCACAACTATGGTACCGCTGCGTGAAGCAGCCAGTGCACTCGGAGCAAAAGCTACCTGGGATGCACCGACCCGTTCGGTAGTGATGTACAGCAATGGAGATACCATTGTACATACACCGAATACAGCAGTGATCACATTGGACGGATATACGATACAAATGCCGGAACCATCCCGGAACGTGAACGGAACGATGATGGTACCTGCACGTTTTCTGGCAGATGCTTTCAAAGCCAAGCTCACCCTGAATTCTACACCGGAACTGGCAACGATCAATCTAACGCCGGATCAGGCAACAGTGATGAGCAGCTCTGCGAAGACAGTAGATGACTATTTGCAAAAACAGGGCTATTCCGGCCTGGCACTGGTTGCCTACAAAGGCAAAGTGGTGCTGAAAAAAGGGTACGGACTATCCGGCGGGCAAAGTACAACTGATCCGAACGGCATTTCCCGGATTGCTTCACTGAGCAAATCCTTTACCGCTTCTTCGATCATGAAACTGGTTGAACAAGGCAAAATCAATCTTGATGACAAGCTGACCAAGTACATCCCGGATTTCCCGCGTGGTGACGAGATGACTATTCATATGCTGTTGTCGCATACAGCTGGATTCAACTCCAACTTTACCCGCGGCGAAGGTGTAACGCTGCAGGATACGGTGAATGAGATCAAGACCAAACCGCTGCGTTTTGAGCCGGGTACGACGTTTAACTATAGTAATCAGGGATATGTGCTGCTCGCTTATATTGTAGAGCAAGTGTCCGGCGAGACCTACGGACAATATATCCAGCATACTTTCCTCGATCCGCTGAATATGAAGGATACTGGCGAAGCGACACCAGAATCCAAAACGATCAAAGGCTATGTTAAAGATAAAGCTACCGATGAATGGACCGAGGCAGGCTATTACGCTTCCCAATCGGGTACGGGGACATTTTACTCCAGTCTAGATGATATGATGAAATGGTATCGTTCCTTTGCCAATCATACGATTCTGAGTGAGCAGACGATCGACCGGATGTTCACACCATATTCGGAGCTCAAGCCATACGGCTATGCGTTCCTGATCAAGGATGTAGCCGGCAAACATACCATTTACCATAATGGCAGCGGTACTGGTTATGCGACAGGATTTACGTATAATCTGGATGATGATGTGCTCGTTGTTCTGCTTGGTAATCACTATGGTATGGATATCGCAACTATGCTGACGGATACCCAGACTCTGGCGAACAAAGCGCTCGTTAAATAAAGCATACTTTTTGAATGAATGAGGCTAGCTGTCAGCCTCATAAGCAAAGACCGTTCTCCTATGAGGGAACGGTCTTTTTGTCATCTACACTAGAGATATAATCCAGAGAGTAAGAGGATAAGATTATAAAAAACAGAGGTTCTACGATATTTGACATTCCCCGAATATTGGAACATTATAATGGTCAAAGTCCTTATTTTGGATACAAGATTTCTACTACGCAGCGCGTCTGGCCGAAAGGAGCCTATACAATGAATACGATTGTAAACTATGCGCATCGTGGAGCTTCGGGCTATTGTCCGGAGAATACGATGGCTGCTTTCAAAAAAAGCCTGGAGCTTGGAGCTACAGGTATCGAGACGGATGTACAGATGACCAAGGATGGACGTCTTGTACTGATTCATGATGAGAGCGTACAGCGTACGACCGGACAATCCGGAGAGATCAAGGATCTGACTTACCGCCAGATCACCGAACTGGATGCAGGATCATGGTACAGCAGTGAATTTGCTGGTGAACGTATTCCCACACTAGGGCAGCTGCTGGACTGGATTGAACCTACAGGAATGATGCTTAACGTGGAATTGAAGAATAATATGGAGCCTTATGAAGGTATGGAAGAGAAAGTTATTGCTGCGATTCGCAAGCGTGGACTCTCGCAGCGGGTGCTGATCTCCAGCTTTAATCATTATTCACTTGTGATCTGCAAGCGCATCGCCCCGGAGATCCAGACAGCGATTCTATATGGAGAGAATCTGTTTGAGCCATGGAAATATGCGCGAAGTATTGGAGCTACTGCCCTGCATCCGTACTACAAGTTTATGAATGATCGTATGGTACAGCAGGCGGCCGACCAGAGTGTGATGTACAATCCGTTTACGGTAAATGATCCTGCCGAGATGCGCGAACTGATTCGGATGGGTGTCAGTGGCATTATTACAGACTACCCGGATCGCCTGCATGAATTACTGCAGACTTCTACTGCAGGACGCTAAGTGAAAATGATCTTTTATTTAAGCCATAGTATATGTAATGAAAATAAATGATTATCAAGTAACATAAAAATCTACATGAAAAAACGCTTTATACCGTTGATAACGTATAAGCGTTTTTTGTGTTTTGGTGACAATATAGACACCAAGCTTTTCAAGCGTAATAGAACAAGTTACAATAAACTGTACTGGAATTAGAGGTCATACCATGGAGACCAGCAATGAGAAAAATACGTATTGGACGCTATCTTAAGCTAAACACAATCCGGCTCCTTCGACTTCGAAAAGGAGCGCATCAGGTAGCGGTAGGATTTGCAGTAGGACTCGTCCCCAGCTGGTACCCGCTTCTAGGGATCGGTCCGCTGTTGTCGCTTGGATTAAACAGGCTGTTTAAAGGTGCTTTGCCGGCCGCTATCTTTGCAGCATCACTTGATTCCTTTATCTGGCCGCTGACCTTTTTTATGAATTATCATACCGGACATTTTCTGGTGACACTCTGGAAGTCGGCCAGTCTGCCTTCCCACATGCCCAATGTACGGATTCCGGATTGGCCCGAAGATTATATGCAGCCGATTCATCATGCCCATCGCTGGCGGGATGCGGGTATTGACTTTGGCGTAGGTGCTGCGGTAAACAGTCTGATTTTTGGCATTATTATTTATGTCGTAATCAAATGGGTTATGCTTCGCTACCGCGAACATCTGCTGCGGATGCTGCGCGGTAAAAAATAAATCCTCCTGCATTATACAGGCACACATACGGGTAATATACTATAATCTGCATTTGCTATCCCAGAACCCAATCCTACTAACTGTAATAACAAAGGAGGAACATCCGTGAATTTTGGAGCCCGCATGCTGAAAACCGGAATTGCGGTTACGCTTGCTTTATACGCTAGCTCCTGGCTTAATCTGACGCCGCCCGTTATCGCGGCTATCGCTGCTATTTTTGCTATGCAGCCATCTATCTATCGATCATTCCGTTATTTCCTGGACCAGATCCAGACCAATACACTGGGAGCGATTCTTGCCCTGCTGGGTGGAATGGTATTCTCCAATGAACCGATAGCGGTCGGGCTGATGTGTATAGTTGTCATCATGATCTGTCTGCGGCTGAATATGGGCGATACGATCGGTCTGACGCTGGTTACAGTCATTTCTGTCATGGAAGTATCCGGTCAGGGACAATGGCAGTTCGCTGTCAATCGCTTTACCCTCAGTATTATCGGGATTGTATCAGCGTTCCTGATTAATATACTGGTTGCTCCACCCAAGCCGCTGGGACAGTTCAAGGCACAGATCGAGACGACATTCAGTCGTTTATCCCTGCTGCTGCGTACAGCCGTATCGGATGAAATCAAGGAAACAGTCTTCCGCGAAGAGAAACGGGCATTGGAAGGGGCTATTCAATCCTTGTCCGATAAATACAATCTGATGGAAGAAGAGTCCAAAAAGCTCAAAAAAGCTTCGCTGAGCCGTCAGCGACATCTGGTCGTCAACAAACAGATGGTCACCTCATTACGCAAGGGGAATGATGTATTAACGGCGATCGAACAGCATTATTTTCAGGCGGAGCGAACACCGGAGATTGATGAATACTTTGATGCCCACCTGGAACAGTTGATCAAATTCCATGAGCATATCCTGCTCAAACTAAATAATAAAATCAAAAATAATAATAGTGAAGCAGAAGAAGTCGAAGAAGCCAATGACAAATTCCTCGATACGATGATCGAACGCTACCAGGAGAATTTTGGCGGTGTGCTGAGATTGTCGATCGTAGCTGCAGTGATGTATGATTATGGTTATCAACTGGAGCGGCTGAACCGTCTTATCGATCATATCGAGTCCACGAGTCACCGTGATACAGATGATGATCAGGACGGCGCCAAATCCAAGCCTGCACGACGCACTTTTCCAACCTGGCCCTGGAAGTAATCTTCCGGGACCAGTAATACTATGGATTCGGTTCAAAGGAGACAAACGGGAATGACAACAAATGTTCCTTACGCTTTAGAAAATTCAATCGGTTACAAATTGGCAATCGCTTCACGACTGACGAACAATCGCTTAAACCAGCAATTCAGAGATGCCGGCTATCCGGTGACCCATGAGCAATGGATACTTATTTCCTACTTGTGGAAAAGAGATGGACAGACTCAGAACCGTCTCGCCCGGTTATCCCGCAAGGATCAGCCTAGCGTATCCAGACTGATCGATAATATGATCCGTCGCGGTATGGTTACCCGTGTCCCTCATCCTGATGATCGGCGTACTAATCTGATCTATTTAACGGATTACTGTCGTAGTATTCTGGATGATCTGGCTGCCAAGGCTACCCAGACGATCGAAGAAGTATTTAACGGATTCAGTCGTGAAGAGCGTGAGATTACACTGGGTCTTGTGGATCGTATTATCAAAAATATGGACTAATCTATATCTAGCAGATTATAAACATGCCACTTATTGGATGTTATTACTTTCAACCAGGGCATAGAATAGAGTACAAGGATCCTTATTATAGAACAAAGCATATAACAACTGAAAAACACTTCTTTTATCCTGAAATGGTTATAGTCACCATATAACAGCAACTTGATCGTGATTCAGTAGATAGGAGTACCATCGGCGTTCTGGCCTCCCGGCTTATCAACCTTTACTCTTTACCAGAGTAGGCGGTTAATAAGTCGGGAGTTCTTTTTCTTGGAGAAAGCTGAATTTTTATTATGCGGGATGCTAATCTGTTCAGAAGCTGGGCAGACAGGTGGTTCACTGTGCAAATTTTTGAATAATAAGGTATAGTAGAAGATATGTGAGTTTGAATAAAGTGAATACAGTAGCTATAATGCTGCTTGATGTTGAGTGCAAAGGAGATTAAGCATGATTGCAAAAACAGAACAGGATATTGAAGGTTTGAAAAAAGTAGGCAAAGTCGTAGCGATTATTCGTGACGAATTGAAAAATATGGCGAAGCCGGGTGTACGCACTATTGATCTGGATCTGCGTGCTGCCGAGTTGTTCGAACAATATGGTGCTGTATCTGCACCGAAAGTAACGTATGACTTTCCGGGTTACACCTGTATCAGTATTAATGAAGAGGTGGCTCACGGAATTCCGGGAGAACGTGTTATTCAGGAAGGCGATCTGGTGAATGTGGACGTATCGGGTTCACTCGATGGCTATTTCGCCGATACCGGTGTATCGTTTGTCGTAGGTAAAGGCGATCCAAGATTGACTGCTCTATGCGAAGCTTCGATCCAGGCATTCGATGCAGCTGCCAAAAAGATCAAAGCAGGCTCCAAGCGCAGCAATGCCGGCAAAGCCAGCCACAATACAGCTCGCAAACTGGGCTTTACCGTAATTACCAATCTGACCGGACATGGAATCGGCAAATCGCTGCATGATGAGCCCGAGTACATTCTGAGTTATTATGATCCTACCGATAATGATCTGTGGAAAGAAGGATCTGTTATCGCTTTTGAACCATTCGTGTCTACCAAGGCAGAAGAAGTATACGAAGGAAGCGATGGCTGGACGCTCAAAACCGATGATGGCAGCTATGTTGCCCAGTATGAACATACCCTGATTATTACAAAGGGCGAACCGATTATTTTAACCAAATAACCGCGCCATGATAACTAAAAAAGCCGCATGACCGAGTATATTCAGTCGTGCGGCTTTGCTATTTGCAATTTATAAAAGAAAGTCGTAAAATAAAAAATGCTCTGCAAAATGGCAGAGTGTTGTAAATGAGCATATTTTAATATGATAATATCACACATTCATATAAATGTCAAATATAAATTTGAACGCCTGATTTACACCTGATTTATAACCAGACATAGACAAGGGGATGGCGGCATGGCAATAGAAGATCAAGATTGGCAATTAGAGCAGAATCGTGTTAATGATGTAACAAACAAGATTAATAGCAAAATCCGTGTGCTGGAGCAGCAGGTCGGTGAGAGCCGGGGCGATGTAGTCGGAATGCGTAAAGATTTTTGGGATGAAGTATCCATTAACTTCAGTGAACAGGATGATGTTGGTGAGACATCGACGAGTTTGCGTCAACAGTCTCAGGTATTGTCCGAGCTGGAGTTGAGCCACCGTCGTTCCAGCCTGACACTCGACAAGCTGCGTCGTCTGTCGAGTTCGCCGTATTTTGGTCGGATCGATTTTAAGGAAAAGGACGGGGGTCCGGCGGATCGCATCTATTTGGGAATCGGATCATTTCTCGATGAGAATGAAGAGGACTTCCTGATCTATGACTGGCGTGCGCCGGTATCAAGTCTGTATTATGATGGTGCGCCTGGGCCGGCTTCCTACCGTACACCGGTAGGCGCTATCGAAGGCGAGATGGAACTGAAGCGTCAATTCGTAATCCGTGATGCCAATATCAAGGTACTATTTGATACCGGTGTAACGATCGGGGATGAACTGCTACAGCAGGTACTCAGTCATACGGCCGATAACCAGATGAAAAATATCGTAGCTACTATTCAAAAAGAGCAAAATAGCGTTATCCGCAATGATCGCAGCCGCATGCTGATCGTGCAGGGAGCAGCTGGCAGCGGCAAGACTTCAGCAGCGTTGCAGCGGGTTGCCTATCTGCTGTATCGCTATCGTGAAAGTCTGCGCGCCGATCAAATGGTATTGTTCTCTCCAAACTCGATGTTTAACAGCTATGTATCGACGGTTCTACCAGAGCTGGGCGAAGAAAATATGCTGCAGACCACATTCCAGGCGTATCTGGAAGTGCGAATCGGACATGAATTTGATCTGGAAGATATTTTCTCACAGATGGAATATTTACTGGCATGGTCGGAGGATGATGGACATCCGGCACGTGTACAGGGGATTCGCTACAAATCCTCGGCTGATTATTTCCAAGCGATTCGTCGTTATGCCGATCTGCTGCTGCATGAAGGGATGAGCTTCCGGGCTGTTCGGTTCCAGGGAAGCGAGATTGTATCCAAACAGCAGATGATGGATCAGTTTTATAGTTACGATCCGGCAGTGAAGCTGGGCAATCGTATTGAACTGCTGCGGGATTGGCTGCTCAAGGAAGTGAATGACTTTGGCCGCCGTGAGCGCAAGGAGCCATGGGTGGAAGAACAGATTCAGACGCTCAGTACGGATGATTACCATCGTGCTTACACGATGATGCGCCGCAAGCAGAAGAACAAATCCATTTCCTTTGATGATTTCCAGCTGGAGGCAGAGATGGCTGCGCGCATGGTTGTGAATAACTGGTTGAAGCCGCTGCGCAAATGGGTTAAACGACTGCGCTTTATTGATCTGAGCGGTCTGTATCGTCGTCTATTTACCGATGAAGAACTGTTTGCACGGGTCAATGGCGGTACACTGCCGGAAGGCTGGCATGAATTCGGCCCACAAACGATTAGCCGTATGCAAAAGGGTGAACTGGCATACGAAGATGCAACGCCATATCTCTATCTCAAGGAACATCTGCAGGGATTCCGTTCCAATACATCCATTAAGCATATGATTGTGGATGAAGTGCAGGATTACTCACCGTTCCAGCTGGAATTTATGAAGCGTCTGTTCCCAAGAGCGCGCATGACGGCACTGGGTGACCTGAATCAGGCGATCTACAGCCATAACTCGGTATTTGATGAAGAAGAACCGCTGCTTGAGCTGTACGGCAAAGAGAACACTGAGCTGATCCGTCTCACTCGCAGCTACCGTTCCACTTACGAAATTGTCGATTTTACACGTCAGATGATTCCGGGCGGCGAACACATTGTTCCTTTCAATCGCCGTGGGGACAAGCCTGTTGTATCGCTGTATAACGACCGCGAAGAAATGCATCAGGAAATTGTGCGCAATATCCATCATTTGCAGCAGCAGGGATATCAGTACACGGCGATTATCTGCAAGACCGAGAGCGAATGTACCGAAGCCTATGAAGCGCTCAAAGATCAGATTACCATGCGTAAAATGACCAAAAACACGCCAATATTTGAAAAGGGAACGATCATTATTCCCGCTTATCTCGCTAAAGGTGTGGAGTTTGATGCAGTTATTCTATATGATGCTTCCCGTGACCGCTATAATCGTGAAGCCGAGCGCAAGCTGTTTTATACAGCCTGCACGCGGGCAATGCATCTGCTGTATCTGTATGCGATCGAAGAACCTACGCCGCTGATTGAAGATGTGAGTACGGAGAGTTATGTACTGCAGGATTATCGTGCTTGACTAGGCATGCACGGAGTAAGAATGTATCCAGAACAATCTGGAACAAATACAGTCATGCCATTAGAATAGTAGCATGTTTTTGTGATACAGCTTAATAATTGTAAAATAAGAGGGAAGGATGAATTATTCATCTTTCTCTCTCTTTGTATACAGGATGGAATTAGGCGTACTCGCTATCCGAAGGGAAATTAGAAACATTCATATAGTAGAAAAGAGGATAGACCTATGAACCAAAGACAACAGGCGAAAATCATTCTGCAGCAGTGGCTGATCGTCGAGTGCATAGGCAGGACAGATCACAGGTATACGCTTCATGCCATTGATTTTCAGCATAATGGCAGATTCAGCTGGACAGGCTGGGACAATATAGAGAAACTGCTGCAATTCCGGATTCCGGTTCGCTGCAAAACAGGAGGTTCCCGTATCCGGCATCAGCACTGTGCCAAAATCGCCAGCAAAGCAATCTGGCTCTCCCTCGATGAGAATCAGTACGAGCAGCTGGAACAGCTATTTTACCAGCCGGTGTCCCGTGCCCGCTGGAAATCTTTTTTGCATCGATTGGGAAAAGATTCTATTCCGGAGCAGGTAGCTGACAGCTTGATTCAATAGTATGACTCAACCGTTAACATCCATTAGTTCTGTAATCAGCGCAGGAGTAGCTGTAGTCACCTGTTTGCGGTATCTTGAAGGCGTGCATCCCCGATGCTGCTTAAACACCGATATAAAGTAGCTGAGGCTGTCAAAGCCTACTTCGAGCGAGATATCCACAATCTTGCGATCGGTCGTCTCCAGTAGGCGGCAAGCTTGCTGGGTGCGATAGCGATTAATATAATCGACCGGACTTTTTTGGGTCAGACTTTTGAAGAAGCGGCAAAAATGGCCTTCGCTCATATTAATCAGCTCCGCCAGATCACGAAGCCGCAGCGGCTGCTGATACTGCTGATGTATATGTCCCAGTACCAGCTTGAGGCGCTCGATTTTGTCGCTGGCTGCTGTAAAGGGAATAGGCTGTTGATCCATATTTTCGATCATCAGCGAAATCATCAGATACAGATAAGCTTTGGTTTTCAGCTCAAAAGCAGTAGTGCGTGTCTCATTGATATAAATAATCTGCTGCAGCAGTGTGAGAATCTCTGCTTGCCACTCCTGCTCATGAGTGAGATGAACAGGCAGCTGAATCTTACTCGTGAGCAGAGGGTCCAGATAGCTGGCCTGTACGGTATCATACGAGGGACTGTTAAGCAGGGACATGCCAAATACAGTGGCTGCAAAGCTGCAGGATTCTGCACCAATCTGATAAGCGGTATGAATCTCGCCACTGTTAACAAATACAGCTTCGCCTGCTTTGACCTCGTAGGCCTGTGTGCCAATCTGGAACATTGCTTTTCCGCCAGTGACGAGTATGAACTCGGGCTCCTCATGCCAATGGCATTCCAGAATAGTCTCTTCCTGCAGATCATCCATAAAATATACACTTACCGGATACATGCGGCTGCCATGAATCCGGTTTTCTTTTAGCTTATCCCGGATCGGTTCGAAACTGTTCAATTGATCATCCTCCTGTCTGCATCTGTTTCTATAGGCAATATCTATTTTTACTTATATCTACGGCTGCATTCATATCTTGATCTGTCTAGGTATCTTATCCATATCTGTTTGTTAGCAACCTGAATAGAGGAGACAGTCAATCACAGTTGTACAATCGCCTAATATCAAAATACTGCTACTATTTGTCAAAATAAAAGAAGAAAAGCGCTTTCTTAATCAATATTATTATACATAGATCAAGATTACACAAGTGTTCATCAGCAATCGATTACTAAATATAGATTTTAGTGGAGGGAAATACTCATGAAATTCACAGATGGTTACTGGCAAATTCGTAAAGGCTACCATATGCAGCACCCTGTCGATATCCGCGATATCGTACGCAAAGATAACGAGGTCACTCTCTATGCAGCAACCAAGCGTATCGAACGCAAAGGGGATACCCTCAATGGCGCGCTGATCAAAGCTACGCTGAGCTCGCCTATTCCGAATGTTATCAAAGTAACGTTCAATCATCATAAAGGCGGCCTCAATCTGTCACCACAGTTCGAACTGGCCCAGCAGGATCACAATCTGGTGATTCAGGATGATGAGCAGGCGCTGACTGTGCAAAGTGGTGAACTGAAAGCTACCGTTACCAAGAATACAGGCTGGAATATCAGCTTTGATTATAACGATCGTCATTTGACCGGTAGTGTACATAAAGGACCCGGATATATCAACGGACCGGAAGATAGCATCTTTTTCCGCGAACAGCTGGAGCTGGGTGTAGGCGAGTATATTTATGGACTCGGCGAGCGCTTTACTCCGTTTGTGAAGAACGGGCAGACCGTAGATATCTGGAACGAAGATGGCGGTACAAGCAGTGAGCAGGCATACAAGAATATTCCATTCTACCTGTCCAGCAAAGGGTACGGCGTATTCGTGAATCACCCGGAAAAAGTATCCTACGAGATCGCTTCCGAGAACGTATCCAAAGTACAGTTCAGTGTGGAAGGCGAGACGCTGGAGTACTTTATTATCGGTGGCAGCAATCCCAAGGAAGTACTGGATAACTATACGACGCTGACCGGTAAGCCTGCACTTCCACCGGCATGGACATTCGGTCTGTGGCTGACGACTTCTTTTACAACCGATTATGATGAAGCAACAGTTAATCATTTTGTAGATGGTATGGCAGAGCGTGACCTTCCATTATCCGTATTCCATTTTGACTGCTTCTGGATGCGTGAATACCAGTGGTGTGATTTCAAATGGGATGAGCGTATGTTCCCCGATCCGGAAGGCATGCTGAAGCGCCTCAAAGACAAAGGACTTAAAATCTGTGCCTGGATCAATCCGTATATCGCTGAGAAATCCTATCTGTTCGACGAAGGTATGGAGAATGGCTATCTGGTGAAACGCAAAGATGGCAGCGTGTGGCAGTGGGATTTATGGCAGGCAGGCATGGGTCTGGTAGACTTTACGAATCCAGCCGCTGTAGATTGGTACAAGAGCAAGCTGAAAGTACTGGTTGATCAGGGCGTAGATTCCTTTAAAACCGACTTTGGCGAGCGGATTCCAACTGATGTCGTCTATTATGACGGATCCGATCCGGTAAAAATGCACAACTATTATACGTTCCTGTATAACAAGGTTGTATTCGAACTGCTCGAAGAAACACTGGGCAAAAATGAAGCAGCATTGTTCGCCCGTTCGGCAACAGTAGGCGGACAACAATTCCCTGTTCACTGGGGTGGAGATTGTTCATCCACATTCGAATCGATGGCAGAATCGCTGCGCGGTGGTCTGTCCCTCGGCGTATCCGGATTCGGCTTCTGGAGTCACGATATCTCCGGCTTTGAGATGACAGCAGCACCTGCGGTATACAAACGCTGGGTACAATTCGGTATGCTGTCTTCCCACAGTCGTCTGCATGGTAATGAATCCTATCGTGTCCCATGGTTGTTCGATGAAGAATCGGTCGATGTCCTGCGTAAATTTACCAAGCTGAAATGCCGCTTGATGCCGTATCTGTTCGATGCAGCAGTGACTGCTTCCGAACAGGGAACACCAATGATGCGTCCGATGGTGCTGGATTATTACCAAGACCCTGCGACCCACATGCTGGATCGTCAGTACATGTTCGGTGATTCCCTGCTGGTCGCTCCGATCTTCAATGCTGAAGGCGCAGCTTCCTACTATGTACCGGAAGGACAATGGACCAATCTGCTGACTAATGCTGTGGTACAGGGCGGACGCTGGTACAATGAGACCTACGATTATATGAATATGCCGGTACTGGTGAAGCCGGGTAGCATTATTGCTATGGGTCTGGAAGACAGCAAGCCGGACTATGACTATACCGATGGTGTAGAACTTCATATATACGGACTGGAAGAAGGACAGAGCTCTGCGATTCGTCTGGTACAGATCAGTGGAGACCATGCCGCTGACGTTACAGCTGTTCGCCAGAATGGCACGATTGAAGTATCGGCTTCAGGTACATTGACCAACTGGTCTGTTGTCCTGCACGGAATCGAGAACGCTGCTTCTGTACAAGGGGCATCCCAATCTGCAGGTGAACAGGGCACAGTCTTTGCAGCAGAAGGGGACAAAATCACGATCACACTGTAAACAGGGATAAGGAGCGCGTTGGGCTGCAGCAATGTATATTGTCGTACAGCCATCGTAATCTGGATAACTATATAAGTTTAAAAAAGCAGCTATGGAGCATCGACTTTCCATAGCTGCTTTTTAATCTATAATGCATTCTGCTTCCGCCGTTTCGGTCTTTTTTGGTAATATTTGAAATGAAAGAACATTCGTTCTATAATAATGACAGCATTATGAAATATAGACATACGCATTATTTACATACTATTTACCGATCATGATGCTAGTTCATACACAGAGGAGATTACGAATGAGACTGCAAAAAATCCAAAGTACCCGTACAAATAATTTTAAAGATGAACAAATGCTGGAGAAAATTATGGGAGTATGGCAGGCATCCCAACCGCAGATAGCACAGCAGCAGGGAGCAGTATATGGTGTTTATCATGAGTATGATAATGATTACAAAGGAGATTATTCCTTAACGATCGCGGTAGAAAGCCAGCAGGATGACAGCGATGCGCTGGAAGTATCCGAATCTGCAGCTTATCAAGTATTTCCGGTAGATGCAGCTGATGAACAGGGTGTAATCAAAGCCTGGAAAAATATCTGGAAGCTGGAGGAAGAAGGCAGCCTGCGGCGCGCTTACACGTTGGATTATGAGAAGTATGATGCAGATGGTGTCAAATCCATTTATATTGCACTGAAATCCTGATACTTTTCCTATAAATCTCCATTACTTGCTGCTATATCTCTAGGCAGCATATTCCAGTAAGCATTATACAAAAAAGGACTTCGCATACTGGTCATACCCCCGTCAAGTAGACACTAAAAAAGTACGTTTCAAAAAGCGGCCTTTTCTCGAAATTCTTTCGGGGAGAGGCCGTTTAATTTGCTCTGGAAACGTTCCTCGTTGTAATACGTCAGAT
>Ga0308161_1000607_pt1 | contig 53394 bp, 57 predicted proteins | sample PhyFR2_FD_201034 | JGI IMG/M metagenome (GOLD analysis project Ga0308161, IMG submission 201034) | Phyllosphere microbial communities from UC Gill Tract Community Farm, Albany, California, United States - DLSLF.R2 | ecosystem: Host-associated > Plants > Phyllosphere > Unclassified | place: USA...
GGCGTGCGGGCCAATATCCTGCCGCAAACGCCGCAGTTGCAGGTCGATATTGATACCAGCAAAGCGGTGGCACTGGGACTGCAGCTGGATGACGTGACCGATACGCTGACCAGCGCCTGGGGCGGTGCCTATATCAATGACTTCATCGACCGGGGTCGGGTAAAGCGGGTTTATGTGCAGGGCGACGGTCAGTATCGTTCATCACCTTCGGATCTGGATAAATGGTACATCCGTAACAGTGAGGGCACCATGACGCCATTCTCGGCGTTTGCCTCGACCCGATGGACCATGGGACCCGAAAGCCTTAATCGCTACAACGGCTCTGCCTCCTACGAAATTCAGGGCCAGAACGCCGAAGGGTTCAGCTCCGGCGATGCCATGAACACCATTGAGCGCCTGGCCAATGAACTTCCGGCAGGGACCACAGGGGCATGGAGCGGTCTTTCGCTGCAGGAGAAGCAGGCGGGCGGGCAGTCAACCACGCTGTATGCGATCTCAATTCTGGTGGTTTTCCTCTGTCTTGCTGCGCTGTATGAGAGCTGGTCGGTGCCTTTCTCCGTGCTGTTAGCGGTGCCGCTCGGCGTGCTGGGTACCGTGCTGGCGGTGGCACTGCGCGGATTAAGTAACGATATCTATTTCCAGGTGGCGTTGCTGACCACGGTCGGACTCACCTCCAAAAACGCAATACTGATCATTGAATTTGCAGAGGATGCGGTTCGTCGGGGAAGTTCGCTGAGTGCGGCTGCGTTGCTGGCAGCGCGAACCCGTCTGCGGCCGATTATGATGACGTCGCTGGCCTTTATCGCCGGCGTGATCCCGCTGGCGGTGGCGACGGGCGCCGGTGCTAACAGCCGCATCGCCATCGGCACCGGTATCATCGGTGGTACGCTGGCAGGTACGGTACTGGCGCTGTTTTTTGTTCCGCTGTTCTTTGTGCTGGTGAAGCACTACCTGACCCGTCATCGCGAGGGTAAGTAGCGCAGAAAGCCCGTCTGCAGGCGGCTGCAGACGGGCTGGAGTCAATGATCAGCTGAAGATTACAAATGCTGTGTAAAGAAGGCGGTCAGCTTCGCAAACGGGATGAGGTCAGTGCGATCATAAAGGTCCACATGGCCTGCATCAGGCACAATATAGAGCTCTTTGGGCTGTGCCGCACGCTGGAACGCATCTTCGCTGAACTCGCGTGAATGCGCTTTATCACCTGTGATGAAGAGCATCGGGCGCGGTGAGATGGACTCAATATCATTAAACGGATAGAAGTTCATGAATTTCACGTTGCTGGTGAGCGTTGGGTGCGTGGTCAGCGCAGATGAACTGTTTTTCGGGGTGAACTCACCGCGAGGGGTCCGGTAAAAATCATAGAACTCTTTGGCTATCGGAGGCGAATCAGCATCGATTTTATGTGGTGTACCACTGGTGTACTCAGTTTTACCCCCGGTGAACTCTACATAGCGTTGCTGTGCCGTGGCTTCAATGATTTGTTTGCGCTGCGCCAGCGTCTGGCTTTTATTCAGCGCATTACGGTTGGCTGACCCCATGTCATACATGCTGACGGTAGCAATGGCTTTCATGCGGGGATCAATCTTTGCTGCGCTGATGACAAAACTGCCACTGCCACAGATGCCCAGCACACCAATCCTGTCGCGGTCGACAAATTCGCGGGTACCCAGGTAATCCACGGCGGCGCTGAAGTCTTCGGCATAGATATCCGGAGAGACTGCGTTGCGCGGCTGGCCTTCACTTTCGCCCCAGAATGAAAGATCAATCGCCAGGGTAACAAATCCCTGCTCAGCCATTTTCTGCGCATAAAGGCTGGCGCTCTGTTCTTTGACTGCACCCATCGGATGACCTACCACAATCGCCGGAAGGCGCGCCGTTTTACCGGCCTCTTTTGGTCTGTACAGCATGCCGGTCACACCCATCTGATACTGGTTCTTAAAGGTGATTTTCTCGCGGGTGACTTTATCGCTTTGATAAAAGTTATCGGCACCGCGTGACATATCGGCAGCGCTGGCTGCAAATGAACTGATCAACAGTCCAAACATCAGGGTTAATGCTCTCATAAGAAGATCCTTATCGGGATTGACGACGTGAGGGCAACGGGTTGCCCGGTTAAACAACGAATCTGCTATCAGGCAGCGCTTTCCTTACGGGCGGTGATCATCGCCAGTCCGGCGGCAGTGACCAGTAATGTGGCGCTGATGGCAAAGGTGGTCTGCCAGCCAGCATGATCAAAGGCCAGGCCACCCAGCGTCGACCCTAAAGCAATCGACAGCTGTACGATGGCAACCATTAATCCGCCGCCGGTTTCGGCATTATCCGGAAAGGTTCTGGCGATCCAGGCCCACCATCCGGTTGGTGCCGCTGTTGCCACCAGTCCCCAGATGCCCAGCAGTGGTGCCACCAGCCACAGGTGATGACCAAACACTATGAGCAGCCCCGCAACCAGCGCCATAATCAACGGGATAATCATCAGGGTCAGATAGAATCCACGCTGCAAAACAGCGCCAATAATCAGCGTGCCGATAAAGCCGGCGACGCCAATAGTCAGCAGCACCAGCGACAGCGCAGAAACGTCAACCTGCGTCACGGTTTCCAGAAACGGACGTAGATAGGTAAACAGGGTGAACTGGCCCATAAAGAGCAGGCCGCAGGCGGCCATACCCACCGTAACCAGCGGCGCACGCAGCAGCTGCAGAATTTTTGCGCTGCGCTGCCGGGCCGAATCGACCGGCATCGATGGCAGCGTGAACGCTTGCCAGAGCAGGGCGATCAAGGCTACCGGCACCAGGCTGAAAAAAGCCCCGCGCCAGCCGATGACAGAACCGAGATAGCTGCCCAGCGGTGCAGCGATAACCGTCGCCAGCGCATTGCCGCCGTTGAAAATGGCCAGCGCGCGCGGCACCTTATCGGTGGGTACCAGCCGGATAGCGACCGCCGCTGACATCGACCAGAAACCGCCAATCACCACGCCAATCAATGCCCGGCCAGTCATGTAAGTCAGATAGTTGGGTGCCATTGCCACCATCAATCCGGATAGCGCCATTACCAGCGTGAGCGCCAGCAACAGGATTTTGCGATCGAGGTTCCCTGCGATACGGGTTATTGAGAGGCTGGTGATCACTGCCAGTGCGCCGGAGATAGCGATGCCCTGTCCGACCAGACCTTCGCTGACCGCCAGATCGTGTGATAACGGCGATAACAGGCTGACCGGCATGAATTCAGAGGCGATAAGCGCGAATACACACAGCGTCATTGCCCAGACACCACCCCAGTGCGCTTCTTTATGCCGGGGGGAACAGTCAGTTGTTTCCGTGGAAGTCATATTGTGTCCTGTTTCATTGTTTGCGGTGCTGATGAACTCAGGAAATTTTACTGTTTCGCTTTATATTGACTAGCTAATGAATCCTTAATGGGGTTATAAACAAAGCTTATAAATCTATCCGCGGGAGTGCAGCATGAAGCGCAACATGAATGACCTGCAGGCTTTTATTACCGTGGCGCGTGAGGGCAGTTTCACCCGCGCGGCAGCGCTGCTGGGCGTGACGCAGCCTGCGCTGAGTCAGACCATTACCGCGCTGGAAAACCGGATGGAGATTCGGCTGCTGACCCGCACAACCCGTAACGTCTCACCGACCGCGGCGGGTGAACGGTTAATCCGGGCGATTGGCAATCGGTTCGATGAAATTGAGGCGGAACTGGATATGCTGACCGCGATGCGGGACAAGCCAGCCGGTACGGTACGAATCACCTGCGGGCCGCATATTCTGAGCTCGCTCCTGATGCCAAAACTGACGCCATTGCTGGCTGCCTATCCTGATATCCGGCTCGAGTTTGATGCTAACCATGGCTTACGCAATATCGTGGCCGATCGATTTGATGCTGGGGTCAGGATGGGAGACACCATTGATAAAGATATGGTAGCGATGCCGATCAGCCCGCCATTACGGATGGCTGCGGTGGCTACGCCCGACTACTTTCGGCGTCATTCTGCGCCGCAGGTTCCGCAGGATTTGCTGCATCACAACTGCATTAACATGCGGCAGGCGACAGCGGGTGGGTTGTACGTCTGGGAGTTTGACGGTGAAGAGGGGCCTTTAAATGTACGGGTAGATGGACAGCTGACGTTTAACACCTCGGCACACATTGCAGAAGCGGCTCTCGCCGGGTTGGGGATTGCTTTCCTGCCTGAACAGGAAGTCGCAGAAGGTCTGGAGCAGGGCACATTGATCCGCGTGCTGGAGCGCTGGTGCGAGCCGTTTCCCGGCTATTACCTCTACTATCCCAGCCGCAAGCAACATTCACCCGCTTTTACCCTGGTCAGAGAGGCATTAAGGCTAAAAGAGGGAGCATGATGAACCTCATTGGGATAGATGCCGCTCCATGGCGTAATACGTCCTAAAGCGCTTTATTCAGAATTACTTAGAAGGACGGCGACTAATTTTGCCTCCTTTCCGACCGGCTTCCCTGGCTTTTTCAGGATCGTTTTTGAAATTGCCCCCACTGGCCTTGCCTCCTGCACTGCCAGCTTCACTCGCCCGTTCTGGATCGTTGGCAAAATTGCCGGCACCACCTCTGTATTTCTGTTGTGTCATAGGAAGACCTCATATCAATGTTCCATTAGATAAAAAGGACTAGCTAGTCACACCTGCAAGCATAGTCGTCCGCTTCGTTTATGCAAATGCACAGGACGAAACCATTGATAAGAATGATTTTAATTTTTCGCAGGGGGGATAGTGTCGGCAGGGCGGTGGGTGATGAACTACGCTTACAGACCTGACGAAAAAGGAGAGTGCTATGAGTAATGCGACCTTAATCGACACGCTTGAGCTGGGTTCTGACGAGCAGAAGCAGAAATATGAAATTTACGGTGATGATGCACAGACGCCCACTTTTGCTGTGATCTACCGGCAGCAGGGCGATAGCTGGCAGCAGATGGATGAGAAAATCACGTTCGCCGCGCAGGATGAACAGCAGGAAGCGACGGGGTCAATGGGCTACGGTTCCGGTGACACGCTGCCAGATTTACGCGACCTGCCTGCCGAAGCTCGGGAGCGCTGCGAACAGCACTGGCAGCAGCAGAGTGACAGGTAAACAGCAATAGCGGCGCTTAGTTTTTTAGCGTTGAAGTCGCCTGTTTAAGAGAGACGCCTGGAAGCGGCAGAATAAACCTCTGAGCGCTCTCTTTTCCCGACAGCCACCACAAAAACAACCACCCGGTCATCAATAACCTGGTATACAAGTCGATAACCGGATGACTTTAGCTTGATCTTATAGCAGTCAGGCATCCCGCTGAGTTTGTTCGCCTCAATTCTGGGTGACTCAAGACACTCAGCCAGCTTCTTTTTAAGCTGTTCACGTACTGTCGGGCCCAGCTTGCGCCACTCTTTCAATGCCCTCTGATCGAACTCCAGTTGCCAGGTCATTAAAGGTCATCCAGTGTGACCCGGACCGGCTCAGGGTTTCGCAGGCGTTCTTTAACTATATCTACTAACGCCGCATCTTCGTCACTGAGTAACGTTTGCTTAAAGGGAAGACGTTCATTATCTGCAATATATTCAAGCATCAGGCGCAGCGCATCAGAAGGAGTTACACCCATTTTTTCGAGTGCAGCATAGGATCGTGTCTTCAGATCATCATCAATTCGAATGTTAATTGTGCCCATAGTAAGCCCTTTGTATTTACATTTGACATTACAATTATCGCACTGATGAGTCTGTATCGCAATCAGTAAACATTAGTCACCCGCACAGCCTTATATCTTCCCGGTAAAATCACGATAAAGCTTATTTTATGCTACGAAAATATAACAAGTTCATTCGTTAAACCAACTGCAGCAATCGTTAAAGGTTTTCCCGCTACTGGCGATAACCAACAGGCGTTGAGCGCGCCGATCATTGATGAACCCGGCACTCCGCGACGAGTTCTGAACGCGAACGGACCAGCTTTTAGCCCTCCTTTTATACACACCAGAAAGCGCTAATTTAAGCGCAAATTACTCAAATAAAAGCGAAAATAATAATATGTCGATCATTAAGACGATCAGAAGACGCCTGCCTGTTGTCCGTCTTTCGCGTAGCAGTCAGCCTGCCAATGGCACCTACGATTGTCGTGCGTTGCCAGATTCACTGGCCTCCATGGGTTTAAGCTCGCGAGCGGGCGGAATCCTGATGACCTTCGTGCCGCCTGAAGCCGATTTTCAGCGGGTCAGTCAGGCCTGGCAGCGCTTCAATTCCGCCGACCTGACGGTGTTGACGCTCTCTTCCAATGGCGCGCTGAGCAGCAGCAGATCGCAAAGTACTTACTGTGATGGCAATGGCCCGGAGGGAAGCTACCTCTGGCTGCCGGACAGTCTGATCGCACGCCATGAGACCCATATTGTTGATCTGCATGTCGCCGACACGCAGACCGCCAGCCAGCGGATCACCGCCATCCAGCAGGAGCTGGCGCGGTTGCAGGTGCGGATGCCGCTCTCGGCCGATCGTACTTTTGCCATGATTTACTGTGATGGATTGTCGGCATCTGAAGGCTTTCTGATGCAGGCCTGGTATAACAGCGGGCGCTTTCCCTGCCTGGCGATTGGCGGTTCAGCGGGAGGTAAAATCACCTTTGATGGCACCTGGATTGGTACAGGTGGCAGGGTGTTGCAGGGCAAGGCCGTGATTGTGTTCTGCCAGATGGCGCCAGGAAAATCATTTGCTCCTTTTAAAAGCCAGAACTTTACGCCACGCGATCAGAGCTGGCTGATTGCTGAAGCCGATCCGATTGCGCGCACGGTAACGTCAGTATTTAACCGCCAGGGGCAGCAGCAGTCGTTTGTTGCGGCGCTGTGTGAACATCTTAACTGTAACGAAGCGCAACTCAGCGAACGGCTAAAGGGACTCACTTTCGGCGTTAAAGTTGGCGGCGAGTTCTTTATTCGCTCAATCGCCAAAATTGAATCGGGCGGCGTACACTTTTTCTGCGATCTTGAGTTTGGCGATCGGCTGTTCCTGATGGAGGAGAAAGACTTTAAACAGACGACGCAGCAGGAGTGGCAGGCTTTTACCGCTCAGCATGGTAAACCCGCGGCGATCCTGATGAATGACTGTATTCTGCGTCGCGTCGGCAATGCCGATAAGCTGCATAATGCCCATTTCTTCAAAGGCATTGCCGCCGCCGGTTTTTCCAGCTTCGGCGAAATCCTCGGCGTGCCCATCAATCAGACGCTTTCCGCGCTGGTGTTCTTTAATCATGACGTCAAAGCGATGAGCCAATTCCCGGTAGAGTATGCCGGCTACGCGGCACACTACGCGCAGCGAGCGTTGCGCCGTTGGGAAGCGCTGAACAGCATACAGACGCGGGTGCTGGATCGGGTTATCACTTATCAGCAGGCGCTGACGCCGCTGATGGAGGCGCTGCCGGTGCTGGAAACGGCTACCCAGAGCCAGGGAGAAACCCTGAGCCTGGCAGAGAGCAGCATCCGTAACATCAGTAACATCGCCACTGAGAGCCAGCAGGCGCAGGGTCGGCTGGATGATGGTCTGGACGATCTGGAAAAAATTTCCAACGGCATCAATGAGATTACGCATGGCATCAGCAATATTGCTTTCCAGACCAACATCCTGGCGCTGAATGCCGCAGTAGAAGCGGCTCGTGCAGGCGAGGCTGGGCGAGGATTTGCTGTGGTCGCGGGCGAAGTTCGTCGTCTGGCGCACTCCTCAAAAGAGCAGGCCGAAGCCACGGCCAGTAACATCGGTGAGGCAGTCAGCACCATCTCACGTATCCGGCTGGTGGCCAGTGATTCGGCGCAGACCGCCGCCCAGATGGCAGAGCGCAGTATCAGCGCAGCCGATACGCTGGCGGCCATGAATCAACAGACGCGACATGAGCGCGCTGATATTGCGAAGCATCTCGGCAGCCTGCGTGAACTGACGCAGGGGATGGATGCGATGCAGGAAGCCGTCGCGCAGCTCAAGGTGTTACAAACTCTTTCCGGTGCGCAGGTTAAGGGCTGATTTATCAGCATAAAAGACAAAAAAGTGCGGTGTAAGCGTAACGACCAGGCAGGGCGGGCTTTCAGTTGTTACACTTGTCGGTGATTAACCACGCAGAGGTATGAATGAAAATTAAAAGTTATGCAGCCATGCAGGCTGGCCAGGCCCTTGAACTCTATGAGTACGATGCCGCCGAACTGGCAGCCGAAGAAGTCGAAGTCCAGGTCGAATATTGTGGCGTCTGCCACTCAGATCTGTCGATGATCGACAACGAGTGGGGCATCTCTCAGTTCCCGGTGATTGCAGGACATGAAGTGATTGGCCGGGTTTCAGCCCTGGGCGAAGCGGCTAAGAACAAAGGTCTTTCAGTCGGCCAGCGTGTAGGAATCGGCTGGACAGCAAAAAGCTGTCAGCACTGCGATGCCTGTATTAACGGCGAGCAGGTTAACTGTCAGCAGGGCAGCATCCCGACCATCATGAACAAAGGTGGTTTTGCCGAGAAGCTGCGTGCTGACTGGCAATGGGTTATTCCGCTGCCAGAAAAACTGGATGTGGCGAGCGCCGGTCCGCTGCTGTGTGGCGGTATCACCGTGTTTAAACCGCTGCTGATGAGCAACATCACGGCGACCAGCCGTGTGGGTGTGATTGGTATCGGCGGACTGGGCCATATCGCAATCAAGATCCTGCACGCGATGGGTGCCGAAGTGGTGGCATTCAGCTCAACGCCAGATAAGAAGCAGTCGATCCTGGATATGGGCGCGGATGAAGTGGTTAACAGCCGTGATCCAGAAGCTCTGAAAAAGCAGGCAGGCCGTTTTGACCTGATCCTGAGTACTGTGGCGGTCGACCTGGACTGGAAACCTTATTTCGCTGCGCTGGCACCTCAGGGTAAATTCCACACCGTGGGTGCCGTGATGAAGCCGATTGAAGTGAGTGCTTTTGATCTGATCCTGGGCGATAAAGCGGTGACCGGTTCATCAACCGGCTCACCAGGCCAGCTGCGTTCGCTGCTGAGACTCGCCTCGCGTGCGGACATTGCGCCACAGGTTGAGTTCTTCCCGATGTCTGACATCAATAAAGCGCTGGATCACGTCCGCGCCGGTAAAGCCAATTATCGTGTGGTTCTGAAAGCCGATTTCTGATGCGAATCTGAAATGACATGCCGCAGCCTGCTGCGGCATTTTTTATCCTTAATTTGTCAGCAACCCACTAGCCAGCCCCGCGGCAATCACCTCATCGGCTGTCACGCTGAACCATTTCTCTGTAGCGCATTCTGCGTTATCACGCTGCCATGCTGCAACCATCTGGTAGCCCAGCGTATAGCCATACCAACGGCGAAAATCACCCGCGCCGAAGAACCAGGCAGAATGATCATAATGGGGGCTTTGCAGCGTGGTCAGCGGCACTGGATTAGCCTGCAACTCGCTTAGCTCTATGGCTCGCTCCCATGGCTCTGCTGCCGTTTTAAGCAGCCAGCAGACAAATTGACCCGCCAGACCTTCGCTGACCAGCGCTTCACCCAGCGTCCAGCCATATCCCGGTCCACGCATTCGCAAACAGTGATGGACTTCATGCACGATCTGCCGCACCAGCGTGCCATTTCCCAGCATCCCTGGCAGCTTCAGATTTGCCGGGTCAATGGCCAGGCCGAACAGGGTGGGCCCGTAAGCCCGGCCTGCAAAACCGGTTTCAGGTATTACTGCCTCCGGCATGCATTGAACCAGAATATCCAGACGAGGGACACGTGTCACGGAGGAGAGGTGCTCACAGGCGAGCTCAGCGGCCCTGACTATTGACGATTTATAAAGCCCAACATCACCGGATGCCTCCAGCCAGTGCAATTTCCATAAGTCGTTCACAGACTCTCCTGTCAAAGGTTGATAATCAGAACACAGGTCCGGGACCCGCCAGTGCTACTCATACCCTAACGGGCAATGCTTTCAATAAACATCGGCAGAGAGCGTTATCGTTGTCATTGTCGTTGTCGGTAAAGAGTTAAAAGCACCTTCCCGAACTCCTGCTATTCCTGAACATTCAGGACTGCCTTGTCGCGAATACAGCACCGACAGATACCCTGCCACAAGAAAATAGTGCAGTTTGGCCCGATTCCATCGAACACTGTCCTTTGAGCCTGTCACGCGCAGTTAAACAGTGCCGTAAAGTGACCTCATGTAAGCCAGTAAGCCTGGCTGATTTCACTGAGACTGTTCACGGAGCCAAAATGAAGCTGACCCAGATTCGTAATGCTACCCTGCTACTGGACTATGCAGGCAAAAAATTCCTGATCGACCCGATGCTGGCCGAAAAAGAGGCCTGGCCCGGATTTGCCGGAAATGCCCGTCCCCATCTGAGAAATCCGATGGTTGAGCTACCTGTCCCGGTCGCTGCACTGCTGGCAGTCGATGCGGTTATTATCACACACACGCATATGGATCACTGGGATGAGGCTGCGCAGCAGTTAGTGCCGAAGACGATGATGATCTACAGCCAGAATGAAACGGATGCAGCGCTGATTCGTTCGCAGGGTTTTGAAAATGTACGCGTGCTGCAGGATGAGAATCTATTTGTTGATGGCCTGACGATTTATAAAACCGACGGTCAGCACGGCAGCAATGCGTTATATGCCGACAAAGTGATGGGCGATATTCTGGGTGACGCCTGTGGCCTGGTCTTTACTCATCCGGCAGAAAAAACCCTCTACATTGCTGGCGATACCGTGTGGGTTAAGCCCTACGTCAGAGCGCTGCAACATTTTAAGCCACAGGTGGTGGTAATGAATATCGGCAATGCCACCAACGATCTCTATGGCCCGATTATCATGGGAAAAGAGGATACCCAGCGCACGCTGAATATCCTGCCTGACGCCACGCTCGTTGCCTCACACATGGAGGCGATCAACCACTGTTTGCTGACGCGCGCGGAGCTACGTGCCTGGACTACCGAACAGGGTATTGCTGACCAGGTGCTGATCCCGGAAGATGGTGAAACAATGACGTTCTGAGCGTCGTGGCATTAAACCGGCACAATGTGCTGTGAGTTCTCAACACAACGCTTTCACACAATAAGGGAAGAGGATGGCTGCTCTGAAAGTCGCGGTGCTGGCAACGACTGGTTTTAGTCCGTTTCATTTTTCAGTGCCCTGTATTCTGTTCGGCTCTGCCCTGCCGCAGCCGGATCTGTTTCATGTCGATATCTGCGCACTGAAACCAGGTCCGGTCATCTCAGAGATGGGGTTGTCAATTACGGTGGAACAGGGCCCTGAACCGCTTGATCAGGCAGACATTATTATCATTCCTTACTGGCACAATCCGGCTGAAAAACCTGCGCAGGCGCTGCTTGATAAGCTGGTGGCAGCCTGGCGGCGCGGCGCAGAGGTCGTTGGACTCTGTCTGGGCACTTACGTACTGGCTTATGCAGGTTTACTCGATAAGCATCGGGCTGCCACTCACTGGGAATTTGAGCGTGACTTCAGCGAGCGCTTTCCGCAGGTTCACCTCGACAGCAATGCTCTTTATACCCGTGACAATCGTCTGATCACCTCTGCAGGCACCGCGGCGGGCATCGACTGCTGTCTGGATATCATCCGTCACCACTATGGCAGCGCCATGGCTAATAAGGTAGCCAGACGAATGGTGGTGCCGCCGTACCGTGAAGGCGGTCAGGCGCAGTTCATCGAGCGACCGGTTCCAGAAACAACCCGTGACAGTAAGATCAACGCGTTGCTGGCCTCCCTGCGACAGAATCTGGATCAGCCGCAGGATCTTGACTCACTTTCGCGGACGCTCAGCATGAGCAGGCGAACGCTGACGCGTCATTTTCACAAGGCGACAGGCATGTCCCTGGGAGAGTGGCTGACAGCAGAGCGTCTGCAACGCAGCCAGCTATTACTCGAAACCACCGGCATCAGCATTGAATGTGTGGCAGAAAAGGCGGGTTTTGATTCGCCCGTGTCATTTCGTCAGCGTTTTAAATCCCGGTTTGGCGTCTCTCCCAGCGAGTGGCGCCGGACGTTTCGGGGGCCGCATCCGGAGATGAATGATGAGACATTACGACAGGATGATGAGTGATCAGGCCCGGATGAATATCTGCGCCTGTGGCTTTGCCTGCCGGAATATTCCCGCGCCATGGCGGTCACTATTCCGGCAGAAATAAATGCAACTACAGCAGGAAATCATCCAGGGACTGGCCGTTTTCAATGGCCGCCTTAATTACGGAGGGCGTTCGGCCCTGACCCGTCCAGTAACGAACCTGACCATTTTCGTCATCGTAACGGTATTTCGCCGGACGCTTTGCGCGTTTCTGTTTGCTGGTTACCGAGGGGGATGCGCTATTCACCAGCTCCGCCGGGTTGATCCCCTCTTCCATTAACAGCTCGTGGTAGAACGCCAGTTTTTCTGCTTTCTCACGGGCTTCCGCTGCCCGCGCGTTTTCCTGTTCACGACGTTCATTTACCACGGTCTCTAATTTCTGGCGTAGCTCTTCCAGCATATCTAAAGCCATATTGCGCGCCTCTGCACGAAGCGTGCGAATATTGTTCAGGCTGCTCAGGTTCTTACTCATAACACATCCTCAAATACTCAAATTAATCAATAAAGTGCAAATTATTCAGCTGGCAAGGGTAACATTTACCCACGTGATATTTGAAGCGCTAGTGTAGCCTTATTCGCTATTAATCATCTATTAAGGATGGTGGTTGAACCAATAAAGGAGAAATTTTAAGCGAAATCTGCTGGTTAATTGCGGATTGTCATTGTTGAAACAGGATTGTGGGATTTGCATTTTTGCTTTTGATTAACTGTGCTTAAATCAGTCAACAGGGTTTATTAAGGACAGGCATGAAGTTTCGCCGAAAAAATGAGGGTCCAGCACCAAAAATCTCGCCGCTGCTAAGAAGTATTATCCTTTCAGGCGTGTTGCTCAGCGTGGCGGTGATTAGCTTAAATGTGTGGACACTGCGGGAAGACTGGAATGGAACCGTCGATAAAGCTGAAGATACGGCGGTTAATCTGTCACTGTCACAGGCGCGCCAGGCGGACGATACGTTTTTACAGACCGAGCTCTCTTTGCGCGAAGTGCAACGCGAGCTCGAAAAGCAGATTGCCACAACCGGTGTAGATGGTGAGGCGCTAAGCCAGACGATGCGCCTGTTGCAGAGCCATCTGCCACAACTACACGGTTTGTTCTACTATGATGCGCAGGGGAAATGGATAGCCACTTCTATGAGCCGGATACCGCCTGACATCAGTAATTCCGATCGTGAATATTTCGATTATCACCGCACCAACTCTCGCGATACCCTTCACGTCGGCCCGGTGCTTCGCAGCCGCACCACTCACGAGCTGGTGATACCGGTTACGCTTCGTGTAAACGATGCTTTTAAAGGCTTTCAGGGTGTCTTACTCGGCACCATTAAAGTGGACTATTTCCGCCGTTTCTACAGCTATTATGAACTTAGCGATGGCGATGTGCTGGTCCTGATGCTGGCAGACAGTACAGTGCTTTATGCCCGTCCGATGCCGGATAGCTACATCGGCAAAAACCTCTCAGTGAGTCCGCTTTTCCTCAGGATGCTGGCCCATGCGGATAAAGGCAGTGGTCAGTGGACCGCTGCGCTTGATGGTAAAAAACGCATCTTTGGCTTTGTCCGCTCACAGCGATACCCACTGGTGGTGGCCGCGGGATATGACAAGCGCGCGCTGTTTAACCACTGGCTTAAGAGCTGGGTAAATGATCTGATTCTGAGCCTGGCGCTGCTGATTGTTATTCTTTTACTGGGTGCATTTGTACTGCGTCAGGCACGGCATACGCTGCGTTACCAGCTTGAGCTGACCCGATTACGCGATGACCTGACCGCGGCTAATCGCGCACTGGAAAATCTGGCACAGAGTGATGGGCTGACGGGTGTTGCCAACCGGCGCCACTTTGATCACATGCTGACTGAATACCTGCAGAACGCGAAGCGCAGTGGACAGCCCGTGTCATTGATCCTGCTCGATATTGATTATTTTAAACGGTTCAACGATACCTACGGCCATGTGGCGGGTGACGACTGCCTGAAAAAAGTGGCTACTGTTCTGAAGAACGCCGCCCGCCGCAAGAACGAACTCACGGCCCGATATGGCGGCGAAGAGTTTGCCATTATTCTGCCCGGACAGCCGTTGTCAGCCGCGTTGAACTTCGCTGAATTGATCATCGACGCCGTTAACAGGCTCGATATTTCGCATCTCACCACGGAACTGCCGCAAAAGCACGTCACCCTGAGTGCAGGCTGCGCCGTCTATATGGCTTCAGACTTACAACAGGAAAAAGAATCGCTGATAGCGCGCGCGGATGAGGCTTTGTATCAAGCGAAACGGGCAGGGCGTAACATGGCCATGTGTGAAGAACGTAGCGGCTGAGCATCCGTGATCAAATCCTGAATCCTGCCTGTGGCATGGTGATTACTCAACTTAAACAGGGAGCGGCCATGTCAAACGATACCGGTTTCACTCATCTTGCTTTACAGGTACAGGATTTAGAGAAAAGCGTAGATTTTTATCAGCGTTATGCCGGGATGCAGGTGATACACCAGCGCGAACCTGGCATTCCTGAAGCACAGAAAGTGGCGTGGCTGTCGGATTTAACCCGACCTTTCGCGTTGGTGCTGGTGCAATCTGACAACAGTGAAGATACGCCACTGGGTCCATTTGGTCATATTGGCGTGGCCTGTGCCAGCCGTGAAGAGATAGATGAAAAAGTAGCACTCGCACGGCTTGAAGGTGTGTTGCGACGCGACGCGCAGCAATCTGGTGTGCCAGTGGGCTACTGGGCATTTTTTGCCGATCCTGATGGCAATACGCTTGAGCTCTCTTATGGCCAACAGATCGGACTGGAAATTATCACAGCCCGCAACAAGCAATCACTGAATAAATAAAGCGATTGAGAGAACAGGATGAAACCCATTACCTCTTACGTGATTGCGTAAGGCTTTTCAGTTATTAAGTTCAGGAGAACGCCTGAGCAGGATTATGGATGGAGAGACAATAACAAGATGAGGAAGGAAAGGGTACAGCCTGGCCGGTAATTGAGATGCTTGTGCCTGACCATTTTATGGCGAAAAAACCGCCTGCCTGATGCAGGCGGTGTTTCATAATGCATACTGAATCAAATCAGGAAATCATCCAGCGATTTACCTGCATCAATGGCAGATTTAATAGCAGATGGGGTACGGCCCTGGCCAGTCCACTGCTTAACCTCACCATTTTCGTCAGTGTACTGATATTTAGCCGGACGAGGCGCGCGTTTTTTCTTCACTGCTGGCGCAGTCGGCATACCATTTAACAGTTCGTTAGGATCGATACCTTCCTGCAGCAGTAATTCACGATATTTTGCCAGTTTCTCAGCTTTTTCACGATTAGCTGCTTCAGAAGCCTGCGCTTCTTCACGTCGCTCACTCACCACAACCGACAGTTTTTCCAGCATTTCTTCCAGGGCAGCAAGGTCAAGCTCGCGAGCGTTTGCGCGAAGGGTACGGATATTATTCAAGCTGTTGAGAGTGTCACTCATCAAAGTCACCATAGTCATGTTCAGATAATAAAATACAGAGCGGGTTCACGCTGATGCTTTTCGTCAGACCTGCTTTTTTAAGATGCTTGCCTTCGAAGAATCAAAATACAGAACCGATAGTTCAACGCCAACATATTAATCGCTTTCTCAAAGAGTTTAAACTGTAATTAACGTAAGACCCTTAAACAAAAGTAAAGTTACTCTTTTTTTTACACTCTTCGCTCAAAATGTCAAAACGGTGCATCCTCTGATGATGCTGAATAATTTAGTGACGTTATAGATAAACTGTGCTTTCACGCTGCTCTTCCTGCGGAATCGCTTCGCTAATCCCAAACCTGCTTTGTTCTGATAGTCAAACACTGTTGCATACTTCTTCCCGCTAAAGCTGGATATGGGCATAAGGTTAACCGTAATTGTTTTGTATAGAACACATAGTAAATTTACGGAAAATCAGCATTAGCTGGCTGATTTATTAGACTATTTGTAAAGCCATGATAACAGGTTAATTTATCACTTAAATAACATTTCGGTTAAGGCTATCATCACCAGGCGGCTTACGGGTTGGTTTTAAAAGCCTGGATAGACGTACTTCAGTGAATGGATACAAAACAGTCAGAATGACGTCTGATCGTATGACCCTCGATTGATTATTTACGGACGTAATGACTTTTTTAGCTGCCGTAGTGGCCAGAGAGGCTATCTGCTGATCAAGGCAATCTGAGCGACATCATCCGGGTTCCATATTGCCCTATGCGTTGATAAAGCGGTAAAACGGTGCGATCTCAATTGCCCTCAATACTTCCTCACAAGCGTTATTGATTGAGTTCACTGCTTACTTACATCACCAGTTTGTGACATAACCCATAGAATAAGAATCTAAACAAAAATCTGGTCAGATATCCCTGCGTTTTTAAAGGAAATGCGCTTTGTTAACCATCGCAATTAATGGGTCACTCGTCTACTTGTGCGTTAAGGAATCCAGAAAGCTCAGTTTCAAAGTGCGATGTCAGATCAAATGGCAGAATCACTGAATAAACAGTTAATGAGTTGCTTCGTCAAAGGAGCAGGATGCTAACTTCGCGACAATCTCGCCATCGCTTATCGGAGACGGCACTAAGCTAAACTGTACGAGGACACTATTGTCAGCGTTATAAGGATTTCTCAGGAGGGACTGAGGTGTTTAAAGGCAATAAAAAGTCATTACCGGTTCGCTACTGTAAAACGTGTAACAAACCGATGTCATGGCGAAAAAAGTGGGAACGATGCTGGGACGAGGTGTTGTATTGCTCGGAACGGTGCCGGCGGCAGCGTGCTGAACGACAAGAGAATGATACAGAAATAAAACCTGACCTCTGACGCTGATCACCGCTGGCCAGGGGTTGACCTGGCCTCGGTGAGGGGGATATGGCTATTGCTGAATCTCAATCTGCTGCCAGCCTTTTTTAAACATACAATCTTTCACCAGTATCTCTCGCTGGTTTTCATTGGCATCGCTGATAGAGTAATCGGTGTTAGTGGTTTTATATTTACTCTCTTTTGAGGTGTATTTACCGCTAACGACATTGTCAGGCGGTAAATCCCGCAGTGCCTGGGCCCGACAGGCTGTTACCGCTATTTTTTCCTGCTGTTCAGTTGCATCAGGCTTGACCCATTTATACTGCACGCATCCGGTCAGACAGAGAGTAAATAAAATCAGCATAAGAGGTTTCATAATCTGTTTCTCAGCGCTCCCCGCCTGAGTTGAGAGGAGTGATTGAGTAAGGAAACCGATCGGTCAATCTGCAGGGTTTCCTCACCACAAAAAAGGGAAGAGTCATCCGACGTTAAAATGTCAGGCCGCCACCGATATAGGGACCCTCGATCAGGGTATGACCCGGACGTCCATCTTTGCCATCAATACCCGCATAGCGATAGCCCACTTTTAAAACCAGTGGCCCCACAGGTGACCAGCTGACACCGCCATTGGCCTCAACGAAATTCTTGACGCTGTTGGTCAGCTGTTCCGGGGCGGAATAACCCTCTCCATACAACGCAAAATTAGCAGGCAGATTGATTTTCACACCGCCGCCAACAGGAAACGCAACGCCGTTATCTCCTTTTTTGCCGCCAATGTAAGTGGCTTTAGCCCCAGCCGTCAGCATCACCGGACCGATTTCCAGGTTATAACCGGTACCCGCCTGACCAATCTGAACACCATCCGCCGTATTTTTAATCCACTGACCATCGACGTAAAGCCCGCCGGATGAACGGCCGATTTCTGCGTCCAGCACCGAAGTGTTTTTACTTTGTTCGGCGTTCAGGCCAATGGCCATGGCAGAGGAGGATGCACACCATAATAAGCCAAAGCCAATTACAGAAATTTTCATTGCTCAGTTTTTCCACAGGGTGAGATTTTCAGAATAGCGATTAAGAGCGTTATTAAAGCAGGTTTACTTTTGCACAATCTCTTTAACATCATGCTGTTGTAACTGATGCCTGTTTCCATCCGTGTCTTTATAGGAGATCATGCCTGTTTCTTTATCTATTGCGGGTTTTCCAGCAGTCGTAATCATGTGTCCATCGTTGGTGGAGATCACGTAATTGCTTGAGCAGGCGGAAAGGGACATAACGGAAGCCATCATCGCAGTAGCGAAGGCGAATTTCTTACCAGAATTGAAAGATGTCATTTTACTTTCCTGTCGTTACTTTTTAAGAAGACGCGGCATTATTCGCTGTGAATGTTAAACGACATGCTAACAATCCGGCAGCTTGCCTCTTTATTGGGAATAAAATGATCTGGATCAACTCTACGGATTGCTCAGGAGTATGCAACATGGATGAATCTGAATTGTGTTGCGACCAGGTGTACACCTAATTCATTTCAGAAGAATATTTTTCAGCTGTTAATACATAGTGCTAAATTTTAACAATGGTTCCTGAATTGGGAGATAACTTTAGTTTTTAATGTATCTCTTGTGACTCTGATTTTCTTCGCTATATTAAATCGGCACTATCATGCTGATTAGTCTATTTTAACAAGGGTTTTGTTTAGCTATGAAAAATAAAATTATCGCTTTGGTTTTCATATCGTCACCCCTGACAGGGTTCGCTGCGACAGATCCCTGTAATGACCAGTTATCAGATATTTTAAACAAAACTGAAATGGCCAAAAAACAGGGTAATAGTGCAGAAATTGCACGGCTCAATATTGCTTATGGTAAGGTTGAAACGTATTGCACTGATGAACGTCAGGCAACGCGCGCATCTCATGATGTCAGCAGACGCGAGATGAAGGTAAAAAAAGGGGAGCTCGAGCTCCAGGAAGACCGGGAGAAGCTTGCTGAAGCGAAGACCGAAGGTCGCACTGACAGAATCAGGATGAAAATCAGTAAGGTAGTTGAAAAGAAAATGAAGCGCGAATCTGCAAAATTGGATTTGAAAGAAGCCCGGGATGATACTCAGAAAGTGAAATAATTTTCATTTATTCGGAGGCTCACACAGGTAAATCTCCGGATTTCGGTAAATTCTGCATGCGTCTGTATCTCTTCTCATTTTTGGCAGGCATCAGGCTATCGCCACTCTCTTTAAGAAAGTTGCAACACTATACGGGTGTTTAACCATGTTTCATTTCCTGGTTTATGCCTTTCCAGACCGCATTCCTCTCTTTTTTCGCGCCTGAACAGACCGCATTATGGAGGGGGACTGATGCTGTAAACGGATTGCTTAACGTTAAATAATTCCGTTACTACCGTTAATCAGGCAAAAAACTACTCAATCCGAGTGGTTATAAGAAGTACAAAGTATCTAATGAGCAAAATTAAGATGCAGATTGATTTGATTCTGGGATATATCTATGCCAGGAAACAATAGCCGTTAACAGACAGGTGAGCTATGTTATTTGTGCGAAACCATGCAAAGTGGAAGCGCAAGAATTACCATACTGTAGTGGATGTTAAAGCTTACTTCTCAGATAAAATTTTATTTTTTTTGGTTAACAATATATGGGTAATTTTGATTATTATTCCGGACTGGAATCATCATGCACATTATGTTCATTACCTTTTTAAAACACGCGCAGGTAATTATTCTTCTTTAGATCCCGTTACGATCTTGATCGTAGATTAGCCTCACCATTTAACGCAAATTAAAATATGAAAAAGATTCTTTTAGCAGCATTGTTTGCCGGTATGAGTTTTGGAGTTTCTGCACAGGAAGGCTTTGTTAATCCAGCAGGGCAGGGGTATTCTCAGGGCGGATTTAAAGATACGACACCCGGCGTAGCTTCTGTCGCTCAGGTTAAGACACTGTGTGATGACGCATGGGTCGTTCTGGAAGGCAACATCATCCGACAAGTCGGGAATGAACTTTATAAGTTCAAAGATGCTACCGGAATGATAAATGTCGATATTAATGACAAGCGCTGGATAGGACAATAGTTATCACCGAGTGATAAAGCCCGTCCTGAAGGTGAAGTTGATAAAGACTGAAACAGCGTTGAAATTGATGTAAAAACGGTTCGGGTTCTGAAGTAATCATTATTCGCGCATCATCTTGCAGTGGCCTGAAAATCAGGGCTCTTCCATTATGAAAACGGCCCTCCCAGGGCGCCTTTCTTTCATTACAGCTGCCTCTTATTAGTTACAACACCCTATTAGAGTGCATTATGTTATCGGCGCTATCCTGCCAGATTGGCTCTTTTTGATTAAACCTAAACCGAGCCGTTCTGTAAATCCGAGTGCTCTTTGACCAGCCGGCCCGCACGGCCCGAAGGGCCGTAATAGTTATTTATTATTATTTGAATGATGTAACTAAATTGAGGGTTTTTGCAGGAGGTGAATGATTAAGCTTTTCCCCCGCGCCTGTAACCAATATTTAATGCCCTGTTGACCCTGAGGGCAGTTTTCTTCTGTCTGCCCGATGCCAGATCAAAAAGCGAAACGCTTATCATTTATAGAATGAGTGCTTCTTACTCAGAGGCAGAGCGTAATATGGCAATTAATATGGGCAGTACCTACCGAATTCTTGGCTATCAGCCATCGGTAAATTCCGCCTGGCGCCAGAAATTACTGACAATGGGCATGCTTCCCGGCGCAATTATTGAAGTCATTCGCGTGGCGCCAATGGGCGATCCGGTGCAGATCTCTACCCGCCGTGTCAGTCTGGCGGTGCGGCAGCGTGACCTGGACGACATCCTCCTGGAGGAAATCGTCTGATGAAAAAGATAACCATCGGGCTGATTGGTAACCCTAACACCGGCAAAACCACACTGTTTAATCAGCTCACCGGTGCCCGACAGCGGGTCGGGAACTGGGCTGGCGTCACGGTTGAGCGCAAAGAAGGACAATTTTTTACCGCGCAGTCAGATGTCAGACTCATCGATCTGCCAGGCACACGATCGCTGACGACGCTATCTGCTGAAAGCTCGATAGATGAGAGCATCGCCTGCCAGTATCTCTATCAGGATCATGCCGATGTGGTGATTAACGTCGTTGATGCCTCCAGTCTGGAAAGTAATCTGTTTCTGACCTTTCAGCTGCTGGAACTGGGCGTACCCTGCATTGTCGCCCTGAATATGCAGGATATTGCCGCCAGCCAGAACATAACTATAGATGTCGCAGCACTGTCAGCTCATCTTGGATGTCCGGTCGTTTCACTGACCTCAACCAAAGGTGATGGCATTGCCCAGCTCAAAGCGCTGATTGACCAGCCTCATATTTACCGCGCACCGCAACGGGTGCGTTATCCGGCCGCAATTGAAACGGCCATTGAGCAGCTCTGCCAACAGATGCCCGCCGCCATAGCCCTACAAAAACGCTACTGGCTGGCCTTGCAGCTACTGGAAGGAGATATCAACAGTCAGAAACTTTGTCCGGCGCTGGTTCCGTATTTACCCGAGATTATGCAGCAGGCCGGAGGAGAGACAGGCGTACAAATTGCCGATTACCGCTATCGCGCCATCAACGCAGTTTGCGCGGCCGTCAGTAACCTTCACCAGGCAATGCCCGCCGGTCTGACCCGCAGGATCGATAAAATTGTGCTGAACCGCTGGCTGGGCATTCCGATATTCCTGGCTGTGATGTATGTGATGTTCGTGCTTTCAATTAATATCGGTGCTGCACTACAGCCACTGTTTGACAGCAGTTCGGTGGCGATATTCATCCATGGAGCACAATGGCTGGGCTATGTCTGCCACTTCCCTGACTGGCTGACGGTTTTCCTGGCGCAGGGTATCGGGGCCGGTATCAATACCGTGCTGCCGATCATTCCACAGATTGGCCTGATGTTTCTGTTCCTCTCTTTCCTGGAAGACTCCGGCTACATGGCGCGCGCCGCTTTTGTGATGGATCGGCTGATGCAGTCACTGGGCTTGCCGGGAAAATCCTTTGTGCCGCTGATTGTCGGCTTTGGCTGTAATGTCCCATCGGTTATGGGTACACGAACGCTGGATACACCGCGTGAGCGTCTGCTGACGGTGCTGATTTCGCCTTTTATGTCATGTGGTGCGCGGCTGGCGATTTTTGCGGTTTTCGCCGCAGCGTTCTTTAACGCCCACAGTTCCAGCCTGGTTTTTTCCCTCTATCTGCTGGGGATTGTGGTGGCGGTAGCGACCGGGCTGGTGCTCAAACATACCCTGCTGGGTGGAGAGGCCTCACCGTTTATCATGGAATTGCCGGTCTACCACCAGCCTCATCTAAAAAGCCTGCTGTTGCAGACCTGGCAACGGCTGAAAATGTTTGTGGTGCGAGCCGGACAGGTCATTATTTTGGTGAGCATGCTGATTGGCATACTGAGCAGCTTCGCCTTTAATGGCCAGATGGTTAATGACATTAACCACTCTGCGCTGGCGGCGACCAGCAAAGCGATCACGCCCGTGCTGTTGCCGATTGGGGTCACTCAGGATAACTGGCAGGCAACCGTGGGGCTGGTGAGCGGCATCATGGCGAAAGAGGTCGTAGTTGGCACGCTCAACAGCCTTTACACCACAGAGGCAATCCAGAGCAGTCCATTTGATCCGCAGGATTTTGACCTGCCAGGTGAGCTTAAAGAGGCGCTGACAGAGACCTGGGCAGGGTTAACGGCGGCCTTCAGAATTGATGCACTGGCCCATCCCATTGATGCCAGCAAAGGCGATGGTGAGATGGCGACCGGCTCGATGGGCGTGATGTCAGCCAAATTTGGCAGTGGCTTTGCCGCTTACAGTTACTTAATTTTTGTCCTGCTCTATGTTCCCTGCGTCTCGGTCATGGGCGCTATTGCACGGGAAGCCGGTAAAAAATGGATGATGTTCTCATTCTTCTGGGGACTCAACATCGCCTACACCACCGCCACGCTGTTTTACCAGATCGTCACTTTTGCCGACCATCCTGCATTCAGTGCGACCTGCCTGATAAGCGTGCTGGTGCTGAACGGAATCATCCTGCTGGCATTGCGTAAAGCGGGAAGCCGGGTGCAGTCAATACCGGTCATGCTCAGGGAGGAAAAGGGGAGCTGCCACGACTGCCACGGCGGCTGTGATAAACAGAAAGGCTTTGCCCGGTAAGAATAAGTACTGATGACATTCACTCTTTCCGCTGCGGCTCTTCATAGCCGCAGCGGAAAGGTGAGGAATGTCCTGTTGATTGTTCTTACGATTTCGAAGCCAGAATAGTGGGATGATTAGCAAATGATCTGTGGCCCAGACAGCATGACAATAAACCCGGCCAGAAGCATTATCCTTCCCGCTGAAGTCGGATGCTTACCCAGGCAGGTCTGACCATGCACTGCAGCATGCCCTTATTATGGATAGCGGATCCTGTTTTGCAGACAGATTCGAACCAGGCGGTATGGCAGTAAGAATAAATCAATTAAATCAGCTGGATGAACTCAGTGGATACCCGCCGCAGCGATAATCCGTACCGGCTTACACACAGGCTGTCCACTTTTTCTGTGGATAACTTCAGCCTGTAAAAGGGCTTTATTCGCTTTTCAGGAGCCATCAGCCGGGATAATCAGGGGCACCATATTGCTCCATAAACTCCACCATAGCACCTTTGTGTGCATCCACATGGCGGATATAGCGCATCAGTGTTTCTGGTTTTTTCCAGGTGCCTTCCTGCATAATCCTGGCGATCGGATAGCCTTTATCTGCCATATCCTGCGCAGCCCCCACCCTGGCGCTGTGGCCACTCCAGCCGGTATAGCGATTTTTATTGGCCTTCACTGCGCCCTCTTTTCCGGCAGTACGCCATGCACGGCTAAAAATCTGTTCCAGTGACCTTGTGCTCATCGGCTTTTCGGTAATCAGTGGCCGGCCAGACCGATGTACTGCAGTAAACAGCCAGGCATCAGGCTGGCTTGATATCCCGGACATTTCAATCCACTCTTCCAGTCGCTGAGTTGAACGGGCGCTGAGCGCCTTAATCAATCCGCCAGTCTGCACAATAGTTTTTGTCCACGCCACATCCAGAATGATACGTCCATCGCCTGCACGCATCACATCCCGCACCCGCAATCGCGACAGTTCACTGATACGCAGTAGCGTTGCATAAGCCACATGTAAAAAAGCCAGATCGCGAAGCGCCTGAAGGTTATCAGAACCTGCCCATTCTTTATCCAGGGCCAGCAGATCAGCCACCCTGAAGGGCACGGCCTGGCCTGCCCGCTCACCGTTGATCACTGCTACACGGTTTATCTTCTTCATCGTACGGAAAACCAGCGGAGAGACATTGGGTACCGGCAATCCGGCGTTACGGTGTAACATCGAGATTAACGCCGCATGTGAAGTGACGGTTGAGGAAGCCCGGCCGCTTTCAGCCAGAAAAGAGAGATAGTCACGCAAATCGGCTGCGCTCATCGGCAGGAAGCTACGCTGGTTATCTTCCGACCAGCGATTGCAGATTCGCATTACGCTAAGCAGCTGTCGCCAGGTATTAGGTGAGAAAGCCTCTTTATCCTGAACAAACTGCCGGAGACGTTCAGTGATATCGCTATTCCGGTCAACCGTCAGAGGGGTTAACGGCACTAACTCACTCATATTTGCTCGCTTATCAACCAAAGACGCTGATGATCGCGCTACGTTAATTCTGAGAACTAAGCAGGGGTATAGCTGGTCAGAATTTACGTAGCGTTGTCATTTTCAGGGTGAACTTTACTGCCGCCCATCTTAACCCGGCACCCTCCATATGTCATGACTTCGTATAAGAATAATTATACGAAGTTACGAGTGGGTACAGGAGCCCGCCTGGTTTTTACTGGATCGCCAGTCACTACAATCGGATAGGGCAGGGATACGTGGTGAGTAAACAATGATGTTAATTGATAGGCGGAATGGCAGCCGCTATTGGAGCATCGAATTAAAACAGGATACTGACAAAAAAATCGTTAACGCGGGATAGTTTAAATTTTTAACCTGTAATCTGTTCAGGTATCACTTAATTAAATCATGGATCCTGACGCTGATTTATTTAGCGCGATGAATAATGAAAATACCAGAAAGGTTTATTTAAATGAGCCAAGACCGGATTAAATAGTCAGCATATTTAATCTGACTTTCATAAAAAAATACCAGACAACCCTGTGCTGAAGGATTTGCCTTTAAAAGCTTTTTCAGTCTTAATATCAATAGAAAATTACGGGGTGTGAAGCTAGATAGAACGAAAACTTACGTTAAGCCATGTTTTCTTCCTCTGACGCCTCTATTAATGGCCGCAGATGTCCTTTCGTCACCCGTTCTGCCAGCGTGAAGGAATAATGGCCGGTCATATTGATATGTCCGTGGCAAATTAAACGCCTGGCCACTGATGGTGGCCGGGCCTTTCTTCAGAGATTCCAGCAAAAAATGGGGCTATATAGGCCGACAGTTCGATGTATCGCTCTCCCTATGCCAACATGCCCCTCCACTTTCTATAAGCGGGGATAATGATGGCATTTCACTAATCATCTAGTGACGCTGGCAAAAAAACATAGGCACGGAGTCATGAATAAACAGAAGTCCCACCTTGCTGTTTATCACCTCAAAGTCAATTGCAGCCCCTTTCTTAAAGAAAAAGTCGGGAAGGATGCGATTAACTTCGTCTACCGGAGCCGAATCTTTTGCCATCTTAGTGACATTGACTGAGAGCAGTCGTACAAAATCCTTATTCGGCTGGATCAGGAACTCAATCTTGTTGTTGACCATACCGAGACGTTCTTTTCCTTTATATAATGGGTTATCATAAAATAATACGCCGGTATGTTTGTCAAACTGGAATGTGACCACCATCGGAATACTCAGGCCAGCATTATGGATAGTAAACTCAGTGTTGCAGCTGTAATAAGCTCGCTCCAGCACACTCTTTTCCTGATAAGAAAAAGAAATATAAATTGCAGCAATGCATGATATGACTGCACAGGCCGCCATATAAATTACATGCCTCATTGATGCTCTACCCCATAATATTCAGATATGCAGTACATGTCATGTTCTGGATTACAAAAGAAAACGGAGAATCGATTTTGCTTATCCCACTGAGTGACATAAACCTTCGAAAAACCCCTACAGTTTAACGTTTTTGGATTGATCAGGGGGTTATCACCAAGGACATTTCCCGCGTCACGGTTAATAAATATTTCACACCCATCAGCAGCATCAGCGACATGTTTGTATTTCGCGGCATACTCATCTTCTGTGACATAGCTATGACATGCATAAAATATTGCTACTAAGATGATGATCAGCGTTATCATTGTCACCAAAGGAAGCATCATTTTGTTGGTCAGAATACCCGACCCTTTATTTAAGTGCGGGGTAAGACTACGACTGAATACGGTCTCCTCGCGCAGGACATGTGGGGAGGGATCATTCTCTACAGAAAGTATCTGCTGCTCAGTTTTTTCAATTGTTATTGTTGAGTTGATGACCAGACCACTACGCTTAATGGTCATTATAATATCATTATCGCCAATAAGTTCAGACAGAGCCTTTCTTAGATTGGAGATATTTTGATAAAATGTGTTAGGTGATACGGTCATGCCGTATTTTTCCCAGCCGACATACATTAAGTCCCGTTGGGAGAGAATTTCACCCTGATGCTCAAGCAAATGCAGAAAGCAGCGCGTTGCCGGGGCATAGATAGTGATTTTTTTTAAGTTATTAACGTCGCTAAGCGTATTATCTATCGGATTAAAGTTTACTTTGCCGTCTATGAGATATATTTCGAGTTGCTGTGGCTCAGATTCATATTGGCATGATGTCATTTTAAAGTATCTTCATGGCTTAATTCGATAAGTGAAGTTTATACAAATACTAAGTATAGCTTATTTTCAAAGAAGCATTAGCTATCCAGTACCTGTCATTCGGCTTGTTTAGCACATGCTCTCCCCGTGCAAGACACTGTTCGCTTTCTGTGTATCAGGATAGCTTCTGTCAGGAGCACCACGCCGCCGCCCAATACAGCACCAACCGCTATTCCCATTAGCACTACCAGAGCCAGTCTGTGAGCATTCTTATTGATTGATTGCGACGGCAGTTTCTGTAGCCGGTATGGTTGTACGGAGAGCTTGTCTATATGAAAGTTTAGTTTTTTAATGTGTTCAATCTGATGTTTGTTCGTATTTTTGCCGCCATTGGCAGCCAGCCATTGATTTGTTGCCTGTTGCGTGCGACAGGCTAACTCCCGGCTGACAATAGAAGCAACGAAGCGCAAGTAGCTATCCAGCAGCGGCTGTGAAAGCGCCGGGTTGTCTGAGCTCAATGTCAGCGTTTCATAGCGATAGCCTTCAATAAGAGGTTTATGATTACCCTGGCTGCTTTCGCGTGATAACTGAATATTTGCGGTACCCGGGCGATCTACTTTTTGCAGCCAGGCCTGTTGTGTGACCGGAGCATCATAAGTCTGAATAAAGAGCTCAAACCAGGTTTCACTCCCTAGCGGAACAGTGATCCCCAGCGCAGCCAGATCTTCCTGTAAGAGCTCCTGAGCCTGAAGCTCATGGAACAGCGGCGGGACAATCTGCACTTCGCTCACCCACTGAGCAGGGGGCCTGAACGGGAGCGCCAGCACGGCGCCCAGTAACATGGCACCCACCATCCACCATCGCCTTTTCCAGAATAGAGCTAACAGCGATAGCCAATCAATCTCATGCTCACTGGTACATGAATATTGAGTATGCGACTGATTCATTTGTTTACGTCCGAATGTAAAGATGAGCAGGTAAACCCAGGGTAGTGGGGCCACAGCGCGTGGGCATGGCGACAAAGAGCAGGGACATCCTGTGGTGACATCACATGAACGATGTTCAACAGACTTTCCATAACGTTACGGTCATTATGATGCGTCAGATACCCTTTGGCCCATACGGAAAAGCGGGCCAGTAACTGTGGATCGGGGTGCTGATTATAACGCATCAACAATGCAATATGCTGGTCATAATCAATACGCCCGGCAAACGGATAAGGGTTCCACAGACTCCCGAGTGTTGCCGTTTCATCCTGCACCAGCGGGGCCATATCCAGCCGTTCAATACGGGTCAACGTCTGCTGCGTCTGGAAAGCACCAGCCATGTAAATCATCATCATCAAGCCCGAACCAAGCAACGCCACACGTATCGCACCTGACAGGCCATACTTTCCCTGCGCCCGGTGACTTTTCACAGGCTGCGGTGCCGGCAATACGAGGCTCAGTAACAGGGTCAGGAGGATGCCGTGCGGGGCTGACTGATAAAGCGGATACTCCAGGTTCATATGCACCGCAAGGGGCAGCAGCAGGGCAATGCCGCACCAGCCCAGGCCACCGCGCCGCCACAACCCCAGCAGCACGGCGACCACCATCATCAACAGTCCCCCGAGTGCGACCAGGCCGCCTTCAGCCCAGGCATACATCAGTTCATTATGTGGATGGATCAGCGTCTGACCGACAATCCCCTGACCGTGCTGTAACGCTGTTTGGGCAAAAGCACTTTCAAAACTACCGTAGCCCGTACCCAGTAACGGATGCTGACGGATCATCTGCCAGGTATTTTGTAAGATGCGCCAGCGTTCATTTGTCGATCCGCTGGTATCACGCAGGTCAAACTGTGCCGGGAGCGGCAGGCTGACACTGTGCGGCGACAGCACGTTCAGCGCTCCGGATTGCCACAGCAGCGCCAGCAGGACGCTCACTACCATCAGCCCCCAGGCCAGCCCGATACGACGAACCGGGCAGCCCTGACGACGCGCCTGCCACGTCAGCAGCAGTACCGCCAGACCGGAACCTATCCCACCAGCCCGACTCTGCAGCAGCGCTTGTTTCGCTCAACAGTCATTGCAATATTCAGGTTACTGGCGGATAAAGAACACCTCATAGGATGGTCAGGCAAAGGTGGAACATCTTTGCAGCCAACAGGCCCGCCAGCTGACAGCTCGTTCCCGTTTATATCAACGAGGGTCAGGCATATTTTTGTTTTTTGGAAAAGGTGATGGAGTACGTGTAGGATCGCCAAAGTTCACGTTTTGGTAGCCTATTGGTCTTGAACTATCCAGTTCGACATAATGTGTGTCAATGGATGTGACGGACCTTTGTTTGCTACATTCGTCACCCGGATTATCCACCATACATATATAGCGTCGCGCCATGAATTTGCCAGAAAACGGTGTATATAACAACCAATCACCAATATACCCGTCTGTTGGGCCCTGGGCCCATATTTGGCCGATGCCGTAATTCCAATATTCGCCACTGGTGCCGCTACCGGGGCCGGCGCACCCATCAGACCCAGCGCATGAACTTAGCGATCATCCGGGAACAGCAGACCATCGCTGACCGCTTCTATGCTCTTGGGTTATTGAGTCGCGCCATTCGGGTACGTGAGTCGGTCTGGCATCCATAGCGTTTTTTTCGCTAAGCATCGAACATTTGATCGCTAAGTGCTTCAACCCGCGTTTGTTATGTTGCGCTGACAACAACCAGACTCAGGAATGAGAGATGAAAAGAGTTTTACGCAGCGCATTGATTATTGCCGCCCAGGCGGGATTAGCGTTCAACACCCAGGCTGCAGCAGAGAAGCCCGAAACAGTTAATATTGGTTTTCAGAAAGCCAATATCTTCGCCCTGCTGAAATATCGCGGCACGCTGGATCAGGAATTTAAGAAGCAGGGAATTGCGGTTCACTGGATTGAGTTCCCGGCCGGGCCGCAGATGCTGGAAGGCTTAAACATCGGCAGTATCGATCTGGCCGCAACCGGCGACGCGCCACCGACTTTTGCTCAGGCCGCACAGGCCGATCTGGTTTATCTGGCACACTCTCCCGCCAACCCCAAAACTGAGGCGATTGTGGTGCCCGCCGACTCCCCCATTAAAAGCGTGGCGGATCTCAAAGGCAAACGCGTGGCGCTGAATAAAGGATCTGACGTTAACTATCTGCTGGTCACTGCGCTGGAGCAGGCGGGGCTGAGCTATAAAGACATTACACCGGTTTATTTGCCACCTGCTGATGCGCGTGCCGCTTTCCAGCGCGGTGCGGTGGATGCCTGGGTAATCTGGGATCCTTACTACGCAGAAGTTGAAACCAACGCCCACGCGCGGCTGATTAAAAATGCCGAAGGCCTGGTCCCACACTACACCTTCTATCTTGCCAGCCGTAAGTTTGCGGAAACCTGGCCGCAAATCGCCAGCCAGGTGGTGGATGAGCTTGGGTCGCTGAGTACCTGGGCCAATCAACATCAGGAAGAAGCGGCAAAAATCATGTCTACCTCAACCGGTCTGCCGCAGCCGATCTGGCAACGGGCGCTGGCAAGGATGCCGTACGGGGCAGAGCGGATGACACCTGAAGTCTTCACGCAGCAGCAGGCACTGGCCGATAAGTTTACCCAGATTGGTCTGTTACCGGTGAAGGTCGATATCCGCAGTGCAACCTGGTCGCTGGATAAGAAATAGGGGAGAGCCAGGCGGCGGCTGATTAGGAGAACCTTCGCCTGACACCTGATAACGTCATCGCCTGGAGTTAATGCAAGTGCAGGCGGATTAGCGTGACGTGTTATCAGCGCATCAGCCTGGGCCGATAAGGTCCTGTCACCGACGTTCAGCTCATCCTCGCTGAAAACGGTTTAAAGTTCTGATGATGCTGTAAGAAAGATGCCCTTTACGTTAGTAAAAGGCATCGATTAACCCGCATTAAAAACATATTTCGTAAGGCTCCGATAAAAATCATCTATTTCAGTCTGTGTTACAGACAGATAGCTCCGTTGCTTCGCTATTTTTTCTTGTATACATCAGCGGTACCTTTAATTTTGTTATTCGTATTGGCTGAGGTCAGCACGAACACATCGCCGCCTTTTTTATCGGCCATTTTTGATAGCTCCGCTTTTGCATCTGAAGGACTGGTCTCACCTGATGTTGAGATATCGCCTATCTTTTCATACTGATCCTTCACTTTCATAAAATCATTCTTTGACATCAATTCGGCAGCAAATGAGCCAAACGATAACGAGCAAACAACCACACCAAAAATTAATTTCTTCATATGCGTATCCTCGGAATGTTATAAAAGACGGGTAGTCTTCACAACTACATTTAAACAATAGCATGTTGAATGAAAACAACTGTTTCTAAATCCTGTTTACGATCATTTTTTGTGATAACCGACCAATATTTTAATTAACCACCCGTCGTGTTTTCAGGGTGATTTCAAATCAGGGTTTATTACAAAGTCAGTCTGTTCATACTGTTCTGATTAACACCTACTGAAAGGGAGCCAACAGTTAATCCATGAAAAGTTAAGGATATATTTATCGTCAGTGATCCAGGTAGAGATAATGCACCCAGCTGGTCATTCTCAGCAAAATTTTACGCATGACCGAAACATGTGTGAAGTGTTCAGAATAGACCGCAACCTGAGCAAATATGCCGTCTGGCAATGCATCAACGTCTTGATTTGGTTTTAATTCAATTATGGCTAATACGCCATCTGAACCTGAAGCAAGGCTCAGCGATTGCACCGTTCCCTGTGCCTGATAAGCTCCGCCTGGAACCACTGGCAAAACTCTGAGCAGTTTTCCTGAGAATACCTGTCCCGGAAGAGCATTAAAAACGACCTCGGCTTCATCTCCCGCCGTAAGGCGAAGCAGGGAATTTTGTCTGAACTGAGCAATGATCTGACGTTTTTGTACAGGAATGAATATCATGACCGGGCGCAGCGGCAGGGCGGCTGCGTAGCTTCCGGGACGGATTAAGACCTGAGTGACATAACCATCACTGGGTGCGCGAACAACCGTCTGATCCAGGTTATACCGGGCTTCTGCTAATTGCGCGCGCAGACTGGCTATCTGGGATTGTTCTCCTCCTGATACACTGGTCAACTGGCTTCTGAGCTGCTCCTGTTCCGCCAGAGAACCTTTTACCAGGGCATCCTGCGCCAGAAATGCCTGCCTGGCATTATCAATGTCACGTTCGGAGAATGGATTGACTTTCGCCTTACTGCCCTGGAGATAGCGTTGATAGTCCAGAAATAATCTATCCCGCTCAGCAGTTACATGGGTTGTGTAGGCAACGGCTTCGCTTAATTGTCCTTTCATCGCTTCAATATTATTGATAGCGGTCATCAGGTCGGCTTGTAATCTTTCGACGCGGACCTTGTAACGTGTTTGATCCAGGGTGAAGAGCATTTCTCCCTTTTTAATAAGTACTTCTTTTTTATCAGTAACTTCATTTACGACGCCGGTCACTTGTGGGGTAACAGGAATCGCGACAACCGCTTTTTGTGCCAATGATGTATAGGGATGGTTATAATTCATTAGCAGAATTAGCGCGCTGACCAGAAAAACGCCACCGAGGGCTGCTGTTGGCACTGTCCATTTATTGACGGGTATGCGAAATATTTTAAAAACAGCCCAGGCTATCGCAACGTAGCTTAAAATAATGAGCAGATCCATATTATTGCTCCGGTCGCAGCGGTTTAGAATCAGCCTGTAAACGTTCCAGTTCTGCTAGGCGCTGTTGCAGTTCCAGTAATGAAGTGTACTGGTTCTGCATACCCCAACCACGATCCGGACGATAAAGAGTGGCCCAGATCCACAGGAAAGGCCATATGACATGCAGTGTAAACAGACTTACCCAACCTGCGACGTGAATAGCATCGGCATGCGGATGATTACGGGACTTTGCGATTAAATAGGGAATATCATGAAGAACGATAATTCCATAAAAAATAATTATGAAAACGAAGATCAGCATACCTAAAGCAAAATAGTTAAGGAACATAGGTGCCTCTGCTAAATTGGAATGCGAAGTATAAATAGATCGTCTGCAACAATGTTTCAATTCGTAAAAGAGTTAACCTGACACACCTCGTTGACAGACGCAATACCAGAAAGTCATGCGGTGCTCAGGGATTTGAGATACTTCAGCAATGGCGGGGATTGACAACCCTGTTCATTAGTGATGATTTCAGTGGATTTATTACTCTTTAAATACAGGACTATGCCTATTTATTTTGAGTCATTAACTTCCCAGGTATGGGTAACTACTTGATTTGGTATTAATAAAATAACATGACACGTTGATCACAGATTTGTATTTCTAAAGCTTTATTTAAAAATTATCTTTATACTTATTAACTCTCCTGTTCCGATGTTATTACGAACTATCCGATCCATTATTTACTGTAAAATAATACATCTCCGTTTGATAGTGGATTTTAAAATCCTGACTAATTGAAATCTAACGCTTAATGATGAGATTAATATCATGGCCTCAGGAAAGACTAACGTATACATAGCCCTGAGAGCGAATCCTGCTTCAACAGAACGTCCTGAAAAGTTCAGATTACTCTGTTCACACACGGGTCCATACTTTGTCGGATAAGCCGGATAGTGCTCATGTAAACCACAATAAAAGATGGTCTTCTGTCTGGATCATTCCCTTTGTTACGCTGCTCATCGGTGGCTTTTTGTTGTATTACCATAAAAGCCAGCAGGGACCTCTGGTGATTCTGATGACTGAAAACGCACAGGGGATTAAAGCAGGTAAAACCGTAATAAAAAACCGCAACATTGATGTGGGTGTCGTTGAAAGTACCGAGCTTACTGACGATCTTAAGCACGTCGAGATCAAGGTTCGCATGCACACTGGTATGCAAAAACTATTGAACGGCAATAGCGCTTTTTGGGTGGTCAGGCCTGAAATTGGATTCGAGGGGATAACGGGCTTAAGTACCTTGTTCTCAGGCGCCTATATAGCTTTACAGCCAGGTTCTCCGGGGCCAGCGCCGGAACGCTATCGGCTGTCAGATGCGCCTCCCCAGGCCTCACCGAATGCAAAGGGGATCAGAATCACGCTTAATAGTCGTGAAGCGGGGCAACTCATGCCGGGCTACCCGGTTCTGTTTCGCGGCCTGCGTGTCGGGTCAGTCGAGAACAGCCGGTTTGATATGGAAAAAAGGATGATGCGTTATCAGGTTTTTATCGCTTCGCCCTTTGATCAGCTTGTCACCTCAAACGTTCGTTTCTGGAAGAATAGTGGGATTGCTGTGGATTTATCCTCATCCGGGATGCGCGTGGAGATGGGGTCCATCACCACATTATTAAGTGGCGGGGTCAGTTTTGACTTGCCTGAAGGCGTGGCCCTGGGCCAGCCGGTTAAGGGCGCAGCAACTTATCCTCTTTATGACGATCTGCGAAGCATCGCGAATTCACGTTATACCGAACACCTCGACTTCGTGATGTTCTTTTCCGATTCTGTTCGCGGACTTCAGGCAGGCGCGCCTGTCGAGTTTCGTGGAATACGCCTGGGAACGGTTGCTCAGGTTCCTTTTACCCCGCCAGAGATAACCCAGAATTTTCGCAGCCATTATCAGGTTCCCGTTCTGATTCACATTGAACCGCAGAGATTCATGAGCGGTATGAGGGAAGACTTTGACCTTGAGAAAAAGCTACAGCTGGGTAAAAAAAAGGGGTTAAGAGGCTCGTTGAAAACAGGCAGTCTGCTTTCCGGTTCGCTGTTTATCGACTTAGACTATTATGCAAATGTTGAACCCGACAAAGGACCGGATATCGTCGCGGGTTACAAAGTCATTCCCACAACGCCTGGCGGTTTAAACCAGATACAGCAAAAGATTGTGGCTACAGTGGATAAGATGAACAGCCTTCCGCTTCGGCCACTGATTTCCGTTACGACCGGTACGCTAAAACAAAGTCAGCGCACCATGACAGAAATACAAAAATCGCTCAGGCATATTGATGGGTTTATCAGCAGCCCTGCAATGAAAACACTTTCTTTGGATATGCAGCAAAGCCTGCAACAGCTGAGCCGCAGCATAAAAGGTATTCAGCCTGGATCGCCCGTATATCAAAAATTGACGGGGGATATGCAGCGTCTGGACCTTGTGCTCAGAGAATTGCAGCCACTACTCAAAACATTAGATAATAAAAGCAACGCGCTGATTGTACAGGATGCTGCGACAGACGATCCTATTCCTGTCGGCACGAAAAATAGAAATAAAAAATAACCCCATCTTCCGGCATTTCAAATGGCTCATTCAGCCTTTGCAGTTCACCAAATATAGCCATTTGTATCTACCGAAAGAGACTGGTTATCAGGTCTTCAGGCTGCTACTATAAAGACCTGTTAAGCAGTCCTGGAGGCCCTATGCCAAACATTATTCTAAGCGATACCAGCGCCAGCGTAAGCGAACTGAAGAAAAACCCGATGGCCACGGTTAATGCAGGTGACGGTTATCCTGTCGCCATTCTCAACCGCAACCAGCCTGCATTCTATTGCGTCCCGGCTGAGCTTTATGAACAAATGCTTGATGCCCTTGACGATCAGGAACTGGTTAAGCTGGTCAGTGAACGCAGCGGCCAGCGTCTGCTTGATGTCGATCTGGATGCGCTTTTGTGAGTTATACCGTCAAATTCAGGGAAGAGGCTTTTAAAGAGTGGCAGAAGCTGGACAAATCTCTCCAGCAACAGTTTGCCAAAAAGCTGAAGAAATGTTGTGACAATCCCCATATTCCTTCTGCCAGACTACGAGGGATTAAAGACTGCTATAAAATCAAACTCAGAGCATCCGGGTTTCGCCTGGTTTATCAGGTAATAGACGAGCAGCTGGTGATTGCCGTTGTTGCTGTGGGTAAACGCGAGCGCAGCGATGTTTATCATCTTGCCAGTGAAAGGATGCGGTAGGGAGGGCTCAGTGAGGTGAGTTTTACAGCGCCTGGGCTAATACTGATTACCAGATGTTAAATTTAACATAATTAGTATTATACGTATATAGCTTATGCAGGCAAAGCTAACCTGGCCGCTTCGGGCTACCTGTTGAGAATCCTGATATGACGGCTTCTTGTGCGGAGTTTTTCACGATGAACGAAGTAACCGGCTTAGATTTATTCAGGACGTCGTCGACCGGCGGCTGACAACTCATCTCGATGCTGAGCGTCTCGGTATTTCAGACAGGCACTGTCGTCGCCTGCTTCAGCGCTATCGTACAGACGATCCGCTGGGTATGGCTGACCGCCGCCGTGGCAAGCCATGCAACTATCAGCTGCCTGCAAGCCTTGCTTTACAGATTCATCCCGGTGACTCTGACCTGCAACTTCACTCCATCTAAGTGACAGGCAGACTTATCGCTGCGCAGAAATCAGCACCATCATTGGTCGTTCCGCTTCTTCGGCTAAGGCCGGGTTTGCGTCGATCTGCTCTGTTGTCGGTCCCCATTCATTGACATGACGGAGAGTGAAACCCACACTCATCAGGGCATTCAGGGTAGTCCCCAGCGTTCGATGATATTTGACCACCCCATCAGCCAGCCAGTTACTGACCCGTTTACCTTCGTTTTGATAATTGTTGACCGCCCATGAGCGCTGGCCTTCATCATCGGTAAGCCAGTCCTGGCGTACCGGTGAGGTATAGATAGGGTGCTCGGTCGTAAAGACCAGCCAGCCGCCCGGTTGCAGCGCTTCATAGAGAGTGGAAAACAAAGGCGCGATGTCAGGAAGATAATGCAGTGCTAACTGGCTGTAGACCAGGTCGTAAGCCTGGGACGGTAAGGTGAGTTGTGAAAGATCGCCACGTTGATAGCAGATACCGTTGTCATTTGTGAGTTCCCTGGCCCGGCTCAGCATTTTTTCTGACAGGTCGATGCCAACTACCCCAGCGGCACCGGCTTCACGGGCACGGCGGCAAAACCAGCCATAACCACACCCAAGGTCGATAACCTGCTTGCCAGACAGGTCGGGCAGCATCGTCTGGATTGCCGGCCATTCTGGCGCAGCCTTAAGACCATACTGAGAGCGGGGTAGCTGGGCATAACCATCAAAAAAAGCCTGATTGTCGTAAATATTTTGTGTCATGTGTCACTCCTGAAAGAACGAAAAGCGCCCAAATGTAAGGCGCTTAAATATGAGCAATATTATGAGCAATATAAAGCTGGCGGATCAGAACGCCCCGGGTCTCTTAAGTTTGTTCGATAACAGTCAGAGTCTGCGGATCGTTCTTCGCTGAGGAGGATAGATGCTCATACTATCTTCAACGGTAAATATACCTATCTCTTCACCCTGCTCATTAAATTCGCGGTAATGAAAGAGGTCTGTATCACGGCCTCTGCGCTGCTCGCTTTCGCGTCTCAGCAGTTCATAACGATGCGAAGGATCCAGATTAAGCACCCTGATAAATTCACTGTCCATACTGATTCTCCTGCATGATGAGTTAATGAAATCTGGCATCTGACCTGACGCCATTGAGTGGTTTATCCTCACAGCGCCTGATCAGGCGCTGAGTAGCAGTTTACTGATCAGCCAGTTACGTAGATCGGCATCACACGTCAGCTGATACTGTTTCATTAGCGCTCGCTTATGGCTGCTCACCGTCCTGACATCAATTCCCAGGATGTAGGAAATTTTTTTCTGTGTGAATCCCTGAGAGTAAAGCCACATAACCTGCCGTTGTCGGGGTGACAGGCCGGTCAGGTATGGCCGGAAGCAGGCCCCAAGCGCGTAATCAGACACATCATTTTTTCTGATGCCCAGAATGTAATCAACGAGAGAAAGCATATCGCTTACACCGGTACGGCGGTAAAGCACCCACTTAACGCTGAGGAATGCGGGTGTGACCGTATAATCCGAGGTGACAAGCACGCTTTTAGAGACACAGCCTTCCAGGGTGTGAAAATCGGATGGGCGGAATGAAGAAATACACGCCTTCGTCAGGAAAATAATATCTGCGAAAGCCATCATGTTAAGGTTATTAGTGAACGTTACCGTGAAACCATAGCCTTCCAGATGATTAATTAACGACCTTGCCAGACCCTCAGCAAAGTATGTGTCTTTGTCTGAAATAAAAACGTCAATCGTGCGTGCCACAATTTTTACCTGCCACAATACTATTGTTATCTGCTGAGAAAAGAGCAGCCGTAAACTTATCGCAGTAACTTACTACTATGATGCGATGAATGAATTGCTCTCTATATGACTCTGCGATGAAGTTCAGTGTTATACCAGCGCGCCGGTATGGTTAATAATATTCCGGGTGGCACTTTTTTTGACTCTGTTGAGATAGTCACGATGAATACAAACGCCAAATCCTGAAAGCGTCAGAATAATCTCTGATGGAAATCCATTTTTATTCAGCGCCCGGCGGGTCTTATAGATGAGCTGATGATAACAGTTCTCCTTGCCAACCGTAGGTTCGCCAGGCCAGATATAATTAATCACCATGTCACGATCATTGATCTTGTTTACCAGGCAATAAATGAGGAGCGCCTGATTGTTGCTCAGAGCGGCGACAATATTTTTGCCTTTTAACTGCAGCACACGGGACTTAAGTATCAGTGCATCATTTTCAAAAAATACATGATTCGGCATATACTCTCACTCTCTCAGTTAACCTGCAGCCGGAATACATCATCGGTAAGGATGCTGGCATTGCGGCTACAACAATTGGTGCTGCGATCCGTAATCAGGCCTGAATCGCTGAACTGAAAAGAGCTTAACATTTCCCCCACAAATAGGTGTTATATAATTAATCTTGCCATATATATAGACCATTACTCTGCCTTCTCTGTTCTGATAGATTTTTATACTAAATCAGGATTTGGATCCTCAAACCCTGTTGGCCAGAAATCATTATTTTCGGTGTCACATGTGACATATACGCACTCCTTATCAGTAAAGCCTTCCGGAAATGATTCTGAATGTGCTCGGAAAATGCGCTAAAGAGCAGCCGCCTGCCTACTTTATGCTGCTGTGAGATTACCCAATCTTCTACCTTATGCGTCTGCCCGATCGGAACTTGCTTGCTCTTTCGACTATCCCAGCCTCAGAAAAAATGTCTGAACCACTGTTTACACTTTATAGAAGTGGTGATGTTTTACGTCCTGTGTCCGGGATAACCATTACGAGGACATATAGCTAATTATTTAATTAATAAATAATATTTAAACTCTTTAATTATTAACTGTGTGGCTGCCTGCCATTGAAGACACCCTCTACAGCTAATAAGCATCAATTTGCGCATTGCATGTCAGCCTTTTAAGTAAACCTATCATTCATTCATTCACTTGCAGCATTATAGTTATTTGAAATTTTAAAATAGAATATTGTAGAGCTTATCCATTTATCTATCTTAGCATTGATCTAAACGCGTTTTTTCACCCGTGTGGTTTTAATTTATTGAAAAAAAATGATTTAAAAGTTTGAAGTTGCTTCCGATGAGTTTTACTGCTTTAAGAAAAAATACTTATTACGATAATGCGACTCTGGACGAAAATGCTGGATATACTGGTTAAGTCCGTCCCATTAAATCTGAATAAATAAAGAGGCTGAATGTTAAGAAATCATTCTCTGATGGCTTATAGTACGGTTTTTTTATTTTTAATGCCTGCCCCAGGTCTCGCTCAAGATAAAAGTGTTGATAATGAAACTGTCATCGAATCTTATTCGGTTGAACCGGGTGCCAACCGCGCTATTTCTGGGCAGGTAACGAAGTTGAAAAAAAAGCGCCTCGCTGGATGTGAAAGTCAAACTGAGCCAGTGCATTAAGGTCCGCCCGGCTTCAGTGTAAGGCAAGCTGGCAGATGCAGCCGCGTAGTTGAATTGGGTGCGCAAAGGCAACAAGCTGGAAGCCAGCAACCCGGCACCGTATGGGAAACCGACGGCAAGCCGGGGCTGTATGGCAGACTCCGGCATTTAATCTTTGGTACAGACCATCAGCGTTTCGTTTGGTAACGAGAGACGGTAATCGCCTGAATTAAGCGCGATGATTTTCATTTTGATATCTTTATACTTCAGCGGGCTGAACAGGGCTTCAATGCCTGGATCTGATCTCTGCATTCGCATAGTATAGAAATCCCCCTCACGCTTGTAGGTGAATTTGGCCAGCGCATCCACCTTTACTGGCTGACTGTTTTCGCATGACCAGCTGCCGGCGGCCAGAATAAAACCTTCTCCCTGCGGATTGAAAGAGATAAAAATATCTGCTGCGCTTTTGCTGCGACATGCGCCATTAACGATATCGGTATGCAGACGACCACGGCAGTCGAAACTGATGGCCTGTCGCGGATACGCCTGCCAGGCCATCACGGTTGCCACCGACAGAGCTGAAAGCGCACCAATAAGCAGGATTTTATTTTTGAATTTCATGGCCGCTTTCACTTCTGATATAGGTGTAATTTTCGCACGGCGCACTGCTGTTATAAGCGCAGTAGCTCAGCAGTTCACGTGTATTAAACTGACCTGAGACGTCTCTGATCTGGTCGGCGGCATAGTAAACATTTGTCTTCAGTGTACAGTCTATTTTTTCACGCCCGGCAATGCTGCTTATCCTGCTCACAAGGCTGGTTTTATTCATTCTTCGCGTCAGGTCATCGGTTGCATAAAAACGACATTCCTGCGTGCGAAAGATTTCGCTTCTCAGTTTATGCAGTCTGTAAGCATCAAGCACACCATAAGCAATCAGCCCGCCTGCAGCCACGGCTATCAACATCCCAGACATCCGCCTGAAAGAAGTTTTTTTAGATCTGCGGGGGATGAGTGCGGGCGGAGCAGTCACAGTGATTGATTCTGCATCATCTTTCACCGGTGCAGATAATTTGTCAGCAAGCAAATCGGGCAGTGGCGTACCGGTTATAACGGCATCGAATAAAAAGCCGTGTTTAGGAATGGTGGTGATGAGGTCAGAGCATCCACACTGAGCAAGTGCTTTGCGCAGCATTGAGACGTAGTTGTTCAGGTTGTTGCTTGATGCGCTCAGGCCGCGCTTTTCCCATATTTCATTCAGAATAAAATCTCTGCTCAACGGCGTGCCACTATGTGTAACGAACAGCAGCAGCAATTCATTACACATGCGGTTCAGGGAAATGGTGTCAATGGTGTTTTCCGGGCTGAACAGTGTGCCGTCTGAAGCATTGTAATCAACCGTGTTATTAATCGTATATTTCATTTCTCTTCCGGCGTGTGAGACGTGGTTTTATATTTGAGTGCATCCTGCATCGGCTGACAGTGATTTCTGTATCGCGTTCAGGAAGAGAGACTGGACTGTTTTCTTTAACGGTATATTACCTTATAGCAGAGCAGGGTGCTATTCATTCATGCTCTCAAGATAAATACAATGCGTTTGATTAGCAACGAGTTAATATGTGATTTAAAGGTCGCCTTATCAAAATGAATTTCGTAATTTATTACCTGACTCCTCATTACTATGAAGTGGTTTACTGCATTTGACCACCTGAACAGCGGTAATATGTTCACCACAGAACAGCACAGGTGCACCAGTGAAAAGAAAAAATTTTAGTCCTGAATTCAGACGTGAATCAGCCCAGTGGGTTGTCGCTCAAAATGATACAGCAGCTCAAGCAGCGAAGGCCATGAACGTTGGCCTTTCTACGATGATATCTGCGCCGGAGACGCCATCATTGTCTGCACACTGCCAGCCGTCATCACCGGATATCATCCGGGATTCAGGTGAGCAGTTTTCCGGAAGAGAATCGTCTGTGGTGCGACATTCGATAAGACGCCAGCGGCTGAGTACGGCATTACCCGTTTGGCCTTTGCTGGCGTGGTTAAGCGACACTTATTACCGCTCCCTGACTTCTGCCGCTGACTGAGCCAGCAGAACTCCCGGGGTCATTCGCGTCACCTTCCTGCTTTTGCAGGTCGGAGCTACGTTTTGATGATGCGTGCAAGCCGCGGGCTTAAGGTTTACTGGCAACCTTACCCGTATCACGCCGCTTCCTGTTCGTCAGGTCAGCATTTTATCTCCGGGCTTTTTTCAAATCCGCGGTCGCCCGCGGCCCCCTTGCCTCTGGCGGCAACTTCCCCTTGCCAGGTGTGGAGGACTTTCACCTCTGAGTCAGACTTTGACCGTGGTGGTCACAGGCCAGCACCCTGAACAGTGCACCCATAAAAAAAGCCCGACTCAAGAGTCGGACTTCAGGCTATGGCTTAACACACATCATCAGACAGATAATGCATTCTCAGTAAATGATTAGATGTTATAAACCGCAGCGTTCATTACGAACGGGTAAGAATCAGCTTTAACAGTCTGGTCCTTATAAGAGCGGATAACACCCTTCATTTCTTTAGTTTCAGCCGCGGAAACAATCCATTTGGCACCCTGCTCGTTTGCCGTTTCAGTTGTGGTATCGCCGCTCTCCTTCAGGGAAACGTCTAAAGTGTTTCCGGTATCAGAAACCAGGTTTGCACTGACTACGTCAGGGCCAACCCCGGCTACTGGCACATGGTTAGTACCAAAGGACACTGCCAGACGCAGTTCGTCATCACCGGCAGTTTTTACTGACCATTCGCCCAACTGGGTGTTAGTCGCCAGCTGACCCGCAGGCATGGCTTTAAAGCCATCAATTTTGAAAATGATGCGGTCAGTGGGTGCACCAAACTCGATAGTATCTTTCTGGCTGACCACATCGGTCACTGCCGCAACAGCGGCAGTAGAAGTGAAGCCAATCAGGCAAGCCAGAAGAGACATCCGGGTCATTTTTGAATTTAACATTTCATTTTTCCTTTTTGGGTTTTCTATTACCGATCTCCAATGGAGATGTAGGTATATTCACGGGGTTATTCTTACCCCAATAACGTGAATTATTAATTTAAAAGCTTTGAAATTGTAAACACTACTAAAATCGAAATAATCACTAATTAAGTTTTTAATTAGGTAAATTACCCTTGTTATTCGCTCCTTAAAAATGAGCAAATTAAATTATTATTGTTGATATAGCGCTGCGCGAATTGTTACCGGATAAGTCCCAGGTTTTAAAGTTTGCGAACCAGGAGACTGCAGTGTTCCAATATAAGTATTAGCACCTTCCCTTGCGACTGCCCACGCAGTACCGTTAATTTCTTTATTGTAGTAAGTAGCCCCATTTAAATTAACCTTGTATACATCCCCGTCTGCATTTTTAATCTTACCCTGAGGACGATAATAAGTAACTATTTCATTGCCACTCCGGATAATGATTGGTTCGTGTTCGGGGGCGAAAGTTAATGCTAATTGGCCTAACGCACTGGTTGTGCTCGCGTAGACTGAACCATAAGTTGCTTCGGTACCTTTTAAGTTTTTATAACCCGTAACTCGCAGTGTTACTTTTTCCGATGCAGCACCAATTACTACTGTATCCATGTTAGATACTTCCGACTCAACAGTAGCCGCATGACTGGCCATTGTCGGCAGCAGTAATAGCGTAAACATTAAGTTACGTTTCAAATTTATATTCATAATAAGCCTTTAAATATATAATAGCATTTTATTAAGTTTCAATATTTATAATAAAAGCGTAAATCCTTTTGATGGCAGTTAAACATCCACCATCAGTGTTCAATGGATAATCAACTTAAATTTAATTATGGTATATATAATGCAGCCCTCAGCGTCACTGGATAGACACCCGGGTTAAGATTTGTAATTCCGTTTGTAACAATTTGCCCATCAACGGAAGTTCCATTTGCTTTAGGTGGCAAAAGCCAATCAGTACCGTTAACATTTAAAATGGTTGAGCCGGTGACCATGCTTAAATTCGTATTAATTTTATGCCCTTCTTCATTTTCAATCTGCCCAGTCAATAAATTTGAAACCACCTGACTTGAATGTTCCGTGCTGTAGGCTATAGCGACCTGCCCATTACTTTCGCTGGTACTCATTGCAAATGTACCTAGTTGCGTCCCCGCGGGTGCATTGCTCATAGATTTCATATTTTTAAAACCTGTTACTTTAAGCGTCACTTTCTCAGATGTGGCACCCACGACAATCGTGTCTGAATCCGTGACTTCAAAACTCAAACTTTCCGCATGCGCACTAATTGCAGTAAGGAGTAATGCGGAGGCCAATGCACTGTGTTTAACTAAGTTTTTCATTATTCATATCCTTGATAGGTAATCAATTTTCTATTTTTCGCAGTCTTACCTGCGACTCTATATTCCTGCCCTGCTGTGCAGAATCAGGGAACCAGCGTGGCCGCTTTTAACGCCACCGAATACTGGTCCGCCGCCACCTTCTGGTTACCGTCCACCACCACGCTGAAAAACACGGTGTCGTTGCTGGTGCGGATGATTATTCCTTTTCCGCCCTCGGTATCGGGCTGGGCCTCTTTTTGCTCCAGCCTGACGCGCAGTTTGCGGCTCGGGTCCTGCCTGCCCTCCAGCACAAAATGTCCCGGCTGCTGGCCCGACAGCGGTCGCTCGCTCCACACCTTAAAGCCGGTGTGGGCGTCACGGTGGACTATCCGCCCTTTGCCGAGCGTGTAGCCGTCCGGCAGCTGCGCCGACAGCGGACCCGCCGTCGCCCTGAAGTCAAGTTCGGGTGCCGTGGCCGCCTGACTCTGGTTTGCTGCCAGAATTCCGGTCATCAGCATGGCGCTCAGCAGGCAATGTTTTTTCTTCAGCACGGTGGCCTCCTTCGCTCAGCCGCCCGTCTTTTGGCGGCTGAGGTTCATCCCGCCTCTGACCCGTCAGGTTTCTCAGAGGCACTGTCCGTTCAGGGTGTATACCCCGGCCGGTCCTTTTTCCTTCGGCAGGTCATAGGCGACCCTGCACTCTCCGCCGGCCCACTTCGCGACCAGAGTTCCCTTTTGTGGCAGACCCGTCAGATACACTTCTCCGTCCCCGCCGACAATCCCGACGTTGCCTTCCTGTGACGCCAGCGTCACCATTGCCCCAAAGGGCACGTCCTTGCCGGACTGCGTCATTTTCATCAGGGCGCGTCCGCCGGTGCGGGGTTTAAATTTCGCCGCCACTACCGCGCCTTCGGTCGGCACCACCCTGACGTCGGTCTGGTTAATTTCCACGTCGCCCGGCAGATCCAGCGGGTCGAGGCTGACAGTGTTTTCCTGATACGGCGTCACCCAGCTCTGCGTGGCGTAACCGCGTCCGTCGGTGCTGATACCGCTGCCGCCGCCGACCACCTCAACGCCTGAGGCGCCGGGTGCGGCCACCAGGGCCACGGTCTCGCCCATCGTCTGACTGAGCGTAATGCCCTCGCCGTGGACCACCACGCCGCCCGACACGTCCACGCCGGTTTGCGTGGCGTTCGGGGCATAGGTGTAGTTGCCCCCGACCTGTCCGTACGCGCCGTCCCAGTTCACGCTGGCGGTGCTGCTGTTGCTGTCCTTATCGCTGCCCGGCACGTAACGCTGGCTCACGTTCCAGTTCAGCCTGCGGTCGAAGCCCGCGCCGCGCAGCCCTGCCTGATGACTGTCCCTGCCCTGTGCAGAGGTGTTCATCTGGTAGGTTGCCCAGGTGTTTGAACCCGGCAGGCTGTCCAGCGGTACGCTCAGCCACAGGCTGGTAATACGGTTCTTCGACTGCTGCCCTTCGCCATCGATGCGACGGTTCTCACTCCAGTTCAGCGACAGTGATGCGCCGCCGCCGATGCCCACGCCGTAGCTGGCACCAAAGCTGGTGTCGTTGCCCGTGCGGGTGCGGTAATCCCTGCGCGAACCGTTTAGGCTCAGGCTGCCCCAGTCGCCGAGGGACTGGTTAAGGGTCATCGCCGTCTCCGTCTTCATGCGTTCCCGGGTGCGGTAACGCCAGTCGATGCCGCGCTCCGTTCGCCAGCTGTCGAGCACTTCGGACATGGTGTTGTAGCCCGTTGACGCATACTGGTAGCTGGTCATCGTCAGGGTGGTATTGGTGGCCACCACGTCCTTGCTGTATCTAACCCGCCAGGCCGCGCCCGTCTCGGTGTCGTAATTTTTCCGCTGCGCCTGTGAGCCGGTCACGTCGACCGAAATCGCCCCCAGGTCGCCTGCCGACACGCCCATACCCAGCGCGCCGGACTGAAAGTGTTTCGCCGTCTGTACGCCGGTGTAGGCCGTCAGGTTCCACGGCAGCCCGTACATGACGGTGGCCTGCATCATCGGCGTTTTATCAACGTCGGCGTCGGATGAGCGGTAACGCCCGGTCATCACGTTATAACTGGCGTAGCCTTCCTTGAGCGAGATAGCCGGCGTCTGGAAAGGCACGCTGAACACCTGCGGCTTGCCGTCGGTTTCCCACACGGTCACCTCAAAGTCACCGCCGGACGTGCCGGACGTGGACAATTCGGTCAGGGCAAAGGGTCCCGCCGCCACGGTGGCGTTGTACAGGGTGTAGCCGTTCTGCTTCACCTCAACCCGCGCCTGCGTCCTGGCGATACCGCGGATGACCGGCGCAAAGGCCCGCTGGCTGTAGGGCACCATGCTGTCGTCTGAGCCGAGCATCACGCCGCGAAACGGCACCGAGTCAAATACGGCGCCCGGCGTGGAGCGGTCACCCACCGTCAGACGACTTTTCAGGTCATACAGCCCGCGCTCGGCGTAGGTGTAGAGCGTCTGCCATTTTCCGCCATTCTGACTTTCCTTCTGCCAGTTGGTCTGGTTGCGAAAACGCCAGGCCCCGACGTTCACGCCCGGATTGAGCTGCACGTAAGAGGAATCGCTACGCTGCTTGCCCGCGTGCCCTGAGGTGAACTCCGACCGGCTCGACGAGGCCCGGTAGTTCATCCGAAAGGCGGTAATGCCGTCATCCCACAGCGGCTGCGGTGCGATGCCTTTTACCTCCGGGCGCAGGCTGACCTGCGGCACGTTCAGCAGCAGCCTTTGGCTGGCAAACTGAAAGTCATAACCGGCCTGCGGCACGGCGGTGATGTCCGCACAACTGCCCTTCGCGGCCAGCCCGGGATAATCCTCCGTTCGGATACCGTAGCCCGACAGGTCCTCCACGCTCAGGCAGGGAAATAAATACGGTTCCCCCTTCGCGTCTTTGGCCAGCGTAAAGGTGACCTCCCGGCTGTCGACCTGACTGCCGTTTAATACAATGTCGACCGCGTAGGTGCCCGGAGGCTGCACGCCCTGATTAAACAGGCTGATGTCGGCCCCCTCGCCGGCGCCGTCCACCATTGACGGACTGAAGGTGTAGGTGGCGGCCAATGCCGGGGCTGAACCACATGCGAATCCGACCATCAGAGCCAGCAGTGAAAGCGTGGCCCCCGGCGAACGTCTGCGGGCAAGGGGTGGCATTACGCGTGCGTCTCTTCTCACCGGATCGCCGCCTCGACCGGACGGCTGACGCCGCCAAAGTCGTTGATGTAGGTCCAGCTCACTTTACCGGCGGCACTCGCGGGCAGCGCATAACTCTGCTTGCCGAACGGCGCAATGTAGTCCGGCAGGCTGACCGCCTTGCCGCCCACGTCGAGGGATTTAATGTTGATGTAATACGGCGACGGGTTGCTGGCTTCCAGCTTGTCCCCTTTGCGCGCCCAGGTCACGGCAGGTGCAGCGTCGGTCAGCTTGCCCTTCACCGCGTCCGGACGGACCAGCACCTTAATGCACTGGCTGAGTTTGATTTTGACGTCAAGAGAGGCCGAGCCCGTCTTCTTCACTGTGGATTCACCCGCCCACGCATCGCCCAATTCTGGCGGGATGCCGGTGGCACACATCCAGTACAGCGTCTCACGGTCTTTGGCTGCGCCCTCGCCGGTCATGACCAGGCGCAGACGGCTCTGCTGCTTCGGATCGAGGCGGAACAGCGGTGGCGTCACCACGAATGGCGCTTTGCCGGACTTGTCTTCCGTGACCACACCCGACTGCACCAGAACCGGATAATCATTCGGATTGCTGACCGACACGGTCGCGCCGTTTTTTGCCGGATTATAAATAATGCGCGTGGCGCCAAGCTCAACGGAATAGGATTCAATAACCGTTTCATTGCTGGCATTATTATTTTCCGCGGTGGCGTAACCGGCCGACATTAATAATGTGGCGGCACTGCAAAGCGTCCATAAAGATTTATTAAGCATTATGCCCTCTGAGTATTTAATTAACTGAAAGTAAAAGACTTAATTGGAAGCTTACGCAATCTCGCCTTGGCCATAATTATTGCAAAAAAAGCCCTGCAGTGAAAAGGAACAATATTGATCCAGGCAATGTTTGAATATATTACCCGGCACAATCAGGAATACATAACACTAAAAGTTGACCATACTTAATAAAGTCAATTTTGTAGTGATTAATTCTGCATATTTTTAGAGTAACGGCTTTAAACACCGCAAAACAGGCATGTGTGGATTATAATGCTGCATTTAGTGACCAGGGAGCACATTCCCGGATTGGCCTTCAATAAGGCAGAAAGGGTCTTCCTGTCATTTACCGATACAACTCTCTGTGGCTTAGCCATAATACTCCCCGTACAGATCATACCCTCTCCGGGTTTCCTGCGCCTGACGGGTAAGAAAGTACTGTAAATAAAATGTAGCGAAAATGTGTTTATGGATCGCGGGGGGTGTCTGTCAATTCGGGTAATAATACGCGCAGTCCGTACGCCCTGTTGCTGCACCGGAGCCGCGCCTGAAAACAGGCCGGTGCGTGACGTACAGCGCTAACGTAAGGTGCCTGTATGCGGCCTGCCTGTTATCTGATGTCTGACTTGAGGGTAAAAAAGGAACGCGGAAACGTCGTCATGACGGACACGCCGGGCGTATCCCGCAAAGCCCCTGCTGTTCCTGTCCGCACCGGTATGTATCGCCTGCACCACGCAGGGGCGTTCACCGGGTGAGGTGTGCGGACCCGCGGGATGATGTGACGCGCTGGCGTCAGACGCTTGCCGTTGCCCGCATGGTACCCGGGGGATGGCACGCGCGGCGGCTTTCCCGCCTGCCCTGTGGCAACGTCAGTATCCGGTATCAGACAACGCGGTTCACCTTCCACCCTCGTCTGTCATCCCGGGCGCTGATGCCCTGCCTTCGTCGCCAGCCTGCCTCAGTCAACCCGCCGGCGCCCGTCATGAAAACCAAACCTGAAGAGCGCGCTCCAGGCGTCACGCATTCGCGGCGGTTGCGGCCGGCATGTTTCAGCGATGCACTCCTCGACAGGCCCCTGCACTGCCGCAGGATGAAAGGGGGGGGCGCGCCGGGTGCAGGCGCAGCATCATGATAAAACATAAACCTATTAAAATACATATTACAGCACAAAAAACTATAATCATCATGAATTGCGATATATGTAACCTTTTCGCATCCGTGTACTGATAGTCTTTTACTCATATTAACCGGACCAGAGCCTGACAGGAGAGGCGGATAGGGTGGCCTATGTGATCTGTCAGACAGATCCCGGTTCCGGTACCACAGACCACTTTCTGAGATGAGCGGAGGCCTTCAGCATGCCAAATCATGTGAGCTTTGAAAACGACCTTATGTTATTGACGTCCCGAGTGCTGACGCTAAAACGGCAGAACCGCGTTGCGGAACTGAGCAAGAACCAGACGAAGCTTATCTACGCGTTGATGAATAAAGTGAACGAAAAGAGTTTACTCATCGGTTATATCTGGCCCGCTCAGGATATAAAAAGAAAACAAAGCAGCTACAGCCAGCTCGTATTTCAGACACGGTTATTACTGAAGGAAAATAATTTTCCGCCGGATTTTATTATTACCCTGCCGGGGTACGGACTGTGTCTCAATACGGCATTTCTGGTCAGGGCAAAAACCGCGATGACATCGGGGATGTATATTCCACCTGAACTGATCGCCTGAATGATTGGCATTACGCCAGTGTGGAAAATTTTATTTATTTAATCATTTCGCCTTTAATACGCTATTTAGCATGCCGTCATCGCCTCTCAGGCTGTATTACTGCACTCACTCACGGTCAGTCGTCAGTGAATACCATTCACCCGGAGGTCATGTGTCACGTCTGGTTAAAATATATATTTCACATTCGAATGTTTTTTTGCAAAAGAGTTGCGTTCCGCGCTGAAGCGGTATCTTAATCAACGGGGGATCACCGTCCTCTTTCTAAACAACGTTAAACTGTTCCCCTTTGCTGATTTGCTTTTTGTGTCACATGAAACCCTCCCGGAGTGCTCACCCGGCGACCTTCACCAACTGCAGGAGTGTCTGACCAAATCGATACTGCTAAACCAGTACCGGAACCTGATGTTCACCCCGTTCGGCATTAAATGGGTGCTGCACCGCCACCACACCGAGCGCGATATTCTGCCCTGGAGAATCACATCCTTCAGATCCGGGTGTCTGACATGTAGAGACATATCTTGCCCGTCCCGCTTCATTCCCCATTGATCTTGCTGACGGGGCGCCAGAAAGAGGTGGTAAAACTGGTCGCGCAGGGGATGTCGCACCGTCATATCATCAAGATCATGAGTATTGATGAGAAAATCGTGATCGGTCATAAAAGATGCATCATGCGAAAGTTTAATCTCAGTCGCACCACCGATCTGCATTTCTGGCTGATCAGTCATCAGCTCACGAGCGCGCAGGAGAAAGAATGAGCGCGCGCTTTTCACGGCCTGCGCATGACGGCCTTGACCCTCTGACGGCGTCACACCCTGACAGTACCGTCCAGTGCCCCTTCCTGGCAAGAACCACGGGGACCGGTTTCCCGCACTGACCTGGCCCGCCCTTTCAGGTGCCCGTCATCCGTAACCGCTCCGCAGGAGGGGCAGGCCTGAACGTCTGGCGCAGAGGCCCGTATCGATTTTTGATCCCGTGTGCTGGCGCACACGGTAGCCGTCCGGATCCTCTGAAGACCGGGGTAACAAGGAGTCTAAGTAGGCAATGGGAAGTCAGCTATCGGTTTTCAGCCCAGAGACCGGCACGGTGTTTGTTGTCGTGCGCGCGCTAAAAAATCTCAGAATGATTTTATGGTATCAGGGGGCCGTTTATCCGCCGCTGCTGTCAGGCCGTGAGCTACCGTTGGGCCCTGTTTCCGTATGGGGCAGCCCCGGCGAAGGCCAGTTAACTGCCAGCACGCGCCGGCTCCTGTCAGAAGCGATCACGTCGCCCCCCCGTGCGGGGACGTTGGGGGAGAGACTCAGCGTGATGCCAGACCGCAGATGGGCCCTCCCCGAAAGAGGGAAGGCATGACACAGGTTGCAGCGGTCAGTGAAGGCCTTCTGGGCCCGACAGACATCCCCGCACCGCGTACTGTCCCTGAGGAGGCCGGAGCACGCTCATCCCTGTTCAGAAAGCATGATCCGGTGGTGATATTTCTGACTGAGGACCGTCCGCTGACGGCACCGGCTTACTCCCCCTGAAACGAACGAGGAGAATGACGGCCAACGGGGCTTCGGGATTAGAAAAACGTTATCGTCGCTTTGAGGTCGAATCGCATAGCAGGAAGTGGTTGGGTAGTGCCATATATCAGGCCGTAACCGGCTGCGCCAGGCGTACGCCGTCATTCTAAGTCAGTGACGGATCTGCGCCAGGTCGTCTTCAGTCAGTCCGGTCATTTTCATGACAGTATTACGGTCAAGACCGTTCCGCAGCATAGTACGGGCAACTTCCAGCTTACCTTCCAGCATGCCCTCATTTCGGCCTACCTGCCTGCCTGGCTGGATACCCTGCTGGATGCCATTCTGTACGAGCTGTTGTGCGACAGTCATAAGTGCGTCTCCGTGTTGCGGCACACGCTGTGCCAGTTCGCGTACAAAACCTTCGGCGTCGGCTGTTTCGCCTGCCTGTACAATATAATGTTCCAGCGATATCACCTGTGATGAAGACAGATAGCCGGCCAGCAGAATGGGCGCCAGCCGGTCAGTCAGTTCTGCCAGGCCCCGCTGATGAATATGTTTCTGCAGCAGGGTCAGGGCGGCCATGCTGCGATGGCCGGCGATTTCATCATCAGGAATGACGGTAACGTCAACCAGCGGGAAAGCGCTGCTGTAGAGTTTGCCTGCCAGCGCCGGATCATCAAACTCATTCAGCCACCGGGTGGAGTAAGGATACGGGCTGCGTTTACCCGTATAGAACAGCACGGGTATCACCAGTGGCAACTTCTTATGGCCCGCCTCAAGGTGGCGCTGCATGGCAGCCACCGCATAACGCATCAGGCGAAAAGCCATGTGTTTATCGGGTGAAGACTGGTGCTCAATGAGCACGTGGACATAACCCTCACCGGCTGTGGTTTTCAGACTGAAGAGCACGTCGCTAAAGTACTGCCTCAGGTCATCCTCGACGAACGAGATCATAAAATCTTTGCGGCGCCTGGGGCTGACCCAGGCTGAAGCAGGTAAACGGATGGGAATAAGCCAGGCCAAAGTGTCCAATTTAGTGAGAGGCGATTTCACTAACCTTTCCGAGCGTAAGTTGATGGAACGTCTGAACCGTCCTGGCTATGATATTGAGATCGTTATCCGTCCTTCATCTTCCGAAACCGGACAATTGCGCCTGGCTCAGCCTCGCTAATGAAACAGGCTGACCCGGAAAACAGGTTTGATAAGTTTTCATGAGCGGATGCCACTACTTAGCTTCACATATCAGGCAGTATCATGCTGCCTGCACAATACCGTAATACCGTATCTGGCGAAATCACCCTTCTCAAAAACTTAAGTCCAGCCAATATAACAGCCTGAATTTTTCCCCTGTCACAACCCAGTATCCTCCCAATCTTGAGCAATCCTCCTCTCTGTTCTACCTTCAGACAGCGTGTTTAACGCCTTACCCTTGCCACCCGTCAAACCAACCGGAGCTCCGATGACCAACCCTCACAACCCCGCGCCCGATAGCGGCACCCTGTTTTTCGATGTCAATGAAACCCTGCTGGACACCACTGAACTGAACCGCTCTGTTGCGCAGCAGCTCGGCGACAGACCGGAACGCGCCGAGGCCTGGTTTACCTCGCTGTTGCATCATTCACTGGTCGAGTCGGTAACTGGCAACTGGAATACCTTTGGTGATATCGCCGAAGCGGTGCTGGAAATGACCGCCGCGCGTTACGGCGTCACATTACCGAAAAACGCGACACCGATAGCTGAGATTATTGCGGCCATGCCCGCCCATCCGGATGTTGCTGCAGGGTTGACTGCCTTACAGCAGCAGGGTTTTACCTTGGTTGCCCTGACAAACTCTTCTGCAGCACTGGCTGAAAAGCAGCTCAGTTCAGCCGGGCTGGCGCCGCTGTTCACTCGCATTCTCAGCGTGGAACAGGTGCAGGTTTATAAGCCGGATTTGAGAGTCTATCAGTGGGCGATGAAAGAGCTCGGCAAGCCCGTCGCAGAGTGCATGATGGTAGCAGCGCATGGCTGGGATGTGGGTGGAGCAAAACGTGCAGGCATGAAAACTGCATTTGTTACCCGCAAAGGGCAGGCACTCTACCCGCTGGCACCTGCACCCGATCTGATGGTCAGCGATATTGGCGAGCTGGCTGCAAAGATAAAACCGCTTTGCTGACCCGCCGTTTACCGCAAATACTTTAATGCCGCGAGAGTTACTCGCTGCCCAAAAACGCTAATAAAAAGCGTAGTTGATGCGCAAACGCTAACGTCATTCTTAAATCAGGGCTTAACCACGATACACAGCAGGCCGATGACAATAATCACTACGCCCGCAAGGCTGTGCCAGCTGAACGCCTCATGGAATACCGGCAGACAGACCGCTACCAGCCACACCAGCACATAACTGAGGCTGAGCAGCGGATAGACGCGGTTTAGCGGAAAATAGCGCAGCGCCCGAATCCAGCAGAGCATGGAGACAC